>CEUX01104019.1_pt1 | contig 10231 bp, 8 predicted proteins | sample 531361 | NCBI WGS metagenome assembly CEUX01 (sample SAMEA2622736, study PRJEB7988) | marine metagenome | isolation source: saline water (ENVO:00002010), including
AAGGTCGTCGGTGGGTGTTTGATGTTTGCCCGTGGGACGCATCGCACACTGACCGCAGCGCCTACATCGTGCAGTTTAACAGCGGAGCGATTGCCGCCGGATGTCTGCACAAGAACTGTAGGGGTCACGGCAGGGACGAGGATGACCGTAGTCTAGGCTGGCGTCGCCTACAGGAGCTTGCCGGAGAAGATTTCGGTAACGGTGGCGGTGACGACGACGGGCACCACCACGGGCCTCTGGAGCCCTCGTCCTCCGCGCACTTCAACTTGACCGACCTCGGCAACGCAAAGAGGATGGTCGCCTCTTTCGGGACGGACATCCGCTACTGCCCCACTAGAAACTCTTGGTATATTTTTGACGGGGCCCGGTGGGAGCGGGATGTCAACAGCGTGATTCACCGATATGCCAAGGCCACTGTGGCGCTCATCTTTGCACAGGCCAACGCGGAGACCGACCGCCGGGAGCGTCGCGCCATCCAGCGCCATGCGCTGCGGAGCGAAAGCTGGGGCTCACTAAACTCTCTTGTGTCCACCGCCTCGACGGAGCAAGAGGTTTGCATCCCCGCAGACCGCCTTGACGCTGACCCGTGGCTATTCAATGTGGCTAACGGAACCATCGACCTTCGTACAGGGAAACTATGTGCACACGACAGGACCGACCTGATGACAAAAATCAGCCCAGTCGAATGGGACGTGGACGCGAAGTGCCCCCTCTGGGATGAGTTCATTATGTATGTGATGGAGGAGGACGAGGAAGTCGTCGAGTTCCTCCATCGTTTCTTCGGCTATTGCCTTACGGGTCTGGTCACAGAGCAAGTTCTTCTCTTCATGGAGGGGACGGGCGGAAACGGCAAGACCACTGCTTTGCTAGTTTTAATGCACATTCTCGGAGAATACGCCATTCAGGGTGCGCCGGGACTGCTGATGGCAAAGAAGAATGAGTCACACCCTACCGAGGTTGCGGACCTAGAGGGCGCGCGATTCGTGGCTAACGCAGAGGTTGAGAAGGGCAAGCCCTTTGCCGAGGTGCTGATCAAGCAGTTGACCGGAAGTGACCCGGTTCGCGCAAGGAAGATGCGTCAGGACTTTTACCAGTTCATGCCGACGCACAAACTCTGCATCGCCGCCAACCATCGCCCGATCATCAAGGGTAACGATGAGGGGATCTGGCGAAGGGTGCTCCGCATCCCTTGGAAGAGGAAGATCCCCGCCGACAAAAAAGACCCGCACCTGATTGAGAAGCTGAAGAAAGAAGCACCGGGTATCTTGAATAGGCTGGTTGAAGGCTGCTTATTGTGGCAGAAGAACGGGCTGAAGCCGCCCCAGAAAGTCACGATGGCCACCGATGAGTACCGTGAAGAGATGGATGTGCTCTCCGAATATATGGAGGAGCGGTGCGTCTTTGGGAAGCACAGGTCGGTTCCCAAGAAGCAGCTTTACATGGACTACGCCGAGTGGTGCGAGGACATGAAGCAGCGGCCGCAGAGCTACTCTCTCTTCTGTCGCCAGTTGTCCGAGCGAGACTTCAAGAGCGTTGTCACCAAGACAACATTCAACGGGCAGAGGAAATCTATTCGCGTGTGGAAGGGCATTACCCTCGCGCATCTCACGCGCTCCGCCGAATCGCCGGCCAGCGTGATCGCCTCAAAGCTTAACTGGCCGGACGTAGAAGCTTGACCGATACCCTTCGCCACCTTAATAATCAGACAGGAGCTTGTTGATGGCCAACCGCACTCGAAGCAATCAGGGCAGAGGCCGTCCGGCAGAGGGCGGCGGAGGGGACTACGCGCAGTGGTTGATGCTGGTTCCAAAGGATAAGCGGAAAGAGGTCGCAGACTTTATCTCCGGGCATCCTGTCAAAACTTACGATGACCTAGTCAGCTTCGGCTGCAAGATCATGGCCGCCCTGATGGAGGGGAGGATCACCCCCGCCATCGCCAAAGAACTTCGCGCGTGGCACGAGATGAACTTTACTGTTATTGCTGCGAAGAACACTACCTCGGACTCCCCGCAGGATACTTATTCCGACATCGTGACCGCACTTGTGCAGGTTAAGCGAGAAACGAAGAAGTTGCGGGGCGATTACTTTAATGCAGATGAGCTAGAGGAAACTCGAACTCCCGTTGTTTTGGAGGCCAAAAATGGCTGACGCTCCCGTCCCACTGACCGCTGAAGAGCAGGCGCTTTTGCTAGAGCTTGTTGCTCGAGCCCGCGCAACCATGTCCCCCGAAGAGGCCGCCGTTGCCGCAGAGGAAGACGCCGACCTTGGCGAAGCGATGGAGGCTGCCGCAGGCATGAGCCCTCCGGCGAAGCTTGAAGTTGATCGGAAGAAAGACCTACAAGGTATCATGCGCAAAGACTCCGGGCTCATCAACACGGACGAAGAGGCGCTCCAAGAGATGTCAGAGAACCTTGAGCGCACGTATGAGCAGACGGGCGAGGGGCCGGAGATCCAAGAGCCTCCAGAGGGCGCCGACATGCCCTCTCTTGAGGAAATCGCCCGCAGAGTTATCCCGAGGTCTCCAGAGCTTAAACGCTTGCAGGAGATGTACGACACTTACGAAGCGGATCTTCCAGAAATCAAGGCAAAAAAGCTTATGCGCATGGACGGAATGGGCGCAGGCGCCAAGCCCGGTCCTGTCGAGACAACCGAAGAGGCCACCGAGAGAATGCGCGATTCGCTTGCGGCTGCGCAGAAAAAGGCCGTGGACCAAGCCAAGGAACGGTGAGTCATGTCGGCTCCTAAGAACATTAGTGAGCTACTCGAGCGGTGGGGCCTAAAAGAACCGGGACCTTCTGCGGTCGAGCTTGAGCTACAGCGGCGGTCGGCCCAAGACCGGGCCGCAAAAGAAGCGGCGGAGGAAGCTGAGTTTGCGGCTTCCGAAGAGGGTCGTCAACAGGCCGAGTATGACCGGTCCTTAGCTTATGCAAAGGCGCCGCACTACGCCCCTTTTGACCAGCTTTCTACTGAAGACAAAAGGCTTGTGCTGCAAGATCAGGCTGACGCTCGGCAGCGGGCGCTTGCAAAAGAGTTAGGGATTACGTTGGGCAAAACCCGGACAGTAGGCGGGGGCAGCACAACCGGCAAGACCGAGATCCGCAAACCCACTGCCGCTGAAGAGCGTGCATCAGAACAAGGCATTGGGTACACAGGTGACCTTACCACCGCCCCCTTCGGACAGATGGACCTTGGCGCGGATGTGGTTGGCGGCGCTGTGAGGGCCGTCAAAGAACGCCCAACACTTCCTGCGGAGATTGTGGCCTACCCCGCGTCAGTAGCTGGCGGAGTGTACGACTTGGTCGTACAGGCGATGGACGACAATCCTAATCTCACCCCTGCGCAGCGCCGCACTGGCGCGGTCCTTGCGGCCGCCGCCTTTATCCCCGGCGGCAAAGCAGCGAAAGCGGCAGATGAGGCGGCCGAGGCGGCGGCAGAGGCGGCGAAAGCCGGAACCAAAGCCGCGAAAGAAGGCGCAGAACAAGCCGTCGAGGGTGCCGAAGAGATCTCCGACGCCGCATTAGATGTCTTGCGCACGGGGCAGGGCGACGAAGTTTTGCGCGCTTTAGAGGAGCTAGGCTACTCTCCCTCGCAAGCAAGGCTTCGGGTTGAGAGCGGCGAGGGCATGCCCATCTTGGAGGACCCGCAGAGGCTTAGGGTTCGTCAAAGTTACATTGACCAGAATCTCGCTGACATCGCAAAGCGCAGAGCGCAGGCAGAATCTTCTCCGGCCGCTGCCCGTGAGGCCGCCGAAACCACAGCCACCGCAGACAAGCCCACTTACCTCTCCGGCATTCTTCCGGTTCAGGAGGCGCCCGTTTCGCGAAATGTACGCGGGCTTTCTGACGTGGACGATGCGGTCCAGCAGGGCGAAGAGATCGCTCGGCGCGCAGAACTCGATGTCGGGCTGGCCAAAGACCAGCGGGCGGTAGACATTGCCACCCTTGAGCTTCCTGATGCTGTGCGCCGCTTTGCTCAAAGTCGCAGGTACAATCTCTCCCCAGAAGAGACAAGAGAGCTTGCCGAAACCATTCGAGAAAATGGCGGCGTCACTTACGACATGAGCAAAAAAACCGCAGAGAAGACTGGTTACAGCGTTGCTCCCTTTAAGGCGACAGAGTTGCGTCTTGCCCCAGAAGAGTTTACCTCTGACACCCTCAAAGCTTATGTGCAGACAATGGAAGACCTGCTTGACGTTGACGGCGTCCACTTGGGCGCGTGGTTTGACGGCGAGACAAACAAGTACGTTCTTGATGTTTCTATTGTGGCGCCGAACACTCCCGCGGGCCGGCTGCTGGCCGCAAGGTTGGCTAAGAACGGCGACCAAGATGCTGTCTTCCATTTGGATACATTTGATGAGATTAAAACCCCTGACCTAGAGGTGGAGTTTGGCGAAGAAATCCTCCAAGGCGCAACCACGCCGGAATATGAAGCTATTTCACAAGTCCTCGACAGAGTCACTCGACGAGTTTCTCCAGAGGATACAAAAGGACTTGCCAAGCAGTACAGACTCAAGCCCCAAGAAGTAGAGGAGATACGGGCCTTCCAAGAAAAAATGGTGCGCAGCCGCTTTAAGCGTGGGGAAGAGGTTGCTCAAGACATCCTCGACCAGTACCCAAATGTCCAAACTCCACCCGCACCTCTTGTGGCTATCAATCTGGCGGCGCCAGAGATCCTGAAAAGGTCTCGGGCCTCGTTCACACTCAAGACCATTAGCGAAGATAAAAATCTACACAACATCCTTGATGCCACTGGAAAGCCTTACGTCCCAGAAGGGACCAAGATCCAAAACAACGACGTTCTTTCTTTTCTGGATGACCGCTTCAAAAAAAGCACGGGGGCAACAGGCCCGCTGGATGTTGATGACCCCCTGACTGCTATGGTCGCCCAGAACCAACTGATGGAAGAGTTTGTCAGCCAACTCGCTGACACAAAAGAGTTCTTGCAGTGGTATACCGACGATGTCCGAGAGTTTCTAAGAATATCTTCTGAAATCTTCCCTGAACTAAAAACGAGCGAAGTTCATCGGATGACGCTGCTGAACATCGCAAGCTATACCTCTAACGGTGTAACTCCGATCGAGAACGGAAGGTTCGCCCTTGCCAGTTACGCCGAGTTAACGCAAAAAGGTTTCATGACGGGGCGCAACCCCTTCTCCTTAAAAGATGGAATGCTTGCGGGCTACGGAACGCGGGGGTCAACCGTGCAGAAGGGCCTCGCTCTTTACAACAGCCGTATCCGCAAGCTTGGGCTTGACGGCGCAGCAAGAGAGCTTCTCGAACTAAACAGCAAGCGCGGCATTCGTGAGGCCCGTCAAAAATCTGGCTTTTACTCCCCCGACCATCAAGGACCAACCCACAAGGTGCCTATCGGCACGATTATGCCAAACTTGTACGGCAATGGTCCCAAGATCGGAACTTACGGCGGAAACCTAATGGGCGTTCCGGGCGTGACCTATGATGTGTGGATGTCTCGCCAAGCCTTATCTCGCGTCGGCTATGGCAGGCTTATGCAAAAAGATGGGAATGTATTTCTTGCGGGCGACGCAACACCCAACATCGTAAAACAAGCTGTTAACTCACAAAGATTTGCGGAAGGCATCTACTCTAATATCGCCAAGGCTACTGGGTTTGAGGACTTTCAAGTCCAAGCTTTGCTGTGGTTCTACGAGCAGCGGCTGTATCGCACGCTGGGCGTTGGAGCAGCCAGCGGTAAGCTCTCCGAGGGAGCCGCGAAGTTTGTTCGAGATCTTCCAAACTACCGCTTTTTAACTCCTAATGGATACGCCGGCACAAAGGTGTCGCCCGGCGGCAAGGGCTACCCCGTGGCTCATGGAGAGCAAAAGGCGCGCAAGGCAATGGAGTCTGTGCGCTCTCCTCGCACCCGAGCTAAACCGGGTGAGGGAGATCTGGCGAAACAGTTGAAGGCCGAAAGGCTTGCAAAGAAGAAATCTAAGAAGAAACAAAAGGAGGATACCAATGAAGATTAGTTCTGTAGAGCAGGCCTTGGCCGAGGCCATGATTGTAAAGCTTGACGCCAACATCTCGACGTTGGCCAGTGAGGGGATCCCTATCCCTACCCTTGAAGAGCTTGTGGCGAGAAATACTGCCGGCATGGAGGATCAGCCTTTATCGCCAGAGCAGCTTAGGGAGATGGCCGCCATGAAGGCGATGGAGAAGTGAGCCTGCCCCTCGAGGGTGAGGCGCTTGAGGCACTGTGTGACCCTGCTATTAGTCTGCGGGCATACGCGAAGATTATCGACCAGAAGACGGGACAGGAGGAGACCTTCGACCCGTTTGCGATCACCGACCGCCTTCAAGAAACAGTGGTGTCCTACTACTCGGACCCACCAGAGACCGCTCTGGGCCAGACAAAGTGGCTGACCCTACTCGGGTATAGGCAGGCGGGCAAAAGCCTCACATCGGAACTCTGTGGCTACGTGAAGGCAGCTTACACTCCGGGCCATGACCACGTCTGTATTGCAGATAATCGTGACCGCGCCGAGTACCTTCACCGACGTATCCACTTGACCCACAGCAGGTGGCCAGAAGTCGTCCGCTCCGCAACGGTGCCTAACCGAGAGGTGCGCCAGTTGACTTTCCAGCATGGCGGCAAGATGCGTGTCCTGTCTGGTGAGTCGGGGGCCGTTGGTATCGGTCAGTCGCCTGACTCCTTCCACGGGTCGGAGCTTCCCTACTGGCGCAACGCGGGCCACCAGTTCTCTATGATCTACCCCTCGATGATCAACAGGGACCACTCTCAAGTTCTGCTCGAGTCTACACCAGCACCGATGAACGAGCCCTCGGCGGAGTGGTGGCGTGACCACTGCCGTGACGCCAAGCAGGGTCGCGGCCGCTGGGCCTATGCGTTCTTTCCTTTTTGGGATGGGGTTCTCAATCGACGCCCGTGGCCGAAAGGCCAGAAGCTTACTCTTGAAGAGATGAAGCTAATGGAGAAGTACGGGCACCTCGGACTCAAAGAGGACAACCTACAGTTTCGCCGCCTGATGATTGAGACCGACGCAGAGATCCGGCGCAACCCGGACCTGTTCCGCGTCTACTACCCCTTCGACGACATCAGTTGCTGGATCGCATCGGTCGGCTCGGTCTTCCACTCGTCCCTGCTGAAGAAGCATCAAGAGAGCCTGCTTGTACCTTGGAAGGCTCCCTACATGGAATATGAGCAACCAGAGGGCGGCGCTGTTTATGCTATCGGAGTTGACCCGGCGGGTTATGCTGCGCGCGATCACGCTGCCTTTCAGGTGCTAAAGGTGTACGATGGAGAGTGGACTCAAGTCGCAACGTATGGCGGCGTTACAGACCCCGTTGTCTTTGCTAAGAAGATCAATGAGGTCGGTAAGAAGTACAACAACGCGCTTGTGGCTGTTGAGAGTAATGGCGTTGGCGTTGCTACTCTGGCTCTACTTGAAGAGCTTGGCTATCCAAACCTCTATTACGAAAAAGCTTACAAGCCGGGGATCGCTGCCACTGCAAAGTCAGTCACTATGATGCTGTCTTATCTGCAAGATGCGCTCAAGGACGAGCTTATCTTACGGGATGAAGACACGGTCGGCCAGCTAGGCTCCTACCGAGAGGACAAGCGGACAGAGCGCAGCGCCCTCTCCGAGATGCTGCACTCCGGCAAGACGGGCAAGCGCAGAGAGCGTCACCACTGGGACAAGATCTCCGCTCTTCAGATCGCATGCCTTGCCGCTCGAAACTGTCCCCGCCGATACAAGAACGACAAACCGGAGGGCATGGAAAACGTAGTTCTTTTTAGGGACATGAGTTACTCCGAGGTAGAAGCTTTCCGCAAGAAAAGCGCGAATGAATCTACAAAAACAAAGTGGCGCAGAAGCCGCTATCCCTCAAGGAGGCGATGATGCCGGAGACCGACGCGCAGAAACGAAGCACCGCATCTGCGGCTAAAACGCAGAAGCTTGTCAAAGATCTGCACGCTCGACGACTTGGCAAATCGGGCTCCACGCTTAGGGATATTAACGATGAGGAGTTGGGGGAAGAGATTGCCAATCCTGACCTCGTGCAATACAAACAAACTACTCGAGGTTAGTTTTGGCTAAAGTGACGCCCCCTATTTTTACCGATGGCCTAAAGCCAACGGGCGAAGATGTGTTCGACGCCATCTATGACCTATCCACGGACGTTCTTAACGGGCGAGTAGAATCCTCGAACCTTGAGCTTTTGGATAATCGCAGCGTCACCCACCCGTACCTTCAGCGCCGCTCGGTGTCTGGTGGCGGAATGGTCGCGGGCACTTGCAGCCTAGACTATTTCACGAATACCGTGTACGAGCACGATTCCGCCGGCCCCGACGAGACAGCCGTTGACGGGTTCTATCTCGGATCTTCCGACCCTGAAGATGCGAGTGGAAGAATGTTTGCCCCGATCCCCGGAGCCTCCATCACCTTCCACCTTCCCTTTAAGGCTTACGTTCTTTTAACGTGGCAGGTGACGTGGACTAGCGACTCAAAGATCCACGACGCGGATGGACAAACTCACATCCGCCTCTTTATTGATGGAATAAAAAACAACGCATGCAATGTCCGCCGGGTAGGGCGCACGATGTTCTACTCCGATGCGTCCGCGGGAAACAATGCAGCCTCCTCTTACCTAAGAGACCGTTACAAGAGCAGGTACTGGTCGGGGCACAAGTGGGTCATCGAGCCTTTGGACAAAGGATTTCACTCTGCCTCGCTTCGCGTTATACAGGGGGAAAATGTTCCGCAGGCGAGAGTGCGCGCTCGCTCCATGAAGTATATGTTCTTCAAAGCCAAGAACGACTGAGGTTAATATGGGCTGGGATTGGGATCCGTTTCGTTTTAGAGGCACAGTAAGAGACGCTTACGACGAAGAGGGGAGTTGGCGCGAGGCCCGCCTCAAGGAAAAGGCGAAGCGAAAAGAGGCAAAGGGCAAGGGCGTCGCGGCGGAAGACGCGCGTTTGAAGGCGGAGTACGGCACAAAGGACCGCGAGAAGATTGCCGCCGCGCGATCGGCGGAGGCTCTGCGCGAGTTTGAAGAGAACCCTTTTAAGGCTTCAGGGGTTGGGCAGGCGCAGATTGACGCGCAAATGCGAGCCGCGCAGGCCGCCCGGCAAGCCTCGGCAGACCAACTTCGGCAGACCCTCGGGCTTGCGGAAATGCGTGGTCAGGGCCCGATGGCCGCTGACGCTTACGTCGCCGGCGCAAAGCAGGCGGACCTCGCAACGGCAGCAGACCGGGCCGCCATCGCCCAAACCGTGGGGCAGGCGGTTGCAGGGAAACAGGCGCAGGTAGAGGCGGGCTTCATGGGCACGGCCGCCCCGGCCTCTTCTGGTGATGCGGAACGCATGAGTCGAGCACTGGCCGCACTGGCGGCCGAGGGCACAGACGAAGCCGGCACGGTATAGGGGGCAAGGATGGCGACCAAAGCAGAGCGTGAGCAGCTTCGGACAATCTTGGACAAGCAGTCTACAGGTGAGGCGCTAAGCCCTGAAGAAGAGAAGTTCATCTTTGATTTTCAAGTAGACCAGCGGCGCCGAAAGGCGGTGGGCGCTCGTGCGCGCGAGACTATCTTCGACATGCTGGGCAAGGGCCTACGCATGTACGCCGGCGTGCCTCTAGGTCCGGGGCTTCGGGAGCAGCGCGAAGCGCGCAGCGCCGCGGAGCGCGCACAAGCCAGAGAGATGGCGAGCCAAGACCCGTTTGTGTACCGCAACATGTACGGCGATAAGTACGCTGAATATGTGAACCAGCTTGCGACGGTTGCGCAGGCCAGCCTTTCGGACGAAGACAACGAAGAGATTGAGCGGGCGAAGCTGGAAGTTCAGCGAGAGAAAGACCTGCGAGATTTTCTTCTCGGGGGCGGCGGAAGCGTAGAGGACGAAGACCTCGCGGCAAGAAAGGCGGCCGCGCGCTATCTTAGGCTCGTTAGCCGGGGCGGCTCGACACAGCAAAGCATGCAGGAAACAATGGCTGGCCTTGAGACTGAATACGCGCTTGACCGTTATGCATATTGGATAAATCATCTTCTGGGTGAGGCGAAGACGGTTTCTGCTGGCGAACAGGGGGAGCAGCGTGTTCGGGTTACAGGTGCAGAAACCACCCAAGGAGAAGGGGCAAACATCCCAGTCAATCTTAGGCAGTCACAGGTTGATGAAATCATAGACGAGCGGCTGACCGCCCCTCCCGCAGGGTCGGTGGACCCGTCCAACACCTACCCCCACGTTAAAAATGAGA
>CEUX01028900.1_pt1 | contig 10207 bp, 13 predicted proteins | sample 531361 | NCBI WGS metagenome assembly CEUX01 (sample SAMEA2622736, study PRJEB7988) | marine metagenome | isolation source: saline water (ENVO:00002010), including
AAAACTAAGTGACGATCGGGTGTTGATACAATCATATCTCTAGATGCGGTCGGTGCTCCAGATATAATAGTTGCTCTAGTTGCTGTTGCATTGGATGCATCTGCATCCCATTCAAATACCGCACCATTAACAATTAATGCAATAAGTTTAGATCCATAATTATCTAAAGACCATAAACCAGGTTCTGCAACTTTATCCGTTGTAGCTGCTGCTTGACCCCATGCTGCATAGTCACTGGTATTAGTTACCGTTGCTCCGTCTGAGTGAGCTGCTCTAGTCGTTCCTCTTACTGCTCTTGTAATTCCTGTTAAAGTTGTAGATCCTGAAACTCCTGTATAAGAAATTTCTTCTGAACCTACTTGTATGTAGTTAGTTCCCGTTGTTGGAAACCCTGTAATAGAATCTAAAACAATACTGGTTCCTGATCCCCCAGTTCCAAAAGCGTCGTCGCCTAAAGCTCCATCTAAAGTATTAGTTTGAGGGTTAGTAACTGTACCACCAAATTGAGATATACCCCACCCAAATACTCCCACCTGTTCTGCGGGACCTACATGGTAATACCTATAATAAGTTATGCCTCCAGAAGTAGTAGCTCCTGAATCAGTTTCAGTAGCTCCGGCATTAATAGTAAGAGTAGTAGTGGTTGGTACAGATAGTACCATAAATTTTTTATCGCAAAAAGTTGTAGAATCAAAAACAGAATCAGTAATAGAACTAAATGTAGAACTATCACCAAATAAAATTATATCCCCTGCTACAAAGTTATGTGCAGATGAAAAAGTTAATGTAACAGTTGTATCACCATTAGTAGTAGTAAAAGCACTTGTAATAGCTGTTCCTGATGGATTAACTAAAGGATGGATATCATAATAAACTCCCCCAGAATAAGCATATAAAATTCTATTTGTTCCTAAGATGGCATATTTAATACCCTCAGCATTAACCAGATGGTGAAGAGCACGTGTTGCACCTGTTAATTTCTTATCTCCTAGAGATTGCCAACCACCTATTTTTTCAGGAGTTCCATATCTAAAACGAACATTTTCTCCACCGGTCCATTGTGCTTCGGCTCCTGTAGGGGTAATTTGTTTATTAAATCCAGGTAAAAATCCTATCTTTTGTAGCATAATTTAGCCATTATATAAGCTTTTTAAATTTTTGGTAGTATTATATTCCAGTCTAGAGCAGAGATCAACTCTTGTAGAGTCACCTTTTTTAGCTTATTGGTTTTTAAATATTCATGTAACTCGGGAATATCTATAATAATCCATTGGTCTTTAGCCTCCATTACTAATTTATCAGCTTGAGTTTTAAAAGAACCATATTTACCTATTTGATTTTGTTTAATTTTTTTTAAAGGACGAGTATCAAATTTATAAAAAGCATTTTTTCCTTTTATAGTACCAGCAATATTCCAAGATTGATTGCTTTTAGGATATTTAACATTTTCTAGATAATCAATAAAATTATCTTTCAATAGAATACCACCCTGTAATAATATATTTTTCAGATGTTTGAGAAATCTGACTTCTATGGGTATGTGTCCAATCTGATGGCCAAATTAAAGTTAATCCTTTTTTAGCAGGGGCAGTGATATTTTGATACATAAAATCAGTTCCACCATCAGGTACGTCATTTAAGTAAGTCATAAAAACTAGGTTTCTTCTTAAAGTTTCAAAATTCATTCTTTCAAAATGCCATACCTTATATCCTCCACCAGGTTTATAGTGTTGAATATTTAAGTTTTCAATTATATTAAATTTAGAAAGTAAGTTAACTGACGTATAACATTTCATATACTCATTTAAACATTCTTGAAGAGCAGCTTCATATTCAGTAAAAGGATAAACTCCTGATCTAGGTACCAGACCATAGTCCGTAGATTCTTTTATATCCTTTCTTATTACTTTGTTATCTTCAGAATTTCTAACACTTCCTTTTTGTTTATAATTATTAGGGACTTTTTTAAAAAACTTAATAAGTTCATCACATATTTTTGGTTTAATAAAATAACCTTTAATAAAACTATTCTTTGGGAATTTAATATGCTTCATAAACTATGTTTAATACCAATCTAAAATCAGAACTTGAATTGGTTGTACTTGCATGCCAAACATTAGATGGAAAAGTAATTAATTTATTTGCTTCTGATAAAACTTTTTTATCTTTAAATTTAGTATAACCATTATTAGTATTTAAATAAAAAATAGAAGTTAGTAAGTTAGGTTCATCACTATCTTTATGAAAAGGTTGAACCTGTACTCTAGGAACTTTCCAAGTTAAATTAAGTTTCATTCTAACTATGTGTTTAGGATTAAGTTTATTTAAAATAGGCTCACAATATTTTATAAAGCGAGGACTATTTAATTGTGACTTTCTATAAAATAGATGTACAAATTGTTTGTCCTTATCATTTTTAAAAGTGGTGCTACATAAAAACCAAGGAAAGTGATCACCTAAACAAACTTCAGTAAGTTCTTTTAATTCTCTTTTTTTTATATAATTTTTTTTAATAATCATATAAGCCTTGGACCTGTTAAGAAAAAAGCTAGGCTTGATCGAGACCCCTTAGTTAAAGGAGTAACTTTATGATAAATAGAAGATTTAAATATTATTACATCACCGGGATTTTGAAATTCTTTTATCAAGGTAGGTTTTCCTAAAAAGAATAGAAAGTCTCCTCCTTCATATTTATTTAAGGAAGTATTTATTAACATAGTAAGTTTAACATCATGAATATAATTATTGGAACCATCTATATGCCAATCATATTCTCCTTTATGTTTAGAATCATATTCCGTATGTAAAAAATTATCAAATGAATTAATTTCATATAAGTTATATCCAAAGTGATAATTATTAACACTATATACTCTTTGACATATATCTGAAAGCTGATCTTTTACATGACAATATTGTATACCTTTAACTGTAGCAACTTTTTTAGAATACTCCGCCGGATGATCTTTATAATTTTTAGTATATTTAGCCTTAACCGTCTTATGTAATTTTATTAATTCTTTTTTACTAAACATGTTTTTCCAACACCAAAAATCTGTGGTACTCATAATTTAAAATCTCCTCTCTCTAATAAATAAAATAAAGGAAACCCAAGCATTGGCCTCCCATCTAAATAATTTTTTTTAGGTTTTTTAGTTTTGATAGTATAATGTAAAAATAGTTGTACACAATTTCTTCCTTTAAATTCTTCTCTCCAATGTTCAAGTTCAGAGCCAGAATAAAGAAGCATGTCTCCTGGATTTAAATCTACTCTAATCCCTTCTCTTCCTTTTTTTCCACTAGGCTCTACATAAATAGGCCATGGATCTCCGCCAAGATTTAAAGTTGTAGATACCTCACACGAAAATCTATCAGCGTGTCTATATAAAATATCTCCTCTTTTATATACTCTTACATAAGAATAAGTTGGAAATAATTTTAAATTAGTTTTTTCTTCCATAAGAGGTACTAAGCGAGCCAATAAAGTATCCATTGTAATATCTCCATATTGACTATAAGCACCTGGCACTTGGTCATCGTTGAAGGTTCCAAAGTGTTTATTAAAAGGAGATATTAATTTTTTTTCTAATAAGCACTGTGCTACTTCCCGTCTTCTTAAAGTATATTCATGTAAAAAATCACATAGATTTTTGGGAACTGCTTTTTTAACAACTAAGAATTTATTTTTTTTGAACAGCATCAATTACTCCTTTCGGGATTGCTTGAATATTCCAATGTATAAATCTAAATGGTTCATAACCTAAATCTAGAATATATTGATGGGGCAAATAAGATGGAAAAAAAATTATAGTTCCAGGTTTTACTTTAAAAAAAATTTTACTGCTCGCATAAGTAATTTTAGTAGCATCTTTCTCAGGTAAAAGATTCATTAGATTACCGTTTCGTGGATCACAAAACGCTGGTAAAGATGTTTTTTCCATGCGGCATTTTAAAAAATAAAAGCCTGATATGTGGCCGTTCCAATGACAATGTGTATCATGTAATCCTCCTCCATGTTTAGCAAATTCTTGTACCCATGATTCTGTTATAAACATTTGAAATCTTTCCAAGCTAAAACCCATTTCATCTAAAAGATTATAGCTCGTAGCTATTATATATTGGTGAAGATCATTAAATTTAGGATCTCCAATTAAAGTAGTTGAATGATAAATATGTCCCATATCTTTTTTATCTCCCAGTTTTTTAGTTCTTTCTTTAATATTTTTTTCTTCATTTTTTTGTGCCTTTTTTATATAAGGATCAGTAGCTTTTATTAATGTAGACAAAAATTCAGGAGCGTCACCTACCCATAACGGACATTTAAAATAATCTTCTCTTTGTAAGAGTTTAGGAAAAGTTTTAATCATGTTTTTTTATAACTTTATTTATTTCTGGTAGATAAATATATTTTAGCTTACTCCTTTCATATAGTTGTTTTAAATCTTTTAAACTTTCTACCAAAACTTCACCGGGTAAATTTAAGCTAGTGTTTATCACAATAGGTATATTTGTCAATAATTCAAATTCTTTAATTAATTTATAAAAATAATTTTGTTTTTTATTTACTGTTTGAATTCTAGATGTATTATTTTTTGCCACACCTGCTTTAAGTATTTTTTTCTTTTTTTGATTTACATCAAAGACATACATCATATAAGGAGACTTTTTCACTCCTTTCATTTTAAACCATTTAGATGCTTCTTCTTCTAAAACTGAACACGCAAACGGTCTAAACCATTCTCTCTTTTTAATTTCATTTAATTTATTATGAGCATCTTTATGTAAAGGACTCATTAATAATGATCTGTTTCCTAAACCTCTTTGACCCTGTTCACTTCTTGATTGAAAGATAGCCACAGGATCATTTAATAATATCTTAGCTACATCTCCAGCGGTAGCATTAAATATATCATGTTTTAAAAACAAGTCTGTATTTATATCTTGAGGAATGCCTAAAAAAACATCATTGTTTTTTACAGCTCCTTTTAAGTAATAGTTTGCTAATCCTAAACTTAATCCAAAATCTCCATTAAAAGGATCACAAAATACTTTATTAAATTTATTAAGTAGCTTTGAGTTGTATAAAACGTTCTGTGCACAGCCACCTGTAAATAAAATTTCATCTTTTACTTTCCATTTTTTTATTAAAGTATTCATTTCTTTTTCAAACGTTTGTTGTATTTCTTTAGGACGTGAATCATATAAGCTCCACGCCATTGTCTTTCCACAACTTAAGTTATAACCAAAATGTTTTTTACTAAAATTTTCATACTTAATGCCTATTGCATTTTGTTCCGTCGTTATATGTTTATCGTTTATAAATAAACTTTCTTCTTCAAATCCAGCTTGCATAGGAGCCCCTGCTCCATCTGCTACAAGGATATTTTTAATATTAGTTTGCCATGTTTTAGCGCAATAATAATGATACAAATGATGTTTATCTGAGGTAAAAATTATATCTTTATTTGTAAATTCATTAAAGATTTCTTTCCAAGTAAGTGCCCAATGCTCTGAGTTTTGTGAAAAAGAAAGAAGTAAAATATCAAAATCTATCTTTTTTAATTCATCGATTAATGATTTAGATGGAAAGGATAAATGTTTAAATCTATTATAACGATCTATTTGGGTGTGAAAAATAATTTTATTTTTTTTTATATATGTAACAGCACCATCATGACCTGCATGAAAGGAAACTAAATTTGTCATTTAAAAGGATTCCCTAAACTCCATATCACTAAACTATATCGTGTACCTTGTGTAACTGGTCTAACTCTATGCCATACAAAAGATGGAAATACAACTAATGAACCTTTTTCAGAAATCTCGTTACATGTTTTAAAATTTCCTTGCCCTCTAACATTTTTAAAATCAAATTCAAATTCTCCTCCTTCATAACTTTTAGGGTCAGATAATAAAAGAGTTACAGATAATTTTCTAATTTTACCGTGGTTAAATTTTCCTGGTGTATTATAGGGTCGATTCCAACTATCACAATGCCAATCATAATGTTGTTGTTGATTATAAATTGTAAATTGACAATCTTCCGATCTATCCCATTCAAAATTCCATCCTGCTTTTTTATTAGCTTCGTCTATAAATGGCCATATTTCATTATAAATCCATTTATCATTTAACCAAACAACATTAGAATCTCTTACATTTTTTAAATCTTTTGGTTCTTTGTTTCCAGTTTCAGCTGTAGAAGGCTCAATGGTTTTAGCATATCTAACAATGTCATCACAAACTGGATCAGGAATTGCTTTAGAAAAATAATAGTAGTAATTATTTAGATTCATTTTTTTCTTTATTAAAAAATATACTAATTGTAAATCTATAACTAGGTCCAATTAAATTTTGAGCTTTAATTGTATGGGGTATTCCTCCATCAAATATTAATAATTTATTTGGAATATAAGGACTACATAATAATATATCTTTTTTATTATTTTTATAAAACAATGTTTCTCCACCCCATTCTGGATTCCACGTTAAATTAGCATAATATAAAGCTACCCATTGATCAGGATGTGAATGAATAAAATTTACATCTAATGGTTTTGTTAAATTTATCATGCATCTAAAATAATTATCAACAGTAATATTTTTATTTTTTAGTTTTTTTAAAATAGGTTCTAGTATTTTTAATTTTTGTAAATCTTGAAAACTATATTCACTATGTAAGTTTGGATAAGGTTTATGTTGTGGTTCATTACTATCATCCCAACCAATTCTATATAAAGAACTAATAACTAAATTATAAACTAATTGACAAGAGCTAGGCGATAAAAAGTTTTCGTAACTTTTAATCATTTATATTACCTCACATTTAACAGCTAATGTTATTCTAGGGGAATCATTAATAGGTGCATGTCCTTTATGTATTTTATTTCCAGGAAATAAAATTAAAGTATTAGGAACTAAAGGATATTTATTTTCATTTTTAATTTCAAAAAAACCATCCCCTCTTATCATTAACAAAGCTGTTACGTCTTTATCACTTTCACAATCTTTATGAAAACTTCCGTCCATAAGACGATGTTGAACATTTATATATATTTTTTTAACTTTAAAAGAAAATATCTTTTTCATTTTTTCTATTATAAATTTATAAGGAATCGCTTCTGGATTTAATTGACACATGTAAAAACCATGGGTAACTCTATCTTTTTCATGACCTAAAGAAGTATGCCCAAAATAATGAGGAACATCAAAAAGAAAGTGATTAACTAAAGAATTAAAAAAGTCCTTATCTTTAATAAAATTTTTAACAATTTTAACTTTCATTTTATAAAAACACATTCCCTGCTATTGATATTCGTGTTCCATTTGAAGTATAAAAAGGATACACACAATGAGATAAGTTTGAAGGAAACATTAAGAGGGTTCCTTCATCTTGTTTTCCTACTTGTATTTTACAACTTTTAATTTCTCCTAAAATATTAGTATAAAAAAATTCAAAACAAGAGGCATAAGGGTTGGGTCCTTTAACTTCTTTTGTAACATCATAAGGAATATCTACCCATAAAAGATAACTTAAAATGCCATGGTGATTATGAACCGGTAAAAACTCATATTTTTTTTGATAATTTATCCACGGCTTTCCATATTTTAAAGGAACGTTTTGTTGTAATATTTTAAAATCTTTTAAATAATCACAATTTTCTCTATATACTTTTATTACATTTACTAAATGTTTAGTAAATTCATCTATATTTTTTTCCATATAAAAATGTTTAGCAACACCAGGACCACTTAAAAAAGAAGTCATTTTCTTTTTAGGTTTTGAAAGACATTCTTTTTTAATTTTGGTAAAAAGACTTAAAGGTAATTTGGATCTAATCCAATCATAATTTCTAAAAGTTTCTAAAACAGTATTTTCTTTCATTAACATCTAATATAGATGTTCTCTAAATAAAGTCAATAAAGAAGAAAAGTATTAAATATCAATCCAAGTAGAAGAAGAAGGATCCCAATAACGATTAACTATGTTGCCTTCTGACATCTCTGGATGTGCTTCCCATCTTAAATTTTCTTCCGACCATACAGCACAATAATAATGAGTTTCGCCTGCATCATTAGTAAATTGATATGCTGCGGGATATGCTACAGGGGCATTCCATTCATGAGTTGAAGAGTTATATGTATGTGAAGCATAAGGTTGAGGAGGGACAAACCTATTTATGTCTGGATTCCATCTATATCCTAAACCAGCGTATAGTCCTCTAAAATTATTATTATAAGAAGTTTGTTTCCAAGTTCCGCCCCATCTATTATTACACCATGTTTCACCATCGACGTGCATATCGTTTTCACCTAATGGCCCAGCTGCTGTAGGAATATCATTTCCCACAACAAGCACTTCTGTAACAATCCAATGAGTGTCAGAAGTAAATCCTGTAGGATCTTGTTTCTCTTCTACTTTTGCAAAATGTGCCATATTAAGTTACCGTTAAACATCCTGACACGTTAAAAGTTGCTACTTTACAGTTACTTGGTCCTACACAAGATGCCACAGAATTTGTTCCAGGAGAAACAGTTAAAGTATTACAAGCAGGAAATCTAAGAATAACTACACCCGAGCCTCCAGCTCCTCCATTACCTTGTACAGTTCCTCCAGAGCCGCCTCCGCCGCCTTGGTTGGCACCGCCAGCTCCTCCAGCACCTTTTGGAGAAGGGCCGCCTGCTCCGCCGCCGCCAGATCCACCTGGACCCGAACCTTGGTTTCCAGAACCGCCTCCGCCTCCGCCACCTCGAGTGACGCAAGAACCCGTAATTCCGCTGTTATATCCATCTCCACCGTAGTGTATACCGCCAGCTGATGGTCCTCCATTTTGAGAAGCACCGCCGCCGCCGCCGGCCGCTACGTTTGAATTTTGTCCTGTAGATCCAGAATATCCTTCAACTGGAGAAAAACACCCTGCATTTCCATTACATCTAAGTTGGTTATTTCCAAATGCACTTGAAGCTCCTGAACCTCCACCACCGCTTGGGAATGGACTTTGTGATCCACCGCCGCCTGTAGATGTGAAAGTTCCACAAAAGTTAGCTAGTGTTGAATTTTGTCCAGCTGCTCCTGTGGTGCTTGTTCCCATTCCAGCACCGCCGGCTCCAATCGCAATAGCATAAGTTTCACCACATGCAAAACTTAATTTATCTACACCTGAAGCTGCTGGTCCATCATAAGAAGTTCTATAACCGCCAGCACCGCCAGCACCATAAACATCAAATTGACCGCCGCCTCCTCCAGCAATTACTAAATAATCACCTTCATGAAGTGTAGCACCACCTCCGGCTCCAAATCCCAAGACATTATAACCAAACATGGTTTTGCCTCTAGAGGATCTTTTATTTTTATTATTTTTTTCTGTTGTTAAATTTTCTTCAGGTATTTTTCTCATGTTCTAACTCCTTATAGGTCGTTAGCAGCATCAGTAGTAAAGAATAATTTTATACCTAGAACTCTTGCTTCTCCAGTAAAAGTATCACTACCATCAGCTGCATCTCTATATAATTGAAAATATGTTTGCTCACCTGCTGCTGGTGATCCAGCAACTGTCATTGCGCTACTTTCAGATGTAATTTGTTGATCTTCCACTGTTCCTATTCCAGCGTCTGTAACTTCTATAGCTGTTCCGTAAGCAACATCAATAGTGTCACTATCAGCACACGCTACCCCTTGTACACCAAATATACAGTTTCCTGTATTCGTTGTACTAGGAGACCAATAAACTTGATAAGTCACGGTTCCTTCGTTCCATGATTTAGGCATAGCTATTGTAAATTGAGTGTATTGTTTTGTACTAGCATCAAAATCAAATACTTTTAAATCTGGTCTTGTTGCTGTTGTTTCCACTTGAGCTGCATCTGCAGGGTTAGTAGTTGGTCCATACATAGCTGCAGCGGGAACCCATATAGTTTCTTTTCCTGCAATTTTAACTGCAGAAACGTTTCCACCACTGTCTTCAGCTTGAATAACTCCAGTTCCTTTTGTTTTTAATGCAATACCAACGTTTGAATCATCACCAGATGCGGTTAATGTAGGATTATTTCCTGTAGCCGCATTTGCTAATGTAATTTCATTAACAGCAGAACTTGTAGCTGTTAAAAGAGCTAATTGATTGCTATTGGTATCTAAAATAGAAGTCCCTATTATAGGAGACGTTAAAGTTTTGTTTGTTAAAGTTTGAGTACCAGTAGTAGTAACAAA
>CEUX01053955.1_pt1 | contig 10206 bp, 11 predicted proteins | sample 531361 | NCBI WGS metagenome assembly CEUX01 (sample SAMEA2622736, study PRJEB7988) | marine metagenome | isolation source: saline water (ENVO:00002010), including
TTCATATTTTAATGAAGTTGCGCGAGCTGTATTTGTCATAGCCATTGCAGTTTTCCATATTTGAGTATATCCATATTGTGTGCTATATGGTTGGTCTTTCCATGTTTCAGGATATCCAGTACCTTCATCATGAGCAGTACCAACTACATAACATCTAGAACCTTCTAGATTTCCAGGACCTTGGATAGTTTCATCATACACCTGTGTATCTACTTCATCACTAGCCCAGCCAGCTAAATATACAGCAGATGTATTAACACAATCTCTAACTAGTTTGCAAACTAATTTTACAGATTCTCTACCATCTTGGTCATCGTCTAGGACAGAAACTATTCTTACAATCATATAATCTACCGAAGCACCGCCACCATCTGTAGTTGACATAGGTATTTTAACTAATTGATTTGGTAAGAAGAAGTTAGGTCTTGTACCAGAAGCACCTACAGCAATTGCATTATTTGATTGACCATATACGTTTTGAATGTTTCCTTCTGATTTATAATCAGTAGCCATCCAAACAATAACATCATCACCAACTTGCATAGCTCCAGGAGCTCCTCCATCATTGCTTGCAACTAAATCTGCATCTCCTGCAGAACCACCTGTTGCAATTACCCCACTACCATCTTGATGAGCAGAAACGTATGCATATCTTTTATGATATGAACCTCTCTTTTCAGTAAATTTAAATGTAGGGTCATCTGTGGGTTTTTTACTCACTTTGCTCACAAAGCGAAAAAATGGGTCTTGCGCAATCGCAAGTTCTGAAACTCTGTCACCAAAGTTATACTTTCTACGTAAATCACCAGTATTCGGATTGTTAGTCGAATCACCAGGACCACTTGATAGTACACCTCCCGTGTCTAAAGCTGTTCCAGCACCCAATTCGCTCAATTGAACGTAATCATTTAAAGCCATTATAGCCTCCTTAATTTGGGTTAAGTCAGGCTATGCACCATGCATTAGCCTAACAGGTCTTCGATGTTTCCATCTGAATTTAATAAAGCATCAAACACATTGTCATTTGGACTAGATGGTTTGCCTGCATTATTAGAAGCACTTTGGCTAGTAGGTATATTTCGGACACCTTTCATTTGGTTAAGCATTTCTTTTTTAGTAGAATTAGCAACATTTTGTGCTGCTCTATTTTTATTAACTACAAGCCACATATCATCAAAACTCATTCCTTCAGTTGAGAATTTATGTTGAGCTTCATTAACAAAGTTCATAAACTCATCACTAGTCAGACCATTTCTTTGCATAAAATCTTGAGCTTTAGCATTCATTTGATTTGTATAATCAGATTCAGCATTTTGCTGTTGTATGCCTTCAACAGTTTCACCAATTCGTTGTTGAACTATTTTATCTACCATAGCATTAAAAACTTTTCTAGAATCTCCATCCTGATTTTTTACCATATCATCTGGGTCAAATTCAAAATCTTCATCTAACTTAAGTTGACTTTTAATGTCTTGATTTACTTTTCCACCATTTTGAAAGTAATCTCTAACATGACTCACTAGGCCATTGTCTTTTTTCATCGCATCAAGCACAGGAACGAAAGGTTTCAACTCATTGAGTTGGGCTCTCAAATTCTGGGCTTCTCGACTGGAAGCACTATATCTTTGCTTAATTGTATCAAGCTCAGATGGTTGTGCACCTTGATTAGAAACATCAGCTTTACTGGGGCCCTGTTTATAAGGGGTTTCCTGTGCGACTGTTTCTTTCTTTGGTTGTGTTTCCTGCACTAGTCCATTAACATCATTTTCTAGTGCTTGAAAAAAATCCTCACTTTCGGAGCCAAGAACTGCATCATTTACAGCTTTTGGGTTACCTTGTGCGTCATCTTTCATATTATTTCTCCTTTTATCTGTTTGTAATATAAATTTATCTTGCTATATCTTCCAAGCTTTTATTAAGATTATCTTTTGCAATTTTTGCTTCATCATCCATAACCTTCCTTAAATGCTTCTGCATTGATACAGTTTCTAATCTTTCTTTTTCTATGCTTGATTTAGCATCGTTAGTCTTTTTATTAACTTCAACGTTACCTTGCATAATTTTATTTTTAATACCAGCTTGTACTAATTGTCTTTCTAATGTTTCGATAGTACCTGCTTGGTCTTTTATTCTTTCTTCTTGAGATGATAATTGACTTTGTAATTGACTATATAAGCTTTTTCTCTTAACTATTTGTTCTTTATTTTTAATATCTGTTTCAGCCAATACAGCTATATCATCTACAACTCCAAGACCCATTAATTGTTTTAGCTCTTCTAAATATGCCCATCTATTAACAGGCAATGTAGAACCTGCTACTATCTTAACATCAAATTTTGCAGTTTCATAATCTCTCCATTTGCCGATAGCTTCTCCAAAATCATTATACATAGGAACATTAATCTCTACAGATTTATCTTGTTTAATATTATTAGGTTGAACTACTCTAAATACTTTATGAGCAGTATAAACACTTTGAGAATATTCCTTAACTATTTCTCCAACTTGTCTTAATCCTGGCTCTATACAATGCTTTAACCAATATTTTATTCTTCTAGTTCCGTATTCATCCATAGCCAGCATACCTTTATAAGGCATATCTTGATTAGCTCCAGTATCTCCCATTTGAGAAGAAAATATACCAGCTAAATATTCCATATCTTGCTTGCCTGTTTGAGTTAAACTAAAAAAAGCATTGTTTAACTGAAATGGTTGGACAGGAGTTGGAGGAGTATATCCTTGCCTTAAAGGAAGTAGCGCTCCTGGGGCTGATGAATATTTCTCCCAATAATCTGTATCTATACTACCTTCTTCATACATCCATCTTAAGGAACTACCTAAAGATGCATTATGTATCATAAGCTGATGTGCTTTATTCATTTCCTTTTGCTTTCCAATTAATGGAGATACAGCGCTCATAGGAAATGGAGTGCCTGTCCATTTATAATGAAATGGTACTATAGGATATTCTGTTATTGGTAAATATTTTTCATATAAAGTTTTATCTCCAACAACACAACATAACTTTATCCTATTTTCATAAAATTTAATAGCATCTACAATATTTTTAGCTAAATTAGGATTTTTAATTAATATCTTATATTCCTGTTCTGATATAATTTTATTTTCTACTTTAGATGCTTCTTCTTGTAATTTGTGTTCTACCTCTACAGCAAATGATTCTAGTTGCTGCGCCATCATTTCTTCTTCTTTTTTAAATTCTAATTCCATTCTTTCTGGTAACATATCACCAGCTTCAACTGCTTCGTCTAATTTAAGTTTTAATTCTTTTAATTTAACTGACATTTCAGCTTGCATTTTTTCTACTTGCTCTTTAGCTCTTTGTTTGATTTGCATAATAACTTCTTTATCTGGCGGTACTTTGTAAAATAAATTATAGAATGCAATCTTTTCTTTTTCATACATTTCAAAAAATTCTAAAAGTTCATTTTCTTTTTCTGAATACAAAGAATTATTCCCATTCATATCTTTATATCCAAAATCATGTTGGTCTAAGTCAGTAGCCTTTTCAGTATAATTTTCATATTCAGATTCATTAGATGATGCTGCCATTATCTTACGTTTGCTGTCAGGGAATAATTGGACTAGGTGTCCTTTAGGAAGTATTTTGCGGATAAGAATATAAGCAGCATCTCTAAATAAAATATCTCTTGATTTATTGTCAACATAAACATCAAATGGGTCTACTTGTTTTACAACCACTTCGCCCATACCTCTATCAGCATCATGGTCAACAGTAATTAATAAATAGCCTAAAGATTTAGTAACAGCATCATTAATTGCATTTGAAAATAAAGTATTTCCTTCTGAGTTATGCCATATATAATCTGCTATATCAGAAAACACAGAAGCAACATCTGAATCAGAACCTTCAGCTCCAATAGCTTGCCATCTAGGCGTCTTAGCTGTAGCATAAAAATTTAACATTTCAACCACAGGAATAATTCTATTAATAGTAAATGTGGGCATACCTTGCTCTTCTAAAGCAATTTTTTCATCATAAGTTAATTGATTATCATTTGCAAAATCATAACCTTTTTGATTTATATATTCCCATTGAACTCTATTATCTGTTTTAGAATACTGAAAAACTTCATTAACTTTTTCAGCTATTTTATCTTTTCTTTTAGCCATTTAAAATCTCCAATTAATTCCTGTGCTAATTATATATTCTTCTCTACCATAATACTTTAATTTACTTCCCTCTACAAATACCCCAATATGTTCATTGAAATTAGCTCCAACCAGAGCTCCAACATCATATTGCTCTTCATCCTTATCGTAAGACTTATCTGTCAAACCAACAGGTGATAAAAATGAATTTACCCAAATATGGGAATAATAATTGTTATTCCCTAAATAAAAATCTAATCCTATAACTATGCTAGCTTCTGCTTGCCACTCTTTAATTTTATTATCTTCATTATATTGCCTTATTATCTCAGGCATATAATATTCATAAAACTCTGCATCAGAATATGCCACTGCAACGGAGTCAGAGTCTTCCCAATAATAACTAGCTTCTTCATAAAACATTTCCCAATAACCTTCTTCAGTAATTGGGTCAGTTTCAATCCATATATAATAATTGTCAATTTCATCGTTTCCATTTAAATCGTGTAGAGGTACTAGATAATCTGTATATCCATACTCATATGCAAGATACCACCAAGGGTCTTCATAATCATCGTATGCTGGATGACCATATACTGGATGTCCCATAATATTTCCTCCTAAAGAAAATATAGCAGAACCTAATTCTAGTTTGTATCTAGCGTCATAAGATGCAAATTGCAAATCTCTACTACCTTTATCTAAGTATTTAAACTTAGTAATAAAGCTTTTACTAGACCATTTCATCCAATATTCTTGGTCTGTAAATTCATGACCTCTATTCCTTATAGAGCTAAAAGAAATTAAATATTCAAATCCATCTACAGCTCCAAACAAAGCATCATCACTTAAAGCTTTTTCATTTCCTTTATAAAACCTACTGCCTTTTTGATATGGAAATAAAGCTATTTTTCTTAATCCAATATTATATCTATAATCATCGTCTAATTCAATATTCCCTTTTACATAGGGTGTGCCCATTGAGCCACTAATATAAATAGTCGAGTTGCTAAATACACCAGAAAATAACAAACTAACAGACGCAACCACATACGCAATATAATTTTTATATCTTCCATTAAACATTACTAAAATCTCCCTCCACCTGAGTTACGTTTTTCTAGCTTACTTACTCTTTCTTCAAACTTACCAATTTTTATATTTAAATCATCTAACTTATCTTTACATTCGTCTATGCCAGATAAATCTATATCTGGTATGTTTATTTTTTTATTTTTAAGTTTATTTAATTCTTTATTTACTTTGATTAATTCTGAATTAAGCTTTTGAATCTCTTCTTTAATATAAGACAAATCAGCAGCTAAAGGAGTTAAGCTTGTAGATAATGCTTTTAAATCCTTGAATGTTTCATCATACTCATCTAACTTGTAAGATATAATTTTTAAATCACCCATAGATTTAATATTATTAATCTCTTTAGTATTATCTTCCACAGCGCCTGTTAATGTAAAGTATACACCAACTCCCGATACTACTACAAACATAATAGTTACCAAAAATTTTAAATCCATTTGAAATGCTGTGTTCTCGCCTATTTTATGTGCCACTTCTTTTTTCTCCTCTTTTGTAGTTATATTTATCTGTTGGTCATTTAATGCTTCAGCAACTTCTTCTACTGTTACATGACCTTCTTCAATTAACACTTTACCTAAAGGAACAGACCTATTATAATTAATAGCTTCATCAGCTTGTTTACTTAAAGCTGCAGTAAGCTGCTTTTTATTTATATATCCTTTTAATAATAATAAATCGCCTATCTTCATGCTACCATCCACGATTTTACCGCAGGTCTCCTCTTATAAAATCTTTTATTTTTCTTACCCTCTTCTTGAATTCCAATAGGAGGGTTAGCATATTTACACGCATATGCTAATGCGTCTATAACATCATCATGGCCCATACGAGGTCCAAATGTAACTATCTCATGTTCAAGGTCGTAATGCTCTTTCTTTAAATGTATTTGACCTATTGCAAATCTTTGAGCTAATATTTCTTGTATTCTATCTCTTTTGCTCATTCTAGTTCCAGGCTTTTCTTCTTTAAATCTAACAGAAAAATCATTTCTCCTCCTAGTCTCTGCTCTTAAAGCTTGAAATATAGGTTTAGACATTGTAGTATCTTCTACTACAAATAAACTAGGATGATACATTTTAGAATAATCAAACATATAGTCTACTACACCTTTATTCTTTTCTCCTGGGATACCTAAAACTGGTATTCCTCTTTTTCTAAGAAAATCTAAAACATAAATATTATTATCACTATCTACAGCTACAACCATTATAACACTAAAATCTGCATCTCTTCTTTGAGAATCAGTTGCAGGGTCAACGCCAGCAAATATATTAACAGGTTTATGTTCTCCATCCATATTCAAAAAGCAAATATCTGTTTCTTCATCATATAAGAAAGTGCCTTCATAATATCTTATATGGTCTCTGGTGAATATTGAATCATCAGCAGATTGAACTTCCATCATGTATTCTTGGAAGAACTTATATGGCTGTCCAGAATCTCTATAGAACTTCTGTTTACGAGCCATTTCTTTTTTACCAAACCAACTATTCCATAACATAGTTCCGTCTGAAAGAATAGCTTTCTTAAGAACTACATCCCAAGAAAATTCTTCATTTTGTTTAACAGACTTTTCATAGTTAACGATAAGATTATTAATAAAACTATCATAATGAACAGGAGTACCATTAATCCGTAACCTACCAGTCCCAGGCTCAAGAGCAGGGAATACCACAGCAGTGATAAGGTTGGAATTTTTAGCTCTAGCCTCTGGAGTGATTGTATTGTTCTCATCTTCAAAGTCATCTAGAATAACTAAATCATATCTTTTGTGTAATTTAGCACCTCCACGAATACCTGATATATTTGACTTTGAAATAAGTTTACAACCATTTGTAGTTTCTATATCTGTTTCGGTCCATTTTGTGCCTTTTAAACTACCGAAATAATACAAAATTCTTTCATTAAATTCCAAATGATATTTTATATAATCCATATTACCTGTCGCAAGTTTAGCTGTAGCTGATACCCACCCATAAAAGAGTGGGTCCTTTGTAAAGCAAAATTGTTGTAGTATATCGCATTTAGTTAGTACAGTCTTTCCATGACCTCTAGGGAGTATTATTGCTACTTGCTTTTTGTCTTTATCAGTTATCGTATCAGCTATTTCATAATGAAAGGGTGGTGTCTCTGAACGCAAGAAATCATCTTGTAAAAATAATTTCCCAAATGCAATTAAATCTTTACTAGCAAGCTCTAAGGCTTCTTCTTGCTTAGAAACATTATGTAGATTAATATTTGCCACGCTTCCTTGTTTTTGTTTTAGCTTTTGTCATTTTTTTACCAGTTCTCTTAGCATAGGCTTTAGCAGCAGCTTTACCTTTTTTGCTATAAGAAAACTTTTTACCACCTACTTTTGGCATATCGCCTCCTTGTTATTAGTTTACCATTATATTTCTCAATAATGTATTGAGCTCTATCATCTCTCCAAAATTTACAACCTTTGTTAATTACTTTTACAGGTATCCTTTTTGGTTCTTCAAACCAATTGCAGATACCTTTTTCATGCAAACCACAATCTAAGCAGTTATGAATTTTCAATTTCTTTTGGTCTTTGAGCTTCATCAATCATTGAATCAGTTAACCCTTGAAATTGTACTCCAGTAATTTGTTGTACTTTGGCAGAATTCTTATCTTCTAAATCAAGTATGTCAGACAACTTAAATAAAGCTTTTAACTTTGTATCATCCTTTTCAGCAGTCTGAGCTACTATTTTAATATTCTCAAGAACCATCTTCTCATCTATGTCTAATTCTTGTAGTATAGGTTTTAATTCTTCTTTCACAGCAGTATTTACCCTCTCTGTTTTAATTAAATTTACAGCTTTCATACGAGCATATCGTTTGTTATTAGTAGGAAATGCTTTAACATATGCATCCTCAGGAGATAGTCCTTGTCCTAAGTAAGTAACAAATAATTGTTCATTAGCAGTCATATTACGTCTGTTAGCTACTACCTGTTCTGGAGTAGCATTACCACTAATAGAATATATATTAACTCTTTTATCTGTATCTAAGTAAGTATTATCAGAAACTATAAAAGTACCAGTACAAGTACCTATATAAGCTATTTCTCCATTCTTACGCAGCATACTACCTTTGCGTAATATCTGTATAACAGACTCATCATCAGCTAATACCCAATCTCCTATATTAGCTCTTCTCCAGTCTTTATGTATATATATCTTAGGAGGAACTTCAGATTCAATATCATACACTATATGGTCTATCTTATTAACTTTATACTTCCTCATTAAGATTCTCCTACTTCATACATATTATCAAATATATCCAATGTTTCTTCATCCCAGTACTCTTCTAAATATTCCCAGTTAGAATCTATAGGTCCTGTATCTTCAGCTCCTATCTCATCAAAGCCTTCTACTATATACTCTACAGACCCTTCCTTAGGATTAACTGCAATCTCTAATTTATATACTAATGTACCCTTAGGCAGCTTATCTCTTTCTTTATCTAATTTATTTGACATATATATCTCCTATGTGAGCAATTCCCAAAAATTGCGAACCGATACAACAGTATTGATACTGTAGCTTAATTCTTATGATAATTGAAAAACGTTAAAATTGAAATTATATAGTAATAGTTTAATATCAAAATAATAAATAAGCAATACTTTTTTTAGGCGTCTAACTTATTGAAAAACAAGGAGATGTATTTTTACATACTCATGGGTCGGTATTTGCGTAAGCAATCCTAGAAAGGTTTCAAAAATTGTAGGATTTTAGTGGAGACACCCAATTCATATAAGGGGGGCTTTGAATCGATTTTTTTATATACGAATTTCGTTGAAAATCAATTCAGTTTCAAATTATTTTACAACAACATAGAAAGGGAGGACCATATTATGGTTACATACTTCAAGGCTTGGCTTATTCAAAGAACAAACTCTGTGACAGGGGAATTGCAATGGCTTATTACCACTCGCAAACAACAACCTGTTACTATGCTAGGGGGCTTAGATATTTCAGCTTCTTACTCACTCTTTGAACCCAACAAACCCAAGGTTGCATCCAAGATACATTCTATCTATCTGAACGACGCTACTGATGAAATCATAGCACAGATGAAACAGCACGCAAGTGGCAATGTATTTTATCTAGGTGTTCCAGCCTCTGATGATGAGCCTGTTCAAGTCATCACACCAGCTGAATACCAATCAATGCAAGACTCTGATACTACTTCATTAGAGCAAGAATCTATTCCTGCATAGTTCCTTCATATCTCCAATTATCTAGGTTGCATCCAACAATGCAGCCTAGTTCCTTTTTATTGTGTTTCGCTACGCTCAACTGTGTTGTTGTTGCATCAAACGTTCTTTGCAGTTAGAACCATTGACTTAAATAGCGTGTACGTAATTAATAAATAAACAGCACCTAAACAAACTTATATTATAATAAAACAATAAAGGAGACATAAATGTCCTATTTAAGAGCCATAATAGCCACTTTAAGGCTAGATAAACTAACTAAAAGTATCAAGTATCTAATAACAGGTGATGTACTCACTATCGCTTCATATTATTTTATGATTATATTTAATATGATTATGTTGTGGTGTGTGATGTATGTATTCAGATGGTTAACATTTATCAGTTGTATTTAAAAAGGAGGTGTTAACTAATGAATAAACCAATAGATGTTGAGGCACAAGTGATTGCAATACTAGATATAGTTAATGATAACTACTATCAAGCAATGAAACTAGTGTGTGACGATATACAAATAAAGAGCCAAAAAGATTTAAACACTCTATCATCTAGATAGTATGGCTCACAATGAGAAATGGGTGAGGTTGGTTGGAGCTAGCCTTGCCTGTTTCTTTACTATACAATTAGAGAGGTGAGGACGAGTATCCGTGTAACCTCTCTAATATACGATAGAAGATGATGACAACATCAGCAAACAATGCTATTATTGATGAATGAATGCAAAATATATCTTTGTTTAGTGAAGAT
>CEUX01009793.1_pt1 | contig 10192 bp, 18 predicted proteins | sample 531361 | NCBI WGS metagenome assembly CEUX01 (sample SAMEA2622736, study PRJEB7988) | marine metagenome | isolation source: saline water (ENVO:00002010), including
GCCTGTTTCCAATCCCACACTGCTGATGTCACAGGGTCGGATGGAGTGGTATCTAGTACATCATAACCAGAATAGAAGCCTTGAGCTGAGTTCTTTGCATATTCTAGGGGAGTAATAATCTTTCTTCCACCATCTAATTTTTCAGCGTTCTTTAAAAGCTTCACTGCTAGAGGGTTAGAGCTGAAGATATTATCAACTAAAACAGGCAAGAACTTGTCACGTGTTAACGAGGATAAAGCATCCCAATTAATCGTGGTTGAACTTACTGCCATTTGTTATCTCCTAACGGTTAAAATACTTAGCGACATCAGGGTCATCTATATCTATGTCCTTAACACTTTTGTAGGTCTTTGGGGTCGACACCTCCGTTGCACCTATCTCTGAGTTATGAACTACTTTCCCTTGATTTCGCTGTCTGTTTCCATCTAACTTTCTATGATGGTCCAGCTCACTGTGTAAATTATCGTAGGCCCAAACTTTAAAAGCGTCTTCAAGATCAACCATTTTGCTGTTCTCTACAAACTCTAAAAAGTCTAGTTCATCCTGCTCTTCTTTAAAGAGCCCAGGATTGTTCTCTACAATAGCATCAAGCTCAGTCTCTAGATCATCTACAACTCTTTCAAGTTCTATGCTCTCTAGTCTTTCCTCTATAGCTTTAGTGCTTTCATCTGGCTGTACTTGTTCTTCAGCCTCCTGAATAGCCTCTTGTACTTCTAGAGGGGTGAGCTCTCCGTCTAAACCTAGTGATTTAAGCCCTTTATCGTCTTCATAAAAGTAATCTTTTATATAGTCACGGAACTCATCATCACTAGCTATTTTATCAGTGAATTTAGACCATTTTGCGAGCTTTTGTGCTTCTTGAGTGTTAGATGCTTGCCAGTCATTTTTGTTAGCAGAATCTTTCTGCCAGTTTAAAATATCTGCACCATCATAAACCTCTCCATCGATTTCTATTTCATAGTCTTCGATATTAAAGTCTTCACTCTCTAGTTCACTTGTCTCGCTCTCACTTGCCTCATTTACTCCCTCTGGAGATTCAGTTTCGTGAGTTTCGACTCCTTTTGTAGGCACTCCATCAACCCCTGCCTCTAAAGGATTTTGATCCTCTTTGATTCCAGGGTTCTCATAGATTGACTGCTTGTCAGAGTCTGTTAACTCCACATCGTTGTATGGACTTGGCATTTCAGACGCTCCTTCCAGCTTTCGCTTGTTTGGTGTTGGTCTTCAATTTTTTTAATTGGTACGTCTAGTTTTTTCTGTACCTGTCACCTCTTGAAGATCATAGGCTCTTCCTGAAGCGACTACTTTCTTTAAAACTCCCTCGTGTCTTGTATATGTTTTTCCTGCTGTATTCATTAAATTAGCAATTCCACCTGATGACCCACCAGTTCCAATGTCACCTCCATACAGGTCTATTAACACATCTTGCTTAAAGCCATTGCTGTGGACAGGGCTCTGAAACTTTCCTCTTGCATAAGCCTTTAAGGATGCCCTTCTTGATCCTCTTACTTTAGATGATCCTCTTTTTTTCTTTTTAGCCATTTTATTCTCCTTCTTCAGGGACTTGTCCCATCTGTGCTTTCTGTCTCAACAATGCTTCATAAATTTCATTTTCATCTGTTGAGTTATTTATTACTTCCATATCTTGCTCTTGAGCATCAACTTGAGCTTGTCTCTGCTCAACCATCTCCTCAAGTATATCTCTAGAAATATCTTTCTCGTGCCATCTCCAGAACTGCTCTGGTGTTAATAGCCCAATTTGGATATATTCTAGTGCCTGGTCTATTCTTTGAGCTCTTGACTCTGGCATAGTTGAGCCTGGAACATATTTAAAGTCCATATCTCCATCTAAGTCATATGGTAAAATCTCTTCAAATTCATATCCAGAATCTATATTTCTACGTATCATTATTGCCGACTCGTAGTTGTTTACAAGAATATTTAATGTTTGCTTATAAAGGTCAACCATTGCATCACCACCTACCTCACGCTCTTTCGCTCTTATAATCTGCTGTGAGGCTTCCTGTAGAGCTGATATAGCCTTCGCTGCTGTCACCCCACTAGGATTACGACCTTGAGTGATATCGTGTATACCACTTATAGAGTCAGTAAGTTGCATCATATACTGTGCAAGTGGCAAATTCGATGATGACATATTCCCTGCTGGGAGTCTATTAATTTGTTCGTGTGGACCGTTAGTCCAAAATATTTGACCTGGTTTATCTGATGGTCTATTTCCAGGCGTTTTCGCTAAAGATTTACTCATTACCCACGCTGGGTTTCCGTGGTATATAATATTGTCTAAACTCTGCGATAAAAGGATCGCAGTGCCTACTGCAAGAGGCTCTACTATTTCTGGTTCACCTTTACCCCAGAAATTATGCTCATCTGAGTAATTCTTAAATGTAAGGACTGGTATAAATTGCGTTGGAGCTTCTACGTGTTGAAGGAGTATCTTTCCTGCCCACGTTGTTAGATATAGCTTGTCATCCATAAAGTGCCAGGCCTCTTTTAATAAAACTTGTCCTCCAAACATCTCTTTATCATCAATGTCTGTAGTTGGCCCTAGTTCCATATAGTCTGTAGACACATCACCACTAAATGCAGATATCCCTGTTTCTGATGATGTCCCTGCTAGTCCACCAGATGCTGTTGTTGCCTGTCCTACGCCTGTTGAGTCTGTCTTTCCTTTTATAAAAGACTTATACTCATCTAGCTTCCCTTCTGCACGCACATACTTACCGTTTTCATACATCTCTCTTACATCTTTGACATAAGTTGGCGTTGCAAATGTCACACACTTTGCCGTCTCAATCGATGTGGCAAGTGGGTCAACAAATACTGTATATACATCTGGGACTGAATACTTTATAGCACCATCTGTGTAGGTCATTTTTAAAAATCCATTACCATATACCAGGGCATCTCTTTTCATTCCATTTATAGATCGTATAGCCTTACTCTTACGCATTTCTGACTCTACTGCCTCCTGGGCTTTTCTTGCACTGTCTACCTGAGCCTCCGACTTAGGCATAATATCAACCTTAGGGAATCTGTCTGTAAGTATAGAGTATATTGTCTCTACTATAGAGTGAATAGAGTTTGCAACGATCCTTGTCTTGTATTTAGGGAGTTTAAATGGCTTAAAGAAGTCTCCATTATACAGCTCCTCGTTTCTACGCCACCTTGGTACCTTGTGTGCTCGTGAACGCTTTGAAGCATCAAACATACGCTCCATATACTTAACAAGTTTACGGTCCTTATCACCAGGGACATATCCCACGGTTTGCGTTACTTCTGGACTGTCCAGTGCCTTATCGTAATCTTTATTAGCCATTATTCTCCTTTAGTTTCCACCTATTGGATTCTCGTCTCCATTCCCTGTGGGAATCTGTTGATAATTTTTTGATTCATCTCTTTTCTTTTTCTTTCTAAGCTTTAATGCCAGCTTCTTGCCTGCCTTTGTATAAGGTAATTTAATTTTCTTTTTTCCTATTTTTACTTCTGGCATAATGCCTCCTTTAATATATTATTATTTTTCCATTATTAGAGTCTGCCTCTGCCTCTACAATCCCCAAGGCATTAAGAGCATAGCCTCCTGAAGTTCCTGCACTTCCTCCAGTTACACTGCCAGAGGCATTTATTTTAAGAATTAAATCTGCTTTATTTGCTCCACCTTTTGAATTAACCACATTTGTGCGACCCTGAACTATTATCTCTACAAACTCACCATCTGCGACAGTATCTTGGGCTATTCCCCACTTTCTAAAGTCAACCCAAATTCCATTACCTGTACCAGTTGAATCATTTGGAATATCATCAGATTTACACTTATAGTCCCCATACTCGTCTAAAAACAAAGATACTGGGCAGTACTTTGTTACGGCTCCACTTGCCTTTGCTGTTACCTTTACGACTCGCTTGAAGTTATTTATGCTTGAGATTGGAGTCCCACTGAATAGTGTCATAGGTAAATCTATACTTGATGCCCCTGCCTTGGTTAACATTGAGGTTCCCAATGCATTTGGAATGTGATTATTATTGCCAGGAGTTTGGAAAGAAATTGTGCCATCTGCTTTCATCTGCTTTACTTGATTCCCAGCTGTAGAAGATGAAGTTGTATTAAAATGGGTCTTCCCTGCTACTGTAACTGGGATTACATCTCCACTTGCACCTCCTAGCTCTGCTACGCCCCATTTACCTGGAGATACACTTGTCCAGTCTGTATCGCCCACAGGAACTTGATGGGGGATATCATCGTGTTTGCAAAGCAAATCCCCAGCTGAGTTTAAATATAATGATACTGGTCTGAATTTAGTTATTGTCTCACTGCATTCAGCATTCACCTGTATGGAGTTTTTATGTGAAAAATGTTCTGAAAACTCTACCCCTTGCCAGAGAATAGCCTTGGCAATTTTAGAGCTATCATTAGTTTCTACTATTGTACCTATATTATTTGGGAGTGTCCCTGTTGACACAACGTAGTCTGAGGGATGAGCTGTAGAGCTATTAATTTTTACTATAACCCTATTTTCTTCTACATCTACATTGCTAGTGGCAACAATATTACACTCTCCCTGAACAGTAACCTCTGCCTGGTCTCCTGGACTAGCTGTTGTTTTCATAGCACCTGTGTCTTGGTCGTATACACTAGAGACTACTCCCCATCTATACTGAGGTGGCATATAGTAGTCGTAACCGAAAACCTCTTTAACAGACACGCTATCGATATAGAATGCACCAGCATTATTATTTTTATTATATATACGCAAATCTCCATCACCTGTAGCTACTATATTTTTTTCATAGGTTGCGAATGAGGAGGTTATCTCAAAAGCATCACACTCAACATCCCCAATGGCTATGTGGTAATCTGTTTTTGAGCCCAAACTTGGCCCTTTAAGAGAGACCGATACCCTGTATGTGTGACCTGATTTAAAATCAGATATATGGTCGGCATCTAAAAATGCACCCTCTATATCTGTTGAAGTTGATGGGTCACATTCTAAAGAGTTATCTCCACTACTATAAGAAACCGTACAGCTACCACTTCCAGCTGTGTACGATGCCCAATTACCTTGATCATTATCAAAGGTACCGTTATCATCGTAGTCTGCTGTTATTTTTTCGGAACTAAGAGCCTCACTATTAGTAGCACCAGTGGGGATAGTATCTTTTGTGACCATTCTTTTATAGATAACGTCTGTAATCTCATAGCATCTTATATTATCAATATAGCATATAGCGTCATTGCCAGTATCTGCTTCTATAACTCTAAATCTAGTATCTGTCTCTGTTGCAGTAAAGTATATCACCTCTTCTACAGCTCCTGTAGAGGGATTGCTGACATAGGCATTAGTTGCAGTTACTATATCTGCATCGCTTGTATTTCTAAGTTGGAATGATACTGTGGATTCTTCATCTAAATTAGTAATTGTTCTCCAAAACCTAAACGCATAGGCCTGGCCTACTTTAGTGGTAAAATTGATAAAAGCTTTATCGTTTGAATTTCCCACAATTAATTTTAACGAATTAGTTCCCTTTGTGGCGTAGTCTGTAGATATCTCAAAAGTATCCATTCCTGAATTGGTCCACCCTACAGGAGCTTGTCCCACTTGTTGCCCCTCAAAATCTCCATTTGGAAATACATTATCACCGTATATTAACTCATCTTCGGCTACATATATAGCTACAGGGCCACCTACAAACACTGCGTCTTGGGCTTCTCCTCTTACATTTCTTTGGGCTTTATAATTATTTATCAAATCATACTCCTAAAATCATAATCTGTTTCATCTTTCTCTTCAAACTCTAATAGTTTCTCTATGTTCTGCTGTAGTATAGGCTTCTTTGGTGCAGGCTTTACTGGGGCCTGAACGTGTGTTAACGCATACCTCAACGCATCACATATATGATCCTCAAGTGTAGTATCTATATCCTCAGGGTTCTTATCATCCCTAATCATATCTGGAAGGGTTCTTGCAAGATTTGGGCACTTACCATCTATTATAAAGAAGTTAGGTGCCTTCCCTTTCTTAAAGTGCATAAGCTGTGCCATATTACGCCAGCCTATTACCCTGGAGTTATTTGCTGGTACTAAGTTCGGAATAAACTCACTCAACGCCATCGCTATAGACTTGTCTGTATACATTGGACTGTGAGATGCATTCCAGCTCATTGGATTTCTTGCCCACATTGAAGGGTCTCCAAGACTCATAAATATCTCTTCATCTCCAGTCATACTCATTATATCCTGACCCCATTCTGTTGGATGTCTCTCTGTACCGTATAACTCTCTGTAGCAAAACACTGTATTCTTAGGAGTAACCTCTATCCATATACACGCAAATGGATTAGCGTATCCCCAGTCAATACCTAGATACTTCTTATTAAAGGACTGTCCGTATCCCAGTTTCTTAGCCATATCCTCTTTAACAATATGTAGCTTTGGATTCCACTCTGTGAAATACTGTCCTGCGAATATATCCCAGTCACCGTGCCTCCAGGCCGATCTAAGTGGCTCTGGTAGGTTGTCTAGGAAGTTCACATACTCTGGGTCGTTCTTCATTAAGGTAGGGTTGTTGTCTATTGTTGCTGGTATATACATTCTATACCTTGTCTGACCCTCTTCCTTAAATGCAGTTCTAGGTGTATGGCCTGTAATAAACCTTCTCTTTACCCACTGATGTCCCTTCCCTCCTGGATTGGCTGTACAGAATATCTTTGGGTCTAAGCCCTCTACAGTGCTTCTACAACTTGATATCAATTTCAAATAGCTTTCTTCTGAGGGTATCTGTGTTAACTCTTCTATCAACACCCTCTGGTATTCGTGTCCCTGGTACTTTGTGTAGGCTTGGTCATCTTTTAAATGCCCTGTCCTTATTATTGCACCTGATGGAAACTTTATTGTTGCTGGCTTACCAGTTATCTTAGCGTATGGGTACATCTTGTGTGCTCTGTCTACCCAGTCTGCAAGATCATCTGCATTACGTCTTATTACCAGCATTCTTGCCTCAGGATGTTCTGTTGCTCTTAATAGCCACGCCATCCCACAGTCTGTCTTACCACCACCTCTTGCACCACCGTATAAAACTTCATAGCAATCACTTACAGCAAGTGCATAGGTCTGAGCCCCTTCGTGAGGCTTCCATATTACATCATTCACTTCTTATCTGGGTACTTATCTTTAAACATATCTACGTTTGTACCCTTCACAATATTCTTCCTATGTATTAAGTTTCTATGAGGAAACATTACAGGGTCTGGTGTAGACCATCCCTGCCTCGCACCCTTTACAATATTCTTCTTCTTTCTTAGTACAAGAGTTGGTGACTTATATTTTTTATTACTCATCGCTCTCCTTCTTCGATTCTTCTTCCTTGGGAAGTACTACAAATCCTGTTACGCTGTCTGACTCTATACTTATATCCTGGGCCTTTAAGGTAGGTATAATCTTATCAACTACCACCTTTGCACAGCTAGTCGCATCCTTATGTTCATCTTTACCCATACCCAGAGTAGATGCAACCTCTATTACTTTGTTCAATATGTCCAGTGCTTTAGGGTTCTTCCTGAATTGTTCGGCTGTTGAAGACTTGCCCTTAGGTCTGCCCTTTGGATTCCCTGATACACCCTTCTTAAATAGGTGGGATTTACTCACTTCTTCTTCCTAGAAATCTTAAGTGGAGATTTATGTGGTACAAGATACTTCACCTTCTTTATTTTTAATTTCACCTTTGGTGGTGTCTTTAGTTCACCCATCTTACTATACGTAGTCATCGATGGTTTATATTTATACTCTTTCTTTTCACTCACGCCTTATATTGTCCTTTCAAGGCCTTCTTAACCTTATTAGCATACTTCTTACCATTTATCTTAGCACCCTGAACCAGGCCTGCATTAAATCCCATCTCATATGCCTCTCCACACGCCTCTTCTATAATACGTGAGGCTCTCTTGCTTTTTCGCATCAGGCTCATAATAAGTTTATCTGTTCTATCAGGGCTCACTTCTTCTTCTTTTTAAGTTTAACATATTTACTGTATGGCTCTTTATAGCTAGTCCACTTAGATTTTTTTGGTAGGCCTTTTTCCTCTCTTGCCTCTGCCTGTCTTTTACGCTGGTCTGCCTTTCTCTTATCAAGATTTTTGGCACGTTTCTTTCGCTCTTTTTGGTACTCTGCTTCAGAGATATCACCTTTGTCTAATTGCTTAGAAGACAATTCCCTGCTCTTGCTCGATGTTTTACGCCACTTCTTAAGTAGCCTGGCCCTCTTTTTATTAAGTTTTTTTAAGTCCTTATCAGCAGTCTTTCTCACAGAATCGTCACCACCACGGACTCCATCTTTCCAGTTTTCTTCACTCATATGAGCATCAATTAAATCTATCTTATCTTCTACGGCCTCAACCTTAGACAGTCTTTTACTTCTCTTCTTGTCAAGTTTTTCTTTTCTCTTTGCTCTAAATTTAACTCCCATATCGTATGGTTCTCCTTTTACTGTTTTTCAATCTGCTTTAACAGAGGTTATCAGGCACGCTTTCTTGATGCTTCACTGTAGGCCAGGTCAACTTCTCGTTGCTTTCTTTTTCTTCTATCAGCCATTGACTCACCTAACTTTGTTTTAATTCTTTTACCAATGCCAGCCTTAAGATCAGATCGGCTTATATATGATGCTGGTTTAATTCCTAGTGCAGTGTTAAGTCCTTTCCTGGCTTGTCTTTGTTTATACTCTAGTTTGTCTTTTGCGATCTTCTGTATCTGAGCTAGTTTTGGGTCTTTAAGCCTCATAGTTTTATTCCTTAGTTTAGTGGGGTGAAGTCTTCTTCGTTTGGGTTTGTGTTTTCTTTATCATCTAGTGGTTGTATGTTAGTGTAGTCTTTAAGGGTTTCTTCATAAGCAGAGAAGTCATAGATGGGGTTCACTTCGGTGCTTACCGTGGGCTCTTCTTCTGTGTGTACTGGTGCTGTGAACTTTCCGACCATCTCATTGGCCATTGTGTTGGCCATCTTATTACCCATATAAATAGAGAGCGTAGACAAGCCATAGCCTGCACCTACGCCCAGAGCAAATAAACATACTTCTATCATAGGTATAGTATAATACATAAAAGTGATACAAATCACCTTATTGATAAGTAAGTAAATAAAGTTTTTTCTCCTCTATAAATAAAGATTAATAAAGATTTTTCTTGCATATTAATCCAAAATTATATAATTTAGTGTAGCGTTCAACATTAATTTAATAAAAAAAAAGGAGTAGCAAATGAGTAAACTAAATAGTTATGTACTAGACTGGTTAACAGATGGTGGGTTTGATTTGGGGTTCACTATGGACAACTTACCTGAGATGCAGGATATGGACTGGATACTAAAGGATGAGATAGAGGAGTCAATGTATAATAGGTTCCCAGAGTACCGTAAGTTCAAACGTGAGTTTATTAAGCTAACTGGAGGTAAGTAATGAGATATAAAATAATAAGATTCTTTAAAGATAATAGGCCTAGCCAAGTAATGTATACTGGCTTTACCTTAGAACAAGCACAGGCTCATTGCCAAAATCCTAATACAAGTGGTGATGGATGGTTTGATGGGTATGGAGAGGAGGAGTAATGAAAAAAGCTCAATTAAGCATCATAGAGAAGATCGTAATTATAACTTGTATGTCCATTCTGTTATATTGGGCATACTTAATAATAAAATAGGGAGAAAGAAAATGAGAAATGCAATATACCAAGATAGACACATCTGGATAATGGTGATAATATTTATGTATTTCTGTTACCCAGTAATTAAAGATATAACACTAATGTTGATTGGAGGTATGTAAATGAAAAAGAATGTAAATGTCCTTATGGACATTGACCTAAAAAAGGCTCTTGATAAAGATGCTAAAAAGAATCACCGTAGTGTAGGTAAACATATTAACTTTATAATATCTAACCACCTGGAAGGAGTTTCTAATGGTTCTTAAAATATGTTATGACTGTAAGCGACACACTGAGGTTCAGCTTGTTCCTGAGTTTGTAGATAAGGAAACTGGAGATGAGTACGGTGCAATGTTATGCTTTGTTTGTAAACATAATAGGAGGGCCCTTAAGAATGAAGATATTAGGGTTCAATTTGGTGACGATAATAATATGGAGGATAAATAAATGACTGAGCCATTGGTAGACCTAATATTCATTATAGACTCG
>CEUX01008739.1_pt1 | contig 10190 bp, 7 predicted proteins | sample 531361 | NCBI WGS metagenome assembly CEUX01 (sample SAMEA2622736, study PRJEB7988) | marine metagenome | isolation source: saline water (ENVO:00002010), including
TGAATTATTTGACCAAGCATCAGATGGATCATATCCAGCTCGTAAATAATAAGTTGATCCACTAGAACTATCTGTCCAATATTTTCCTGTACCAGAACCAGCTAAAGTCATATTTGTTAAAGTCCAATCAGCAGAACTAGGATTTGCTGCTCGGTTATCACTACCTAAAGCATAAGCTAAATTAGTAACAGTTGTACCAGAACCAGAATATGAATTAGTATCGGCTGGATCAACGAAAAATTGTAAATATGATGCAGCGGAATTAAGAGCATTGCCACCAGATGATGATAAACCTCCTAATACATACCAAGCTGTAGTTGGATTAATAATAATATTAAATGATCTATCTGTTGTTTTGCCACCAGCTGTTGCACGACCTGTAAATGAAACTGTTGTCGAAGCTGCTACATCTGTAGGATCGCCAGTAATTGCACCTGTAGAACTGTTTAAAGCTAATCCAGCACCTGTAAGATTTGTAGCACCTGTTTCTGAATAAGTTACTGTTGATCCCTCTGGGTCTGTAGCTGCTAAAGTTGCGTGTGTTCCAGTTGAGCTGTCTTGTATTGTTGCTACTGTTCCAGAACCTGTTGTCCAAGCTGGAGCATTATCTACATAAATTTGATTTTCTAAAACTCCTACGCCACCTGTTGAACTTGTAACTTTAACATCATAAGGTTCTGCTGCATTTGAAAAACTTGCTTTAGTCACTACTGCTGTTAATTGAGTTGAACTATTTACTGCTGTTGTTGCTGCATTAAAAGTAGAACCATCATTTCCTACAAAAGAAACAATATCTCCTGTAGCAAATCCTGTTCCTGTAATTACAAAAGTTTGATTACCTCCTCCAGCACTATCTACTTCTGTATCATCAATAGAAGTTATTACTGCACCAACCGCACCTAATCCAACAAAAGTAGAATTATCTCTACCCTCAAATTTATTAGTAGTCGTATTATATCTAAATTGACCTTGAGTAGAACCTCTTTGAGCAGTAGTGCCTGTAGCGAGTTTAGTACCCTCTGTTCCTACATCAATTAAATTTGTTATTCTTGTTAATGGCATTATATACTTACCTCTAATTCTCCATCTGAATTAACAGCAAAGGTTAATCCTTTTTTAGCAAAAAAACTTTCGTCATATAAATCTGTTTGTTCTGTATCATTTGTTGCAACACTAATATTATCTGCTCCATTAGTATAAGTAATAACTAAATCTTCTAATTGAGTACCCGTACCATTAGTCTTTTTAAAACCATAGTAATCTATCTTACCTAATGCGTCTTGTGCCGCAGTAGATATATCTACTAATTCAATAGTAGCATCTGTAATGTCAGCACTTGTTAATGATTGTGCTGCTGGACTAGGCCCTATAAATCCCATATTTTTCCTTAACTACTTATGTTATCAATGTATGATACAACTGTGTTTAATGAACTTGCCACATCACTTTTAGCCCAAATCTTATCGCCACTTTTGACAATAATCTTTGATCCCCCATCAATTAATTCTAAACTAGAACCATTAGGGATTGGACTTCCTTTAATTAAGTAAGTATTATTTCCACCTTGTGAAATATATACCTCTACATTAATCGCAGAAGATGCATGAACATTCACTAATCTAATCCCAACTACAGTATCAAAACTATCAGCAGTTGCTAAAATTTCTGTAGCACTCGTACCTATAGCTGTATACACTAATTGATTTTTAAAATTTTGTGCCAATGTTTCCTCCTTTTTCCTTTATATTATAATGCCACACTCATTGCAATCGCAAATCCAGCACTTGCCATTGTTGATGTATCTACTGCTGCACTTACCCAAGTTGAGCCATCATAAATTCTTAAAATACTTGTACTAGAATTAAAATAAAGATCACCAGAAGTTAGGGCATCCCCGTCATTATCAACACTTGGATCAGCAGTTTTAACTCCTAGATATTGATCTTGAAATGTATCTAAATCTCCTAAAGCTGCTGCTGCTGAACTTGCTGCTGCTGTTGCAGAACTAGCTGCTGCTGTAGCTTCTGATGCCGCAGTCGTTGCTGAATTTGCTGATGCTGTTGCCGAATTAGCAGAAGCAGTTGCACTATTTGCTGCATTTGTAGCATTAGTTGCCGCATTATTAATTGCTGTTTGTTCAGAACTTGTAGGTTTAATTGCTACCCAAGCTGAACCTGTATAAGAGAAAATTTGATTAGTAGATGAATTCCAATATAATGCACCTGTTATAAGAGCATTACCATCATTGTCTACTGATGGATCAGATGATTTAGAACCTAAATATCTATCATCAAAACTATCATAACTAGCGGCTGCATTAGTTTCACTTGTTGAAGCATTTGATGCAGAAGTTGCAGCATTTGTTGCTGATGTTGAAGCAGCAGATGCTTGTGTTGTAGCAGTTGATGCGGATGTTGAAGCAGATGATGCGGATGTTGCTGCATTAGTTTCACTTGTCGCTGCCGCAGTAGCAGATGTTGCTGCTGCCGAAGCTGATGTTGCTGATGCTGCTGCATCTACAATTAAATCCCATTTTGCTACATCTGTATTAGATGAAATTGGTGTACTTCCCGAACTCGTATGTGATGTATTGCATAAATAAATATTACTATTAGATGAATCTTTTACTAAATCTCTTGCTGAATAAGCAGTAGCTGTAGCCCAATTTCCTGTAAATGAACCTAATTCTTGTGTTACTGCTAATTCACCAGAACTATCAAATGATAATAATTTTGATGCTCTATTTGCAGCCGAATTTGTAAACTCCGTACTTGTCATTGTATTTGTTCTTGATATTTTTAGAGAACGATCTATCTGTTCTTGTAATTCTTGTGCTATAGATAAATTTTTATCAAATGCTCCTTCAACACTATCTGCTGTAAAAGGATCATTTTCTACTAAATCTACTGCTTGTGTTTGAGTTGTACTTCTTCTTATAACTAATGTTTCACCTGTAGCTGGTGGAGTACCCATAGTTACATTTCCACCCGAAGCACTACCTGCACCACTTACAGAATAATGAGTAGTTAAATCTTTAACAGTTTCCGTTCCTGTAGAAGAACGAATAATAACCTCTATATCAGCCGTTGTAGCTATCTTAAAGGTATAAGCAAATACAGTTAGAACACCATTACCACTATAACTGTTTTTTATTGTAGTTGTTGATATTGTCATATTCTATATACTATCACTAATTATCCATAAATTAAACATTATTTCTACCTATTTTTTTCTCAATTCTTTTTTAATTTTGATAGATTGTTTAGCTATATCTATCATATTTTCATAAAAACCATCAATTAATTGTCTTTTATCATTAGCAGATATACTATCATTTTTATAAATTAAAGTAATAACATCCCCCATTTCTTTAATAGGTTTAGACATTTCTATTAGATACAATAATTCTGGATCAATACTTTCCCATACTTTCATAGCTTCATCTACATTATTATCAGCCATTAATTTTTCAAAAGTTCTAACTTTCATGCTTAAAGGTTGGTACATTTTCCAAAATTTGTGTAAAGGTTCTGCACTACCACTTGGATGTCTTACTACAAATGCTTGTATAATAGGTATATCTACAAGATTTCTTACCCAATTATCTGACCAAGGTTGTATAGGCGGTTTTGTTATACCTATAGTTTTAAAAGAATAATCTAATATACCCATTACATGTTTACCTAATCCACCTGTCCAAGCCCTTATATAATTTTCTACTTTATTTGGACTATCTAAACTCGGCCCCCATAATTCTTCCATTCCTAAAGTATCTCTTAAAGAAGCAAAAGCTCTAGCAATAAGTTTAGCTGTTTCACTTGTATATTCTGTATATTGATATTCTGGTAATATCTTTTCTAAATTATAAGGTACAATAGGTCTTTCAAAGAAAAAATTTTCATTTTTAGCATCTTCTATAAAAGGTCTAGCAATTTCTGGTATTGGCCCTAATGTCATAAATAAATCTTTACTCATATCTAAAACACTATCTTTAAAAGATTCGGGATTTTCATTATACATCCAATCTGCAATTCTTTCTGGTAATGTTCCAAATAACCAACCTATTTCAAAAGGTTTTGGTATTCTCCAAACTACTTGATCTGGTGTTCCTTCATTTGTTATTACAATCCAGCTTAAATCTTTTTGCCATTGTGGTATATCTTTATACACCTCACTATCTTTATTTTTATACCATAATAACATTGTAGGTACTGTTATCCACATAACAGATTTAGCTAATACTTTATTTCTTATTTTAGGATTTTTACTAAAAACACCATCTTTAATTTTTACTAAACCTTGTACTCTAGCATTAAAGAAAGCCGAGATCATATTATATCCTTGCATATGGTTTCCCATTTTTCTAAAATCAACTGTTAAATCTCTTGCTTCAAAACCTGCTGATTCTACTATTTCTCTTTCACTTAATTTTTTATCTTTAGATAATTTAGCATTTTCCTTTTCTAATCTTTTAACTGTCATTCTAAAATCTTCTAATCGTGAAGCAGTTTCCATTATTTCAGAAAATACTCTTAATGATTCCAACCAATTTTTAGGTTTAACAGCATTATGTAAATTTCTACCTGTTAATTCAGCTAATATTTGACCATCTTTAAAATATGATCTATCAAAAGAAATTAATGTAGATTGCATAGCACCTGATTTCATAAATTTAGCATATAAAGCATCACCAGATTTTTTATCTTTTATCATATGAAATAAACCTTTTAATGAACTCCATATAGGAATAAAATTATTTTTAGAAAATGCTGTAGCAAAAAATGTATCTCTACCAAAGTTTTTAATTATAAAAGCTGGATCAAGTGTAGCACCTGCTCTTAATGTTCTTGTAGGTATAGATGCAATTCTAGCAAAAATATTAGCTTGATATCTATTAACATCTTTTAAAGCTGTCGCATACTCAATACCTACTTCATAAACTTTTAGTTTACCTTTTTCATAAACAGCAATTTGGGAATCTTTTAACCATCCATCTTGTTTTCTTAAAACTGTTAAACCTTGTTTAGCATTTTCACTCATTCCTTTACTATCTATAAAAAGACTACTTAATTCCTTTTCAGATACTTTAATTTCTTTTATATTTTTTACTTCAAAAATATCTGCAAATGGATCGTACAAATTTTGACCTTCTTTTTCATATACTGCTTTTGTCTTTTGTGCTTCTAATGCCATTTTAATAAATGCTTTATTAACAGAATTTCTTTCAGCTATTTGTACAAAATGTAATGTATTTAAAAACATTGTTTCAATAGGATCAATAGTAACTTTGTTTTTATCTAAAGAACCTTCCATTTTTTTTAATGGATTTTTAACCATAGTACCTAATCCTGTATTACCTTTTTCATTCATTATAGAAATATCTAAAACTTTATTTAAAGGTGTATAATCTCTATTTAATTCTAATACTCTTGCATACAATTCTGGTGATAATACACCAGCATCTTTTAAATATGTTAGTACCCTTTGTTGGTATAAATTTAATTCTTTAAATACTTCTCCGTACTTACCTTCAAATTCTTTAATTAATTTAACTAAATCTGCTCTTTCAGCTTTTGTAAGCGAATAGACAGTAGTAATACCTTGTTCAAATTTCTCCATTGCTCTTTTTGCTATCATAAATGCTGTAAACTCTTGATAATGCTCCACTTTATTTATAACTTTATTCATAACATCAACAAAAGATTTTCCATTATCTTTTAATGTTTTAAAATCAAATGTAGCTTTTTTTATGAAATGAAAACCTTTACCAATATTACCCATTTGAATACGCATTTGTCTATAAACATCCCAAGCATCTTTTATACTCACTCCTCTTTGTCTAGCATTTTCAACAAGTTTGAATAAAGGATATAATCTATCTATCCAAGCCTTCATAAAACTGTTTTTTACTGATTCAGTAGTAGTATTTTTAAGTTTTATTTTACCTGCGGCTGTTTTATCCATAATTTTATTAATAATAGGATTTTTATGTGGTTTAAAATCTTTATTCTTTTCAAATGTTCTAATTACAGGTTCTCCATTTTCAGCTAATTTCTTTTCTATTTCTTCCATTCTTCTGTCTTTATTTACTAATTTTCTTTTATTTTTTATTTCAATAGTATTCTTTTTTGCTTCTGCTTTAAGTATCTGCAACCTAGAATCATTATAAAACTGCCCATTCTTTTTTCTTAATTTTAATGTATGTATTTCAGCTTGTACTTCCGATTGTTTAGATTCTAATTCTGCTAACTCCTTTTCAACTTTAACTTTTTGATCTTTAGTAAAAGTTTCTACATCTTTTTCTTCAATAACTTTTGTTCCTTTTTCTTCTTTTAATTCTTTTACTTCCTTTTCTAGGATTTCTAATTTAGTTTTATTTAAACCTTTAATAGATTCAGTTTTAGCTTCTTTAATATTCTGTTTTAATGTTATAATTTCTGTTTCCTTTTTTTGAATTTCAGTTTTAATATCTTTAACAACTTTAGGTTTAGATTCTTTATCTAATTTATTTAATTCAGCTAATTCTTCTCGTAATGATTTTACTTCTGATTCAACAAGTTTTTTATCTTTAGAAAATGTTTTCTTGTTTTTACTACCAGCTTCTTGTTTCATAACAGTATCTTTAGATAACTGTTCAATAATATTTAAACCTTCGGTTTTATTTTTTACAGCACTTTTTTGTACCATTTGACTTGCTTTAGGATCAATAAAACCAAACATTCCAAGTATTAAAGCATTATTTTGCATTGTTTCCCAAGTAGGCATTTCACCTTCAACTGCCGCCCCAACCCCTGTTAAAGCCGCCCATCTTGAAGATGCTACTGTGAATTTATTAGTAGGTAATGTGTATTTAGCAGTTTTTAAATAAGGTAATATAGCTGGTGCGGCTACCATAGCACCCATAGTTAAACCTCCTTTAATGCCGTGTTTAACTCCTTCTTTTAAAAAAATATCCCAAAATTCTCCAAATGTTTTTACATCACCTCTTTCTAATGCCGCTAAATACATATGCTTTATAGAATCATTTACAAAACCTGCACCAAATCCTGTCATAAAAGGATTTCCAGATAAACTACCTATAGCCATTCCAGCACCAAAAGTAGGGGCATCTGCACCTATACTAACTAATGATTCAAATAATCTTTCTATTGCACCTGTATCATCTGGTTCTTCTGAAAATGCTTTTCTCCAATCATATCCATGTTTTCCAAATGTAGTTTTTCCTTGACTTGATCTGTGTTGCATCCATAGATTTATATTTGATTTTCCTAAACCTCTTTCCCAATATGTTTGCCAATCAGCATCATCTCCAACTGCCCAATCTTCAATAGCTTCTATTGGATTACTCCAGAAAGAAGTCATTTCTTCTTCTAATAATAATGATTTTTTATTTGTGCCTAATATTTCTTCATCACTAGCACCTGCCGCTTTTAACAAAAGCATTTTTCTTGTATTATATTCTTTTAATGCTTCTGTATCTTCTGAAACTCCTGTAGCTTGGTGTATTGCTTCCCAATCAGCCATTTATAATTATTCCTCCACAAGGAATCCTTTATTTTTAGGATTTCCATCTGGGTTATGTGTATTATTATATACTTTCAACCATTCGTAATATTTTAAAGTTTTAGCTTTTGGTTTTGGTTCAACACTACCATCATCATATTCTTTAAACTTAAATACACCACTTTCTTTTTCATTAGTAATTTTTTTTGATTTCTTTTGTCCAGAAGCTACTTTAACATCTGCTCCTTTAGTAGCTTTTTCCCATTTTTTAAAACTTTCTGTTTTAAGATATGTTTGAAATTCTATCCCATTATAAAATTCATCTACTGTAGCATATTTATCTTTATAATTTGCCCATACAGGGCCTTCCCATTTTACTTCACCAATAACAGCAGAATTTTTAGCCATTTGTTCTGAAATTAGTTTAGATTGTTCAGATATAGAAACAGTAAATCTTTCTAATAATGCTGGTTTTAAAATAAAATGCTCATGAAAAGGATCAAGCATATCTTCTGGTTTTTTTCCTTCTTTTAAACCTTTTATAAATTCTCTTTCTGCTAATGTTTCTAATTGGTAAACTCTAACATCTGCTTTTAAATCATATTTATCTAAAACACCTCTAATTTCTTTTTCATGTGCTTTAATCATCTTACTAAATTCTCTTAAATTAGTTGTTAATTGTGGATCATTTACAATAGAATATAATCTTTGGTAATCATCATCACTTAAAAAACCTTCGTTTACTCTTTCCATAATACTCATACCTACATATTCACCTTTTTTATTTAGATATTTAACTTTTTGAGTATCAGTAAATTTCTCTACAATTTTATTATCAGAAGGTAATATTGTCTTTTCTGTTAAAGATGTTACATTCATTTCAACAACTTCTGATCTTAAATGTCTAAACATAAGAATTTCTGATTCATCTGGAAGATTACCTAACATTTTGTTTCTTGCATAAGTTACAAGTTCATTTTTTAATTTATTTCCTTCTTCATCTTCGGTAAATTTTAAGTCTTCTATTTGGCTAATAGTCATAGTGCCATTTCTAATAGATTCAATATTATCTTTAAATAATTTTTCATTATGTTGATTTTTTGATCTTATTTCCCAGAAATCTTGTTCTGCCGCTTTATTTTTTGCATAATCTAATAAACTTTCTTTTTCATCCTCATTTAATGTATGCCCAAAGTATACTTTATCTGAATTTATTTCTTTTACTATTGTTGACCAATTATAACCTGTTTTATTTCCATTTATTCCATCACCAAATAATTGTTTTTCGTGTCCTGCGGTAATTGCTTTAATTAAAAATTCATTATTAATAGCTTTAATATTAGCTGTTAAATCTATATTACTAACACCTACTGTTACTGCTGATGCAAACATTTCTTTTTCTTTAGCTATAATTTGTTCTTTTTTTAACCACATATTTTTATCAGCTTTAATAGATTTAATTTCATCTGCTTGTGATGTTTTATAAACTGACCAAGATATTGCGGTATCTGCAAGTATTTTCTTTTTATTTCCTTGGTGTGATCCTTTATCAGCCGCTTTTAGATTATTCCAATAATAAGATGCAAAATGTTCCCAACCTTCTTCATCATTTTTATAGATTGTATTCTTATATTTTTTCTCCATTTTTTTTTCAAATTCTTTTTGTTTTGTTGTAATTTCATCTAAAGTATAAGGATCGTAAGTTTGTGTTTCTGTATTATATTTTCCTAATTCAATTTCTTGTGAAAAATTTTGTGCATCTGTACTCATTAAAGCATTATATTTTGTACTTTTATTTGTAATTCTTCTTTGATTTAATTTATCATTATGAGAATTTATTGTTTGTGCTATAGCAGATAGTTCATTAGTAAAACCTTCATAATTTATTCTATTAGATTTTACTGAATCTAATAATGTTGAACCTCTATTACCTATAGATTTCTGTTCTATTTCTCCTCTAACTGGTTTTATATTAATTGCCATTTACTTCCTCATAAGTTATTCTGTACCTTGCTGGACTAAAAGATGCTTGTTTTACTGTTCCATTTTGTTCTTTAGTTATTGTCCAAGCCTTAAAATCTTGTCCTGCTTTTGGTACTCTTTTACTATATCCTTCAAATATCATATTTTCATTATCCCATACTTTTATTTTAAACATAATTAAGCTGTTTTATAAGCAGTATATGTTTTACCACTACCAGCTAATAAAGAAGTTTTCCTTTCATATGCTTCTTTACTTAACGCACCAGCTAATTTTACATCTATTGTTCTCATATCCATTTCAACACCTTTATCTATCCAGAATAGAGTATCTTCTAAATTTTCTACTACAGATTCTTGTTCTAATAATGTAGAACCTGTAAATTGAACACCTCTAGCACCTATAGCGGCTCTTTTTTCACTTATTAATTTTCTTGCTCTTTCATTAGCCATAATAGTATCTTGCATTCTTCTCATATCTAAATGATACTTGTCCCAAGCCGCCGCCGCTTTTAATTGCTTACTTTGTTGTAAGCTACCCATATACGATACGGCTGTACTTGCACCTACTGCTATTGCTAACCATGGAATTGGCATTTTATATTTTCTCCTTATTAATCACTTGTTACTAATGTTCCTGTTATACCCAAAACTGTCATTGGTAAGGGTTGTGTTTGTTTAATTTCTATTTGTCCTTCTCTATCCCA
>CEUX01212632.1_pt1 | contig 10151 bp, 19 predicted proteins | sample 531361 | NCBI WGS metagenome assembly CEUX01 (sample SAMEA2622736, study PRJEB7988) | marine metagenome | isolation source: saline water (ENVO:00002010), including
TGGACACCTGCCACAATAAAGAAGAAAAGCTCGCCGAGCTGGAGCGCTTCGACTTCCAGCTCCAGCTGGAAAAAAGACGCTCTTGGGAGCATCCCTACAAGCCGCTAACCGCGCCCATTCGTGATTATTGCCCAAAGGCATATCAGCTATTGACAAACCCAATGGTGCCAACCTCCTCCTCGTTTATGTAACGCCAGGTGAGCAGCTGCTCGAATGTTTGAATCAGCGTCATACCTGGCATTAAGTGAACAATCGACCCCAGCTTCTTCGCAGACCCATAACCAGGTGCGTGGCTTAAATTGAAAAAGCCCAGCTGCATCCGTTGAAGCGTTATTTGCGTAAGGGTCATACCAGGACTCGCAGGCAGCTATTCGGAGAGCTTTCACAGCGTTCTCCACTCCAAATTCTCGGATAATGGTGGCAGCTGTAAAAAGGTCGCCTTTCCCTGGATCACATAAGCCTGGGTAATGCTCAGAAGCGTCAGCGTCATCAGCAAGAGCCAAAACAAACAGCCAAACAACAAGAAAGAAACCAAGAAGAAATCTCCTTACTGACTTAAAAGCCATGCGTATTGCCATTCGGTGAAATGTGGAATGAATGAAGGCTCTCCCCAAAATGGGTCGTCGTATCTAAGAACTGTGTCGAACCTGGTCAAATAGTGTTCATAGTAAACACCTGCTCGGATCAGAATTGGAGCTGGAGTACCAGAAAGAACTATGCCGTTGTAAAGAGTCACAGCTGTTGGGTCAAGTTCTCCACCTTCTATCAGCTCCACCACTTCATCGTGAGCTTCCTGGGGAGTCATATATAAATATCCAGTTGGGAGTTGTCCTGGTGTGCCGATCTCAAGTCCAGCTGTCACTGGTCCGATTGAAAAGAACAGCACAGCAGCTGTAGTAATAAAAAAGATTGCTTTTTTCATAAAATTTGTCCATTCGTTGAGTTGTCTTGTTTTTCCAAATCTTTTTTTAAGCCTTCACTGACGGCGCTCATTATTGAAATAACAGTTGAAAAAATATCTGAACGAAGTTTCTCCATATGCATGGCGATGAACTTCATCATCCCAATATGAGCAACCAGGAAAAGAAATAAACAAAGAATGAAAATGGTCGCAGTAGTCCAGCTCATCGTTTTCTCGCTTTCTCCTGGTATCGCTGTTCTCTTTGTCGCTCCAGGTGTTCCCTTGCTTCTCTTATCTTCTGAATTTGCAAGTCGTACTTATCCATTACTGCCTCCTAATTCCATATCCACAGCTCTGCGTATATATTGCGATCTCGTCAGCTGTCCTCTTTCGCTGTCGATCAAATCCAAAGTCTCCAGGTCAAACTTCACTGGCACCCTGGTTGTTCTTAAACCACCTCGACCCCTGGCTACAGGGTCAACCCATTCTTTTCTTCGTTCAACCGTCACATTTGTTTTTTTGAATAGCACCATTCAGGCTCTCCTTCCGATCCACCCAGTTCCAGGCAGAAAAACTGGTTCCAGTTCTTTTTCATTTAATAAATCCTTCTGTTCGGTTCTGTTAATGTTCTGTTTGTGTCCAGCTCCCGACCCAGTGGCCTCATTTAGCTGACCAGGTACCCCAATATGAGCAACCGAGTCAGCTGGCGACCTGGTTATCTGTTGTCCTGGTATGAGTGCCTGGTACTTGTTTGATTGACGTTCTCCACCAGTAGGAGAGCCACCTTTTCTCACCTGGGAAACCCACCCAGCTTCAATCAGCTCTTTCATCGCCTTTTTCACCGTTGATGCCGAATAGCCAGACTGCTTCGCCAAAGTCTGAAAAGAAGGATAAGCATTTGAGCCATCCATCTTCATCCAGGTAGAAAGCCACATACCTATCGCCTTACCAGGTGCCGAAATATCCGTCTCGCCCAACCGCTTCTGCCAGTCGAACTTAAAGAACTCACTCAAAAGCCCCTCTTTTCGGATGACCTATTACCCATCGGACTCCCTGGAAACGTCTTAGAAGCGCTCTGTGGAGGAGCTTTTTGCTCTTTTTCACTCATCCACCTCGATTTCAGCATCGTCAGCAGCTGGAGCAGCTCCAATCCATTCACACAAGCCATAAGTTTCGAGTGGTCTGTTGTTCTTGCCTTTAACTTTCCCGAACTTGCAAATCAGCCCATCCTGGATAAGCGAGCGTCTCGCTGCCTGGAGAGTAGCGCCAGCCACATGATGAAATACCTGGGTATAAAGATTAAGCATTTCTGTGTGAGTAAGCGGAGAGCCAGCTGCTCGAAAAAGCTCTTTCAAATCTTCAGGAGTAACCACCAGGTGGCGCGCTTTAGTCATCACCAACTCCTGTCATTTTCATTAAGTCATCAAGGTCAAGAACAGCCAAAGTCGGTTCACCTTTAACACCTGGATCAGCGATGAAAACAAAAGGTCGAACATCTCCAATAGCTCTTGAAGCCCTCGACTGGCTCCAGGCATCTTTGTACCTGGTAAGAATTGGACCCACTTGTTTGCCTGTTTTAACTTCACACCGCCATTCATGCACCCAGGATTCTTCGTGCGAGCTAGTGCCGTAACCAGTAGAGGCACCAATTTTGTTCGCAACATCGCGATGCAGTCGTTTACCCCTTCTCGAATTTCGCCCAGCTATGCAAGCTCTACAGCGGCAAGCCCTGGCATGACCTTTCCCAGTAGCAGCTGGTACTCCTTCAATCCCACAGCCACATTTACAAGGGCGGCGATTCTTTTCCCTAATCTGAACAACCATCACTCAACCCCAGCTGAAGATTTCAGCTCCAACTCTTGCTCCTGGACAAGAGCTTTCAGAAACTTCTCGGCTGCTTCAGCGTTCTTTTGCGTTTCCTTATATTTCGGATGTTTCTCCCGATAGAGCGACCATTCTTCGCCCCGAACTTCGTCAAGCTTCAAAGCCAACGAGGTACACCTTTTCAATGTGTCTGCCTGGATTGGTTCTTTTTTAGCTTCTGGCTTCTCCGTTAAAAACGGTTCAGCAGCTGCTCGCTCGTAAGAATCAGCGTCTGGGTCTTTGTCATCAGTAGGAAGCGCCAGGGTTTGCAGTAGGCAAGTTCTGAAAGCGACTGACATTGCTTTAGCTGTTGCCTTGTCACCAGAGTCCAGGGCTTCACCAGGTGCCACAGCTTCCAGGGAATCCCCATCAACGCCGTAGAAGGTGTATTTAACCAGGAGCGTGGCTTCACGCATCGGGGTTCTGTTCTTGCCTACTTCAACAGTTGAATAGTCAGCTGAAAGAATTGTCGGAGCTACCACCACGCTGTGTTTTCGTAGAGCTGGACCGACAGCATTTACAACAGCGTCAATGCCTCGAAAATTGAAACCTTGTGCCTGGTTGCGTTCTTTTTTGCCTACGTGAGAAATTTCTCGCATTACTTCGACAAGCGATTCCTGGATTGTCATGCAACAACTTCAGCTGCATCAAGAAAAGCGCTCAGGTCTTTTGCCCTAATAAGAACTCTCGAACCAACACGCAAGGATTTAAGCTGCCCTTCTTTGACCAGGTTCCGAACGTGCTTTTCACTCACACCGATTAGTTCAGCGACTTCAGGTGCTGAATAGCATTTAACTTCTTCGTCTTTTATTCTGTCCATGTCCAAACTTTGCCTGATATTGCTTCGCGATGCAAATGCAAAATGACGCAAGAAATGGAATCCACAAGACTTGTCCCCAACTAAATTTGCACCTGCTTGCACTCTGATGGTAAGAAGTGGCAGAGAGTCACATAGATTTCCACAGAAAAAAAACTTAAAAAAGGGGTAAATTGTGCAAGTGTCTAATTCAGCATCAAGGCGAGCCGCTCAACTTTTGAAAAAGGCTCGGAAAGAAAAACAGCTCACAGGAGTTGAAGCGGCAATCATTTGCAACCTTTCAGGTTCGCAGTATTCAAGAATGGAAAACGGTTTGGTTCGCTTTTGGGGGACCGAAGCTATTGTCGGAGCTGCGGAGATAATGGATCTTGCTGCTTCCGAACTTCAGGACATTCTCAATGACGCGCCACCACCTGTATGGCAGAAACGTCAAGACGAGATACACCAGGAAGCGCTGGAAAAGCTAAATGACGAAACCCTTAAGATTATTTCAGCTGCTAAACAGTCAGCGGACAAACGACTGGAAGTGCAGAGAGATTATCTAGAAGACAAATTTCGAGCAGCTGCTGAAGCTCAACAAATGTGGATGGATTCAAAAATGCAAGATTTCATTCAAGAAGTGTCGCTCAAAGTGAACTCTTACCATGAAGACAATGTAAGAATACTGGAACAGAAAATCGAAGAAGCAGGTGCAGCTGCACACGAACAACTCAAAAACCAGGTAGGAGAAATCCGATCAGGAGGACAGGCTTTATTTAGTTCGGTAATTTCTTCACTCGATGAAGCTAAGAAACAAAGAGTCGCTGACTTTTCTCACCTGGAACAAATGATAAACGACCACCGAACTGCAACAACTCATATCACCGCCGATATGGAATCAGAGCTGGCAAATCTTAAAAGAATAATGGTGCGAATCGAAGCAGCTGTTGACTCCTGGTATCAGATACACACCGCCGAGCTGGAAGCTTTAACGGATTAAGCTCGCTATCTGCTCGAAAGCTGCCTCGGAAGTTTCAGGAGTTACATGCTGGTAAACATCAGCAGTAATTTCAACCCTGGAATGCCCAAGCATTTGTGAGAGAACCTTCAATGGAACTCCAGCGTCAAGAGCTGCTGTCGCAAAAGTGTGTCTCAAGCCGTGAAGTCCTATCGGTGGCAATCCCAGTTTTTTGACGTAGCGCTGGAATCTTTTACCGTAGGATTCTGGTCGCCACATACCGCCGTCAGGATTCACGAATACAGTACCCATCTCAAGAAAGTCAAAACTCTCAACTTCTGCTCCTCGGTGCCAGGGAGTGTCCCATTCGTAATCTGCCAGGGCATAACTAGCTCGGAGAAATTGTTGTTCTCGAATAGCTGTTGCAGCTTCTTCAATTAAAGCAATCGTTCTGACGCTTTTCTCTGTCTTAGGCGTACTCCAAACAGGTTTGCCGTGTACGTCAGCAGCCAGCTGGCGTTTCAGTTCCAATGTTGGATGCCCAGAAAAGTCAAGAGCATCATCGCAGATGCCGAGAACCTCTCCTCGCCTCATACCTGTGAAAATAACGACATCCCAAAACCAGCGATGTGGGTCATTGTCAGCAGCTGCCGCTTCTCTAAAGAATTTCAGCTGGTCAGTAGTCCAGTATTGTTCAGGATCAACTTTCGCTATGTGTTCATCTGTGAAATCTGCTCGTCTGACTCTCACAAATGGGTTGTGACCTATCGCGCCGTTTCTGTGAGCCGTATCAAAAGCATGCTTCACCACCTGGTAAACATGCCGTTGATTCTTAGGCGTATCTTTCATGAATCTTATGATGTCCAATGGTCTAATTTCTGCCATAATGCGATGCCCCCAGCGCTTCTCCACTTTTGTTCGCCACACATAGCACTTCGAGTCGAGTGTTTTTTGTTTCAGCTTTCCCATTTCCACTCGCAGCTCCAGTTCTTCTTTGTAGAGCTTCCACCCATCATTAACTGTGAAGCCTTGCTTATTGACTACCAGCTCTCCACCTACGTGAGCAGCTGTTAAATCTGCAAGAACGTCTTTGGCTTCTTTTTGTGTCTTGAAGCCGCTGAGTATTTTCTCTTTGCGTTTCCCACTTATCGGATCGGGGAATCTAAAGCGGACATAATAGCTGCCCTTCGTTCCTCGTTTCCCAGTGGTGTCCTGGTGTATGTTGCCTGATGGCTTGTGCATTACTTGTCCCTCCTAGTCGGATTTTTCCATACAACGCGCTCGCGATGTAAGGGGTTGTGCATAAAGCGCGCTACCTGGAAGAAATTTTGCGACAGTTTTGCGACAGTTTAGGCATTTTTGCAGGGTGAATAACTCTCTGACCTGCGGTTTTACCCCTTGTGTCTTTCTTCGTGCACAAGAAATTTGCCCAATGTGGAAACCCCGAAAAAACGGCTTTTCCCCTGTCTTTTGCTGCTTTCTACCTGGTAACACATGGCACAGAATAGCACCCCTTGGAACCCCTTTTGCGACAGTTTTGCGACAGTAGGTGTATTTGTCCACAAGCGTCATCCCCAGGAGCTGCTTTAGCTGCTAAGAGTCACTGGGATTGTGAGTCCCCCCTCCAAGAATGAGAAAAACCCCTCCCCACTCATCGGAGGGACCGAATAAGTGGGAAGGGGCGAGCTAGTAAATTGCTTGCGATTTAGTTTTTTTTATCCTGGATGGTTTGCCAGAAACGCCTCATAAGCAGCTGGAGAATCGAGAATGATAGTCATTCCCCCCTGGTATGGGTTGTTATCGTTACCGCCGCCAAGTGTCACCGTGATCGCTCCAACGAGAGTTCCAAGAGCCACCAGGAGAGCTGTGACAGCTGCAACCAGTTTCGTTACTTTCGAGAGTCCGTCTTTTTCTTCAGCCATTTACCCTCCAAGAGATTGCAGAAGCTCATTAGCCCAGCTGCGGCTTTCCAGGGTCGCCCATAACACTTCGATACGGCTCTCCAAGTGATACACCTGCTCCTCTAATAAGTCGATTTGCCACTGGTTATCTTCACCAGATGACCACTCCAGCTCATTGACACGCCTGGAAAGCTCGTCAATCTCCCAGGAGCGATCTCCCTGGTTGTGAAATGTTGTCTCCAGGACAGTCATTCGCCTGGTTAAATCATCCATCTCCCACTCGTCATCATTTATCGGAGTATTGAAAAACTGTGTCTCCAGGGCTATCAGGCGCGCTTTCAAATCATCAAACTCCCAGGGTTCCAGAGAGTCACTTTCAGCTGTTCTAAGTACCAGGTCGTCAACTTTCCATTCCAGGTCAGATAAATCCACCGAAATGTCATTGATTTGTTGCATATTGGTTTGAATATCTGCCCAGGCGAAAGCATCGTTCTCAGCGCTTCGTTGAATGTCTTGCATTTGATTGAAAAGCTGGTCTGTTCTCATGCTCACCTGGTTTGCCAGGTCAGTCGCATAGGACAATTCTTCAATCGCTTCAGTTAGAAACTCCACAGAGTCGCTGTTTTCCGAAATTTCGGAACGAACCATCATGCCCTGCCAAAGTATGAACCCAAGAGCGATAATTATTGAAGTAGCTGTGCCGAGATTTAATCGAGGCAATTTCCACTGTTTCCAGCTGGTAACTTCTTCCTGCTCCTTCGCTGGAGCAGCTGCTGAATCGTCTTTTTTGTCGCTCACTTAACCAAACTGGGTGACTTGTCGCCGATAGGAAGGACACTAGCTGCCCAGCCTTTAAGAACAGCGAGTGCAGCTGTAACGCCGCCCATTGCAATTAGCTTCCACTGGTCAACGCCCATATCGAGAACGCTGTTAGTGCCTAGAGCTGCGAGGCAACCCTGGACACCCGAAGCGATTGTTCGTTCTGCTAAATCTTTGTAGTTCATTTTTCGTCTGCTTTCCAGAGTTCATCCCAGGTAATCCGACCACATACGCCGTCTACCATCAGTCCTCTTTTGTCTTGAAAACGAGCGACAGCTGCTTCAGTTTTAGAACCAGCCACGCCGTCAATCGGACCAGGATCAAGCCCAAGAGCTTTCAGCCTGGTTTGTAAAGTTGTTACTGCATCGCCACGAATACCTTTTTTGATCGGTTTCTCAGCGACTATTTTTCCCTGCTCTGCAATTCTTTGGAGAACAGCTGCCCAATCAATAGCTACATCATCAACTGGGTCTGTAAAATCTTCTGGTTCTTCCCTGGAGCCTGTCCACCAATCTGGATAAATGCCTGGGAGTGGTTTCGGTCCATCATTTGAAGGACTTTGAGCTACATGATGCCAGGGTTCATCTGCGATGTTCGCATACAGTCCGACTCCTCGGAGTGTTCTATGGATACGGCTCCAGCTGGAGCGCCATTTGTGACTCACATCAACTGCGAAACCGTGTCCAGGAGAACCATCAGCCTGGGTTTGCTGCATGTGATAAGAACCACGCCATCCACCAGGCAACTCCCTGTCGGGATTAGCTGCCAGGACACCGCGCCCTTCTTTGTAAGCCTTGTAGAGCTTCTCTTGTTCTTCGCGTGGTCGAACAGCGCTTGTTATGACCAACACTTCTCGGATATGAGGGTCAGTTCGATATGCCTCTGCTAGTCGAAAAGCGGTTAAAGGGTCGAGCAACAGCACGTTCTCATCGCCATCTTCTCGGAACTGCATCAGCAGCTCCTTGTCATCAATTTCCGTCATTTCAGCTCCTTCAAAAGTAAAAGCTCCTGAACATAAGCGAGCCTGTTCATCCACTTAGGATTTTTCAGCGTCTTCTTTCGCTTTCTTAGTAGGGGGATCGTCAGGAAAAACTACTTCCGAAACTTTGCTGTGCTTTCCAGGTAAGTCACGAAGCTCTTGTCTGTATGTCGCCCATTCCTCAGCTGTATGATCGCCGAGAGTAGCGTCGTCTAATCGTGTCCAATCTGTCTCACGCAACAATGCGTCACGTTGACCTCTGACCATAGTGAAATCGAGATCCGCAGCGGCTCGTCTGTCTTCCAGTTCTTGTATTTCTTCTGCTGTGAGTTCGATGTACTCACCGTTCACGACCTTATATTGTTTTTCTGCCATATTGTTTCTCCTAAGCGGCTCCGTTTATTCCGTAAAGTGTAAAAGTGCTGTACTGCATAAAGTGGTAACCACCAGCACCCAAACCGACATCCGTAATCGCTGAAGTCGACTGCCACAAACTTGTCTCTAACAGCACTTCCCACTCAGCGGTTGCTGCACTCATATTCGGAGCGGAACAATGCACCATGATCTGCTTGTAACTTGATGTATTCGCATAGTTAGGAATCCAAACAGTCATACTCCCGAACGTGTCTGCGGTAAACCAATTAGGGACAGTCCTTAAATACTTAACGCCATCAGCACTTGTATGACTATTGGCTGAGACAGTACTCGTAGATGCATACATCCTCTGTTGTGAATAGTTTGAGCCTGTATCCAACCCGCTGTTACCCACTTGTAATGTGACAGAGGGTAAATTCGAGGGTTCAGTAGTTCGTGTTGACGCAACCAGATACAGGTGGTCATACGATGCTGGGATACTGCCCTTAGCATACGATGCCGCTGATGTACCGAACTCTGAGTGATCTATAACATTCCAACAAGCCATTATGAACTCTTTAATCCGTAGAGGGTAAATTCTGAACCACGAACAAAGTTAGAGGCTGAATAAAACGACAATTCAATTTTGTCTATAGCTCCAGTGTTATCCCACATCCCTGATGCGAAAATTTGGTAAGTAGTTCCTGACCCTTTAGCTCCTGTCGAAAAATGAGTTTGAACAGAAGTGTTTTTGTTAGCGTTGTTGTAATCCAAAATGTCTAACATAGTGGGTGAATAGTTTGGCTGTGGAGATATAGCGGTATCGCCCATGCCTGCGACATAAATACTTGTTTGACCTGTCGCAGGACCAGCCGAATGACTACTTGATCCAGAGGCGTACATCTGTTGAATTGAATAGTTTGTGCCTGTGTCTATTGCACCGCCACCAGTCGCAAAACGAAGTTGAATACTGTCGTACAAGTTGGCTGTTGTAGAGGTGCTCCGAGTCGAATACCTGAGTTGCAGATGCTCATATGTTCCGAGTGAATTGAAATATACGTATGTAGCGTCTGCTTCTAGATATTGTGTTTCTATTGCTTCAATGACTGCCATTAAGACACCATCCTTGGAAGAATCCCGAACAAATCAACCCTTGTCCCAATTTCAAAATCTCCACCACTAAGCCAATACAGATCAATCTCTATCACAGGATCTTGGGTATAAACAGTAGTAGCCGACATGCCTACGGTTCCTGTCGGATCGTCTTCACCACCCCATTCAGCCAAAACACTTTTGTTTTTTCCACTGTTGATATCAAACAAATCAACAATAGAAACCCCGAAATCATCTGCGCCGTGATTACCGTCTGGAATTATTCCAGCAGGAATGTACTGGTTTGTGAAACTTAAAGAATTAACAGAACTGGCTTCACCATAAAACCTGTTGATCCCATAAGAAGAAGTGCTCGTCATGTTATTTATTTGAGCGCCTAGGTACCCACCGTAAGTGCCAGTGTCATCATCTTTTGCATAGATTATGATTTTCAGATCCATGTACTGTGACCATTCATTAGCCCCAGT
>CEUX01021933.1_pt1 | contig 10149 bp, 8 predicted proteins | sample 531361 | NCBI WGS metagenome assembly CEUX01 (sample SAMEA2622736, study PRJEB7988) | marine metagenome | isolation source: saline water (ENVO:00002010), including
GATGATGCTACTAGCACTATAACTCAATCTGGAACAGGGCATCATAACGCTTACATATATAACTATAACTACGCTGACGGAAACACTACAACTATTACACAATCAGGTTCAGGAGACCATGATGCAGATGTGTTTTGGTATTCAGACGCAGATGATGGAACAGCGTCTATAACTCAATCAGGTTCAGGAGACCATACTGCTAGACTAAATTTCTATAAAGATGATTATAATGTTGCAGTTACTCAAAGTGGGGCTAACGACAAATCATTTACAGCTACATACAATTGTGTAACTAATTGCACAAAAACGGTTACTATAACCCAGTATGACTAAATGGCTAACTCTTCTAGGTTTATTAAGTGTGTTAACACTGCCGTTAGTTTTTCAGTTAACTCCTTTAGAAATATTAAAATTAAAAACATTTGACTCATTAGTTACTGAGGAAAAGCCCTCAGGGTATTTCACTATACTTAACATCACAGAAGATGATATAGCTAACGAAGGTGGTTATCCTTTATCTAGACAGACTCTCGCACAAATACAAATAAACTTATTACGCAAAGGTGCAATAGGTGTGGGTTGGGTATTAGCTTTCCCACAACCTGACAGGTTTGGGGGTGACTTTGAGTTTACTGAATCTTTAGCTTTTGCCCCAAGTGTCCTAGCTATGTTTGAAAACGACAACGGGGAGTACCCACCAACCACTGGTACTGTTATTCTAGGTGATGATAAAGGTGGTCTTAATTCAAAAGGTGTTATAGAAAATATAGAGATTTTAAAAAATAATGCTAATCAAGGTATAGCAGTTGCAAGGACTGATGTTGATTCACTTGTTAGAAGATTACCTCTACTTCTTCGTACCCCTGATGGTTGGGTTCCTGCATACGGGACAGAGGTGTTAAAGATTTTAGCAGGAGCGGATACTTACGTTATAAAAACAAACGAGAATGGGTTAGAGGAAATCAGAGTAAAAGGTTTGGCTCCTGTACCTGTTGATTCTCTGGGTCGTAAATGGGTTAGTTGGGTAGACACACCACAAACAGATTTAAAAGAAATGGATGTAGAAAATAAATTTGTGTTTGTTGGTTTTACTGCTAAAGGTATTATGCCACAATTGGCTACTCCTGTTGGTTTATTAGAGCCACACAAAATACAAGCTGCACTTGCAGAAAGTATCCTGATAGAAAATAGTCCGTTCATACCAGACTACTCCATAGCTGTAGAATTGTCTCTTTTACTTGTTTCTATTATCTGTATTTGGATTTTAATAAACTTTTTCGGAATAACTTTTGGTATTATTTATGCTGTCCTTTTTATGTTTGCTACTGGATTTTACGGTCATTGGACAATACAGCAAGGGGTGTTGATAGACGTTACTTGGACATTAATTTCCCAATTCATAACTGCTTCTACTGCATTTTATATAAGGTTTAGAGAACAATACAAACTAAGACAACAAATTAAAAAACAATTTGAACATTACCTAGATCCTAGACAAGTTAAACAACTGCAAAAGAATCCTGATCTTTTAAAGTTAGGTGGTGAAAAAAGATACGCTACTTTTTTATTCACAGATGTACGTGGCTTTACTTCAATGTCTGAAAGGCTAGAGCCTGAGGAAGTAACTTACATAATGAATAAAGCATTAACTGCTCAACAAAAAGCAGTTCAAAAACATGGTGGTATGGTGGATAAGTACATAGGTGATGCAATGATGGCTATATTTAATGCACCGATAGACCAAGACTTTCATGAGAATAAAGCTATAGACTGTGCTAGAGACATACAGAAAAACATGGAGGATTTAAACTATGAACTTGCTCATAAAGGCTTACCCCCTGTTGCTATTGGTGTGGGTATTAATACAGGTTACGCAGTTATAGGCAACATGGGTAGTGAATCAAGGTTTGACTATACTGCTATTGGGGACGCAGTTAACACAGGTGCACGATTAGAATCAGGAACTAAGGAAGCAGGTGTTGATGTATTGATAGGATATAGTACAGCTATAAAAAGTGATTATCAATTAAAAGAACTAGAGCCTTTAAGTGTCAAAGGAAAAGAAAAGCCTTTACAAGTTTACACATGGAGTTAAAATAAAATCATGCTGACAGGAGAAAGAATAAACTCACCTTCTAACCTACTTGAGCAATACACTGATTTGAGAACAAAGGAACTCAATGCTCAACGAGACTATCTTCAAACTGAAGAAGGTAAGAGGATGGCTAAAACACTTGGGGTAGAAGCAGCATTAATGCTTTTTCCTTACGGTAGAGCAGGAAAGATTGGGTTTAATTTATTACCAGCAAGTACCCAAGTTGGTATTAAAAGTTTAGGTGCAAAAACTGCATCTCTTAATCCAGTCGCAGCCTGGAGAGGTGCTCCTAAGGTTAAAGGTCAAGGGAATGTCAAAGAAATTTTTGTAGATAAACCCAGCTACCATGGAACAAACGACCCCATAAGGTTTGAAAGGATGGGTTCTAAAGGAAACGAACTAGGTGTACAAGTTCCTGCTCCAATACAATCAAAATTTGGTGAGAATTATGGAGGAAGAACTCCTTCTTTCTCTGTTACCACTGATCATAAGTTTGCTGATAAGTTTGCTAATAGGTCAGCAGGGGAAGACATTAATGCAAGAGTTATACCTACGGTGTTGGATAAAAAGTTTTCTAATAAGATTCTTGATTATAGAAACCCTAAACACAGAGAATACATAGCTACCGAATACAAGAACGAAAGAAAAAAGATTAAAGAAAATTTATTTAAAAAGGATGGTACTTTAAGGAATGATAGGGTTCTAGCTGAAAAAGAAGCTGCATTTGATAAAGTTACAATGGATAATGTAAAAGATTTAAAAGATTGGGAAAAATCAAACTGGGAAGTTTTAGAAACAATTTCCGAAAGAGTTAAAGACAGAGGTTGGAAAGGTTACACCACAGTTGAGGAAGGCACATTAAATCTACAAGTTCTTGACGGAAAGATGATTAAAGGAGTAAGGGATAAAGACACTGGTCAAATAATGTACAATACTCCTAAGCCTTTAAAGGAACTAAAAGATGGTGGTCCAGTTCGTGATGGAATTATAGCTTTACCCAAACCAGTTAATCTAAGAAAGAAACAAACCACAGTTCATAAACCTTCTAAATCTTTAGTTAAACAAGGGTATAGCCCAGAAGCTAGACTCAAGGCTCGTTATAAAAACGTATCTTATTTTGGCTAGACTATCCAGTCTTTCCAAGACTTTTCCTCACCAAGCACTTTAGAAGCAATATCTTGTTTAGCTTTTAATGAGTTAACAATCTTTTCGTCTACTGTATTCTTACAGATAATATCTATATAAGTAACCTTGTTATTCTGACCAATTCTATGTGCTCTGTCTTCCGACTGTAAACGCTTCTCAAGGTCAAAGTTATTAGAGTAATAGACCACTGTATTTGCAGCAGTTAAATTGATCCCATATCCCCCTGTTTGTGTGTTTCCTACGATGTACTTTAATTCACTTGATTTATCTTGAAATAATTGTACTGTATTACGTCTCTCATCGTCTGTAGTGTCCCCATAATAAGCACCTACTGAGGCTTTACCATACTGATCTTGTATGGCTCTTAAAATCCTCTGTATGTCGTAACGATAATTTGCCCATATTATTACCTTTCCTTCTGTTTCTTCTAATATACTCATTAACTCCTCTAATCTAGCCGACTTTAACTCTACATCTTGTTTTGTATCTGTTCTAGTAAACCCACAGGATATTTGATGTAACCTTAGAAGTTGAGTAATGACCGAAGTAACTGAGACTTGCTCACTATTACTGAGTTCAGTCATAGCGTATCTTTTTATTTCATCATAGGCTTTCTTTTGTTCAGGTGTCATCTCTATCTTACGAGTTGTGTACACTTTATCAGGTAAGTCTAAACAATCTTTCTTTAATATACGGTAACTAAAAGGTTGTAATAATTCGTTTAATTCATCTAAGTTCTTGTATCCTATAACTTGTTTAAAGGTACGACCACCTGCACTTCTATCAACCATTTCAGCATACCTTGCTCTAAAACTATAGTAACTACTAAAACCCAGTAAGGCTGGATCTAAAAACTCACACTGAGTATATAGGTCTAAAGGACTACGAGTAACTGGTGACCCAGTAAGTATTCTTCTATGAACTGCATACTTTGCTAAACGTAAAGTGTTCTTTGTTCTTGCAGCACTTGGGGACTTTATAGTAGTGCTTTCATCAATAGCAAACAGTACCCTTTTATTAAGTAAAAACTTAGAAGCAAAATCTGTACCTTTCTTTGTACTAAAAGCCTCTATATTCATTACAACAAAATTTAAATCTTTAGAAAACTTTAATATCTCTTCCCTTTCCTTTTGGTTTTTCTGAGTCTCGGAAGGAGACCACCTATATACTTGTTTATCTATGTAGTCTGGTACATGAGTAGGTATTTCACCGTCAACCCAATTATCATAAACTCCCTTAGGAGCAACTATTAACGCAGCATTTATTAAGCCTTTTAAATAAAGGATAGAAATATTATCTAATAAGACCTTAGACTTCCCACAACCCATCTCCATAAATAGAGCATGTTCTGTGTCTTCCCATGATTTCTCAAGGGCATCCTTTTGATGTTCGTAAGGTTTTGTTTTATATTGATAATCTAGCATATAGTCTCTTTTATCTAAGTAGATAACTAGAGTTCAAGTGAATAGAATTTAAAGATGTGCACTCTAGTTATCCAAGATAAGGATATAATAAGAAATAATATAAGTAAAGCCATTTAAAAAGATTTAAACACACGTAATCACCAGATATTGAGTAAAATATCCAATATTGAGATAATAGCCTTACTCAATATAACGAAAACTCTCTGTAAATTAACAAAGTAAATGAAAATATATTGGGCTATTGGCTAAAACTGTCCAAAAACTGTTTTTATTTTTTAAAAAATTTACATCCATATAATAGCTAATAATACATTTGTAATATTATCACTTTACTTATCTCTTTTATACGACTATACTCTACCCAAGATAAAAGAGAAAACTATGACAGTCTACGTGGTTCAAAAACCCGATAAAAAGAAAAATATATTGTCAGCTACCGAATACGGTGAGTTGACTTTTATATTATCTGAAGAGGACAATATCATGTACGAACCTGAAATAGTAACCTCTGAAATCAAAGACTCTCTTCAAAACTTTAGTGATGATGACTACTTATTATTAATAGGGGATCCTGTGGCAATAGGAGTTGCTACACATTTCGCTTTACTTTCTAATAAAAATAGTGCAAAAATATTAAAGTGGGATAATAGAGAGTATAAATATTATTCAATAAAACTAGAGGTATAAATGACAATATTAAAAAATATAGAAGAAGACAGTAAAAATGAGATGGGTGTTGACGTAGATGATGGTGGTTTAAAAACTATTTCAGAATTAGCGTTAAAACAATCACAACTGGAAGAAAAGGTTTCTGAAAAAGAATCAGAATTAAAATTAATAAAACAAGAACTCAAAGAAATTGCTGAGGTACAACTCCCTGAGGCACTACAAGAAGTGGGTGTTTCAGAGTTTAGTTTAGTGGATGGCACAAAAGTAAGTGTCACTCCCTTTTATAGTGCAAGGATAACCACAGACAATAAAGAAGAAGCTTTTGATTGGTTCCGTAAGAACGGACATGCGGATCTAATTAAAAATACAGTGTCAGTAAGCTTTGGTAGAGCTGAAGATGATACTGCGACCTCTCTATTAGAAAAACTTGATAGTGAAGGTTTCCACCCTGAACAAAAGGAATGGGTAGAGCCGATGACTTTGAAGGGTTTCGTTAGAGAGCAGGTAGAAAAAGGTAACGACCTCCCTTTTGACACCTTAAATATATATGTAGGTCAAAAAACCAAAATAACAAAAGGTAAATAAAAAATGGCTGAAGAAAAATTAGCAAAAAAAGAAGAAAAAGGTGGAACTGATCTTGCTGTCAACTTTATGGATGACGCAGGAGCAGGTCTTGAGAATGTAACACAGGATGATCTTGTGATCCCTCGTTTAAAACTTGTACAGGCTTTAAGCCCACAAGTTCAAAAACACGACGGTGCGTTTATAGAAGGAATAAGTGTTGGGGATATCTTTAATACTGTATCAAACGAGTTTTGGTCAGGTGAAGAAGGTATAACCATTATTCCTGTTACTTATAAACGTGTGTTCCTAGAGTGGGGTCCAGAGAGAGGTGGTGGTTTAATCGCTACTTACGATGATGCTGCTATTCTTCAACAAACTACGAAGAATGAAAGGTATCAGGATGTCCTACCTAATGGTAATACTATACAAACAACTGCAAACCACTATGTTTTGCAGGTCCAGGAAGACGGTAGTTTTACTCCAGTTATGTTAGCTATGACAGGTACACAACTTAAGAAGTCTAAACGCTGGAATTCCATGATGGCGAGTATAAAGATTAAAAGTTCAGATGGACAAATGTTCACTCCTGCAACTTATAGTCATAAGTACAAGTTGACTTCCGTGCCCGAATCAAATGATTCTGGTAGTTGGTATGGTTGGAACGTAGCTAATTTAGGTATGTTAGCAGAGACCGAAGCAGATTTATACACATCTGCTAAGGAGTTTGGCGGTACTGTTAACGCTATAAGTTACACGTCTCAAGACGAAGTAGCGTAAAGCTACCGAGTAGAGTGGGGGATCTTAATCCCTATGTTTATGTCCCCCACTTTTACTTATTTATTAAGAGAATAGATGAAAGAAACTGCAGAGAAATTTTATGAACTTTTTAAAGGCTCAGGTCGAGCACACGGCACATTTGAAATCAATGACAGCAACGACATTAAACAAAAGGGTGTAGGTAAAACCATAAGAAGTGGTGGTGCGGAACTAAAGCATTGGAACAGTCACCTAGAAGGTAACTACGGTATAGGTGTTATACCGATAAACGAAGAGAACAGGGTTTGTTGGGGTTGTATTGATGTTGATGTTTACCCTTTAGAATTTAAACATTTAGTGGGAATGATAGAAAACTTAAAGTTCCCTTTAGTTGTTTGTCGTAGCAAAAGTGGTGGTGCCCACATATTTTTATTCACAAAAGAATTTGTACCAGCAGGGGAAATGCAAGATGTACTAAGAGATTTATCAGCTTCGTTAGGTTATGGTGGCGTGGAGATATTCCCTAAACAAAGGGAGATACTCGTAGACCGCAGTGATGTAGGATCATGGTTAAATATGCCTTATTTTGGAGGAGATGGTTCTACAAGGTATGGTTATGATAATAATGGAATGCATTTAGACCCCGAAGCTTTTTTAAACTTTGCTGAAAAACGTAAAGTAACTAGAGAACAACTAAACAACATACAAATACCTAACGCTGAAGAATTGGTTGATGGTCCACCTTGTTTAAAAGTTTTATTAAAACAAGGATTCCCAGAAGGCACAAGGAATAACGGCTTATTTAATATAGGTGTTTATTTAAAGAAAGCCCACCCAGATGAGTGGGAGAAGAAGATAGAAGATTTTAATAGGAAGTATGTTCACCCTCCTCTTCCTGCGTCAGAGGTACTAACCTTAATTAAAACTCTTTCAAAGAAAGAGTATAACTATAAGTGTGGAGATGAACCTATACGTTCCTACTGTAATAGGAATAAATGCTTAACTTGTAAGCATGGGGTTGGTGATGCACACGGTGCTCCTACTTTTTCTAGTCTAGCTAAACTGGATACACGACCACCTCTGTGGTTTATGTCTATTGATGACAGACGTATAGAACTAACAACCGAACAATTACAAAACCAAATTAAGTTTCAAAGGGTTTGTATGGAACAACTTAATTTAATGCCTCCTAGATTAAACGAGAGAGGTTGGCAAAACCTAGTACAACATTTAATGGGTAGTGGTATGGAAATAATAGAAGTAAGTGAAGACGCTTCTATAGAAGGTCAGTTTATGGAACACCTTGAATCTTTCTGTACCGACTTAGCCCAAGCACAAGCTAAAGATGAAATACTTTTAGGAAAACCATGGACGGAGGAAGGAAAGACTTACTTTAGATTAAGTGATCTAAGGGACTATTTAATGAAGCATAGGTTTACCGACCTTCCTTTAAATAGCATGGCTTCTAAACTAAAAGACTTAGGAGCAGTACATGAGTTCTGGAATATTAAAAAGAAAGGTGTAAACGTCTGGGCGATAGATGCTTTTGAGTATGAAGATGATGGTTTAGATACACCTGATATGGAAGAGGAGCCGTTTTAATGGATAATTGTTATAAAGGTTTATTTTGGAATATAGAAACTAAAACATTTCAAAGATGGAAAGAATATGTGGAATATAGTAGTGGGTCCACCAGGAACAGGGAAGACAACCTTCCTCTTGGAAAAGACTGAGGAATTAATAGAAAAAGGATTTGCTCCTAATAGAATAGGGTACTTAGCTTTCACTAGGAAAGCTGCAAATGAAGCACTTAGCAGAGCAACACAGAAGTTTGATTTAGATACCGATGACTTACCTTATTTCCGTACCATACACTCTTTATGTTATCAATGCCTCAAACTAAGCAAAGCAGATGTTATGGCAGGCAGTAACTACAGAGAACTTGGTGAAGTTTTGGGTGAAAAATTAAGTGGTAGCTGGAACATGCTAGAAGGTGCCATTACAGTCACGACGACTGCAGATAAAATGCTATTTTTAGAGAATACTGGTCGAAATCAGTGTTTAGACCATAAAACTCAATATAATAAAAGTAACCCTGATTTTTCTTGGTTACATTATGACTGGTTTTGCAGGTCTTATAAAAAGTATAAAGATTCTAATTTTTTAGTGGACTACACCGATATGTTAGAAAAGTTTATTGAACTAACTACTGTTCCTAAACTAGATGTACTTATAGTTGATGAAGCACAAGACTTATCTGCGTTACAGTGGCAGTGTATTTTAAAATTGTCTGAAGGTGTAGAGCATGTTTATATAGCAGGAGATGATGACCAAGCTATCTTCAAATGGGCAGGTGCCGATGTAGAAAAGTTTATAAACCTAGAGGGAAATATCATAGAACTTACCCAATCCTATAGAGTACCGAAAGCTGTACACAAAGTTGCTCAAGACGTTATAAAAAGAGTAAAGGAAAGAAGAGTAAAAGAATGGATACCTAGAGAAGAGGAAGGATCAATAAAATATCACCGTTCTTACGAACACATAGACTTTAGTGAAGGAGAATGGTTAATTCTTGCCAGAAATAATTACCTTCTGAACAACGTACAGGGACACCTACGTTCGTTAGGATACCTTTATCAAAGAAATAATACGTTATCCGTAAGTGAGAACCTTCTTTTAGCAATAAAAGCATGGGAGATGTTAAGAAAAGGGGAAGCTGTACCTTTTGAAAGGGTGAAAGCTATCTACTCTTATATGTCAGTGGGTAAAGGTATTGAAAGAGGTAAGAAAAGCTTAACCCACGCTGATACCGATTCTTTTTACACACTAGAAAACCTAAAGAATAGTCATGGACTACTTGTAGACAGTATTTGGCACGAAGCTTTTGATAGACTAGGTGTAAAGGAAAGGGAGTACTTAATTTCATGTCTCAGAAGAAACGAAAAAACAAGTACACCCAGAATAAAACTAACAACAATACATGCTTCTAAAGGTGGGGAATCTGACAACGTAGTTTTACTTACCGATGTAGCAGGAAGTACATGGGAGGAACTAACACATAACCCCGATACAGAAAATAGAACATTTTATGTTGGCATAACTAGGACTAGGCAAAACTTACATGTCATACAGTCCTTCACGAATAAGTATTTTACAATTGCCTACTAATGTCTATACATAGTAAAGTAGTTATAGTAAAGTGGTATATATGAACATATTTTTATTAGATAAACCTTGTGATATTGACATTATTGCTCAATCACACTGTGATAAACATGTTTCTAAAATGATACTAGAAAGTGCTCAGATGCTTTGTACTGCTACATGGGAAGCTGGCTATACAGCACCTTATAAACCTGTACACCAAAAACATCCTTGCACTTTATGGGCTGGAGATAGCCAAGAAAACTGGCTGTGGCTCAAAGAACTAACTATAAAACTTAATGAAGAATTTTGCTGGCGTTATGGACGTTCTTCTAATCATAAATCAGCTGA
>CEUX01015209.1_pt1 | contig 10130 bp, 7 predicted proteins | sample 531361 | NCBI WGS metagenome assembly CEUX01 (sample SAMEA2622736, study PRJEB7988) | marine metagenome | isolation source: saline water (ENVO:00002010), including
GGTATACATTCATAAGTTTGATGACTTTAGCTCGTTCGAATCTACTGTAACAGGAAAGACAATTGATTACCATACCGTTAGAACAGAACGAAGAGTTGATTCTGTTTACAAGGGGTGGGAACGTCCTGCTGGTAAGTATGGTATCCTGTACACTACTGGAGAAAACATTCCTACTTTAGGTTTAGAATCTATTGGTGGTAATGCTGCTGACAGTGGATTGTCTTTCTCAACGAGAGCTGTCTATGAGATAGAACAACCAAACTATCTAACAAGGTTAGAAGAACCAACGGCAGAAAATAAATTCATGGGACATTCTGAGCAAGTAACCGTGGTCCGCCGGGTATCGCCCGAAGAAATTGATCCAAAGAAGTTCTACATTTTCGACAACAGGGATGATTATGCCGAAGGGACAATTATCACTGCCAAGGATACTAAGGGTGTTAAGGATGAACTTATTAAAAAGAGTCGAGAGCAGAAGGCTGTTGTTGATGACGCAAGAGACTTTGTTCATGGAACCGAGTCGGATGCGGGTGGAAAGAAGACTATGGAATACTTCGGTAAGAAGAAAATCTTTAAGGAATACGGTAGTAAGCACGAGAGAGTTAGTAAGGTTATCGATGAGTTGACTAAACCCAATGAAGAAGGTGTGACCTATCTTACTAAGAGAGAAGCCGATCTGTTCAGACAAGTCCTTGTTGCATGGGAAGGATTCGACTCTTTCCATAACGTCATGTTCCGTGTATCTGATGAGGCAGACTTCTCAGCTAGGTTTGTTGGGGAGTATGATCCTGAGGCTAAAGCATGGAAGCGTAGCATTGAACTACTTCGTCAGGCAAGAGAAAACGAAGGTCTTGATTTAGGATTCATTGATATCCTTACTCATGAGATCGGACATGTGGTTCAGCATAAGGCTGAGCTTGGACCTAGTTCTAAAGACTATGAAATCTTAACAGAAGCATTCAAGGACAAGTCCAACCGAGGAGAAATCCAAGAGATGCTTAATCTTATCTATGGTGATGAGTTTGGAAAGAAGATGTTTGATAATATCTTTGGTCGCAAGGAAGGAGACGATGCTGTAGCGGTAGATGAGTTCTTTGCTCAGATGTTCTCCTTCGTTATGTTATCTAAAACTGCTGACCATGATATCTTTAAGAAAGGTATTCTTGAGATGACTCATGGTGCGGAAGTCGATCAGCTTATGAGGATCTTAGCGGACAACGCTATCCCAGAACTGCAACGTATCTCTGTAATCATGGAGAAGATCCGAGACAGTGAAACAGCTATCGGTTCCTTAGTAAGACATATTGAAAGAGCTTACTACTATGCTACTCCGGTCACTACTCCGGTTAGACCATCGGGAGCTTCTAGGGTAAAGACAAAGAGAACTTTAGTAGATCATATAGATGAGAATAAAGAAGCTATTCAGAGAGAGCTTTCAGAACTTAGCGAAGCTGGAGATAGTTCAAACCTTGGAGTGATTGCTCACAGAGAACGTCTTGAGGCTGAGTTAGAAAGAATGGAAAGACTTGAGCAGGGAGATGCTAACGAAAAACTTATCGATGATATCATTGAAGAGTTTAAAGACGAGGATGGCATGATTGATCTTACGGCAATCGAAGGGATGGAGGATGTTAAAGATGCTGTAATGCTTCGAGCTATTCGAGAAAGACAATTCGACTATATGGACTCAGCTGGCAACAGTGCTCTTGAAGAGACCTTTGGCTTATTGGATGTAAACTTTAGTGCTAAGACTAAGAGATTCATTTCCATGTTAGCTACTCCCTTTAGTGGAAGAAGTCATCTGGAAGATAATGCTTTAGATGTTATGAGATTCTTTGCAATGTTAACAGATGAACAGACCTTATACACTAATGCTTCTTATGGGCAGCGTGAAGGTATTCCTTCCTTGCAGGTATTAAGTGTTGACCATCATGGTGAATGGGATGCTCTTAGCGAAATGTTTGCTTACCATATTAAGGGTAACAAAAGTAGATTACAGGGCAATGCTAAAAATGTTAGAGAGTTAGCTAGGGGAATGGTTGAGTATTACAACGCTCCTGCGAATGTGCGAGAGGGAGTTCTTGATAAACTCAATGTGAACGATAGACAATTTGTTAGAGATTCAATAGATGAGTTTGATAAACTTATGGATGAGGTTATTGATAATTCTGTAGCTACTGGGAAGATTGGTGAGGATGTAGCAAAGAAGCTGAGAGATGAGGGGTTTGCTCCCATTAGATTTTCTGAGGAATTCTATGCTGGTGGAAAGACATCTGCCGCCATGGACTTTGGTGCGTTCCTTGGTCAGAGAATTGCAGACAGTGAATTCATCGAAGCTAATACTGCTAAGATTGCTGCCAACGTAAGGGGTGAAGCATTACTCCCTGCTACTAAAGATATCATGAATAATAACACCAGCAGCCTTCAAAAGATCTGGGATAGCTATAGTGTGGAAACTAAATCTAAAATCTCTGATAAGATAGGCATTACAGTAGACTCCGATGGCAGTAACTTGGCTAATGTATTTAGGGGACTTATTGAGCATATCAACCGAGGAGCAAAGAAGGAAGAATACTTCGGTGGTCAAGAGCTTGCTGCTTATCACAACGCTATTACCAACCCAGAAGCAGTTAATATGGCTGCTCTTAAAGCTTTGAATATTGAAAAGAATAAAGCAAAACATACTATGGATCCTAACTCAAAGCATCGATATACTGAACGAGATCTTACAAAGGAAAAAGTCAGTGGGGCTGAGCTTATGTTTATTGACATGGCTCAGCAAATGGGTACGGGTGCTTACATGTTTACTGGCAACCGCTTTATCACACCTAAGGATATTTGGACTACTCCTGAACTTAGGCAGCATGTGGAAGATAACTTCTATATTATTGCTCAAGGTATCCAGAAGGGTATTGGCTGGGATGCATACGCAACACGATTCATTCAAAAGTTCTTTGGTGTTAAGGGCATGGGCTTTAAACAAGCCGTAGCTACTTTGCGAAAACATATCGGTAACAAGTCTGTTATACCTGTGACTAAACAAGACGGTAGTATAGAACTAAGACGCTTTAATCCTGAGGAACAGAAGAAGATGTCAAAGGCATTGGATCTTCTATTGATGAGAGAACGAGCCGCCGGTAGAAACCTTGGTGGGCCAGAAGAAGACATCGGGATGTTTAAGCTGTTTGTGCAGTTTGCTGATTTTGCTATTACCATGGTAAACATGCCTAACTTCTTACCAGCTTCCCTTCTTGTAGAATTACCTACAGGTTTCATGAGGAGAGTTGGAAGAATGTTTAGTAACTCTGCTGATAAGGTTATGGCAGGATATGCCTCATCCTTATCACCTATGAAGAGAATGCAGATGATGCATCGCTATGGTATCATGGCTCAGAATATGAGAGGTCGTAACAACCGCCTGATGGGACGAGAGGATGCTGGGTTTGGGGAGGCTATTGATGAAATGATGAGCCAAAAACTTCCAAGAACCAAAAGCGGTATGCGAAAGTTTTTGGAAGAAATAGCTCTCTTTGGTTTCGAACCAGCCCAGTTAAGTATGAAAGCTGCTGAGATATTACCAGCACAGCAAAGACTGGTGGGAGATATGCAGAAGTTGTACACCTTGCGAAGACTTATTAAGGACGTAGACAGATCGACTTTAGATGCAAAGGGTTGGCGTAAGCTTGTCAGGGATTCTAAGATGGGCAGTAGATATGAGCATGCTGATGAATATCAAAAGCTCGGCCTTCTTGAAGACGGTGTTCTTGAGCAGCTTGAGGTCTGGATAAGAGATACCCCATCTAAGGAAGGGGTCTTCGATCTCGATGCATGGAAGGATGACATCCGGCATGCTTCCAATGAAACTGAGTACATGATCAAATCAAAAGCATACCGTGCAGTTAAGAACCATGTGTGGAATGCTGCTACGAAGACTAACCTTGATCAGAGGATTTCTGATAAATACGTAGGGGTTCGAAGTGAGGCTGAGAACCTCTATGCCAAGCTTGTGTCCTACCCGGCCATGTGGTATCGTATGAGCAGAAGGTTGTGGCACACAGGAACAATAGCTTCTCTTGCGGGAATCTACCTGTCCTACCTTCTTGGAGAAACTTTGTATACCAAGATGTTGGATATCGCAAGAGGTCGTGATCCTCAGGAGATTATGGAAGAGTGGCGTAAAGATCCACTGGGATCCTTCTTCTCGGGACTGTCAAGATTGCCTAGCTTGGGTTACACTTCATTCTTAGCAGGAGCCGTGGTAGACAGAGCCAGATCCTTTGTAGGTAGAAAGTTCGGGGACAATGGCGTATTCGGCTATAGCGATGCTCCTACCTTCCCACTGTCCGTGGGTATGGCAGGTGGCTTGACTTCGGTAAACTCAATGCTTAACTCTATTGGTGATATCTTCAACATCATTGCAGATTTCGCTACTGGGGAGGATCCGAAGATGTCTCAGTACATGAGAGCTGCTAAGGTGATTCCTGTTCCCTTTAGACCAATGGTCTTGGCTGGGGTTGGACTTTGGAATACTAATGAAGAGATTAGGTCGACGTATCCGTCTTATGGAACCCAGAACGATATTACCAGACAAAATCTCTGGGGAGGGTTTGATACGGAGGTAAATGAGAAGAGTCTGAAGAGGGCTCGTGAAAGATACAAGGAATCTGAAATCCAAAGAAAGAAAGGCGAATCAGAGAAACTGGCTTATGCCAATGAGCAATCTAGGATTCAGAAGCTTGAACAGTTACGCAAGGAAGAGATCCAGAAGCAGTTTGAGGAACCCGATGTGGAGACGAGTCCGGGTCCCGATTTAGATCCGGGCGTTATCGAAATGCCAGATACACCACAACTTAAACCCAAGGAGTAACCCATGACTACACCACAAGATTGTCCTAACTGTCGTGATCGTGAGGTAGAGGAACTACGATCCGATCTTCACAAATGCAAAAAGACACGACAATCACAAGAACGCAAGATCAACCAACTGAACAAGAAGATCTTCGTTTGTACAATCATTGGTGTAGCTATCGCGGCCATCTTCGGCAAAGAGGTCCTCGATTCGATCACGGAATGGATTGGGTCCGTCCGTAACTTTAACACGACAACCCTAGGAGACCTTGTGTTCCCCTCGCCGGGAGCACTGGGCTTCTTTGTGCTGGCGGGGTTAACCGGGAGAACACGCAGGCGGTCGTGACAGAATCGACTAGGGGTCGCGAATTTACGAGGGGCTATATAGGGATTTGGGAGTGGCTAGTCCCCCCCGTACCCCTATGGCGACGTGGTGTCGCTGAAAGGAGGCCTGTTATGACTCGTAGAGTTATGGCCCGTATCGCTTGTGTCGCAGTCTTAGCGCTTGGCTGCTTCCTTACCGCCCTCGGTGCAATTTGGCATTGGGTTCTTCATCCTGTTTATAGAGCCAGTGAATGGCTCGGTAGGAAGGAGGATGAACTCAACAGAGAGTTGTGGGTAGAGCTTAAACCCAAGACGTTCTATATTCTCACCTTCTACCCTCCTTCCGATTTGGTCAAGGACTGGAGAGAAGAGAAACAGATCAGGTACTATGATACCTTCTGTGAGGCTGTCCGTCACATGAAGTTCTACTACGACAGTGGACTTGCAACTGCATGGAGATCACATCCCATGCAAATCCATGAGTGTACGGAAGGTCAAGGAAGTAAGTTGGTGGCTTCTTACTCCAGACAAGAATATGGTCGAGGGGCAGCAAGGGCCCCGAGGCTTAGTCTCCATGAAGCTGATGGTCAGTCGGTGGTATCTGATATTGAAGACCATCTCCATTATCAGTTTGGAGATCCGGTTGAGGATCACCTCTCTGAGGATGAGCTTCGAGAGAACGAAGGTCGGAGATATGGCAAGCTTAAGAATGAGGTGGATGACCTCAAGAGCCGGAGCCATACCGGCAAAGAGAAGCGAAGAGGCAAGAGGAAGGACAGCTGGGACTAAGTTCCAGTAGGGGGACCTCAGGCTGACTGCCCCTCAAGGCAGTCAGTCTTTTTATGGAGGAGACGGAAAAGTGAAGGAACCTAACAGCTATGGAAGGCTGTTAGCCTCACTGTAACCCAAGCAGATATGCTGCAACGCCAGCTCTGCAAACCGAAATCTGGACACCGGTCCAGCTCTGTTAAGTGGCTAACCAGAAAGGAATGCCATGAGTATTGTAGATTTTATCGTTCGAAAAGAAATGAGTAAAACATCAACCGCACAGGATTTCAATACAGACCCGCTGTCATTCAGACACGGAACTCCACAGGAGCCTCGTCCTCAGCCTTATGGTTTCAGGTTGTGGGAGTGGGACGGCTTCTCCAAGGGGAAGCTGGTTGATAACAGGCAGTACAGGAAATGGCAAAGGTGGATGGCTGGTAAGATGGCTAACGCAACGAGTACTGATCAGTTGGTTGCGTTGATGAAGCTTGTCGGCCCCTCCGTGAACACGAAGCTCGTCTTCGGACCAGCAGACGCTGAGGAAAAGCTCGTAGACGCATGGCGATCAAGGCACGGCTGCTGACGGTTACCGTCCGGTACTCCCAAGGGGGAGGGAGTGCCGTCACAGTAACCCTCACATGTGTGAGGATAGGGACAGGATCCCCTTATAGATCCTAACTGTGGACCCCTGAAGTGGGTCAGAAAGGATATTCTACCCATGAATATCACTCATCTTATCGTTCTTGACACCAAGGTCGCCATGCTTCTCAACCTTTACCACCACTGGAAGGACGTAACTATCACGGCTCCATTGACCAGCCCGAAGATCGCCCATCGTCTCTTTAAGAAGGGGGATATGGTGATGGTCACCCAGTTCGACAAGTATATCCGTGGCGTGCGTTTGGTGCAGGGTGGAGAGGGTCAATGGCTGTTCGATGAACAGTTCTCAATGCAAATGACGGAGTGTGAGACTCAAGATGTCTTGCAGCTCATCGCTGAGAATGGGAAGCAGTCCGAGAAAGCGTGGACGAAATGGAAGTACGCTGTCCGCATCCACCCAACGGTGTCAAATGGTATGGTCACATACACAGGACACGAAGGGGATGTATGGATGCGTACCAAGGCGTGCAAGTATTATGGTGAGTGCGTCGACATGCTCACCGCCATGTGGAAGGAACGGTATGGTGGTGCGTATACCTACAAGCTGGACTACTCAGCCCTGAAGCGTAGCCTTGGGGTTCTGAAGTATGAGGGCAGCAAGGAACACATGGCTGCGGAGCTGGAGGAGCACAGCCATGGGGACACGGACACCCAGCACCTGACGGCTGCTGAGTAATTCGGGTCTCGAACCCACCCACCACAGCAGCCCCTCGCACTAGGCTCAAGCCGAAGCCTCCTGAGGCTTAGTGAGGTGGTCTAGAGTGGCTTCCCGTAGGAGGCCCGGAGGCTGCGTGTGAGAGACTTTTGCCCACCAAGGCTACCGTCCCCTACCTTTGGGGTCTAAAGCCTCGTAGGCGGGCTGCTACGGCCTCCTGAGAGACGCTGTGTCTCCGGGGGCATCTGCTTTTTTCCAACCAAGGAGAAATCTATGTCACGCAAGGTTTACCAAGTCTCGTTCCTCTACAACGACACCAAGAAGTGGGAGGTCAAAGGCTGCTTCGACAGTCGGGAGGTGGCTGACAAGTACTGCGAGACTGCTTCGTCCACCCCTCCCAAGAACATCAACATGACCATGATCAAGACTGTTGATCTTGATCTCAGAACCAAGGAGACATCAATGGAACTCGAAGTTTATCAGGTCGAACTCTTTGTTGATCAAGGCGATGGCATCAGGCACTGGTCGCCATGGGCATGCTTCTCGTCTTACGAGTTGGCTGCACAGTACTCCAAGTTGGCTGAAGAGTGTTCTCGAATCGAGCCTGTTGTCTGGAAGATTCTCCACGATGAGGCGGGTCTGATCTGGATCGCCTACAACACGGACACCCTGACCACTCACCTGCTTCAGGACTTCACGGAGATCCCTGAGGTGGCAGACCCTGATCCCGCCGTGCCTCAGGTGATCATCGAATGGTTCTGGAAGGTAAAGATGGACAAGGGATTCTACCCTGTTGGCACAATCCTTGACTAAACAAAGGAGGTTTACCATGACCGACAAGACTGCTGGCTTCAAGAGCCAATCAAACAATGAGCCTGACAACTACGAGTCCTACTGCTGGCACATCTACCCGGTGGTAGATAATGAAGGTAATGAGATTGGTACATGCGAGGCTCTCTTTCCACCCACCATGAGGAATGATATTTATGGTGGTAAGACTGAGACAGAGATCAGAAGCATGGCCTTCGAGAGATACAACGAACTCGTTCGGCGGTACGGTGCTGCCAACGTAAGCACAAAGATGATCGAAAGGAAAGACTAATGACTGCTATCAAGATTCGCCCCTGTCACACCAAGACTCTCGAGTCCTTTGGTATCGATGCCTTGATCACTGAGATCAATAGACTCAGGTTCAACCATAAGACTAACCCCCAGATCATTGGATCCCTTCGGATCCCTGTGATGCTGGCCCATGGTTGTACCCCTGAGTACGCAGAGAATGCCCTGTGGGCTCTCCTCAGTAGACTAGAGGACCAAGGGACCCGAAGGGATACCTTGGTATCCCTTTCACCTCTTCCCCTTACTAACCCAAGGATCTCCCATAGGGCAGGTAAGGTTGTACCTGAGAAGACGAAGGAGGCTATGCACTACCTTGGGACTATGGCCTATAGGATTAACCCTAAGATGGCAGAGGTGCTGCGTGCACGGATCAACGATGATAGACTTTGGAATGAGGTTGATCGTGTGGGTCTCGACCCTTGGTACATGGACATCTTTGGTGACTGGCGATCCCGTATCTACACAGACTCACGGGGTATGCTTTCATTCCAAGGTGATGACACAAGCAGAAGCATGTGTGAATTCTATGAGGCTAAGCCTGTCGGAATGGCAGACCTCATGGGATTCCTCGACTGGATCGAGGAAGAACATGACAAGACTCTCTCCCAAATCTGGGAGATTGCTGAAGATCCTCATGGATATCTTGACAAGACTCAAGATTCCAAGCCTGCGTGCACGCTTGCTGCGTGCTTCGCATACGTGGAGGCTGCGACCACTGGGTACAGTAGGTACATCCTCCAACAGGACGCAACGTGCTCAGGCTTCCAGCACATCGCTATGTTCCTGCGTGACAAGAGGTTGGCACGCCTTGTGAACGTGCTGCCTAACCGTGCTGGTCGTAAAGATCTGTACATGAAGGTGATTGCTAGACTCATTGAAACAAGAGATTCTGATTGGGTCGAGGCACTCAAGGATGTGAATCAACAGAAACTTCGGAAGCAACTGGCTAAGCCGACTGTCATCTTGACAGGCTACGGGTCAGGTTCGAAGCCTTTGGCACTCGAGTTTGCTGGGTTTGTACAGACTGGACAAGACAAACTCACATACGAAGAGGTGATGGCAATGGTGATGGGTGATGAAGAGATTCAACTGAACCCACTGCCTTGCTTGTCTAAGATTCTTAAGGGTAAGACTCCTGAAGATGTGCTTGCAACGTGTCTGGTGATTGCCGATGAGATGCAAGCGGTCCTGTTTGAGATCGCACCCTCGATCAAGATGTTCATCAAAGCTCTCCGAGGTAGAGCCGTATCAGTATACAACAAATCAGGAGGCACGAAGACCATGGGGTGGACGAACCCACATGGATTCGAGGTTGATCTCCTTGGATACAGAGTCTCCAAAGAGCATGAGGTCAATGAAGTCTGCACCACCATTGATGGTGAGCGTAAGCGTATCAACATCTTGAAGATGGTTGAAGATGATTGTGCATCGCAGGCTCCTCCATGCTTCGTCCATACTTGGGATGCCTACGTCATCCATCTCATCGCTCTCCTTGCCAAAGAACACGGCATCAGCGTAGCCATGATCCATGACTCCATTGGTACTCACATCTGTGATAGGCAATGGGTCTCCAATCACTACACTATCGCCATGTTCGAGGCTCACCGTGATGAGCATCTCAATGAGGTGCTTAAGGCTAATGGAGGAAAGGCTCTCGAAATGGGAGACCTGCGTATCGAAGACTGCCTCAAGGCACGCATGGTCTTCTGATCTGTTCGAACCTATACGTCCCCTGAAACTCGGGCGGACGGACGTA
>CEUX01103704.1_pt1 | contig 10115 bp, 7 predicted proteins | sample 531361 | NCBI WGS metagenome assembly CEUX01 (sample SAMEA2622736, study PRJEB7988) | marine metagenome | isolation source: saline water (ENVO:00002010), including
AAAAATGGCGTGGGCAACTCTCGCAATGGCGGCGGTTTCGGCTTTCTCGGCAATCAAGCAGGGACAGGCCCAGGACGCACAAGCGCGAGCGCAAGCGCAAGCACTGGAAGTCCAGGCCGATTGGACCCGCTTCCAAGGGAGACAAAAGGCACTTGAATATAAGAAACGTGCGGCTGATGAGCTTGAGGCCACATTGATTTATCAGTCGCGCATCAACGCCCAGGCGGGTGCTGGTTTGATGGACCCATTCTCCGGCAATCCAATGGGATTGAAAATTCAGGCGTTGGATGTCGGCGCCACCAACTTTGCGATGGCGAAGGGCAATGAGCTAATCGTGCGCTCCCAGGCGAATGCACAAGCAAATATGCAGCTACATCAAGCAGCGCAAGTTAGAGAGGCTGGAAAATCCGCACGGCGTTCTGGCTTCTTCAACGCCGCCTTTGCGATGGCGCAAGGAGCATACGGCTATCATCAGGCAAAAATTCCCTCTGCGGCTACTGCCTCTACGGCTACTGCTCCTGCGGCTACTGCCTCGGCTAACCTGCCCTATACGCCCTACTACACGCCTTACGGCGGGTATCCGGGGTATTAGTCATGGCAAGACCTATGCCCAGACGTTCCCTGATTGAGGGAAGTGTCTCCCCGGCGGCGATCTCTGTCACCGTTCCAACGCGCTTTCCAGCCCTTGAGCAAGAGGCGGCGGGTTGGGGCGATCTATCAAACCGGGCGTCACAGTTTTCCAATATGCTCGGTGAGATTGCGGGGAAACGTGCGAAGGCGAAAGGTGCTGCATATGGCGCAAGGACCGCGCCAACGGCAGACCAATTGACTGCAATGAAAAATTTGGGTCAGCCAGTCACATTACAGGGTGATCCTGGTTCGTTGAACATATATGAGCAAAATGTTTACGCCGCGCAATTGGCCGTGACTGAAGATCGTTATGAGTTATTAGGCCGAAAGGCGATCAATGAACTCATTGCCCAAGGCGCCGACCCGAATGGGCCATATGCCACACCAGACAAATTCCAAAATGCTTTAGAAACGGTTGTGACGGAATATAGCGAAGTGATGTCTGCGATTAGTCCGTCCAGCGGCGCGAAGGTTGGCCATTCTCTAGGTCTACTTGCTAATTCGGCGGTGCTATCTTTTTCCAGAACCTACATGGAAAAACAGATCGACGCGGATCAAGCTGATGCTATGGCGAGCATTCCTAATTTTATAGGTGAAATTGCGACAATTGTTAGCGGCCATAACGCCGTTGGTGCGGAAGAAAGACAGGCGCTTTTGGAGGCGGGAAGATATGAAGAATTTGCGGCAGCGGCTGTAGGTGATACGCCGTCTCTTATGGATAAACTCGATGCCCTGCGTACCCGCATGGAAACTTCCCTGAGTGGTCGAGTGACCGGAACGAAATTAAAAAGTGCGCTTAACGATTTTGATAAGGTAAGTGGAGAGGTGTTAGTCAATGAAGTCGCAAATTGGGCGTTTACAACTCCGTTTCAAACAGCAGACGAGGTTTACAATCCTCATAAATGGTTGACCCAAAATAAATTGGATAAACTGCCCCCTAATATCAGGGAGATATGGGAGGGCTTGGATGGCACTCAAAGGTTTGAGGCGCTTAAACGCGTCACGAAAATAAGCGGCGATATACATCAAAGGATTAACGACGCCAGCGAACTAGCACGGAAAGCCGGAGAGGATCGCGTCGATAGTATTTTGATTGAAATGGGCGAGATAGCTAATCTTGATGAACGCGATGAGGAAGCGCTGAAAAAACTTTTCGACGAGCTAAGGGACACTCCCCAAGCCACACGGGACCAGATAAATGCTGCGCGACTTATGTTAGAGCAGCGGGAAACGGTGGCTGTCAGTCGGGCAGACGTTAAAACAAAATTAGAAAGGCTGAATGAGCTTAATCAACTCAAGCCGATTGACGTATCTCAAGCGCTGGCCGCTGGTGATTTAACGAATGAGGATGCTGGAAATTTCTATGAAGGTCTGAGACTCCAACGCGATAGACTGGTTAAGAGGGCGTTAGATTTGGCGGCGGTTGAGTTCCAGCCTGATTTTCAAACGCCAAGACGCCAACTAACCGCTGAAAAACAATTACAAAACACGCAATACAAAGAGTTTGAGCGGCGTGTAATTGAGGATAGGAAAAATTGGGAGGCCAAACTTGCAACGGCATTGCGGGAAGGGGCGGATACGCCAGAGGGGTTTTATGATCCGACTACACCTGAGTTACTTAAACAGAATATTGAGCAAGCAACGGAACGAGGACGAAACGCTATAATTATTCAGAAATATGGAACCTTAGATAGTGCTGTAAGAAGATTACAAGACGCTGAATTGATTGAAGGAACGCCAAATTTTGAAAGTCAGAAAGGGAGAGATACGGCAAGAAAAATATTTAAAAGCATTTTGGAAAATGACAAGCAACAGGAGCAACACCGAACAGCGGCGAGTATGGCGTTAGAGGCTATGAAGGACTTGAAGGAATTGAAATGGCCGACACGACCTTAGATCAAATGTTTCTCAACCGTTTTGAGATGCAAAACATATACGAGCCAGATGAAGTTGTATTTGGCGCGGAGGGCTATACACCCGTTCCCCCCGTTGCGGAAGAACCGGAACCACAGGCGGCGGAATCCAATACCCTGGACGATATGTTGGGTGTCTTGAAGGCGCTGATATTGGAAAGGTTTGGTGGAGAGGACAGCGACCCTCTGCGCGGATTGGCCACAGGGGTAAGCCGAGCGTCAAATAATATGTTTGAGGGCATCCCATTCCCTGAAGGCTTGACCCTGGAAGACGGAACGCCGGTTGATAATTTTGCGATGCTTGGTGAATGGATGAACCAAAGCACGGGTACTGATTTCCAGGTTGAGCCACCCGAGACAACAGCCGGGATGATCGTGGAGGGCGTGACCCAGGCGACGGTTGGCATCTTACCCACCTCCCGGATTCTTAAAGCAATGGGGCTGGGCCATCGTCTGGCGCGGGATATTATTGCCGGTTTTACTGGTGACTTCATCACATCCTCCGATGAGGAGGCCAAGGGCTATGTGCAGCTAATCGATACAATACCGGATGTATATGGCTGGGATGTGGCGGGTGAGATAAGCAATGTTACGAGTGAGTGGATGACGGACCCGGACGGCGAAGTGGACGAGCTAAAGGCTAGGCTTGTGGCTTCGATCCCAGGGGTTGTGCTGTCTCCCGTCCTTGATGGATTCATGGCATTGGCTAGCGTGGCCAAAGGCGCTGGTGCTTCCGCTGGCGGTAAATTCACGGCAGATGTGAAGATGCGCTTTGACAAAGCCTTAGAGGCGAAGGGCGTTAGTTCCTATCGTGAACTGCGTGATAAGGTTGACCGTGGGGAATAATTATGGCGATACCTAAATACGATGAACCAATCCCCGAAGCCGCACCGGAAACGCCTGTATTAGCCCCGGTGATGGAGCAATTGCCGGTTGACCCATCCATGGAAGAAATGGAAGCGGAAGCCTTTGGTCAAGTCATGGAGGCTGGTGATACGGCTGCTGATGGCGAAGTGCAAGTGGCGGGTTTGCTCAAGCCATCGATGTTCGGGCGAGCCAGAGAGGAGGCGCTTACACAGGATGCGCCACCGCCCAAAACCGATGATCCGGCTTCTCTTTTGACCCATACGCCAGAAGGAACAGTCCTCAGAACTGTAAACGAAAGTGAAGCGGAGAAGTTTCGCACGTTGATGGACGATCCATCGGGCGAGCCTGTCCAAACCGTGCGTCCAAATCTTGGGCATGAAAATTGGGAAGGCTACGGCTTTGGTGAAGTCAGCGATGACTGGATACGCCGCATTCATCAGGTGTTTGATGAAAGATACGCAACGCACACACAAAAGATGACGTTGGAGCAAATTGCCGCTAAAGCACAGGCAATGGGCATGGATACCGCTGTGATTGATATTCTGGAAAGGGCGCCGGGGGAAGCTATCAATTCCGCTGAAATGATGAGGGCTATTTGGGTTCGCGCCAACATTGTTGATACGCTCAATCAGGCCGCGCAAGAGGGGGGCAAGGCTTGGGAAAGGGCGTTGGCTCTTGCGGGTGCTTTTGAGATGAACTATGCCGCCGCGTTGTCGGAAACTGGCAGAACGCAAGCAGTCGTTAGTCATGCCGCTAAAGCGGGTAGGTTGGCGCCAGATGATAAACTCTCCCAATTACCAGATATTTTGGCGCGGTTTACCTCGGATGGAATTGTAAATCTTGAGGATGCCAGAGCCGCGTTTCTTTCCCTCCCCAATGACGGGGTGAAGGGGCGGTTTCTGGATAGGCTTCTTAAATGGGGAACGAAAAACACAGGACGTTTCCTCGATAATTGGGCAGAGGCTTATGTGAATGCGCTTCTATCCTCGCCTGTTACTCACGCGGTGAACCTAGCGTCGAATACAGTATTTGGTGCAATCCAGGTGCCGGAACGCGCCCTCGGTGGCGGCATTGGTTTCGTCAGAACAAACATCTTTCGTGCTGGTGGCCCGGATCGTGTGTATATGGAGGAGTCATGGAGGATGTTGGCAAGCCTGTCACGCGGTCTAACGGCTGGTGGCCGCGCTGCGTGGAGGGCTTTCGCGTATGAGGAAGGTACATTTGGGGCGGCTGGCACCAGTAAAATAGACAACCGTGTTGATAAGGCGATTTCCGCCGAGTATTGGGGGTTAAAACCAACCTCTGCTCTAGGGATGGCCCTGGACGCCTATGGCATCGCTACCCGCTTCTTGGGAAGTCGGATGCTGCTTGTCGGTGACGAGTTCCAAAAGGGCATCTTGTATCACATGGAACTGGAAGCCCTGGCACAGCGGAGAATGTTGGCCTCAATGGACGCGGGTATGGATAAAGATAAGGCCATATTAGAGGGGGCGCGGATATTATCAGAGGGTGATGCGAGGATTGTGGAGAGCGCGGAAGACTTCGCTGTTCGGGGAACATTCCAGAATGATTTGGGAAAAATTACGGGGTGGATGCAGGGCGCGTTTTCACATCCCTTGATGAAAATATTTGTTCCGTTCTTCAAAACACCGATGAACATTATGGCGGAAACGCTCAAGCGTTCACCGTTGGCGGTGGTTCCGGGAACAGGATTTTGGACTGAGTTAGCTGCTGGCGGTGCGCGGTCTGATATGGCGATGTCTAAGTTTATGATGGGGTCCGGGTTATTTGCTGGGACGGCCTATCTGGCCACCGGACAAGCGGTAGACGGGTTTAAGATCACCGGAGCAGGGCCACAGGACAAGGGAGTTCGGGACGCCTGGGAGCGCCTTGGATTGCAACCTTATTCCTTCGCCATCCGTCAAGAGAACGGAAGCTGGAAATCCTATCAGTATGGTCGCCTTGCGCCGATTGCGGGTGTTCTTGCAATGGCAGCGGATTATGCGGAATACGCGCAATACTCAATGGATGATGGCATTGATCTTGATGAGCTTATGTTGGGCGCTGGCATCTCGCTTTGGGAGCAGATGTCCCAAACACCGATGCTGCAAGGGTTGTTTGAAATTCAGGAGTTGATTGGAGGGGAATTTGAAAACAACGAGGAGCGTCTTGAGAGGGCTATAGAGCTTCTCGCAAAACAAGCCGGTAGCGCGGCCTTATCATCGGCGCCTGGGCCAATCGCTTTAGGGGGATTGGGTGTGGCTGGCGGTGGCTCTGCGCTGGCAACAGTCGAGCGTGTGATGAATCCCTTTGCAAGCAACATCAAGGTATCGACGGAGCAATGGGCTGACAAACATCGGCTAGATCCTCTCTATAAAGGTTGGTACGAAGCGTTGAATAAGCACAAAAGCCGTAATCCTCTTTATTCAAGTGACGTTCCACAAAAGCTCAACTTGTGGGGCGAAACAATGAAACAATGCGAGGATGGATTGTGGTGCTTCATCTCCCCAGTGCGAACCAGGGATACGAAGTTTAATATAGTCGATGCTGAAATGGTGAGCTTGGGCTTTGGCTTGCGTATGCCACGACAAACCCAAAGAGGCGTTAAGTTATCCTCTGAGCAATACAATGAAATGATTATTGGGATAAACGCATTTGGGGCGCAGTCGATGATTGAAGAAATGAGCGAGCATATTCAATCGCGCTATTACCAAGGTTTGGAGATTGGTGAGAAGGTTAAGGAACTGGAAGCTATTTTGGCGTCTCGGAAAGAAGATGTTCTTGAGGCTATGTTCGCTAATGATGCCAACGGGCTTCGTTGGAAAAATAAGGTTAATATGTGGCGCGAGGAGGTGGGCAGCGATCTAAGACAAAGGCCAGACTTCTTGAGCCAATGGCGATAATTTTTTTGACCAATGACGTACAATGACAATGGGACTACATAGGAAATAGGACAATGGCGATTACGGTAAATGCAGTCCATCGGAGGGTGCAGTACACATCTACGGGAAGTCTGGGGCCATACTCATTTGCCTTCAAAGTTTTGGCGAGTGCCGATATTAAGGTCTATGTCGGTTCTACACTGAAGACTGTCACCAGCCATTATACGACTAGCCTCAATGCCGATGGGACGGGCAGTGTGACCTTCACGAGCGGCAATGCGCCAGCAAGCTCGACCATTGTCACCATCGAAAGCAATCAGGCCATCGAACGCACCTCCGACTATACGACAGGCGGTGACTTCAATGCGACGAGCATCAACGATGACCTCGATAGACTGGCGATCAACGATCAACAAATCGAAACGCTGTTGTCGCGCAACGTGCAACTTGCTTCGACAGTCAACCGGACGACGAGCGGCACAGGAACGTCTGGCCCTCTGTACTTCCCCTATGCCGATTCTGCGAGTGACAATGCCTCAAAACTAATTGCGTTTGACAGCGCTGGAACTGCTCTGGAAACCACCACGGGTAAGGTTAGCACCGTCAGTGTTTCCAACGTCGCCAACACGTCGGCAGGTGCCGCCGGGACAGCAACCGCTTCGTTCACCGTGGGGACAGGCGCGTTGGCCCTGGGTATTCCGGTAGGCCAGCGTGGTATCGCTGGTCTCGACTACACGTTTTCGACTACGACGACTGATGCCGATCCTGGAAGCGGCAACCTACGTCTCAACAATGGAACATTAAGTAGCGTCAGCGCGATCTACATGGATGACGCAGATGCGAACGCGGCAGATGTCTCTGCTTATCTGCTGACATGGGATGACAGCACCAGCACTTCGGCGCGAGGCCATATCAAGATCACTAAGAAAGATGCTCCGGCCAATTACGCTATCTATCTCGTCAACGGCGCAAGCACGGATGCCTCGGGCTATGTGAAACACGCCGTCTCGCATGTAGCTTCCAACGGTAGCATCGGAGACACAAACCCAATCGCTGTTGAGTTCTTCCGCTCGGGAAATATTGGCGCCACCGGCTCAACCGGATCGACTGGTTCAACCGGAAGCCAAGGTATTCAGGGCGTCAAAGGTGATGCCCCTGGCGTCTTGATGGCCTGGGAAACAGCGACGGCTGATTCGGACCAAGGCAACGGTAAAATCTGGGGCAACAATGGCACCGTCAGCAGCATCTCGATTTTATATGTGGACGACCTGGAAGCTGGCGGCGCGAGCATCAATTCCTTTGTAGATACCTGGGATGACTCAACAAACTCAAATCCCAAGGGTCACATCTACATCGTGAAGAATAGTGCGCCCGCCAACTTCCATCTGTTCGCCGTGACCTCGACGGTGGTGTCGGCCAGCACCTACAGCAAGGTGCCGGTCAGTTTCGTTCAGACCTCTGGGACCATAAGCGATGGCGATGCCGTTAGCGTGTTGTTTACCAGGGTAGGTGACAAAGGCGCAGACGGCTCAGGCTCGATGTCGAGCTTCACCATGAGCGACGGCTCGACCACGCAGACGGTTGAAAATGGTAACACCATGACCTTCGCCGCGGGCGCAGGAATGGATGTTGCTGTCAGTGCAACGGATACTGTCACCTACACAGCGGAGAGCGCCAGTGACACAAACGCTGGTGTGGTGGAGCTTGCCACGACTGCGGAGACGGTCACGGGATCGGACACCGCCAGAGCAATAACCCCAGCAGGGCTGCATGGAGCGCTGGCAGGTTTAACGGATACGGCCATAGCGGCGACAGATACCATTGTTTTCTCCGACCAATCCGACTCTGGAAATCTCAAAGAGGATCAGGTGCAAGGGATTCTCGACCTGGCGGGCGGCGGCGCGTGGTCGGTCGTCGCGACAAGCGAGGGCAGCGGCGTCAGCGGCATCACACTAACTGGTATTGATTCAACCTGTGATACTTGGGTAGTAGCCATCTCTGACCTAACAGTGGCGACTGATGAAGACGAAGTCGCCATGAGATTTGGCACCAGCAGCGGAATCGAAACCGGATCGACGAGTTATCGGTATTTGCACTGGGGGGCGCATTCCAGCACGACCAGTGGATCTGCTAGCACCGCGCTTTACACCTCCGATGCAACCGCTGCTTACATGCAAATTGCTTACCGGGTAGGCTCGGCTTCCCGCGAAGGTATGGGCGCAATACTGTACATTCATGTTCCGGCGGATTCCACGATGAGACCAAATTTTTCAGGAACCCACAGTGCTGTCGATGCTGATCAATACACGAGAGCGGGTAGCTGTCACGGGTCGCTGAACACCACGTCGAGTTTCGCGCTGGACCGCATACACATCTACGGACTGGCTGGAAACATCTCGGGCCGCGTCACGCTGTACAAAGTTGCTCATTCATAGGAGATAATCATGGCAAATGATTTTCAAATGGTTAACGGTGACCGTATTCAACTTACAGATGAAGAACAAGCTGCAGTGAACAGCGAGCGCAACCACCACCTAACGGTCGTGAAACCGGCTAGGCTGTTTGCGGATCTGCGGCGAGATCGTAACCAACTCCTGACGGCAAGCGACTATTTATTTGGGTCGGATGCTCCCTCAATGTCAAACGAGACGACACAGGAGTGGCGCACCTATCGGCAAGCTCTGCGCGATCTTCCAGCTAACACACCAGATCCGGCTGATGTCACCTGGCCAACAAAGCCAAGTTAATGACTGAAAATAACGTCATTTCCACAGACCGGGAGAAACTAATGGCCGTGGAAATGTCGCGTCTGTACGAAGAAAATATAACATTAAGAGCGGCCATAATCAGGCTGCAACAGGAGCAAATCTTAGATGATGAAATCAAAATCGGAGGGACCGATTGATGAAAATACTAGCCCTCGTTGCGATGATCCTGATTGCATTTGCCCTCCCGGTGAGTGCCGATGCGCCGACGCAGCAGCACGAGGAAATGTTGTATCCAACTGTCCTTGTCACAACAGGATCAGGTCGCGGTAGCGGGTCCGGCACGGTCATATATTCCGAGATGAATGGCGGGGAATGGGAGAGCTTCGTCCTCACCAATCACCACGTTGTTCAGAACGCCATCAGCATCCAGAAGATTTTCGATCCTAGCGCGCAGGAAACCAAAGAAGTGGAGATGCGGCGCCCGGTCAAAATCGATATCTATGAATACAATAACTTTTCCACCGCCATTGGCACGACAGGGCGCACCGGCAACATCGTCGCTTACGACAAGCTGCGCGATCTTGCTTTGATTCAGATTGATGACAAAGAGAGGCCGGTGAAATATGTCGGCAACCTCTACCCGGAGGATGTTGATGGCCCCTGGATTTTCCAGGAAACATTCGCGGTTGGAAGTGGCCTTGGGGCGCCCCCTTTTCCAACAGTCGGATTACTGTCGGGCTATGGAAAGGACAAAGATGGCAGGGCGCTATATTTGTCGAGTTCGCCTATAATTTTTGGCAATAGCGGCGGCTCCCTGTGGGTCAAAAGTGAGCGTGGATATGAATTGATTGGCGTTCCAAGCATGGTAAGCGCCTATGGTTGGGGTAACGTGGTGAGTCATATGGGCTGGTCCCGGCCCATCCCTGAAATCCGCATCTTCCTCCGCGATAACGATTTCGGCTATCTCCTCGGTGATCCCGTCGAAGTGGAGGTGGTGGAATGATTGCCTCGCTGATACCGCTCGCCCTTAACTTAGCTGGAGAATTCGTACCCGATCTCATCGGAGGGCTAGCTGGTAAAAATGCCAAGAAAATAGCCGAGAAGGTTGTCGGCAC
>CEUX01212630.1_pt1 | contig 10113 bp, 4 predicted proteins | sample 531361 | NCBI WGS metagenome assembly CEUX01 (sample SAMEA2622736, study PRJEB7988) | marine metagenome | isolation source: saline water (ENVO:00002010), including
ATTTGTATATGACGATAATTATTAATATATTTAAGAGCATAATTTTAGGGGAAAAGGAGTAATAATGGCTACAAACTTTGGACAAATGTTAGCAGCAGCACAAGCTTATACAGCGCCACAGGAACAACGAGCAATGGCTCAATCTCAATCTCAACAAAAAGAATTTGAAGTAGAAAAAGAAAAAAGAAAGCAACTAGAAGAGCTTCAAGCATTAATGGAAGCTGAAATGAATAGAGCTTCAAGAGGAAGTTGGCTTGAAAGGAAGTTAGGAGGATTTGGAAAAATTCTTAGCGTTTTTAATCCTACAGTTGGAGCAGGACTTCAATCATTGTCTTCTGCTGGGACAGCAGCTAGACAGAAAAAAGCCTTAAAGTCATTAATGAAAGACCCTAAATTTGCAAAATATTCAGGAACATGGCTTGCTGACCCAACAAAATCATTTATGAAAGATGTTAAAGGAATTGCTGATGATATTAACCCATTTAAAACAGGATTAACATCGCTTGCAACATCATTAGCAACAGGTAAGATAGCAAAAGGAGTTGGAGAAGAGTTTGGAGGATTATTTAAAGGAGGAGCAGAGGGTGCCGAATTTATTGAAGATGCATCAGGTAAATTAAGTGAGTCGGGAAAGCCTTTGATGGTTAAAAATCCAGATTACATAGCTCCAACTTTCACTGGTGGTGAAGGAGGCCCATTAAAAAATCTTCTAGCAAGGATACAAGGAAAACAAGGAGGATTTGAGGATTTCGATTTACTAAAAGCGATTGGAGAAGGAGCAGATGACATGGATAATTTAGCAGCTTTACCATTATTAGTGTCTTTGTTTGAGCGAGATGAGGGAGAAGATTATGATGCATATAAAAATTTCTAAGGAGAATTTATGAGTATACAACAATTATTAGCACAGTTAGCAGGAATGGGATTAGGAGGTCAAGGCTTTGGAGCAAATCCAGGGCAAATTGGAAGTGCATTGTCGGAACAGTATTTTGAACAAAGTTTAGAGGATTCTCCTTTAACATCTCAAATGTTTCAAGCAATTAATCCAGAACTTATGAAAAGTGCCTCTATGGGTGCATATTCGCCCTTATTTCAGCAAAAGCAATCAAGCATGGTTCCTCAATTAATGGCTCAACTTGGAGGACAGCAAGCAAAGAGAGCGTTTGGAGGATTTGCAGGAACAGGTGGAGCTGCAATGCAACAACAGCAAGCAAGAGATGTTTATGGACAAGGAATGGGAGATGTATTAACTCAGGCAATGGGAGCAAGAGGTCAGTCTCTTCAAACAATTCAAGATATTATTAATCAATGGCAAGCAACAGCTCAATCATTTGTTGGTGGCAACATTACTTAATAATATAATATAAGGATATAATATGGCAAGATTTAAGACAAGCGGAGCCTCTGATAATGCACTTGCACAATTACTACAATTAGCACAGCTCTCAGACCAAAGAGAAGCAAAGAGAACTCAAACATATAATAGCGTATATAAAGAATTTGGAAAAGCAGGAGATTCCTTTAATAATAAAGAGATACAATGGAATCTTGATAGGATGAATAAATATTATGCAGAAAACGCATCAAAAATGTCTTCTGAAGATATTGATATGCATAATATGACAAAAGAAAAGCTTGAATATCAGCAAAAGCAAAATGAACAATTTATGGTAGATGACCAGAGAAGGTTTTCTTTTGGAAATGATATGGTTGGATTTGCAGACGAGTATAGTGAAGCTGATAATGCTAGAAGTTTTTCATGGAAAGAGACTCTTATTGAAGATGGTAAAATGATTGAAAGAGATAGAAGCGTTAATTTGCCTAGCCCAGAAGATTATGAAGGAGGAGAAGATAATTTAGAATTTCAAAAAGCTCATAATAAGGCATTAGAGGATATTGGAGGACAGGAAGGGTATTTAAGTAAAAAAGAAGAGTATAAAAGATACTTAAAAAACCAAATTTCAAAACAGATTGCAGAATATGAAGATTATCAAGGTAAAATGATAATGGATTGGGGAGCAAGTGGAAGGCTTACAAGTATTCATTTAAACAACTTTAAAGAACTTGATGAATCTTATGGATTTATTCTTGATTCACTTGAAGATGATGGTTTGTTTGATTCTGAAGAAAAGGCTGCATATCAAGATGCAATTATGTCAAAATCATCGAAACCTATTAATGACTTTATAATTAAGGATTTGGAACTTAAAAATTCTAATAGAGCAACATTGTTAAATGATATGAAGTTATTGAAAGTTCAGGGTGATTTATATGAAAAGGATATGAATGCTTTTCTTATGTCAGGTATGGATATGAGTGAAGGCGAATTGCTTCAAGCAGCAATTACAATCCCAAAAAATACAACTCATAATCCAACTGATGAAGATGAGTCATATACATATGGAGATATTAGGGCTGTGATGAGCGGTGAAGAAACGGCTTCACCTGAGTTAGCTGGATATTTATCTTCACTTGAAACAAATTTAAACCAAGTAAAAGAGACATTGAAAAATAAAGATTCTGCTTATATGAAAAATGATGGTGGTTCGTTTCTTGCTGGCATGGAGAAAAGCCCATGGACTGAAGGACTTCATGATTTACAAACAGGATTTGTTCCAAAAACTTATGGCGAAAAGAAAATAACTACTACTGCTCCTGTTATAACTAAAATTACAGACGAAACAAGCTCGCCTCCTAAGTATTCAATAAGTTTAGATACTTCAAGTAAAACAGAACAAACCATTGGAAAGGTACTGAAACCTTCTGAGTATGATAAGTCAATCCGAACATCAACCATTATTAATAAAAGCACTGGTGAAAAAATTGATATGGTAAGTTATGACAAAGAGAATGATATATACACAGACTCTCAAGGAAATAAATATCCAAGAGATGCTATTGCAGTTGCTTCAATAGACGATATAACACCACCAATAAAAATAGCAAATGGAAAATTTTATTTCTTCAATCCAATGACCAATAAAGTTGAAGAATGGGCAAAGAATAAAAGTCATAAAAATCAAACAATAGAGCAAATATCCATAGATGGAAGGATAAGGAATATTCCTAAAAATGAAAGCAATAATTTATATTGGATTGATGGAGAATGGACTAGTATGCGTTCAATTAGAAAAAAGAGACGAAAATCTTAATTAGATAAATGACAGTTTCAGAATATTTACAGAAAAAAAGAGAAATGAATCCTGATTTCGCTACACTTAGCGATTTCTCCCTTTACAAAAAACTTAAAACAGAGAAAGACCCTGACCTTCCATCTATGCAGGCAGGCATGGGAACCTCCAAAAAACCAACCATGGGACAAAAAGCTTATCAAAGAAAAGTAAATCCAGACACAGTTAACGGATTATTTGATTGGACTGACTTAGGAATTAATGATAACTCTTCTGAATGGGCAAAAGCAGCTTATAATAATTCAATTACAGGTCTTGCTTATCAAATGTATAATGGAGAGCAAAGATTTAACTTAGATGGATATAATCCTGGCATGGTGGAAGATATATTTAGTGCAGTGTTGTCTTTCATGATGCCAATGGATTTTGCTACAATGTGGGTTGGTGGAGCTATTGGAAAAGGAATGTCAGGACTTGCTGGTTATGGAATGAAGTCTGCTGCCACAGAAAACTTAGTTAAACTTGGAGGTAAGGAAGCTTTAAAGAAATCTGCTTATAAGAAAGCAATTGCAGAAGGCGCAACGGAAATGGAAGCAAGAAGAATATTAGCCAAACAACAAGTTGCTTCAATGATAGGAGCTGAAGGTGGGGGTTATTCTGCATTAATGTCTCAATTTGCGCCTAAAACTGCAGGTGCAATTGGTCAAGCAACCACACTTGCTACGTTTGAAGGAGTTAGAGGAGGTATGTCTGCTGCTGTTAATGATGAAGATATATGGGAAGGCATTGGACATGGTGTTATGCATGGTGGTATTATGGGTGGTATTGCAGGAGCGGTTGGTGCAAGTCTTAATGTAAAGAACGCAGCATTATGGAATAAACAGAAAAAAGACGCATTAACACCTAAAGAAGCAAAACAGATAGGATTTTGGAGAACAGGTAAAGGTGGGCAGGTATTAGCTGAGGCTGGAGTATTTACAGCTCCAGAGGTTAAGAATTTACTTACTGACGAAGACTATTCAATGAGAGATTTATTTAGAGCTTTTGGTACAAATGCTGGCATGATGGGAGTATTAAAAGTTCAACATACAGCTCAAAATAAACTTTGGGCTGAAGGCAGAAAAGCATTACAAGAATATCGGGATGGAGAAGGCAAATTTAAAAACAAAGAAAAAGAAATGATAGAGGATGCTCTTAATGCTATTGAAGAAGGAACTGGAACTACAATAGAAAGAACTGCCTCTCAAGATAAATCCTTAAAGGAAATGAGCAAAGAAGTAGCTAAATTTGAAGAAAACGCAAGGAAAGGAAGGGCTACAAAGGAAGAAGCTAAAAATTGGGAAAAAGATTTTAACAATGCCGAAAGAGACCTTGCTAGAATGGATGTTAATAATAAAGAAGGAATAGAAGTAGATATTTTAAGACAAAAAAGTGATGGTTCTTATGAAGTAATTGGGAAAGAAATTATAAAATATGACCCATCTTTTGAAGTGTCAATTAAAGGAATGCATAATATATATACACAGATTCAGTCAGTTTATGGAGCAATGAAAAGAAATATTAATAGATATAAAAAAGACAATCCTGATATTACTCAAGCAAGAGAAGCAAAGCTGAAAGAGATGGAGCTACTAGCAGATAAATGGAAAACAGAAATTTATGATAAATCTCAAAATATTGAAAATGTCAAACGTGAAAATAAACAATATACACAGAAAGAATTAGCTCAAAAAACAGATAAAGCAAAGCAAACCTTTGCAGAGGCTTGGGAAAAAGCAAGCGAAGCTCAAAGAAAAAATTTAAGACAAGGATTAGAGGATAAGATTACTGAAAAAGGTGAAATCAAGGATGCTACCGACTTTGAATTAATACAACAAAGAGCTGATACCTTACTTGAAATTAAAAGAGAAAAACCTACTACTATTATACCAGAGACAAAAGTTGAGGTTAAACAAAGAGTTAAAGATGAAGTTGTTAAAAGGCTTGATACACCTGAAACAATTAAAGAAAACATTATAAAAGAACATGATGCTGGAAGAATAGACTCATCTAAGAGACAGCATATGGAATCGCTTAATGAAGCAGACATGAGAATACAAAATACTCAATTAGGAAAAGAAGGCAGCCATCAAAGAAATGCATATAATGAAAGTAAAAATGTATTAGCATATATAGCAAGAAAACTTATACCTGGAAGAAAAAAAGGGGTTACTTCAACATCAAGAACAGAACTAAATCATTTAGATAAATTAGCTAAAAAATTAGCAGAAGATGGAAGAAGTTTATTTGAGATAAAAGATAAAGATATTTTATCATATGTTCAAAATACAGCTATTCCACAAAGAGCAATAACAAAGCTTTTAGATGCATTTAAAGCTGTTAAGTCAGAGCTTGATGTGAAAAATAAAGATTTATTTACAAATATACGAGATTTTGATTTAATTAAATTAGAAGGTCAAAACTTATATGATGCAATTGGTAAAATGTATGAAATGGGAAAAAAAGGTGGTAAGGGTGAAGGCCTTCAAACTCCAGAGGGCAAAGAATCTGGTTTTGAGATTACCAAAGATGATACAATTACAATAAGAGGTAAAACAAGAACTTATACTAAGTATATAACAGATACATTAAAAAAAGGGTTAGATTATTTAATACAGAAGACAAAAACATTGGAAGGCCCAGTAGGTCATAAAGATTATCTTTATAGAGATAATATAGGAGAAGCTTTTACCACAAAAGAAATTAATATTCTTACTAAACTATTTATGGGAAAAAGAAAATTATCTTCAGGTGATTTTGGTGAAGGAAGATTATTTAGAAATTCATTTGCTCAATGGGCAAAAGAAAAATTAAAAACAGAGGATGCAATGCTTATTGATTCTTTTGTTTTAGGTCATGGTAGTGAAAAAACTATGTTTGACAGATATGCTGGTAAAATGAAGCCATCAGAAGCTAAACGTAGAGTTAAAGAACTTATCAAAGAATATATAAATGATATAAAAGACCCAAAAGGATTTAAAAGTAGTGATAAAAAAGAGGGTTATAGCACAAATGAAATAAGAAAAGGTCTTAAAAGATTAAAAGAACATGAAGGTGATATAACTTTTAAAGATAGAAATGGTGAGTCTAGAACTGTAGATAAGAAAACTGTTGAAGCAATGTTTCAATATATGATAGAAACTGGCCCAAGACTTAACGAGATTGCTCCTTCTCCTGAGGCATTAAAGGCTCGTGTAAAATATGCTGGCGGAGAGAAAGCAAAAACTGATTATCAATTATTATCTGAAGCTAAATCAGCTGAAACTTTAGTTAAGGCATCAGAACTTGTTGACCAAGTAAAGTGGGTTAAGAAGAAGTTTCCTCAATTGCATGTTGCCATTAAAAAAACATTAGGAAAACATAGAGGGGAATATGTATTAGGAAAGATACAAGGACATCTTATTAAGATTGCTAAAAATAGAGCAAGGGTAGATACTCTTCCTCATGAAGTATCTCACCATGTTGTTGATGTATTAAAAGCAATGGGAGACCCTGTAAGTAAAAGACTTGTTAAAGATGGAATTAAAATGTTTAAGGGCGAAGAAGCTTTTGTTGAAGCTCTTGGCAAATATGTATCAAAACAATTACCAAAAAGCAAAATGGGAAGAATGAAATCTTGGGTTGCAAGAACTTGGAATCATTTTAAACAATATTTTGGACTTACAAATAGAAGAGATGTTGCGCAAATGCAAAAAGAATTGGTAAGTATTATTGGAGGGAAAGTATTAAGCGGGAAAATACCAACTGATGTAATGCCATTAAAATCAAGGATTAAAGTTAAATATCAAAAATCTGATACTAAAACTGGTGAAAAACTAATTAAAGAAAAGAAAAAAGAAATCCTTGATGTAGAAAAACAATTAATGAAAGAACATAACTTCACAAAAGAAGAATTAAGAGAAATTGGCGAAAATATAATAGGTAACAGAGAGTGGGATAAATTAGATGTTTCTTCTATAGAAAGATATAAAGAAAGATTAGATATACTTGCAGAGAATAAAATACAAGGTAAAACAAATAAAACATCTTTAAATGAAGCTAAAGTAAATGAAATGGAGACACGATACGATATTTCAAAAGAAAAAAGAGATAAGTTTTTTAAAGATGCTTTTAATACAACTATAGATAAAGCTAATGATATTCAAATAAAAAGCTATAAATCATATATAGAAAAAGGGAATGAAATAAAACCTTTAACAGATTCAGCTGTGGATGCATCATTTGCTTTAGATGCAGGCAATTTACCAAGCATTGGGATGTTTGGAAGAATGTTTATGACAGCTGGAGATGTTTTATATAAATATGGAGGTAAACCTGGTAAAGTAATAGCAGAGAAACTATGGGCGCATGATGCAACAAGAAGCTTTTTAAAAGGAGAAGGCGAAGTTGCTGTTGAAGCCATAAAAGAAATTGTTACAGATAGAAATGTAAGAAATAATCATATGCATATGCTAGATGGGGAATTAGCAGCGGGAGCTTTAAAGGATATTCAAAGATTGCATAAATCATTTGAAAAGAAAAGAAAGGATGGTAAGCTATCCAACCCTAAAGAAAAAAATCCATGGGAAAAAGAGCTTAAAAATACTGCTGAAGCTATAAAAAACTTTGGCAAAGGTGGAAAATATTATAAAGCAAGAGAGATTTGGAATGAAATTTCTAATTTTTACTGGAGAACATTAACAAAAGAAATATCACTGAACACAAGAGGAAATAAAGAATTTAAACAAATAAGGGATAGTCTTAATAAAAAGTATATCAATCAGTATTTTGCAAGAAAGGTGACAAAAGAAGCCTTGCTTCATATGAATAAAGAAGCTCCTCAAATACAAAGGCTTATAAAAGAAAATATAAATCGTCTTTCTGAAAAAGATTTAAAAAGAGCGGCTGAATCATTAAATATAAGTAAACAAAAAAATCCTGCTGAATATAGAGAGTTAATGGAAGGAAAAGGAAAAGCTCTTGAAAACCTTATTGCAGAAGAGATTATATCAATGATGGAATTTGGCCCTGCAAAAGTAAAACCAGCATTCTTAAAAGAAAGAGGGGCTCAACTTCCAGAATTTATAGAAGTTAATATTAATGGCCGCAAAAAAATGATAAGGTCATATGAAACAAGCTTAGATGCGACTATGGGTTCTTATGTAAATGGAATGGCTAAGTATATAGCCACAGTTAAACATTTTCCTGAATTTACTGAACTTAAAGGAAAGTTTTCTCTTGGAGGAGATGCAAAATTGCAACAGCTTGAACTTATGTCTAAAAAAAGCACTCTTGGAGCATATTCTGTAGAGACTATAAAAAGACAGCTTGGTTTAGACTTTAGCAATAGAGATATATTATTAAATCCTGCATTAGAGAAAGCTGGCCATTTTACAAACATTTCCGCTGTTATGGGTTTATCCTCACCTATGGCAGGAGCTAAAAATTTAATGATACAGATACCACGTAGTGTTGCATTATACGGAACGAGAAGAACAATGAGAGCTATAAGCTTTGCAATGAAAACAATGAGAGACCCAAAAATGTTTCAAGAGGCAATGAGAAGAGGAGAGATTGGCTATGGAACAAGGGAACTTATTCGTAAAGAATCTCCTGGAATTAAGTGGTGGTTTGATAATGTTAATTTTATGACAAAAACAGAGAATTTTAATAGAATAGTTTTAGCTGAAGCTGGAAGGGCGCATTTTGCTGAACTTACTAATGTTGCACGTGGAGAAAAATCTATGTTCCACCCTCAGGGAAAACCTGCAGAAGTTATGAGGATGTTTAAAGAGACTTGGAAATTATCTGATGGTGATGTAAAGTTTATAGTGGAAGGCAAGAACATAGAGGGAACGAACAGATATGAAAAGATTTTACAAAGAGTTGGATTTGAATCACATAAAGCTGGCGCTGGTGCTACGGGAGTTGCAGACTTACCTTTATGGATGTCATATAAATATGTTAAGCCTTTTACTTTATTTCAAAGAATGGCCACTTCTGTAACTATTGACAGTTATAAGAATTATGTAAAACCATTAAAAAATGGAAATGTTTCTCCATTGTTAAAAGCTGCACTTGGACATGGTTTAACTGGAGCTGCTTTATTTACTTTTTATGATAAGTTTATGGGACAGCAAATACCTGAAGAGGAGAGTCCAGCTATAGACAGAGCTATATCATACCTATGGAAAGGAGAGTTTCTTGGCATGTTTGGTGAAATTATATCACCTTATGATAAAGGGCTATCTAATCCAATAATGGAACCAGTTATATTAAGAAACGCTAAAGCTGCATGGGGAGAGTTAAGTCAAGTTCTAAACTATGGCAAAGGAGCAGACCAAGCAGCAAAAGATTTAGCGCTAAAATCTATTGTAATTCTTAATCAAGCAGAAAGAATGTTTGATAATATTAACCACCCTTATGCTACAAATAACAAAAGAATTAAAACTCTTAGAAGAAAATTTAATGAAAAGATGGGTTATGACAATCCACAAGGGAATTTTATATCAAAAAGACAACCATATTACTTTAAATTAAAAGAAGCTATAATGTTTGGTAAATCTGATGCTGAGATTGCAAGAGCATATTATGCAGCCTTTAATTATATATGTAACGACTATGAAAATAAAGGATGGAGGTCTAAAAGCGAAAGGGAAAAGAAGGCAAGAGAATCTATTGACGCAGTAATAAGAAATATGCATCCAATAAATATGCCAGATGATTCTTCTGGAAGATATGATTCTAAAAGAAATGAGTTTCTAAACTACTTATCAAAAGATAATAGGGCTTTAGCACTTAAACTTGAAAAAGAATTTAAATATAAAGAAAGAGCCCTTAGAAGAATTATTAGAAACTATAAATGGAGAAACACATACTCTATATATACTTACTAAAATAATTCCTTGATTGGCAATAAAGCCATTTGACTTGCATTATCATCACCACCCATAACAAGATTTAA
>CEUX01020402.1_pt1 | contig 10104 bp, 4 predicted proteins | sample 531361 | NCBI WGS metagenome assembly CEUX01 (sample SAMEA2622736, study PRJEB7988) | marine metagenome | isolation source: saline water (ENVO:00002010), including
GAGTTCCAGGTCTAAGCCTAGAACGCTTTTTATCTTGACGTGCTTCTCTTCTTTTCCGTTGCCATTCTAGTCTAGACTCATATGGGCTTAGCTTACTTTCTCTTTTTTCTTTTCTAGCTAAACGCCTAGCATCTCTTGCTATTTTGGCAGACGCTTTATCTTCTGCTTTAATTCGTTTATCTTCTGCACGCTGAGCTTCTTTTTCAGCTTTAATCTTTTGTTGCTCAGGCTTAAAAATCTTTCTTTCATAATCTGCAAGAGTTATCTGAGTACCTTCATTCTCATCAAGATATTTCATATAAGAATCTCTAAGCTTTTTAGTTGATGCACTTCCTATGGCTTCTCCTAAAAGAGTTCCCATCATTTCAGATTGTTCTTTAGCACGAGCTTGATTTTCTAATCTTCTAATCATAGCCCACTGTGGATTGCCCATATCGTATCTTATAGCCATGCTATTTCTTTTCCCACAAATCAGTTAAAGCACTGCCTAATGCCCCACCCAACTCGGTCCAATCAGTACCAGAGCCTGCTGCTAATGCCGCCTCTCTAGCTCTTGCTGCTTGAGCTACATCAGCTCCAGCTATATTCTCATCTATCATGAGCTGACCTTTTAATATATTACCAAGCAATCCTTGAGCCTGTCCAAGCATTCCAAGCCCTACATTTTGCTGTCCTAGCATACCTTGTTGATATTGACCTACAAGGCCTTGCCCCATATTTTGCATTCTTTGGTCAGCTTGAGCTGATGTAATACCACTTGCCTGACCCATAGCAGCTGCTTGTCGTCTGGCTAATAAATTTTGTAATGCAAGGTTTTGCTGTCCTTGTTGTTGCATTAAGCCAAAACGCTGTCTATTTATAGCGCTTGTTGGGTCCATTAAATCTCGACCTAGGCCTTGCATTTGCTCATAGCCACCTTGCATTTGACCTATTACATCTTGAGAGCTTTGCAACATTCTTCTTATTTCATCTTCACCAGGTCCTTTAGGAGTACTTTGTTTAGAGCCACCTCCAATCCAATTTCCTAATAAGCCAACGCCTGCGCCAATTAAATTGCCCCAAGATTGTTTATCATTGCCCATTGGGCCAGATTGTGTCCAACCTTCTATATTTTGTAGTAATTTATTCATAATTATACCTTATAATATAATATTCTCTCTTGCATAAAAACAATCATTAAAAGTTTGTCCCGAAAAATATAGAATTATTTGCTTCGGGGATTTGTAAATTTAAATAGGGTCTTCTAGAGCTACTAACATAGTCAGCAAAAAACATTCCACTGTAATTAGAAGAAGATGAAGGGGTACTACCTCTTACATCATTAGTATATTGCATTAAACATATTTGTATATTATCATTATTTGCTATATCATTTAATGCATCGCTTGTTAAAGTAAAATCATTATATCCAGATGTGCTCCATGAATTTAAAATATTTCCATAGTAGGTAACATCTGCTGAATGATTTCCACCTAAATTATCCCATCCATCTATAGCATCAAAGTCAGCAGTTGTTATAGAACTTCCATGAGTTGCTTTTACAGGAACCACAGAAGCATTTCCATATGATGCTCCAAATATTCTTAATAATCCTGAACTAGGGACAGTTGCTACAGAAGAGGTGTCTATATAAATAAATGCTCTCGTGCAAACATATGTTGTAGTACCTCCTCTACCAGATGCAGCAGTAGCTCTAATTGCAAAACCTGAATATGTAGAACTACTACTTCCGCTGCTTGCTGTAGTATTATCTCTTGCATCTGACCAACTCGTAGTACTTGATTTTGATAGCCATCCATCACCATTAGTTGTTCCATACAAATCTACAACAGGCATTATATGGTTACCTTTGGCATATAATAAGTAGTATTATTAAAATAATAATTGGGCTCTGGAGTTACAGGTATTTGCTCATGTGATATAGAATCAAACAAATATGTATTTACTTCAGATGAGTGCTCATTCCAATATGTAATTTTTCCACCTGATTTGATTCTGTCTAATGCAAATGTTTTAAAATTATCTAAACTGTCGTCTGCAAAGGTATCTAGAAAAATACCATCATATGTGCCTGAAAGGCTTAAATTAGCCCAATCTCCTTCAATTACTGTTACATTAGACTTGCCACTAGCCCAAGCATTTAACCTTTCTAAAATTTGTGGATGTATTTCTATTATTGTATGGCTATTTACTTCTTGCGCTTGTATGTAATCAGCACAAATTCCCATACCAAATCCTATTTCAAGTATATCTCCCTTATTATGACAGATATATTCAGCACACTTTTCCATAATAGGAGCTTCCCAATCCATCATTACCTCTATAGCAATAGAAGTATCAAATATCTGATTATCACTAAATTCTAATATATTATCTTTAAATGCCATTAAAATTGAAAGTCTAATGTGGCAACTCCATAAGCTATTTGATTATCGGCATCCCAAAAAAATGACAAAATATCAACGTGATTAGCATCTGTCGTTAATGTAGGATTACTTCCTCCAGCAAATTTAACAGATGCAGAGCCAGAAGCTGTTGTATCATCATATTCAAATGCTTTATAATTTGTTACTGTCCTGCTTCCAGTGCCATCTTGCTTTAATAATAAAATAAAATTTCCAGATGTAGCTGGAAATGTAAGCTTTAAATTAGTTATATTACCTGCTCCAAAAGTAACAAATTGCTTATTTCCTGTTAAAAAGCTAACCTCAGTATCAGTAGCATCATAGGCAGGAGTAACTAAATCAAATCCAACTCCACAACCATCAAACTCAACATGACCATCTGCAACTATACTTAAATGGCCATCAGCTGCTGCGCTAACTGTTTCCAATTTAGTCGCACCTGTACCACCAGTAACAGTAATTTTAAATGCATCGTCAGTGTCACTGCTATCTCTAAAATGAGTTATACCTGTTACTGAGTCAAAAATTATATCGCCATCAATAGCTAATTTAAAATCTGCATTAGTTCCATCACTATCAGTTGTTTCTATAGTAGTAGCGCCATCAGTATATGTAAAAATTGAACAAAAATCAGCACTATTAGCTGAGCTAATTAATTTAATATCTTCTCTGCCAGTTGCATTATCTGGAGTTGTAATAGCTATTCCTATATGGTCATCTGCGCCACTTACATCTAATTCAATGCCTGTTGCGGTATGAGTACCTGTTGTAGCTCCTACTACATCAATATCCATTCCTTTAACAGTAGATGTGCCCAGGCTAGCGGAATTAATATCTAAATCTATTCCTATATCATTATGAGCATTGGTTCCAGAACTTGCAACAGTTCTATCAAAATCAACATGAAATGCGCTTGCATTTTCAGCTCCATCGCCAGATGTATTCTTATCTACGGTTAATGCTCCAGTCATTGTATCGTCAGCATCATTAGTAACATAGTTTGTAGGTTGACTATAATTAGTAGCGTGTATAGTACCAGCACTTGATGCTGTCCAGTCTATATGTTCATTGGCTACAAAATTATTTAAACTATCGTGGTCTATTTCAGCTGGTACTGCTACAGCAGTAATGGTAGTACCACTATTAGTTACGTCTACTCCATTACTACCTAATATAGAAAAGTCAGCAGAACCACCAGTATCTGAGGCAGCTGAACCTCCTCCTGAATCAGTCGTAATAGTAACGCCAGTAATATCTCCAGTTCCTAAAGTACCTGCACTGCTAATTACATTACCTGTAACAGTTAAATTGCCACTTGTATCTAATTCAAGCTCTGAAGTATCTTTAAGAAAACTTCCAGTAGCTATTTTAAATTTGTGTGAATCACCAGAATCATTTCCAATGGACCATTTACCTGTAGAACCGTAAAAAAATCCCAACATTGAATCGGCATTATAAGCCATTAACACTAAACCAGCAGTATCTCCTGAATCACCCGTAAGCATTGGAGTAATTAATACAAGTTCTGTATGCAACTTTAAATAGTTATCATCAGTATCATAATGAATACTTCCTTTGGTAGCATCAGTTGTACCACCCACATTAGAAAAAGATACTTGCTTGGCTTTAACTACTGCATCTGCCGTATCAGATGCATTTCTTATAGAAAGTTTTTCTCCATCATTTTTTAATAAAATTTTCTGTTTACTTTTATTTCTAATAATAACATTAGCATTATTGTCATATTTGACAGACTCTTTATCAATAGGAATCTTTAGAATACTATCTGTCCCTACGGAGGGTCTAAATGAAGAACCTGATACAGGATGGAAAGAAGAATTAATATCTACCATTAATCCATCTGGGGTATTAATTCCTAGATATTGATTGCCATTAGATGCTGACAAAAGAGTAAGTTGATTATCCTCATCTACTTCTTTACTAATAGTACTAGCAGTTGTAGATGCTTGAAGCTTATCTATCTTATCATAAACATCATTAAATACTCTGTCTATTTCCGATTGATTGGTACGTTTTCGGGTAACTCTTTTCTTTCTAGGCATTAGAACTTAACACTTCTAAGTTTGTATGAAATACTTATAGCATCTACATATCCTGCTTGATTTAATAATCTAATAGACATATGCTTTCCTCTACTTCTTGCAGGCATTTTAAATCTAGGAGAAACAATTTGAACTTTATTGGTTGCATTAAGTGAATGTGCAGTTGCAGTCGTACCCATTTGTCCTCTTTGTACCTGAAGAATAGTCGCATAAGTAGCAAATGCACTTGGAGCTACATTAATTTCAGTTACCAATATGATTTCATCACCTACTTTAATTAAATGACCAGGTCTTATAAATTGATGTCTTCTAGATGTAGCAGTATTAGAAATACCACCACCTACAACATCTTTATCTCCTATGTTTGAATGTATCATTAAATAAGATTGTTCGGCATTAATTTGAACAGGATATGTTCCGCTATTTAATGCAGTAAATTCATCGTCTGATACTATTCTTACATTTCCTAAATTTACAGTTTCATACATTGTATTTTTTATAATTGGAATAACTTGCTCTCCATCTATAAACACTTGTATTGAGTTTGTTTTTCCATCTGTTGTATTGTAAGGAAGTGCTATCTTATGAAAATCATCAAGCATAGTAGAGTAATCATAAATACATGGTGTTCCAAGGAATGTAAAACCTCTAAATATTTTATCTATATTATTAGCGCCTATAGTTAAATCTTTGCTAAACCAAGACCAAGGTCTTTTATTGTAACTTCCATACAATTCAGACTCTGAATCTATATAATTAAATAAATTCGTTCCATCATTAATTAAAATGTCAGAATTTTGGCTAGAGTTAACTGACTTAGGTCGGGGAGCATCCCATAAATCCCACCGCTTTTGGTCAAGATTAAATACAAAGCACTTTCCTTCTTTTGCTTTATTAGACAGATTCACTACAAAACTATTTTTTCTTCCTAAATAAAAAACATTAGGGTCATCCCCATTATCTATAGTTTGTTGAATTAAATCTCGATAGCCTTGTTGCAGTAAATAATACCCATCAGTGCCAGTATCATCTATTTCATAATCTATAGTGTTAGCAGTAGAATATAAAATAGAACTAGCTATTGGATTTGGTCTATTCCCATCGTGTATATATACATTATTTTTATCTAAAAAGCATAATCCAAACTCTGTCTTAACATATGCATTTTTGCCAGCAATCCCTATTCCTTCATATTCATCTTCTATAATTAGCGAAAACGGGTCTACTTTATAAAGTTTATTCTTACCCCATATATATAGCCTTGAATTAAAACTTGTCATTGCAACGGGCACTTCTGGCATAATAACAAAATCTTTAGTATAATCAAATATAAAGTAATTATCTGGCTGTGACCTAAATATATATCTTTGAACGTCTTTTAAATCATTATGTTTAGCGTTTGAAACAAACATATATCCTTGATAGCTAGTAGATAATCCATAATTTAAACTAGCATCGCTTATAGTTTGAGGCAATCCATTGATAGCTTCATAAGAGGGGCCTAATTCACCTTTGTCTTCTACATTATAACTATATCCGTCTGGAGTAAGATACCAACCACTATCACTAAATGGTACATTTTTTACTAAATAATAGCTTGTATCTTCCGTATTAACTTCACCAGCTTGACGCCTATAAATAGATATTCCCGTTATCCTTTGACTTAATGCTTCTATTCTAGCTTCTTTAAAAGTTAACTTTAATCGTATATATTCTGCTCCACTGCCTGTCACTGTATAAGGTGAAGAAAATCCGTCATTTAAAGGAGATTCATACTGACCATCATACTCATATGCAAATTTATAATGATAGGTATCAGCATCTAATCCACTGCTTCCAACCTGCGAAAAATCAATAAATTTAGCACTTTTTTCCCATATATAAGAATTATCCGTAGCTGTAAAAAATTGGTTTAATGCAGCATCCCATCCACCACTTCCACCTCCACCTCCCATATCTTCAGCATAATAACCCTCATTTAAACTAGAATAACCTTCATTATCTATTTCAAACATCTCATTTTTATGCCCAATATATATACTATCTTCTAAGAGACTACTAACACTAACAATGAAATCTAATTCGTCGGAACTTGAAATGCCAGTATTTGTCCTAAAATAAGGGTCATCAGGTTGAGGTGTCAAAACAACTAAATCATCCCCAATAATAGTATTATCAAAAGCATAAAAAGCAATTTGCCTCATACCAAGATGACTAGAAGCGTTTACTGCTGGTTCAGAAAAATATTTAGATGTATCTGTAATTAAATTTACCACTTCCAGATTATTAGTTCCAGTATTTCTAAATGCTAATGCGCTTCCTTCACCAGATGGAGCATTATCAAATGGAGCTTTATCTTCAAAAGCAGTTATTAATGATACGTATTCTGTAAATTGACTATAAACATTTTGATTCCAATCATTAGTAGTTGATATCTCCCAAGGGTCTATTGTTAAATCTCGTTGAGTTGAAAAAAAAGTGGGTTGCCTTAAAAATCTATCATAAACTGAATCTAAACTATTTCTAATAATTAATAAGCCAGAACCGTTATTGTTTGATTGCCTCACACCACAAATATAACTTGTTGCATAGTCAAAATTATTTGCTGTGCCTATTGTATTATTATCCCTGCTTTTAAATGTAGTTATAAAAGCGTTATTAACTTTATCTATAGCTTCACTTGTAATTATTTTATTAAAAGTGCATACTCCAACTGAATTATATTCATTTTCAGAACCAAAAGTACGTCTATATTCTGGTTCTATGTCTGCATCTTCATCTTCAAACATAAAACCAAATCGTGTTTCTTTCCAAAATGTATCATCATTCCCTCGCCAAAATCTATAATTTTTATTTGTCTCATAAGGCCAATTCGAATTATTAGCCAAAGTTCCTGTTGTTTCACAATCTGCAATACAAGTACTGCTAAAATTATGAGCGTTATTTGAATTTATTTTATTTTGACCGTTATCACCATCAGAATTAAAATTCCAAGTTAAATTATTTGGTAGAGGATTAATTAAGGTGCCGCCCTCACTAATTTCTAAATTATGTGCTGACAAAGCAGGCATATCTAATGTCTGACATTTCCAAGAACGATTAATGTAAACATAGTATCCTTTTCCTGGATTAAATAAATATGGAGGAGTGTAGCCATCCCATCCTTTACTATTAGCAGAAGTATCTCCATATCCATTATTAACACTACTTAAAGGGTATTTTAAATTACCATCCTCTAAAGTATGATTTGGGTTTTCTATTTCAGGACCACCAAAATTAGGTCTATATTGTTCAACGCCAGATACATACTGTGAAGTATTAGATAGAGTTAAGTTTGTAGCATTATCATTACCATATTTAACACTTCCTCTATGTCCGCTAAAATCATCAATAGTATATAAAGTTAAACTATTAGAATATTCTTGTACATCTTGAATAGCAACATGATGCGAAGCAAATCCTAGTGAATCTATAGGTGTATTGACACTAAAATCATTTGAACCTTGCTCTTGAGCAGCCAAAGCATGGGCCGATTGGGCTTTCTCTGTATACCTTCTAGATATTCTTTGAGGCCTAACAACAAATTTACCACTAGTAAAACCTAAAAATGTTACAGAATGCATTGGATTATTATATGTTGATACAGTTTCTGCTATATCATACCTATCAACATTAGCAGGTATCTTGTCATCTTCTCCAGTATATCTTGATATGTAAATTTCATTTGCCATATAAGAAGAGCTGTGCTTCACTTTTGGGACAAGAGAGTTTTGAACTGTTTTTATTTTTCTAGGTTCATCTATATCCCATCCTATATTTTCTCCCCATGACATGGGTCCACTATCATAATTAGTAGTACTAAGAAGAGGGTCGTAATAAGCATCAGCTCCATACACATTATCATCTGGTTGTGCTCCTCTTTCAATATCATCTTTAGTGCCGAATTTTCCATTTCTAGCCCATTTACCCTGCTTGTTGTAAATTCCAAATCCAGTATATTCATCAATTACATGTTCCAGTGTTATATTGCCCAGTCCATCGGTTGCATTAAAATTAGAAACAAAATGAAGATTAGAATTATCGCCTTCATCTGTACAGGTAATATCAGTTTTAGGAGAAACAAAATTATCTGAGGTAAAATTAGACGGAATCCAAGGCGCTTCATCTTCGTCGCCATCTTCATCTACCCCTGAAACATCTATTTTATGAATAAAAGCAAATTGGCCTGGATAATATATTTTATTACCAACATTGTCTCGTTCTTGACCTTTCTGATTGACAGAATTAGCATTACTTGTATAATAACGTGCCTGATGGTAAGGAACGGTCCTGTCTGCCATTTTTAAAGCTCGGTTTGAAGTCATATCAATTGTATTAGCATTGTATAAAAATAAATCCCAATTTTCAAAGCCATCTGTGTCAGATTTCTTGCCATACATTATCCATAATTTACTATTCCACCATAAATTATATCCTCTTGTTGTTGTAGAATTTAATGCTGGTGTATATGCAGCAGCATCCGAAACTTTAGTGATGAACGAACCACCATCTTTAATTACATTAACTTCTATTTGGGGGCCCTGATTAAATGCTGTATTTTCTGAGGCTGTTGTACTCATTCCTGCAAATCTAACAACATCTCCCGATGTAAGTCTCCATGTTTCATGACTAAATGGAATATCTGCCATATCTGTGCTAGAATGTTGTACCCTTCCTTTTGCACTAAATTCATATACTCCAGTAAGCCCAGTATAATCATCAGATTTATTGTCTATGCTTCTAATTCTGCCAGATTCAAATGTTTCACATAGACCTATAATTTCTGCATTTTCAGGGATTCTACTCCATCCCTGCCGTTTAGGGTCCTCAGGAGGACTATGAGCTTGGTCTTCTAAAGTTCTTCGTACTATACCGTCCCCATCTTCTGCTTCAAGCTTGGAAGGGATATTTGTAAAGTCAAGGTTTAAACTTTCTATTTGCACCCCATCGGGAGTTAAATTATGAAAATCAATTGCATTAATTCTATATATTTGACTAGTAGAATTACTTGATGCAAACCAAAATACACCATATCTATAATACGTATCTAAGTGACCATTAGTGGTATATACATTTTGAGCAGAACCATAGCTTTCCCCTTCTCCAACCAAACCTATAGAATTAAATAATGTAGGACTAGAAGCCGTTGTTAAAGATGTAATAGACCCTTCTGCACCAAGAACAGATGAAACATCTACTGATGTTATTCTTTCTCCTATATTAGCTACATTATAATTGCTGCCAGTAGAGTCGACAATATCTCCATTAACAGATGTGTCAAATTCAGCTGCACTTAATGTAGCTGCAGGAGTCGTAAGACTAATTTGATATATTTTTGAATCTCCGTCCTTTATACCATAAGCAAAAGCAGGAATTCCTCCTTGGTCTTCTAAATTTCCTAAAAATTTTAATACAGGAACATCTCCACCAGTAGTCTCATTTTGTATATAGCCACAAAACATGAATAAATCGCGAGTTTCAATAGTTGCAGTGGCATCATAATCATATCTTTTCCATGTTTGTAGTTCATTATTAGAAGTATCTTGAGTACTATTAATTTTAAAAATCTGCCCTACTTTTAAGCCATTTAATGAGCC
>CEUX01100363.1_pt1 | contig 10096 bp, 13 predicted proteins | sample 531361 | NCBI WGS metagenome assembly CEUX01 (sample SAMEA2622736, study PRJEB7988) | marine metagenome | isolation source: saline water (ENVO:00002010), including
GGACCGTAGGTCACGAGTTCAGCACCAGCCTGGTACTGAAGCGCGCAGTTTCGGAGAATGTTCGAGATGTCGCAAAGTTGCTTTGCCCCGTCCATTGCGGCGGCGGAAGCGGCCTGCTCGGCGACTCGTGCGAACACGCTGATTCGGTCTACCCGATAGGCTTGGCCGTTGGGCAAGCCTCGACCTGAGAGATTACTTTCAGCCACCGTCTTTCCCGGTGCGGTGGTAAAACCGTCTGCCAGAGAGCCAAGACCATTCTGAAAGAAAATTAGAGTTGACGCGGTGAGGGTAGCACCCGAGAGACGATGCGTATCGTAAATCGGGAAACTCTGTACGCGAACTGGAGGCTGATTGAGTGGCTGCATTGCCATTTGTTTTTTCCTTTTTCAGTGGTGTCTGTGTTGTCCACTGCTTTGGTTAAATAATGTTGGAAACGTTTCCAGAGTAAAGGCCAGCCATGGCATCAGCCGCGCTGTGTCCTGCGATGTGTGCGGGGTTGCTCGCAACATGGGCCGGGTTCATGCGGACATCGGAAACCGTGATCCGCTCGCGACCTGAACCGGAACCACCGCTGTAAAGGGATCCCTGTGGCGCTGCATATTGCTTTGCCATCATTTCGCGAATTCCGTATGCCAGACCGTTGGCCACCCAACCGGCACCGAAGGCGGGACCGAACTTCTTGATAGCGCTTCCGCTCTTTGCTCGATCACTGAGAACCGCAACCGTGGCACCGATTCCCATTACCAGGACCGCACGACCCCAGCCTTCCTGGACGGCGGCGGGCAGACGGCTTCCCTCCCCCTGGCCACCATCCGCGTTCATGTTGGCTTCGTCGATGAACTTAGTTTGGGCGAACTGAGCAACAGCAGCCCCGAGACCGACCATAAGTGCATTTTGCAGGATATCGCCCGCCGGGTTACGACGAACGGATCGACGCCTGCGAACCGGATTTGGACGGGTTTTTCGGTAAGCTCGGCGCGCTGTTTTGCGCGGCATTCCGGCTCTGGTAGAGGTTCGACGTCGGCGAACTGGTGCTTTTCGACGTCGGCGGACTGGATTTGCGCGGCGCTTTCGGCGTGCAGGCATTCTTCTTCTCCCGATAGGGTTAACCAAATAACCAGAAATCATCCTATGATCCCTCGTTCAGTAACTTTATATCGAGATGCGTTTTGCCCTATCCCCCGCGTCACTGTTACACCATCGGTCAAAACCGTCAAGCGTGGATAAGGTTTTTTGAATTCATGAACCCTGCGTGATTGCCCTTCGGCCTGCTCTGCTAATCGTCCATCATAATAAATTCGCTTTATTTCTCCGACGTCGCGCACCTGGTCGCCCGTCGGCCTGCTCGCCTGGTAAACCGCGTCTACCTCGGAACCCCATGTCCAGTCTTTCCATGCGTCGGCTGCGCTCTTCGGGTTTGCGTTCGTTTCCCGTCCAATTGTCACGAAGAAAATTGAGTTCATTTCCGGTTCAGTAGCGACCGCAACATTGTCTGCCATTTTGTATGTGCGGGTTTTTCCGTCGACTGCCACCACGTCCAGATCAACTCGGTCGCCGATCATCATAAATCTTGGTTTTGCCGGGTTGAATAAAGGTAACTGCCTTCGATAAACCGAAAGCGCCTGTTTTCCGGTTTTAGTAATGAACGCCCGCCGCCTGGTGCCCCTCGCTTCGCGGTGTCCTTTGGCCTCGCTGAATAACTCCGCGTCTCCGTCGCGCCAGATTTCGAGACCGCGACTGCCCGTGCTTTCAAGATCGCCTAAAAATTCCCAGTATTCTGCGGTTGAGGGGTTCCGTTTTGTCTTTCGTGGATTCGACCTGGTGGGTCGTTCCACAAACTTGAATCGTACAATTTCCGCAAGCGTATTCGCTGGATCCGCCGTCGGCGCTCCGCCAAACAAACCTTGTTGATTTGGATCGGGGATTTTGTTCACGTATGCCGTGAGATACTCGGAGATCGCCGTGCTCGGGTTTTGTCGCCTCGCGGCGCGTAGTAATGCAACGGCGAACGCAACGCCTAGTCGGTCCGTGTCTTTTGCGTCGACGTCTTCTTGTGGAATCAGATCCCCCTGCCTGGTGTCGATATCGACATCCCGCGCAATAGCGCTGATCGCCTTGCTTCCGGCTTTTTGCACCCATCGCGCCGCGCTCATCAATTGATCGGACAGTCTCCATTCGGGAGCCGCTAAACCTCTCGATATTAAACTATCGATGGTGACCAGGGCCGGCAGAGAACCTATCAAAGCCTCAGAGAATTGCGGTTTCGTCATGCGGCGGGCAAGTTGGGTATTTGTAAACTCAGGCGGAAGCGAACCGAGTAACAGTCGATTCACAAAATCAGACGCCGCGTCTGGATCTCCGACGATGCTTGCGCGGCGCGCTGAACTCAATCTTGCGGTTGCATTTTTGAACCATTCCCCATTTCGCCTGATGAATGTGCGAACATTTGAACCGGTGATCGCATCGGTAAAATTGAATGGCCCAAAGGACGTTGGAAGGTTACTCCCGGCTGCTCTGGCCTCAGAGATCGCCGCTTCGAGAATGCTTAACTCGGCGGATTGCGTAGTTTGGCTACCCGCAGCCGCTCGAAGTGCTGCCTCGGGTAATTCTGCCGCGGTGCCCATATCATCTAGATCGAGGATACGAACTAGAACGGCTTTTCGCTTGTTTCGCTTTATGAAACTTTGGAGCGGTCGCGATTGGAATCGCTCGACCAGGGCCAGATCGTAATCGGTCCAAAATTTTCCGCGCTTAGATTTGATGGCTGCGATTCTACCGTTTCCGCTTACCACCTGGATCTCTGGTTTACCTGATTCCGTAAATACCATTGCGACGACCGGCGCACCGTCGGCGAGTCCGCTTGATGGAATCATGAGCATGTACGGATCAAGATCTTTTGCGAGGTCGGCGATTTGCGCCCTTGAAACTTTCGAGTCGCGTTGTCTAGCTTGGAGTTCTTGGCGGTATGAATCTGATTTGGTACCCCGTGAATTGTGGGATGCGATCACTTTGTCGAGTTCAACCATGACGTATCGCACGGGGAGCATCTCGCCCTCGCTGGTATAAACTACGGCCTGTGGGCCGTCGTACAGAATGCCGATCTTTTTTTCTGCTCGGTCTTTTACTGAATTCCAGCGTCCACATTCTCCGAAGCATTTCGGCAGGGGCGCCTTCTTAACTCGTGGCTTTTTCGGCTTTGGCTTTACCTGGCAACCAGGCGGGCATTTCGCTGGATTTCTTTTCACTTTGTTCAACCCCTCTAATAAATCATTGTCCGCAATGTAGTTCGGGTTTTTTGGCTTCCCGGTTTTTACCAGGTGAATGAATGCGTTAACTCTAGCTTGTGCCCATTGGTTTCGCGTCGTGCCTGGTCGATGACTCGTCGAATATGCGCCCGCACCCCGCCTAAAAACCTTTTTTAAAATTGGTAATGGAATCTGTGAGCTTACAGATTTGGAGCGTAGACTTTTTGTGATTTCTGCGGACAGTTTGATCGGCGCGCCGTCCTTGGCTGCTGTGCCTGGTGCATTCTTGACTGAGCCACGGATTCGTTTCGACTTCGGCGCTGGTCGCGATTTGGGGTTTTCTTTAATCCGTTTTGCTTCGCGGTCGATGAAGTTACGGCCACCCATGAATCCGCCCCACAAACCCCATGCGGTGTAAGTTGGCGTTGGCCTGGATGCTGATCCCCCGATGCGTCGATCTCGCTTGTTTTTTTCGTGGCGCGCGAACCAGGCGGACGCCTTTTTGATTTTATCTTCTGACCAATGCCCGGTTTTGACACCTCGTCGCGCCGCATCCACCGTCGATTGCATCAAGCCTTTACCGGCGAAACCATCCTCGTACAGTTCAAGCCCGCGTCGAAGTGAGGTGATCACGTTTTGCGGTAATCGAACCCGCCTTGTCATGATCTGAAATAGAGAAAAGCGATGCCGGTTGCGGCAATAGCGGCGACGATTAAACCAAGATTAACGCCCGGTGGCTTACCAATCGATTTAAGAACATTCTGGCAGTCGGTCCCGGATCGACGCTGACAATCTACGAACGCTCGAATCGCTTTTTGTTTTGACTCTTCGTAAGCAAGGTATTTGCCTTGTGTGGCCAGCGAAATTGCGTAGCCAGCCGTGAGGAATGCCGCCGAGGCTGCAACTCCAGCACTGAGCCAGGTTATGGCTATCGGTGTGAGAAGAGGAATAGCCCCCATCGGTGAAATACCATTCAGTCTATTTGGGTTTAGCCTTTCCGGGGCTGGGGGGCACACTGAATCGCCTCGCACCCAATCATCACTTACTTCATTCGCGGCGTTTAGAATAGCGTCCGCAACTTCCGCATATGCGTCCCGGTTGTTTTTCGATGTCGTGAGGTACTGGTCTAGTATCGCGCGCGCCTGGTCGGACGCGCCGCGCATTGCCGAGCGTGCATCGTTGGCTGTTTTGTTGGCAACGAATGAGAGTTGTTGCGCCAAACAATAACCGGCAAACCTTCCATCTGGCGTATCTAAATTTGGTTCCATTATGACCTCAAGAAAAAATATGCGCCCGCCGCTAGTGCAATGATCGCGATGGCGCCCATTCCGACGGACTGCGGCAAATCGGTTGTGGGTTGTTCGGGTTGCACATCAATGTCGCGCGCCGGTGGGCATGGCATCCCTGGATCGAACCGATTGAAAAAGATGGTGTCGTTCAAGGCGGTTTCACCATCTAGTTGCGTCATCGCTTCAATGGTATTGGGACCGATTTTGCCGTCGATTTTACCATCGTACAAACCAGCATCGCGCGCCTTCATTTGCGTTCGGATTGCTGCCAGCACGACGGCGTTTTGCATGTCGATACTGAGCGCCGCAATTGGCATATCCCGCGCGCAATACTCGAAGAAATTGGACATATCGATATTATATTTTCGAGCGGCGGCGAGTTGATTCGCACAACCTTCGCACCATGCACCAGGCGCACGGTCACGTGCTGGTACTGGTGTTATCGCCAACTTTTCTAGGATTTGTTCAGCGTTCATTACACCGACACCTTCGGATCGAACTTGTTGTGCTCAAGGATGTCTTGCTGCATTGCGATCATTGCTATTGGCGGTGCAATTTCGCGGATTGTTTCCCCGTCTGGAAGCGAACCCATTTGCTCGTAGTAAGCATGATCGTTTTCCGAGTGATCGAGAACTCGAAGCGCTTTGTTGTTGTAAATTACAAACTGATGGCCATCGAGAATTTCATTCATTGCGCCGAAGAGATCTTCGGCCTCATATCCGTCTGCAACATATCCTTCGCCATCTGGATCAATATCCGAAAAGTATTCTGCGTAGCTTTCGATTTCAGTCCAATACTCTCGATATGTTGGGCTGTCGTGGTTGGCCATTGTTATTTCCCTGTGTCTGGTTCGGCTAGAAGTATGGTTGCGCCGACTAAAACGGCGATAATCCACCACAATGAAGATCCCGGTTTTGGGCAGTCTTTTTGTGGTGGGCATTCTGGAATTGGTGGGCATTCTGTTACCGGTGGACATGGTAGACAATTGCGCGCGTTCAATGCGTTTAGTGCGGCTTCCGCGCGCGCCTGGTCGCCTTCGCCCGAAAAATGGATATATGCCCGATATAAATCGGTGCAGTCTTTTCGTTGGCGGTCAACTGCACCCACGCCATCAGGTACCAAAAGATCGGCTGGAATTGGTCCAATTAGATTGGGAAGGTGGCTGCTCATTTCAAAACCTTACAGACAATGAATGCCCCGATGGCTGATCCTATTAGAAATGGAATCAGCGAACTTTTACAGACTTCAACGGCTCCGGTGCTCGCCGCGCCACCAACGGGGACCATTTTACCGGCCACCTCTAAATATCCAGACGGCTTCCAGCCTGGTGGATTGTCGGTAATTGGATCCAAATTTATCCATTTACCGTCGGCCTCGATTCCTACTGAAACGTGATCAATTGGCCCGCCTGGTCGCCGCCAGTAGTTCAGGCGTACCGGCCACGCCATCGACGCGAGCAACGAAGCGAGTAAAATAGAAAGATCGTCGCAGTCTCCACCAATGCCCGGATTGTCTAAAAGCACATTCGGAAGAACGATTTGTTCGCCCGCTTCCATTCTATAGGGATAATTAGAGCGCACAAACTTGAGCAAACACGATGCGGCTGCGACTGGATCACGCTCTGGCGTTTTGCAGTCTCTCAGAATTTCGAGCGCGCGCATTCTGGTTTGAGGCTGGTGGGCGTACTTCGCGACCAGGTGGCGAAGCGCTCGATCTCGGTCCTCGTGGTTTTTCCACTCGAACGGAATAATTTTGAGATCGTTCATTTTGCTAACCGATATCCAAGCCAGAAAACCAAAACGTCTACGGCCTGGTTACCGTACCCTTCAGGACCGGACGCATTGAAAAAGTTTCTTCCGGTCTCACTCGCTAAAACCGGTTGTTCAACAATCTCATACAAAACCGCTAACGCAACGGCCACCGCTTCGGGCACACCAGCTTTCGCCATTGCATAGCCTGTCGCAGTGTGGACTAAAGTCCATCCGTCGAAAAGTTCGGTCTGTACGCGCATGCGAGGAGAATCGCATACGTCGGGACAAAAAAATAGCCCGGCAGTCTAAGACCACCGGGCTTCGCCACACCACGAGGAGCAGTTTAGCGAGATTCAAAAACACGATACACGATCATGCATGGCCCGCAATAGTCATGATCGTTGTAGGTAATGACTTCACCAGGTGGTACCGGGATGTGCAATTCGTCATCGGTCGTCAGAGTTGAAACGATCCAGTCCAACTCCCTTTCACCGACAACTCGCGGATCATCGTCTGAATGCAACTCAATCACGTATGTATGATTTTTGGTGTAAAGCGCTTTGATTTGATCGAGCAAATCTTTGTTGGTGATGTTTTCAACCTTCATCGATTGAACTCACAGGAAGTGCATCGGTCGTCAATACGGCTCGATCCATCTCCATCGCCTCAAGAAGAATCAGCAAATCGAAAACCGTCCATGTCATTTTGCCGCGCTCTAAACGCGAGATTTTCGAATGCGTCATGGTTGCGCCTGGTCGAACTTTCAAAGCCAGTTCCGTCATTGTGAGCTTTCTTTCTTTTCGCGCGGCTTTTACTTGCGCGCCCAAATTTTCATCAAGCGTCAACATCGTCGGTCTCCCCTTCCGCGCTTGTCAGTTCATTGAAGTATGCTTCCTGGTCCAAGAGCATGTTAGCCAGCCGCACGACCTCTGCATTGCCAGCGCGCAAACCTTGCACCTCGTGAAGCATTACCTTGGATACAATCAACGCAGTTTGGACGTTGAGGATCGCTAACTTCATCGGCGCTTCGTCGGGCATTTCTGCGAGCAGTTCAGGAAGTTTCATTGTTCACCGCCTGGTGCCGGTGCTGGCGGTGCTGCGGGCTCAGCAAACTTTTGCGCGAGCAATGGACCGACGGCGGATAGCAGTCCTTCCATTCCGCCTTGCGGTGCTGTGGCCTTGTCGATCATTCCGTCAACTTGTCCCATCATCCCTTCCATGATTTTGCCTTGAACGTACTCCATCAATGGGTTCGGTGCGGCACCTGGTGATCCGCCGTTGTTGGCCATGGAGATCAACATCGAGAGCAATTCTTTTTGCTCGGCTGAATGCGTCTGCATTCGCGCATCGTCGCGTTCTGAAATATGCTGCCTCATCGATGCTTCTTTTTCCATCCATGCGTTATGCCTTTCTCGGTCGCGTTCCATGCTCATAGTCATGAACTGGATTAAGCGCTCGTGCGAGTCCATCTGGGCTGCACTGTGATGGTTTGTCGCCTCAAGTAAATTCTTCTGGAGTTTCTCATTTTGACCCATCAAGCGAACACAAAGCGCCACCAGTTCCGAAGGCGCTTCGGTTGGTTCGGTTTGCACGGGTTCGGCCTCGAATCCATTTTCGACTGTGATTCTGACCTGGCCCAATGCGCCACGGCCAACGGTGCTTCGAAAGTCGATCATGACCTCGTGACGGCCTCGGTTAAGGTAGGGGAATTCCGCCCGGAGTAAATCTTCGTCTAGGTGGTCGATTTCCGGCTCGTCAATGCGTCCAGCTTTTTGGCCGTCAATCCAGATCAACGCATGCGTGATTGGTCGTGTTGGTGCTTCGGGTCTGTGTTTGCGCCACAATTCCGGCGCTGAATGTACATGTTCATCCATTAAAAATGCTCCTCGTTTTCATGTTGTAATAGTTAGTCTTCCACCTGGTGGACTACATAAACCTAATTACCTGGTCTATTTATGCAAGCCTTCAAGTTCATCGATCATCAGTTGCAATCGGGCGATCACTTTCTTTCGTTCGACGACATCGGGATCGACGCGCGGCGGAATCATGCAGAAATGTTGTGGTGGTTTTGCGTCGGCAATCGATGAAGTAGGCTCAACCGGATCAAAGATCAACTCGTCTAGTTCGACCCAGTGGGCGATTTTTTCCATGTGCATGCCGGTATTCGTCACGTAGGACACAAGCGCTCGGTTTGGCCCTTCGTTCACTACTTCAACGTAAGTATCGGTCCCTCTAATACGCGCAACTTTCATCCGGTCAAACTCCTTAAATTTTGCTCAAATGCTTCGCGAAAAATGTTTTTGTCTTTGGATAATATAAGGCGGTCTCGAATGTCCCCCTTCGAACGAAGCGCTGAACGCATCGAGAGTAGCACCCGTTCAATCGCGCCATCTTCCGTCAACGGGTCATGGGCGCCGGATGCTTCATCCAAGTTCGCCGCCATCGCTATGCCTACGCCGACGACCTGGTGGGCGAGCATCTCCGCCCGTTGTTCGGCTTCGACCAGGTAGGGAGACAAACACGCCTGACTTGCTTTGAAAACCGTTCCGTCCCAGAGTTCCCGCGTCGGCTTGTTGCACTGTTTTCGAACGTCGTCATGGGTGACGATTTTAGCCATTGCACTTCCGATGCTAGCCCGTGCCATCGGCCTCTTCTGGATTGGAAGATTTGCCCTCACATCCGATACCCATTCAGGCGTTTTGATGAATCTTGATTCGGGAACTCGAACAACACGCGCGCGCCTGGTCGCGCCTCCCCAGTTAAGCGAAGCAACCTGATTCCAAACTTTTGAGACTGGCCACCTGGCTCGATTTGAATCAGGTTGCGGTTGCCTCATCGTTAGCCATCCCTTTCCCGTTCTGCCGGTGAGGTAGGCCCATATCCCGTCGATTGCGCGGCGGATTTCTGGCCACGTTTTCCCCTTTTTAAAATCCCCCCCGGACTCGGAAAGCCAGCACTTCAACCCTTCCGCTCGAAGTTGAAACTCGACGCGAAAAACAGAAAGTTTTTCATCCCATCCACAGGCGCGCCAAATTGCGCGGAGCCAGTCCTTTTTCGATTTTTTTATTTCCTGTTTTTTGTCGTAGATGCGGCACGAAATCGCGCCTTTGCCAAAGCTCAAACCCTGAAGTTTGCCACCCGAAAAATGGATCGCGCCGCTTTTGTCTGGATGTTCATCAGACCAAACCGAAGGATCGTTTTTCATGTAAGCAGTGTGCGCGCGCGACCTGGTGACAAAAGCGCCTTTTAAATAGTCTTGAAGACAAGGATCAAAACCCTGAACGTCGACGCACAGATCGATTCTACTGACGGTATATGTCAGGGGTGAGTCTGGCACCCGCCAGCCGTCCAAGATTTTACTTAGATCACAAACAACCTGATCGGCACCATTGCGCCAGAGCCACTGGCTTCGAATTTCGATATAGGCGGAAGGTGATCCGGCTTTGTAATCGCGCCTGATTTTAATTGTAAAAGTTGAACCCTTGAGAACGTATCGCCAAAACGGTTTTGCGCCGTATGGCTGCACCTCTAGGCGATGCCCGCCGACTGAGACAATCGGCCTGTCTTTTTTTTCTTGGGATTGCTCTTTTAGATGTTCGAGCATTTCGAGGACCGGCATTTCAAATTGAACGTCCACCGATAGATAGAGCGAATCAATCCCCGCCGCAATTGGCGCAACACCTTTGCGAGGCTTTTGCTCAAGTCTTGACGCATAAAACCGATCTGATTCTTCGTTGACCAGGCGCACCATTTCGCTGGTTTTCAAATTACCGGGGATGATTCCGCCGTTGGAGTTTCGCGCACGCTCGAA
>CEUX01041213.1_pt1 | contig 10094 bp, 19 predicted proteins | sample 531361 | NCBI WGS metagenome assembly CEUX01 (sample SAMEA2622736, study PRJEB7988) | marine metagenome | isolation source: saline water (ENVO:00002010), including
TAGGAATAGAATCAAACTTCTCAATAATATTTTCAAACCTACCAACAATATAATTCTGTTCAAAAAATTGTATAACAGCATCATCATTAAAATGTATATAATTCCAACCAGGTATCTTTGGTTGTATCATGTCTATTATATATTGTGGTTGATTATTTTTTGAAGTCTGAAAGAATATATTTGGAATATTAGTCATGTGATAAATCTATTGTATGTTCATCCTCGTATGTCTTTAAGATTCGTTTTACTAAGTCATGTCTGATACAATCGTCTCTATTGAACGCCATATGGTTTACACCTTGTACTTCTTTTAATCTAAACCATACGTCATAGAATCCACTCTTCTCATAGTTTGTTACACCATTAGTCTTGTACTTATCACATTGTGACATATCCCCTTGAATAATCATTTTACAATTATGTGATATTCTTGTCATTAATGTCTTTATCTGCATTGGTGATACGTTTTGAGCTTCATCGAGTATCACGTAACAATTTTCAAGGTTTACTCCACGTAGGAAATTTATTACACCTATTTCTATTTTGTTATCGTGAATCATCTTTTGTGTTCTATCTTTACCAATTATCTTGTCGAGTATAGTAAATGTTGATTCATTGTATTGTTGTATCTTCTTATCTAACTCACCTGGTAAGTATCCTAACTTATCTTCATTACCAACGTCCACTGTAGGATTTATAATGATGAGTTTGTCATAACCCGTACCACGTCTGAGTACGTCTTGTAGTGCTTTGTATACTGAAATATAAGTCTTACCAGTACCAGCTATCCCGTGACATAGTACAAGTTGAGTTTCAGGCTCACCTATAATGTCATAAAATATTTTTTGATTCTGTGTTTTAAACTCAAGGTTATTTACAACCTTTGGTATCGCTCCAATTTGCGACTTATATTGTCTTTTTGGTTTATGTTTTGCCATGTTGACAACCTTTTGAAAACTTATGTTTTTAAACTATAATACCATCCACCAAGCGGCTGCAATCTCAACAAATAGGTCTGTTGCTGTATTCCAAGCCCACTTCTTCTTTGTTCCATAGGTCTCTTCAGTACCTTCTACGATGTACTCGAAAATTTCCCATGCTACTCCGATGATGACAACCCACATCACAGCCATAAAATCGGTTGAACCCAACCATTGAGCTATCTTTGCGATAAACAAACCAGCCGCTAAATGATATGATGTCCACCCATCTAATGCACCTGATGAGAGTTGCCATTGGTAAAACTTTGCTATCGGATTATTCACTTTTCTTACCCTTTTTCCATTTGGATTTCCATTTACCCCATCCACCTTTTTTACCTTTTCCGGCTTTGGATTTATCTTTCTTTCCTTTTTTCTTCTTCTTCTTGATTTCTTCCATTCCTGCTTTATTATCAGCTTGCAAGGATGGAACTGAACCAATTAGTATAAAGGTTGAGAGTAATATTTTGAATATGTTTTTCATTTGTGCCTTTCTACTTACTTCCAAAGACCTTTGAGAAGAAACCTTTTTTCTTCTTCTTACCTTTTTCAGCGAGTTTCTTACCTTTCTTCTTTTTCTTCTTTACTTCTTCCATTCCTGCCATGTTCATATCTGAAGCATTAGCAGTTGGAACAGCTCCAAAGAAAATAAACAAAGAAAGTATTCCTGTTAGTATTGTTTTCATTATTCGCTCCTTGCGTTTGACTATTTAAAGAAATTTTATATATTAATAAATATCAAAGGTAAAGTTAAAACGAGTGATATCTTCTGAGTATTTATGAGCTACATACTCTTTTGTTTCATCATCATAGTATGTTGAGTAGTGTTCGTGTCTTGATGGATTTAACTTTGGTAACTCATTTACATCACTTTGTTTATCGTGTCTAAACTTTCGTAGAATTTTATTATAATCAGACTCAAATGATTCAAGTCTAATAATATAATCTGGTTCAAATGTTTTATGTTCAGTTTCTAACCATTTTACTTGTGGTTCAACTGGATTTTTAGAATGTAATACCCACTCCTTAAAACCTAATTTTTTTCTTGTTGGTTCTTTACCTGTCTTTGACTCTTTCATGTTTCCTTGAAAGTAAGTTGATATCATTCTATCCCAAGGATTTCTAACACTTATTATTATAGTCCAATCATTTATCAGATGTTTATGACCTTCAAGAAGTTGTTTAAAATTAAGACCATAACTATCCACTTGAACTTTTTTATCCATCATTGTTTGTAATTTATTATGATTAGAAGTACTTGGATTTGGTTCTTGATTAAAAAATAACAACTCTAAAGTTTTACCAGCAGTTTTAGGTGGATGTAAATAAATAAACTTTCTACGACTACAAAAATTATTCATAGTACTTATATTTAAATTTCTGAATGTCATCGGAATATTTCATAGCTACATACTCTCTTAGTTCTGGAGTATACATCGTTCTCCAATCATCAATAATATATTCTGATGTATTAATTTTCCAAAGTCCATCAAACTCTGATGATGTTTTTATTCCAACAGTATCTATAATAGTTTGGAAGTCTTCTTCTATATTTTCAAACTTACCATAAAAATCTATATAAGGTGTTCTATCTATTTGTGGTGACAAACATTCATATTCATGATTACCACGTAGAAAATCTATTTGTGACGTTGTGTGTATTAGTTCTGATTCCAACTCGTTTTCAGTAGTCCACTCCTTGAAACATTCATTGAAATTTCTAACGAAATAATCGAACCCTTGAGTTATCCCAAAGTCTTGGTGTCTAAATTTATAGTGAGATACCATTCTATCCCAAGGATTACGAGTAAAAGTAAATACAAAATAATCTTTATACATTTGTTCATCAAAAGTATCAAAGTGTCTCTCTGGACCAAATTCTCTACAAACCATATGACCATTAAACGGGTCTTCTTCATGTTCACCATTACAAGCATAAGCATGCCATCTACCATAAGTACATATTTCTTTTAGTGTTTGTCCAACAGAAGTACCAGCACACTTTGGTATGTGTAGGAATATAAATTTATACTCGTGGTTTATCATCCACATCCTCAAATTTTTTATCACCACACATTAACAAGTTAACCCAACTTTTATTTATCTCTTCAACAGGAACTTTTTTATCATCAGCTATACTTTGTCTTATTTCTAAAAAATGTGGTGGTTTTGGATTTTCATAATCATAACCCCACATGAACTCATCTATTTGCATCATAGCGTAAACAAATACCTTACCAAAATCATCATAGTATTCTCTATAATCTTTTCTTTCTGTTTTATTTACAAAAGTAGTTCTAAAATGTTCTTCAGCTTTTTCACCTAACTCTTGTCTGTCATTTTTCAAACACCACATTACAAAAGATTCTGATAAGGTTTCAAATGGTAGAACACTTACTGGCCATTCATAATTAGTAAATTTTGGATGGTTTTTTATTTCTACGTAGTTTGGATTTGATAGGATGTTATAAACTGGTTCCCACTCTAAAGCACCAGCGAATTTTCTTATTTGTGGATTAACTAACCAATAGTTAAATTCATTAACTGCGAATTTAGTGTGTTTATCATAACCTTTACTCATTCTATAATGATATAATGAAACCAATCTATCCCAAGGATTTCTACAGATAACTATTTTATCATACTCTTCCCATTTTCCTGGGTCTATAGACATACGAATTTCCCAAGGTGCTCTATGTCCTTGGTCTTCTCTTGGAATTTCTAATAACTTATTTATTGTTCCACCACCAGTTCTGGGTACGTGGATAAATATTAATTTATGTTTGTCACTGCAGTTGTAGTTACGAGTAGGAAACTCTAACTTCATTATAACCTCTTATTTTACTATCTTCTAGCTCCCAATCCCTCTGGGTATTTCTTGTTCAACATCATAAAGTGTTTTAACATTCTAGCTAATACTTGTTTAATATCTTTGTTACGAGACTTTCTCATTTTAATTTGTTTTCTCATATCATATGGATATCCCATAACATTTACTTCAAGTTTACCATCATTGTCCAAGTGGAACGTAACCCACCTTGAATTTTCAAGTATATTATTTGGCCAATCTATTTTTCTATCCAATGAAAATTTACCAACAATTGAAACTCTTTCTGGTCCACCCAAGTCACTATAGTGAATATTACCAAGTTTTATTTCTGGATTAATCTTTTTTAATCCTGCAACTAAAACTTTAACCATCGTTTCAGCATTATCCATACTAAACAACGAACCTTCATTTACAGATATTGACTCTCTTCTACCTTTCTTCTTTTTCTTCATCTTGTCATACATTGCTTTCTTAGCCTTATGTTTAGCAAGATTTCTCAATATGAGTCCAAATGCTGATTCATTATACACATATGTATGTTCTTTTCCTTCGTCATCTACTTTAACAATTTCACCATCCATATGAAGTTTTTCCATTTCATCTTTACTGAAAGTCACAGTATGTTCTGGTAATAAATTAGTTAATCTGATTAGTTCTTCTTTTCTTTCAAATTTTTTCATAACCTTCGTTACATCTTTATTTTTTTTCATGTCTTTCCAAATATCTGGTTTATACTTTCTCATATAAAGAAAATAGTCATACATTTCTTTTGGTGACATTTTACTTTCATCCATCTTTAACTTCTTACGTAGAGCTTTAATCTTTTTTCTCAAATCTTTTTGTTTTGGACTATTGGGAATCATTTGCATCGCCATGGAATAATAAGCATATAACTTATCCATATCTGGATTTCCTTGATACTTTCCTTCATACATTCCATCTTTACCCTTACACCAATCGTAAACTGATTGTATGTTATGTTTAGATAGAGTTAATTTACTTTGAACCCACGCTGGTAGGTCTTGATATTGACCAGAAGATAACTTATGTATTAATTCTGCTGAATTTCTACATACACTTTTTAATTCACTCATAGCCATTTCAATTTCGTGGTCTTTGTGTACGGCTATTTCTTTCTTGAGTCTACTCTTTTCGGCTCGACCTCTATTTTTTGATTGAGATTCAAAACCTACAATTTTTCCTCCTTTGTGTGATGCATCTTTTCCATCACCATTACCATAAGTACCCTTCTTACGATTGTACTTATTTAATTCTGCTCTATATTTTTTAGATTTGGTGGAAGAACCATATTTTTTGTACTCTTTTTTATAGTCTCTTAATGTACCACGTGAATCTCTTTTTTTAGTTTCATTCACTTTATTGGTTTCCTAATAGGTTTGAGACCTTTACTTTTAGCATGTTTAAGAATAGCTTTTTGGTTAAGACCTGTATATTTATCTAACCATTCATCAGAATCCATTACATCAAATATACTAACAATAAAATCATTAACTTGTTGTTTAACTTTATCTTGTGTATTCCAAGGGTCTTTCTTATCACCAAACATTCTCCACAATTCCCATTCTACGTCATCGAAAAAATCTTCTTCTTGAGAATTATTTCCTGACCATCCATTTTTTACTTTGAATTTCTTACCAGAAACTTTTTCTGGTATTAAATCTCCAAGTTTAGTTGATTTCTCATTTTCATATACCCAACCAGCTTTATCTGGTAGTTTTCTAAACTTTTCACCATCTTTGAATAAACCCATCACATTTCTCATTTGGCTCATGTGACCATTGAACATACCTTGTCCAACTTTTTTTCTAATTGCGTGTGCCCAAGCTCTTTTGTTCTTATCAGGAACTTCTTTATACTTTTTCATAAACTTTATAAAATTCTGATAATGTTCTACAAATGAACCAAGGTTTAAATCATATTCTTTTTCCCAAGAATTATCTGTTCCAAAATCTTTGTATGGGTCTAAGGCTTCATATTTCTTCTTCTTTTTCTTCTTATGGGAGTATTCATTTTTCTTTTTCTTTTTCTTCTTATCGTATTGGTCTTTAATCTTCCCTATCTCTGCGTGTCCAGCACCTTTACCAGCGGCTGATTGTATCTTGGTCATACCTTCTTTACCATATCTCTTTACACCAGCTCTATACATAAGACCACTTTCATCTATAGATTCATTACTTTGTAGTGTTTTAAGTAAATCACTAAATGTTACCCAATCAATTCCTTCATCGTCATCATCTTCAAATTCCCAATTTGGTATTCCACGAGTCTTGTGGTATTTCATAACAAGTTTTTCTAAGTCACGAGCTTTAGGATAACGACTATTCATAACTTTAGATAATATCTTTTTACCATCTCTATGTTTAAGTAAGAAATTACCTACTGCTTCATTCTCGTCATTAGCATAATCAAGAGCTTCAAGTTGAATCATCTTACCTTTGGTATCAACTTTGATAAGTTGGATGTCACCATACTTCTTACCCATCTTCTTAAAATGTTTCTGAGTCTTTTTTAAATCGTAATCCTTCCAATAAACTTGGTCATACTTTCTTTTCTTCTCATCAAACTTATCTACAATGGCATAGACATCCTTGTAACTCATATCTGGTAAAGCATTATGTTTCCATTTACCTTGTAACTTAACCTTTACAGATTTTTCATCTAATAAGTTTTTAAGTTTTAACATTTAAATTTTATCCATCAATCGTTTGATTTGTTTCAACATCTTATGAGTACCTTGAGCATTCTGAAATACACCATAGTCTTCACCAATATCTACTAACTCATCAAATTGGTCTCTCAAATCGTATTTCATTTGTCTCCAAGTCTTACTATCTATTCTATTAGATTTGAGTACTTTGATATTTGACTCAACAATGGTTTCCTCGTCAACTTCTTCAGTTTTTTCTTCAGTTTTATGATTCTTCATAATACTCGAAAGTGTTGGGAGTTTATCACCGAATTTTCTATCATTAAATCCAGGTGCATCCTCGTTTATTAATTTTCTTAACTTAATCATTATTGTCTCCTAACAATTACAACATTTACATTTACAAGATTGTCCACACTTGCAGTTTTCACATCCACACATTTTATTCTCCTATAATACGCTGTAGATTATATCAAAATTTGAAAACTTCTTCTTCAGTAAATTCATGAATGGTTTTTCCATATCATTTCTTACATCAGATAGACCTTTTGGTAAGTGTCCTACTACATCTTGTATGTCAATTACACCTTGATAGAATTTCATATGTTGTTTACTACCAACCATCTTAGCTAATTCATATCTTGCCATGGTATGGTTGTTTCTATCAGTTAATAGACGAATCTTCTCAATGTAAGCTCCACCCAATTCTTTTTTCTCTGTTAATATACTTTTCAGTTTAATCATTATTAATCACCACCTGGGTAACCACGTGTAGAATATCCATCTGGAACAACACTAATATCTGAGAATGGTTTTGGCCCTACTGGATGTATTTCAATTTTATTTCGTGGGTCTTTACCACCCTTGATTTTTTTAAATCCAGCTTTCTTTAGTACCTTGATGATTTTTTTTCCATCACCACCCCAACTTAACATCATAGGTCTACCCCAAGTTTGGTTACCACTTATAGCTGAATCCCAAGCTTGTTCGTGAAATGCCATCCATGTATCATCTTCTGTAAATTTCTTTGGTAGTTTACCCAAAATGTCTGAGTTAGTATATCCAACTGGGTTTGACTTGTATTTTAATCTTAAATGCGGACTCCAAACTCCCATTGATTTGGTTATTTCCATGGCTTTCTTCCAACCATTTATAAATACCCAAGTATCAACTTTAGCTTCTGTGAGTAATTCTTTTAACTTAATCATCTGCATGCTCCAGTAATTTTACGTCATCTTCAGCGTTGTTAAACCAAAAGTCAATGACCTTTGCGAATGAACCAACAAATCCACCTAACATTAATAATAATATTTCTTTCCATCCACCAACAACATCAACACCTTGACTCATAAAATAAATCATAAGTGCTAATATAGTAGCAAATAGAGCAACAACAACAATACTAATTAACCATTTTTTGTTTTGTCTAAATTTTATAATACCAATCAACTCTGTATTAATAGCGTGTTTTTGGTCTTGTATATGAAATTCTGAATTATCTTTCTTATCAGAACTTATTTTATCTATAACTAAATCATCCACCTAACATCTCCCAAACCTTATCTATAATTAATGCAACAAACCCAACACCAACAACTCCTCGCCACTTACTCGTGTTATCTCTGAATTGTGTGTTGAGTTTAGTTTCTGCCCATAAACCTTCATGTGGGTTGAACAGATTCTCTTTTAAAAATTTTAATGATTCTTCTGTCTTACCATGAGCCATTGACATCGAATGTTTTATTTCGTCAATGTCATCTTTAATACCATCAATCTTATTATGTATAAGTTCAAACTCTTTTCTATCAGCTTGGTTCATGTATTATCCCACCATGTTTTACAAATCAACAAAAATATCCCAAAATAGATTATACGAGACAACCATAAAATCCAAAGATTGGGCTCTTCCAAAAAGTATCTCCTTTACTCTAATATAAATATTAGAAAGAGAAACTTTCCGATATTATTTACTTATTCTTTTGTGGGGCTCGTCTTTTACGATATGGACGTTTAGAACGTGGTTTAGGTTTAGCTTTTGATAACCTAAATATTTCCTCTTTAAGTAATCTTCGTTGTACACGCAAATCTTGAATTTCCGCTTCTAAGTCTCCTTGTTTAGACCCATTCAATACACCAATGGCAAACATCATAGTCATCCCACCAATGGCAACACCTACATAAACCCAACCTATCGTTGATAATGCTTCATACCACATTATTTTCTCCTTTGTGTTTTTCGTTTATTCGTCTTTTTCCTTCTACTGACTTTAACTCTTCGTTCACTTCCACTTCGTTGGTCTTGGTCACCAAGTATCCACTTTGTAACTTTCTCAATAGCTTCCATGAATTTAATTAAATCATTCATTTTCCTCTTCCTTTTGTTTCTTATTTAATTCAACCACAACATCGGAATCAAGTTTTACCGATTCATCATCAAGTAAAATACTATCTTGGTGAACTTCTATCACCATTCCTTCCATTTCTTTTTGTGGATTTTGTTCAAAATCAGCTCTCATTTGTATAGCTTCAGCTTCCATTTCAATAGCTAATTCTTGTAATTCTTTAGTTTGTTCTGCAGATAGTCCTTCTATCTGAATTTTTTTTCTCTTACCCATATATTGGCTCCCCACTTCTCTCCTGATTTTGGTGACAACGCTTCGTGTAAACTATCATCTATTACTTCCCCATTCTGATTTGTATTCATCCAAAGAATCATAGTTCCACGTTTAGGTTTAACTGTAAAGTTAACATATGGAAAATTAGTTTCTCCACCTTTAGATACATCATTTAAATATAAAAACGCTGTCCAAGTTCTTTGACCACCCCTTGCAATTTCTGATTCATAATGGTCTGTATTTTTTTCAAAATAATCATGGTGAGTTTTATAATATTCACCAGGATTGTAATGTACAATTTGCATTCCCTCAAAGTTTTCAACTGGATATTGTATAAAATCACACACCAAATGAGCTACTTCATCTACAGCTTTATTGTTACCATAATAAGCAAAAGTATTTGAACTTGTTCTATAATCTGGTATGTACGGGTCTAATGTAGTGGATGGTTTCATTGAAGGTTTACCATGTTCTATTATTTTATTACAAGTTTCGTCTGAAACTATGCCATCAATAACCCAACCAAAAACTTCACCAGTTTGTGTTTTTAATTTGTCTTCTCTTATTAACATTAATATTTTAGTTCGTCATCTATTATTTCTTTATCTTCTTTCCACCACTCAAATTGTTTACCTTGTCTATTAGCTAATTCTCTTTGTGTGTCGTAATGGTCTTCACTCATCACTTTCCATAACTTATCAAACGCTTTCTCTTCCATTTGTTTGATACCCATAAAATATGTCTTAGCTCCTGTGATACCAACATCACTAGCTATTTCACATCTACTAATTACTTCATCTGTTTTATTAACCAATACCCATTTCATGACAATCTCGATAAAACAGATTGTTTTGGTAGAACTCCTGTAAACCTATCTACTTCTACACCATTTTCTTCAATTATTGTTGTTGGCACTGCCCTAATATTATATTGACTTGCCATATCCTTATTTTTGTCTACGTCTAAAAATGCTATTTGATGTCCTTCTCCTGCTATTTCAT
>CEUX01093637.1_pt1 | contig 10093 bp, 9 predicted proteins | sample 531361 | NCBI WGS metagenome assembly CEUX01 (sample SAMEA2622736, study PRJEB7988) | marine metagenome | isolation source: saline water (ENVO:00002010), including
TGGGTGGGACCCACAACGTAGTCGTTACTGGCGTCTCGAATGTCGGAGCGTTTGATCGAAGAATCATCCCCATCCACCATTCCTACACCATCCACCACGCTATCCTCGCCTGGAACTGGTCTCCCTGGGACTTGTTGAATTGGAATGGCGTCGGCACCGAGCCGATTGCCAACGGGCCATCAGGCACCAAAGACAAGCAGCGCGCCAACCTAGTGCCTCCGACAAAAAACATTGGGCTTAGTGTCGGCGTGGGCATTGGCACCGGCACGGGGGCAGACAACTTTGATTACGAGCAAGTCGCCTCACTAACAATAACAAACCCAAACAACTACGGCACCTGGGATGGATCGTCCGGGACGAAGACGCCCGTGGAGAACCCGGCAACGAAAGGTACGTGGGACGCCAGCTTGATTGACAGGATTACGTCAACACTAAACCCGCCACGGGTTTTCGTGTGGGACGCCTCCGGGACTGTCGGGGCGACCAATGCGCTCGCTCTCAACAAGTGGAATTGGGAGCTTCACTCGATACCGGTGGTTGGCCACGCCTCCTTTGGGGCTGGCTCAGGGTACTACAACCAGGGGAAAGAGGTATTCTCCGCGCCCGGCTGGTCAAAAACGGCCTCGCGAACCAACATGGACAGCAGCTTGCCAAACACTGGCGGAGCGGAGCAGTGGATCGAAGTCAGGGCCAACCTATACCCAACGGTGACGGGGGCTTTGAATAAACTTCCACACATGTGGAGCCCAGGGGTCCTCCAAATAGACGACGCATCAAGCATCTTAGTAGGCTACGGCGGGTGCTACGTGTATCTTATATGCAAGAAGCATCTCACCCGGTAGGAGAGATAAATGGCAGAGAATACTATCCCGTCTGACAGCATCTACTCAACCCTTGAAGGGCCAAAGTACGGCATGGAGCAGTACCAGCAATACCTGGGAGATCTCGCGCATGCACGCCAGCAACTGCCTGCGCTTCTTGAGCAGGAGCGCGGTCTCCTTGCGAGCCAGTACGGCGCGGCCCAGAGGGCTATCCAGCAGGGTCAGCGACAGGGCATGCAGTCTATGGCCCAGGAGGCCGCTCGCGGGATGGCTGCTGCCATGGGTCAGGCTGGTGCAATGCCTGTCGGCGGTGGCTCTGCCGCCACCATGCGGCAGACGGGGAGGGCTTTCGGCCAGGGTGCAGCGCAGTTCGCCCAGGAGGCGGCCCAGCGCGCCGCAGCGCTTGAGGAGCGCAGCCTTGCTGACCGTCGAGGATTACTTGGCCAAGAGCGCAGCCTTTACGCTGAGGTGCTCCCTGCAATCTCTCTCGCCCAGGCCGAGGGTGTCGGCACTATGGCGGACCTTGAGCGCGCTCCGCAGGATGAGTTGATCTGGATGATGGAGAACATGGCAGCAATCGATGACCAGCACTTCTATGAGAGTGACCGGGCCAACAAGCTTGCCGCCCTGCTCAACACCCTCACCCCCGGCACCCCGGCCTACGAGTACGCCCTGAGGCAGTGGAAGGACTACACTGGCCACCGCGGAATCTACCACCAACCTCCGATAACACCGAACGTGATTAATCAATCCTAGGGTAATCAATGGGACGCATTGTCATACCGAGGCCCACGCGGCGCGCAACTGGCCGAAGGGCGAGCCTCCGGGCTCCAGAGAAGTACGGCTACTTCTCCCGCGGCTTTGGGCCGCAGGAGATGTCTCTTGTCTCCAAGCTGGCTGACCTGGCAGTGGCGGGTGGTGGTCAGATCGCCAGGGCTGTTCAGATTAGCAACCGAGAGGAGGAGCAGGCCGAGGCCCAGGCAGAGTATGACCGCAAGCTCCAGTCTGAGATCGAGAGCCGCCAAAGGGCGGCGCAGGCTGAGATTGCAGGCACCGATATCGACGGACAGGTAGAGGCCTTCTTCGCCCAGCAAGATCCACCATCCGTGCGTGAGCGCTTGCCGTCTATGTCTGATATGAGCCTCCAGGGCACGCTCGTGCAGCCCCGTCCAATGCAGAGGGGTGGCGTGTCACCGGGTGTTCTTGCAAGGCCAGGACTCCTTGCGCCCGAAGACCTCTCGATGGCACGCGCACAGATGGCGCGAAAGCTCCAGGCTGACGCGATGCCCTCCCTACGTCAGCGCAGCGATATCGCCGCCGCCGACGTACTCAACAGGGCGCTTCTCGTGCCTGGGGACCCCACGCATAAGGGCTACATTGATCCAGAGGGGATGCCGGTCACGTCCATCGCCGAGTCCGAGGGGCTGATGAGGGCCGCCGAGAGCCAAGAATTGGAACGACTCAAGCGCCAAAGCGTCCAAGACTCCGTCCGCGCAGCGCGCTCACTCCCCCCGTCTAAACAGATCACAGGTGCCCAGGCCGCCCGCGTGCTGTTAGACGAGCGCGGGAACCTTAGCGCCCTTGCGCGCAATCTGGGCCTGTCGGAGCAAATGGTTCAAGACCTCATTGGGTCTACCGGCTTTGAGATGCCAGACGCCGCAGGCAGGGCGGCCGCACTCGGCGCAGACCCGTCCCTCACCTACAGACCTCAGACGGTTGGCGCAGCTGACCCATACGACGCAGCACAGCGCCGCGCTGAACTCCAGCAGGCCATGCAGGGCCGCGACTTTAGGCAAGAGGCCATCGAGGCCATCGGGCCGGCACCTGAGGCCAAGCTCTTCCGCATTGCGGATATCCTCGCCGCCGCCCCATCAGCACGCACAGCAGAGCAGCGAGCCATGCTGCTCCAAGCTGCCGTTGATAGCCCTGACATCCAGGCCGCTAACCTTAGCGACTTGGCGAAGGGGGCTTACCGCGACCGTGCCATGAAGACCGTGATGGGACTCTTCCCCAAGGAAGAGGAGCCAATGAGCGAGCTTGACATGCTTCGCATGCAGAGCATGCGCGAGAGCATGGAGACGGAGAACCTCCGGCAGCAAAAGCTCCAGGCCGCACTGGATAAGGAGGCCGCCGATCTTGTCCGGCAGGCAGAGCGACTGAAGGGCGGCAACGCGCGCGCCAAGAAGATGGGCGCCCTTGTCGACCAGTCGGTCTTTTTCCTCCAGAACTACAAGGCCCGCTCCGAGGGGGACATGGACGATGCGACATGGAGTGCCGGCGCGGGCCAGTTTGCAGGCGACAGGCCCGAGAGCATTGTCGCTCACGCCCAGCGCCTCAAGCTCCCCCGTAGAAGCATAGCCGCGATACGTGGTGGTGCGCCCATGCTGCTTCGCCGGGCACCGACAGATCCCCCGCCCCCTGGCGTGCTGATGAGCCGGGGCGAAATGCGCTTGAGGCAGAACAGCATCGTCAAGCACGACAAGGATGAGGCCGAGGCAAGCGGGAACGTGAGGAAACTCCAGGGATACCTGACGAAAACGCCAAGGGAGTTGAAGGCCTTGAATCTCACCCGAGATGGCATTGAGTCCGAAATAGAAGTGCAAAAGAAGCTCGCCGGCATTGCCAAGAGTGCGGCAAAGTCTGATCGCGACGCGCTTAAGGCCGACCGAGAGGCCAGGGAGCAGGGCGCTGCTTCCGCACCATCCGGCGCTGTCTACACCGCGCCGATTACGGATGAAGACCTCAAGTTTGTTGAGTCAGTGAGGCAAAAGCATGGCCAACAAAACTGAGCTTATTGAGCTTATGCGCGCTGCCGACAAGGCAGGCGATGCTGAGTCAGTTAAGCGCTTACTGGACATCTATGACCGAACACCCGAGCAGGCAGAAAATGTCCCTACCCCCCAGCCAACTCAGACCGAGTTCACCCCCGAGCAAATTGAGTCCGCTGGCTTTGGCGACCTAGCGCAGACCATGCGCGGCTTCCAGCAGCTTGAGGCCCCTGCGGGCAGGGAGTTCTGGGGAGACTACGAACACCCGCTTCAGTCGGAGCTTGTTAGACCGCTCGCTGCGGGCGTATCCGCGCTTCCTCGCGGGGTCCTTAAGGGCGCCCTGGCGGCCTCTGAGGTTGCCGCCGGCCGGCCCTTTGCGCCCGAACTAGTTGAACTCGAACAGTCATGGTCCGACTGGGAAAGGGGGTTGACCAAAGGCGCAAAGCCAGAAGATGACGACATCTATGTGGTCATCGACAAGGCGAAGAAGGGCGACTTCTCCCCTATCGCGAGCCTAATAGGTCGAGGCATGGTACAGGCCGCCCCTGGCATGTATGCCGCCATCCAAAACATGCCTGCCTATATGGGGACGCTTATTGGTGACTACGCGGAGCGTGCAGCGGCAGACAGGGGCTCAGACTCTATTGAGTTTAACGACCTAGGCAGGGCAATTTCCATGGCAGCCGGAGTGGGCGCTATCGAGAGGGCCTCGGCCCTCAGGGCCCTGGGTGGCGGTCGCGCAACTACGGTCCCGGGCGCAGCGGCGCGGGGCTCCGTCATAGAAGGCGGAGAGGAGTACACACAGCAGCACCTGGAGAACATAGGCATACAGGCCGGCTCTGACAGGCCAGGGCTCCTTGGTGTTGACTGGGCAGAGGGTCACAAGAAAGGCCTCCACGGCCTGGCCGTCGGCGCACCGATGGGATTCGGCATGGGCGGAGGCGGAGCATGGGCGCGCAACCGTGCCGCCGAAAGGCAGGGCGCTCCAGCGCCAGAGGTTCAGCCCGATGCTGCACCCACGCCAGAGGGCTTTGATGCCGAGACAGAGGTGGCGGTGGTCTCTCCGATAGTCCAGGAGTACCTTGCGTCCAGGCTATCAACGCCCCGCGAGCAGGTCGAGGCTGACACCGACGTGGCAGTCCGCCGCGTTGATGCCGACCGGGCGCTGGCTGAGGAGATTGCGGCCGTCCCAACACGCCCACGCACTGGGGAGGTTGAGCCAAGGACAACGCAGGCCCAGGCCCAGGCAGAACTAGACCAAGCAGATGTCGACGTGGATACCACCGCATCTGACCCCTCATCCTCGCTGGCAGACGTTGTCGAAAGACAGGCACACGCCGCAGGCCTGCGTTCCAATGCCAACAATGCATCAAACGCGGACACGCGCGCGTTCCTTGAGGAGATTCATCCTGACGACCCAGGTCGAGTTCGCCAGATAATGAGCCAAGAGAGGGTGCCAGTTTCCCAAGCCTTGGCTGAACTCCAGGCCAGAGACCTACACACCCGCACGCCTGACGACCTCACCGTGAAGACGACCGAGCCGTTTGAAGCGATGATCGATGACATCATCGCCACTGGCCGAGGTGCCGACCACGTCGAGAAGCTCGCCTTCGGGCACGCAAAGGTCCAGCACCGCAGGGTCTATAAAAACCTCCTCCGGCAGTACGGCGACGCCGAGTCTCAGGCGGCCAGAAACGCCCTCGCAGAAAAGATAAACAACATCAGAGAGTCGGCCGAGAGGATAGCCGAGGCAAACGCCAGAGCGCAGAATGCTTGGGGCCTAGCCGGCAGGTACAGCCAACTCTTCCTGGACAAAGACCTCACCCTTATCGAGGCGATTGCGAAGGCCAAAGTCGACAACGGTGGCGTTGATATAGACGCTGACATGCGAGCTTTTATAGAGAAGGAGTACGCCGCCTCAGACGCCCTTGAAGGGCGGGCAAAGCCGGTGCGTCAAGCTGCCATCAAAAAAATGCGCGCTCTGAGCCGGGTGATCAGGAGGATTGAGGGCAAGGCGTCGCCGACAAAGAGGGACGCCAAGCTACTCAAGGAGGCGAAAAAGCGCTACGACAGGGCCGAGGGCGTCGTCATCATTGCGGACCACGATATACGTGCAGCCAAGTCAATCCGGCTGAACGCTATCGACCGAGCGGCTACAGGAAGGGTGCTGACCGCCATCGGAGACATCGACGATGCGTCAAGAGCGATACGCTCCTCTGGCGAGGACAGTTCGCTTGGTCGCCAGGGCATGAACCTCCTCGCGCGGTCCCTGATCACAAAAGATCAGGCCTGGATTAGGACCATTCCGCCTGCGCTTAAGATCTTGGCCGCCGCCGCAGCCAATAACCCGGCAGGGCGCGCGCGCGCAAGAAGACTACAGCAGGAGCTTGTAGACCAGCCGTACCAAGCGGTGTTCGACTTGGCCGGAGGGCAGCTTTCAGAGGTTGAGGGTGTCGCCGGCAGGAACGGCGGGAAACTTGACGCAAGGCAGGAGGAGTTTGCCACCAATCTGTTTAACAGGCTTGGCGGGTTCAACGTGCCGCTTGTTGGGAAGGTAGAGGTTGGGCGCGCTGTAGGAGAGCGCTTGATTGAACCCAGCCAGAACGCCTATTCGCTGACGCTAAACATGCTGCGGAGGGACTACTTCGATAGGGCGCTAAAGAAGCGTCTGGAATTCTCGAACATCCCCACAGACCTGAGCGCCACCGAGCTTATTAAGGCCGTAAAGGCCGACCCGCAATTGCTTGCCGACCTCAAGTCTGACGCCTACTTAGCCAACGTCTTTACCGGCAGGGGGGATTGGCGGATAGGCACCGCAGGCGACAGGAAGGGCAACGGACCCAAGGACATCGCAGCGCATCTTGCGAAGCGCGCGCTGTACGCGCCGCGATATATGATGAGCATCATCGAGAACAGCATGCGCACCATCCCATCCGCAGCGCTGACTGGCCTTCTCACCAGGAGGAGCTGGACCAAGCCCCTCAACTACAAAAACTACCCAGAGTGGTTCAAGAAGCTAAAAGATCGCGAGTATGACCCGAGGACGCTCCCCCTCTTGGCGGCTGGTGTTGGTCCGTTCAAGAACGTGACTGACTACCAGCGGGGCAGGCTAATGGGTGAGGCTATTTTTGAGACAGCATGGCTGGGCTCAATTGCGGCCCTTGCGATGATTGGTTTCGGTGACGATGACGATGAGATCTCCTGGCAGGAGCGGTGGCGCAGGTTCAACGACCCCGGTCACGCTGACTACCGCAAGATTGTCATCGGCCCGTGGCACGTCTCCGTGGAGGGCGGAAGGGGCGCAACCACAAGGCACCTCATGCCCTATGAACTCACCGAGTCGGAAACGGATGGCATCGCCGACGTAAGTGGCGATGTTGATTGGAGTCGCAGGATTGGCAGACTTCTGAGAAACAAGACGCGACCCCTCGTCTCTTCTGTTATCTCAGCGGCAGCAAACGAGGACTACCTCGGCAACCAAGTCACAGACATGGAGTGGGACGAGGCCAAAGAGAACGTTCATGACCTCATGACCCACCTGGGACAGCGCTCCATTCCCATTGCGCTTTCATTCACCCCCATCATCGCTGAGTCCATGGGGGCCGCTCTCGGCGAGGGTATGGCGGAGACAGGTATCCCAGGCGTGGTGCCGCCCGACCCGAGCATGGCAGACCCTGACGCCCCCAGCCTGCTCAACCGGCTCCTGATCACTGGCGGCACCAACATGTTTGGCATCGGCGCTCAGTATTACGACACCGAAAGCGGAGACGCCAACCTCCCGCCAGAACTCAGAAGCCTGCTTCGAAGCGCTGACCCGGCGAGACTACTAAGGCCACCCTCGGTGCCATAGCGTGTTCGCATCCTTCCAGGACCTGATCAGGGCGATTAGATCACGTATACGGCCCAACGACGCACTGGCGGCAGTCGCCGAGGCGTGGCTTGAGCAGGGCGCTACCGAGAGCGAAGGCTCCAACGCCGGGCCCGATGTCTCATGGTTTATCCACGACGGAGGAGGGAGGCCCGCGTCCAGACCACCGTGGTGCGCATACTTCGTGTCATCATGCTGCCGGCAAGTCGCAAGAGCAGGGTTCCCCATCGAATACGTGCGCACAGGACGCGCCGTTAGCCACTGGCTAAAGGCACCAGAAGACCGCCGAGTGCCACGAGACGATGTCTGGGCACACCCCGACCCCAGAGGCCTTATATTCGTGCGAACAAGGCTGTCTAAGCCGGTGTCCGAAAGGGACAAGGTACTCAGCAAGCGCAACCGACAAGGCCATACGGGTATAGTGATTAACGTTGACACAGAAGCCCGCAGCATCACATGTATTGCGGGCAACTCGTCAGGCCATGGACACAGCCGCATCAGCGGAGGCGGCGCAGTCGCACAGGAAGTCGTCCGAGAAGGTGACGACGCATGGGAAAGACTGGTAGGATTCGTAACAGTTACGCCGCAGCCAAAGGTAGAGGCATGAAGCAGCTTGCAGTAATGATTATCCTAATGATGTTCGCGGGTTGCGGTAACACCTACCACCTCAAGACCGGGGGCTGGAAGCTCGGCAAGGTCGAGGGTGAGGGCACCTGCCTGGTTGTGCATGGTGACTCAGACCCAGAGGTGGTGCGCGTCTGCATCGCCAAGCCAGAGGCGTTCAAGCTCAGTTCCACCGTGCTCAAGGAACACTGCAATGGCGCTGACTGATAGCGACAAGGACTTCCTGCGTATCCCGATTATCGCCTCCGCGTTCCTCGACGTGCTCGGGAAGACAAGCGGTATGGATACGTTTAACTCAGCAGCTGCGGCCATGAAGGTTGTGCCCGTTGAGACCATCGCCGAGGCACTCGCCGCCCTTCGCACCGATGAGGTGTTCATTGAGGCTGGCACCATGGAGATAGCCGACGGCATCGAGATTGAACTCTACGACGAAGAGGAGGACTAGATGTCCACCAAAGTACACTCAAAGCCTATCGACACCCCAGAGAGCGCAGTCGTTGCGAGCGCCCTGGTTGCCTGCGTCTTGCATATCACCGGCACCATCACCCTGGACCAGGTTGACCTCGGTGTTGCCATCGGTGCGTGCCTCACTCCTGTTGCCATGTTTGTTGTCCGACTCGTAGTGCTCGCAGCATCCCGAGTTGAAGACGCAGTGGATGGCGAGGAGCCTGGCGAATAGCCATGTCTATAAGCACCTGGGCAAGGAACAACGCCGTAGCACTCGCCACCTGGGTGGGTGTCGCACTGTCGCTTGTGGCGACAGCCGCTGCTAACGTGGCTATCTCGCAGGACACCCAGTCCGAACTCGTCGAGACCGTGTCGCAGCACAGCGAAGACATCATCAAGCTAGAGTCTGACGTTCGCTCCATCCAGGAGCAGCAGGCCAGGCTGGTCAAGGTTGCTGAGAAGACCGAGACCGTGCTCTCTGAGCTTGATAAGACCACCGCCGAACTCAAGGTGATGGTCCAAGCTATGCGACAGTGATGTGTCGGACGAGAAGTGGAACTCGCGCGAGGTCTTTGGTGAGACCGAGGACATCATCATTGAAGTCATCCTCACCCACCCTCCCTGCACCTACGTCGTCATCGGCGATGACCCCGACCCCGAGGTCGGAAAGGCATACGCAAAGCTAATAGTACCGCACTGGGGTGAGGCATGAGTCTAAGTGAACGTGATACCAAGCGACTGGCCAACGCAGACGAGATAGAGGCCCTCTACTCGCAGGGCTACACGCAACTCCAGATCGCAGAGAAGATAGGCGTAGCCCCATCAACCGTCCATCGGCGCAGAACCATCGGGCGCAAGCTCCGCCGTAAGATCGGAGGCCCCAAGGCCGACACCTCGCCCGTGCGACGCGAACTTCCATCCTTCGACCGGTGGGATATGCCCGGCGATAAGCCAGACGACCTGGGCTACGACGACCTAGACGATGACGTCCCCATTGAGGACCTGATTAACGAGCGCAAGGAGCGCTTCAAGCGCCTCGACGGTAAGAAGACCAGGCGACACGTACGTAACGTCCAGGTGAAGCTCCCAGGCCCTGTTGCCATCACCCACTTCGGCGACCCTCACGTAGATGACGATGGCTGTAACTGGCCTGAGCTTCTGCGCACTGTCGAGGTTGTCTCCAAGACAGAGGGCATGTTCGCCGGCAACATCGGCGACACCACCAACAACTGGGTGGGTAGGCTGCAGCGCCTATGGGGTCACCAGTCCACGACCATCGACGAGGCCATCCGCCTCGCACACTGGCTCTTTCATAGCGTCCCCTGGATGTACTGCGTGCTGGGTAACCACGACAAGTGGAACCATGGCGCGCAACTGCTGCGCTACCTGACGCAGGGCGCCAAGATTGCAGTGTTCGCTGAGAACACGGCGCGTATCGAGCTTGACTTCCCCAAGGGCGACCCACTCAGGGTGGTCGCCCGGCATGACTTCAAGGGCTCCAGCATCTGGAACAGAGCCCATGGCCCACTGCGTGAGTCGAAGCTCAACCCATGGGGTGACATCTA
>CEUX01099147.1_pt1 | contig 10065 bp, 11 predicted proteins | sample 531361 | NCBI WGS metagenome assembly CEUX01 (sample SAMEA2622736, study PRJEB7988) | marine metagenome | isolation source: saline water (ENVO:00002010), including
TGCTGCCATTCGCTGTCCAGTGCCTGCAAACTGTACAGCTGCGCCAGCAGATATTCCAGCCGCAGGTAGGTTCGCAGTTTTTCATTTAGCGGGTGTTCGTAAGTCAGTTCAGTCATTTTTGGGTGCTTCACGCCTGTTACGACAACACACCTAATGCCTGTTAAGTTGCTGTATTAGCCTGCTGCAAATATTGCTGGTGCAGTGCTGCAACCTGGGGGGCGAGATCTGCCGGGGTGCTGTCATTGGTAATAATATCATCGGCTTGTTTCAGCCGTTCGCTGCGCGAAAGTTGCGCGGCCATTATGGCTCTAATCTGTTGCTCGTCTGCGTTGTCACGCGCCATGGCGCGCTGCAGTTGCAGGCTTTCGGGTAAATCGATCACCAGTACACGCTGCACATACTGGTCAAGCTTATTCTCTAACAGCAAAGGTGCGACTAATAACGCATAAGGCGATGTCAGCTCCTGTAACTGCCTTAGTATCTGCTGCCGTATTGCCGGGTGTAATAACTGCTCCAGCCAGGTTTTACTTGCGACATCGGTAAAAACACGTTGCCGCAGTTTTGCCCGGTTTAGCTCGCCAGTGGGGAGCAGTATCTCATTGCCGAAATATTGCGTGATGGCGCGCAAGCAGGGCGTTTCCGGCAGAACTACTTCACGTGCGACGATATCGGCATCAATATGCTGTACGCCAAGCTTGGCAAACAACGCTGTGACGGTATTTTTGCCGCAACCAATACCGCCGGTTAAGCCCACCACAAACTTTGACATTACAAACCTAAATAACGCAGGTAAGCATTGGTCAGTTGCTCACCCCACAGCAGCGCTATCCAGCCGGCAGCGGCAATATAAGGCCCAAATGGGATCGGCGTTGCTTTGTCTTTACCCTGTACACTCAGCAAGGTTATACCCACTACCGCACCAACCAGCGACGACAACAGAATAATCAGCGGTAACTGCGTAGCACCAAGCAAGGCGCCAAAGACAGCCAGCAATTTAAAATCACCATAGCCCATACCTTCTTTGCCGGTCAGCAATTTAAACAGCCAGTAAACGCTCCACAGGCTCAGATAACCGGCAGCGGCGCCGACAATAGCCTGAGCGGGATTAACAAAGGCTGAATCGCTAAGGCTAAACAGCAATGCCAGCCACAACAGCGGCAAGGTTAACTGATCAGGCAGCAGCATTTTATCTATATCGATAAAGGTCAGAGCTATCAGCACCCAGGTGGTAAAAATAATCACAGCGGCAGCTAAGCCAAAACCCAGTTTCCACGCCACCACCGCTGAAAGTACTGCCGTCAGCGCTTCAACTACAGGGTAACGCGCGCTGATGGGTGCACTGCAACTACGGCATTTGCCCTTTAACAGCAACCAGCTCAGTACCGGCACATTATCACGCGCCTGCACTGGCGCATTGCAGGCCGGGCAGGCAGAACGCGGTACGGCCAGGTTAAACCTGGCAGGTGCTGCAGCCGTATCGGCGTTAAAATAAGCCTGGTACTCCTGCTGCCAGTCGTTTTCCATCATTTTCGGTAAGCGGTAAATCACCACATTTAAAAAGCTGCCAATCACCAGGCTGAAAATGGCAACTATAACAATAAATAACGCCGGGAAAGTGGTAAGTAATTCGGTAAACTGCTGCACGTGTTACCCTACAATTGAACCTAATTGGAAGATAGGTAAATACATCGCGATAATTAAGCCGCCGATTATTACCCCTAATACCGCCATAATGAGTGGCTCCAGCAGCGCTGTTAAGCCATCTACAGCGTCATCCACTTCCTGCTCATAGATATTGGCGACTTTGCCTAGCATACTGTCCAGTGCACCGGTTTCTTCACCGATAGACACCATTGATATTACCATTTCTGGAAACTGATCAGTTTGCTTCATCGCCAGGTGCATCTGATTACCGGACGATACTTCTTCACGGATAAATAAAATGGCATTTTTATAAACTTCGTTACCGGACGCACCAGCAGCGGATTCCAGCGCTTCTATAAGTGGCACACCGGCAGCAAAAGTAGTTGATAAGGTGCGGGCGTAGCGGGCAACAGCGGCTTTATTTAAAATACTGCCAATGACAGGTAATTTAATAATACGGCCATCGGCCCAGGTACGAAACTTCAGGTTGCTGGCATAGGTTCTTTTTATCAGGAAAGACGCGGCGATAACGCCGGCAAGTACCAACCACCAATACTCTTGCATCATCTCTGAGATACCAAGCACAAACAGGGTAAAGGCCGGCAGCTCGGCGCCAAAGCCAGCGAATATCTCAGCAAATTGCGGTACCACAAAAATTAATAAAATGGAGGTAACAATGGCAGAAACAACCAGAACGGCAGCCGGGTAAAACATGGCTTTTTTAATTTTTGATTTTAGCGCTTCGGCCTTTTCTTTATAAATTGCCAGGCGGTCAAAAATTTGATCGAGCGAACCTGAGGCTTCGCCCGATTTAACTAAGTCGCAGTATAATTCATCAAAGTACTTCGGGTGTTCGCGTAAGGTTTCTGATAGCGGTAAACCAGCCTGTACTTTTACCGAAATTTTCTGCATTAGGGTGCGCAGGCTTTTGTTATCGGCACCATTAGCGATCAAATCAATAGATTGTACCAGCGGTACACCAGCGCCCAACATGGTAGCAATTTGCCGGGTAACAATAGCAATATCTACCGGTTTAATTTTTTTACCATCACCAAACAGCGATTTTGGCTTTTTCTTTACCCCTGACGGCGTAATGCCTTGCTGGCGCAGTAAAGCTTTAACCTCGGCAATGCTGGTGCCTTTAATTTCACCATCTACCTTTTTACCGCGCCGGTTTACGCCTTTATAGGTAAAAGCTTCGAGCTCTTTTATTTTAAATTGTTGTGCCTGAGCCATCTGTTTATTTCCTGTTGTGCGCTTTAGCGCCTGCTTTAATACTTAACTTGCTTTAACTGTTTACGTTAGCCTTTTGTCACCCGGTTTACTTCGGCCAGGCTGGTTAAGCCGGCTGCCGCTTTAATAAGCCCGGACTGCCGTAAATTATTCACGCCTTCGGCCTGTGCCTGGGTGGCAATATCCAGCGAGTTACCACCCTGCATAATAATGTCGGCCATTTTGCTACTTACCGGCATGACTTCATAAATACCCACCCGGCCTTTATAGCCGTTGGTACAGTGCTCACAACCCACAGGTTTAAACACTTTAATATTCGGCAACTGCTGTGGCGTAAAGCCTTGTCTGAGTAGTTCGGCCTCGGGCAATACTTCAGGCTGTTTGCACTGGCCGCATAACCGCCGTGCCAGGCGCTGGGCAATAATAAGTGATACTGAGCTTGCCACGTTGTAAGATGGCACGCCCATATTCAGTAAACGGGTTAAGGTTTCCGGTGCCGAGTTAGTGTGCAGGGTGGATAATACTAAGTGGCCGGTTTGAGCTGCTTTAATGGCGATTTCAGCGGTTTCTAAATCCCGTATCTCACCGACCATGACCACATCAGGATCCTGCCGCAAAAAGGCTTTTAATGCCGAAGCAAAGGTTAAACCGGCGCGCGGGTTTACCTGCACCTGGTTAATACCGGCTAAGTTAATCTCTACCGGGTCTTCGGCTGTTGAGATATTGGTTTCGCTGGTGTTTAAAATAGCCAAGCCGGTATAAAGCGACACGGTTTTACCTGAACCAGTCGGGCCGGTTACCAGGATCATACCCTGTGGCTGTGCCAAGGCATCCAAATATAGTTGCTTCTGGTTTTCTTCATAGCCTAAAACATCGATACCGAGCATGGCACTGTCGGAGTCGAGAATACGCATTACAATTTTCTCGCCCCATAATGTAGGCAGCGTACTTACCCGAAAATCGATAGATTTTTTGGCTGACAATTTAAGTTTAATACGGCCATCCTGCGGCACGCGCTTTTCCGCGATATCCAGCCGCGACATTACCTTTAGTCGCGCAGATAACCGTGTAGCCAACGCCACCGGCGGGCTGGCCATTTCATGCAAAATACCGTCGATCCGAAAGCGAATGCGGTAGCTTTTCTCGTAGGGTTCAAAGTGTAAGTCGGACGCGCCTTTGCGTATGGCATCAAGTAACATCTTGTTAATAAAGGCAATAATTGGCTGATCTTCTTTATCAACCTGCACGCCCTGGGTTTCTTCCTCTTCTTCCTGGGCAATGCCCATAGAGCCTAGATCCCAGTCGCTCTCGCTAAAATCGCCGCCCAGGCTGCTATCGAACAGTTTATCAATTAGTTTATGCAGCTTGTCGTATTCAACCACCACTACTTCAGCGTTTAGGCCGGTGTTAAACTCAAAATCTTCAATGGTCTGAATATTGGTCGGGTCTACCACCGCCAGAAACATGGTGCGGCCACGCTTGCCAAGCGGCAGCATATCGGTTTTACGTACCAGCTTTTCGTTACGTAGCTCTTCCGGTACGTAATCTATATCAAAATGGTCTAAATCCAGGCTAATGGCATGGCTGATACCGGCAGCGGCTCGGGCCAGTTCGTCAGCTTTTATCAGCTTTTCTGTGATTAACAGCTCAGGCAGGTTTTTAAACTGACCACCTTTATCGGTGACAATTTTAGTGGCCTGGTCGCCATTTAACAGACCAAGCTGTACTAAACGTTTAAATAAGGTGGAGGTAGTGGTTACGGCCATTAAGCTGAAACATCCTGATTTTGCTAATAAGAATTAGATAAAGTTAATTGATTATGCCACTAACTGCTGGTTATTCAAGTTTATACTGCGGTAACGCCCAGTTGGTTAATGCTTAACATGTAGTGATGAAACGAACTGGGTTGTCGAATATACAAAGCAATACACTTAGTAGCTAACACAGGGGTAAGGGTATTTACTCCAATGTTATTGATGAATACTGGCCGCACTTCTGAGTAGTGCTGGTTGCGCCCTACTGCTGCGGGTCTAAACCGATAATTCACAACTGGATTTCGAAGGTTAGACGTTAGAAAATTCATAAAAAAGCCAGCATAATTTGCTGGCTTTTTTAAACAACAGTTTATCTGATTTATAAATTATGGAGCTATTACACAAGCACCAGTGCCTGAATCACAAGTCACGTCTCTTGAAGTTGCTGCTGTACCGCGTGCCACAGGTACAAAGACGACCGCAGTACTAGCGGCATAGTCAGCAACAGCTAAGGCGGCAGGTGTCATTGACGCGCAGGCTCTAAGTACTGGCGCAGTTGGAACAACATTATTTGCCATATCCGCTACTGCTGTGCTCATATATGATTTTGCTTCATTCAAACAAGCACCGTTTGAGCCGCGTTGGGTGTAGTCACGGTAAGCTGGCAGTGCTACTGCAGCTAATATACCGATGATCGCTACAACGATCATTAATTCGATTAAGGTAAAACCTTGTTGGTTACGTTTCATTTTAACTTCTCCTGATTTTTTATTAGCCGCTCGGGCTGCTTATAATTTTGAACTTTTTAACAAGCGGCGCAAGCTAAATGTAACTAAATTTGCAGGGCAATTGCAACTATTTGTAATTTAACGCTATTTTTATCTAAAGTCGGGAATTTTGTTAGTGTTTTTATAGTAAAAAAGTACTAGATTAAGTGCTCTAATAAAGATCTAAAACAGAAACGCCATGTTATTTGTCGTAGCTTGGAGGGTGTTAAGCGTGCTTTTTACGCGTGTTTTGACAACACTCCGGCTGCTTTTTACTGTTACGCAGTGTCAGTTGGGTAGGTGTAAGTTGATGAGTAGAGATTATGGCCATTGCTGTGCGGCATGCAAAACCCTAAGTATGGTAACGCTGGTTTCGCTGTAGGTTTATACCACTATGTAGTTGGCGTGGGCGACTAATTCTCTGGTGCCTTTTACGCTACCTGCACGATATAGTTGAGGGTGTGTTTCTAAAACTAAAACTTTATTTTCAATATCATCTTTCAGTTGTTGGGCGGCATCCGGATTGTCGTCTGAGATATAATCGACAATAGCGAGTAAATCTGCCCTGGCACCCGGTTTCCAATTAAGCTTTGGCACGGCGCTTTTTATCTATCAGAGCCTGAACTTCATCCATTACATCGCTATGTGGTACGGTAGGAGAGTTGTCATTAAGGGCTTCAGTCACCTTAGCTTTGAACCAGTTATCATAAGATTTTTCATCAGCAATAAGTGCTGGCGGCAGTCCTCCCTCCTTTGAGATACGGGTGAGTAAAATCCGTACAGCGTCAGATACCGTTAAACCGGCATTAGCCAGTTTTTCTGCTGCGTCGGCTTTTAATGCGTCGTCTACCCGTACATGTATCATTGAGCTTGCCATGAGAAATACCGTGATTTGCTATAGGTTGAAAGTATGTATCTCATTTGAGATATCGTCAATTGTAATGTGTCAATTCAGGCTGCCCACAGCGCCATGCGGGCTAAAAATGCCTGGCCCCAGGGTGATAGTAACCAGATCACTAACAGGGCGTTGCCAGCAATAACAAAGCCGAATTCACGGCGGAATGACATTTTGCTGCGTTTATGCGCCAGCTGCTGCTGGGCGAGGTAAGCACCGGGCCAGCCGCCTATTAAGCTAAATAATTGCAGTGTTTCTTCGGTTAGCCGGTTGCCGTGGCGGGCTATGGCGGCTTCTTTATCGGCTTTATATAACCAGTAGGTAAAAATGCTGGCTTCTACGTATAGCAGTGGCAGTACATATAACAACTTACCAAACAGCAGGGCTATGACTACTGCGATAAAAAAGGCCAGCCGGAACAGCAGGGCGGTGTGGTTGGCATAGGCAATGTCGGCAGCACCCTGCAGCATGCTGGCTGAGAGCTTTTTTAATTTTGAATCTGAGGGGGCAATGGCGAAGCGCCAGGGGGCGGCGATATTACGCTGCTGTTTGTCTTTGCTGAGGCTAAATTGCAGCTTGTCGCCGGGTTTTGGCCGATCGCCTACGCCCGCCATATCGCGGATATGGAAAAACAGTTTTTCACCGCTCTGATCGCACAATACAAAGCCAAAGCCTTTGTCATCACGCCAGAATACTACGGTACCGCTTAGCTGCATCGGTTGATCCTTCAGGCAAGTCTGCGATTTTCGGTTATCGTCAGACTTAGCTGCGTTGGCAGAAGTTTACCCCGCCGCGCCAGGGCGGCGGTTAACCAGGATGAACTTACTGCTGAATGCTTAAACGCATCGATAAGTCTATCGCCTGTATATGCTTGGTTAAGGCACCACTGGAAATATAGTCAACGCCGGTGGCCGCAAGTTCCGTTAAACGCTCGCTGGTAATATTGCCTGATACTTCCAGTTTGGCTTTGCCACCATTCAGAGTTACTGCTTGCTTGATATCGGCCAGGCTAAAGTTATCCAGCATGATAATGTCGGCACCGGCAGCCAGCGCTTGTTGTAGCTCTGTCAGGTTTTCGGTTTCTACCTCTACCGGTTTACCGGGGAAGTTTTGCCGGGCGGTGGCTACCGCATTAGCGATAGAGCCAGCTGCGGCAATATGGTTTTCTTTAATTAAAAAGGCGTCATACAAGCCAATACGGTGATTTTTACCGCCGCCCGTACTGACAGCATACTTTTGCGCAAAACGCAGGCCCGGAATGGTTTTACGGGTGTCGAGCAAACGGGTGTTGCTGCCGTGTAAGAACTGCACATAGTGCGCTGTGGTGGTAGCGGTTGCGCTTAACAGCTGCAGAAAGTTCAGGGCGGTACGCTCGCCGGTTAGTAATATTCTGGCCGGGCCACTCAGGCTACACAGGGTGCTGTTTGCTGTTAACTTGTCGCCATCTTTGGCTTGCCAGTTAATAGTTACTTCGCCGCCCAGCTGACGGAATACTTCATCAACAAAGGCACTGCCGCACAGCACACACTCTTCGCGGGTAATAATAGTGGCACTGGCCTGCTGCTGTTGCGGAATTAATGACGCCGTAATATCGCCGTCGGCTAACGATAAAAAGCCCAGGTCTTCAGCCAGGGCGCTGGCCACGGCGCGCTGTATTTCTTGTAGTAACAGCGTGGTAAAGTCGGTTTGCATAGTCATCTGGTTTTCGTCATTCAGTCTGGTTTGTAAGATGTATTAATTGTGCTGGATAAGGGTAAGCTGATTGCCTTGCTGGTGGAATTCTAACTGTTTTAGCGCGCTCATGCCCAGTAATATCTCGGCGCTGCCATCCAGGTTACCCAGCTGCGGCACGATAACGGCGTCGATGTTATACAGCCGGATATCGCCCAGCTGCAGGCTGTCGACCCGGCTTTGATACGCCTGCGCTATACCATTGGCGGTGCTTACCTGCACCTTCTGACCAAAAGGTAAATTTAGCTGGCGGGCGGTGCTGGCATCAATGGCAATAGTGGTGGCGCCGGTGTCGAGCATAAAATTAACCGGCGTATTGTTAACCAGAGCCGTGCCGACATAATGGCCGCTTTTGTTACGGATAAGCACAGTGCGTGTTTCGCCGCTACTGCCGGTTATGCTGCGCAGTTGCTGGTTTGGGTTAAGCTGTTTGCTGATGGTGTCCTGAAAAAATAAAAACAGCAGCACCATCAGAATAAGCCAGGCAATAATCGCGAAGGTCTTACCATATTTGTTTGTTGGCTCAGGTGCTTGCATTAATAACCTCCTGCATTGACAATAGCGCTATAGCTTACTGACCCTGCCGGTTAAAGGCAAAACATCATGACTGCTACTCTACCTGTTGTCACAGAGCGTCATAGCCCTCATTACGATGACCGCCCGCACGCGGAAACCGTCAGCCTGTTGGTGATCCACAATATCAGCCTGCCAGCCGGCGAATTTGCCAAAGTACCACAGCATAGCTATGTGGACGTGCTGTTTATGGGCAAGCTTGATTGCACGGCACACCCAAGCTTTGCCGGTCTTGCCGGGATAAGGGTATCGGCGCATTGCGTGATCTGGCGTGACGGCAGCATTTTTCAGTATGTGCCTTTTGCCAAACGCGCCTGGCATGCCGGTGTTAGCAGTTTTGCCGGTCGTGAGCGCTGTAACGACTTTTCTATCGGCATAGAATTAGAAGGCACCGATAATTTACCGTATACTGATCAGCAATATAAAAGCCTGATTAACCTGACACTAATGATAATGCAGCAGTATCCGGCTATTACGCCTGAGCGAATAGCGGGCCACTGTGATATTGCGCCCGGGCGCAAAACCGACCCCGGCGCGGCGTTTGACTGGATGCGCTACCGCGACGCGATAAAAAGTGCGCTAAACAAGCCGATTTAAGGAGTTTTCGCTATGACATTAATCAGTATGCTGCTGGCACTTATTATTGAGCGTCTTGCCGTACGCAGTGATGCCTGGCAAGCCAGTCGTTATGCCCGCGCTTATGTGCGTTTTACCGCCCGTTCCGGCCTGAGTAAGCTTGCCGCGAATAGCCTCGGCTGGTACTTGTGGCTGATCCTGCCGGGTGCTGTCGTAGCTTTGCTATTACATCTGGCGGATAGCCATTTGCTGAGCCTGGTGGTCAATACGCTGGTATTGCTGGTGGGGCTTGGCTGCTGGCATTACCGTCAGCTGTATAAGCAGTATTTAAATGCGATGGACAGAGGCGACGAAGAAGCGGCGTTTATTGCGATGCAGCAAATACGCACTGATATGGGCAGTAACAAAGAGCAGCACAGTTATGGTCAGCTCTTGGTGTGGCTGAATTTTCGTTACTACGCTGCCGTGGTGTTCTGGTTTTTACTGCTGGGTGCGTTCGGTGTTATTACCTATGCGCTGGTGCGGCATTTACAGGAAGCGGTGGCTGAAGACGATGCAGCCAGCTATGCCGCCTGTAGCAATAGCAAAGCTGTGCCTTGTGTAGCGCACTGGGCCAACTGGTTTCCGGCCCGGTTGTTTGGCTTAGGCTTTGCACTGGTGGGGCATTTCTCCCGCGCCTCTACTGCGTTACTGGGCTACTTTCTTGATTTTGCCGCCGACAACGAGCAGGTGGTGGTGGATGTAGCAACCGCTGCCGAACCACTGCCGGCAGACAGTTTAAATACGCTGGAAGATACCAGCTATATGGTGCAGCTGGCTAAACGCAATATGCTGTTTTTCCTGGCCTTTACCGCCATTCTGACATTAAGCGGCTGGTTAGGCTGATTATTCC
>CEUX01015237.1_pt1 | contig 10064 bp, 17 predicted proteins | sample 531361 | NCBI WGS metagenome assembly CEUX01 (sample SAMEA2622736, study PRJEB7988) | marine metagenome | isolation source: saline water (ENVO:00002010), including
CCGGAACAACTACAAACATCATAAACTCATCTGATACGTTAAACATAATTTTCCTTTCGTGTTAACTTCTTAAGTATACTATATATATCGGCCACTGTCAAGGCTAATCTTTAGAAAATCTCAAAAAAAACCAAAAAAATCGGCCCGCCCGTTTTTCGGGTTTTGTCAAGTCTAAAATGGTAAATCTTCCGGAATTATCTCAATTTCTATCGACTCATCATCATCGTCGTCGTCCGCGTGGAGTTCGGATTGCTCCTCGCACCACATCCAGAACTCTAAGGAGTCATCGTCGGGCTGTTGGTAATCTCTTGGATCGTTCATGGTTCCACTCATCAAAAAGGCCAAGTAAAACAGGTAAGGCAACAGCGGCAACCGTCGCCCATTCCCAGAATGTAATCATTTCGCTGCTCATCAGTCCCAGTCCCTCAAAGCGTAGTTTTCCCACTCCGCCCCGTACATATCGACGGGATCGTAGTCGGTGTAATCGTCCTCCCACGGCTCCTGTGGGTACGGATTTGGATCGGCGTCGTAAGGCTCGTCAAGAGCCTCTTGCTCCTCCAACCAAGCGGAATACTCCTCCCAATCGGCCTGTGTAGGCTCGTGGGAAGCGAGTTCGTCGGATTGAATGTGGTCGTCGAATTTAGAAAACATAGAAAAAACCTTTCAAAAGTGTCGTGTGTTGTATAACCCCATTATACATAATATCGGCAAGATGTCAAGGGGTTCTTTAGAAAAAAAACAAAGTTTTTGGTAATTGAGTGATTTCGACAGAGCTTACCAAACTCCACACCCCGAAGGGCGACGGTCAAGCGGTTCCTACTCCTCTTCGTCAGAGGGGAACATCTTTTCCCAGCACGTTGGACACGTGCCAGAAATAAGAAGTTCACGCTCATCCGCTGATAGCTCAGGAAGAGCATCTTGGATGAACTCGCCGCCTTGCCAAGCAACGAATCCCTCGACGTTAACCGTGAGATCCGTCACCTCATTGCAAAGGCGACAGGGAGCCGCAACGACTGCTGTCATTGCTAACATGTTCTTAATTATACCACAAAGAGTTAATTTTGTCAAGGGGTATTTGGAAATTTTTACGATAAAACTTCCGCACCCAAAAGACCAATCAAACAAGCACCAACAAGTAAACAAAAAAACATCATAATCATTCTCCTTTATACTATATATATCGGCACAAGTCAATACATAACTTAAGGAAAAAGCAAAAAAAAGCAAAAAAAATCGGCGGGGCTTTTTTTTATTTTGTCAACCCCAACCTAGCGCGCCCCTGCTGTAGGCACGCGCTTAGGCGGTTGGTTGGGCTAAGACGGAAGGCATCCGTCAACTATGCCACCATGAGCGGCAAGCTCTGCCTGTACTACCTCAACCGGCACGAAACCATAAACGGTTTCGGTGTAGTCACTAGTACCGCACAGCTCTGCATAGCTGCGTAGCTCTGCTGTCTTTGGTGTAGTGGTAGGAAAGCCACACTCTACAGTGAGCAGGTCGCCCGCTGTGTTACGTTGGCAGTAGCTACCATCGTGAGCCTGTACGCTAATGTTGAAGCCGTCGTTGCAAGTGATTCTAGGATTGTGAGAAAACATAAGATAAACCTTTTCTAGTATAGTGTAGTTGTGTGGTGCGTATCTTGAATAGCTCGCCAGCTATGCTTGCGACTAGGGCAAGGCTTGTGGTTATTGTTATAGCGTTAAACCTTCGCTCAGGAATAGCTAATAGCTACCCATCTATTCGTTAGCAGTACCATACTTCTCAAAGTAGGCACGCTCTGCATCAAGCCGAGCTTGACTCACTTCTGTAACGCTGATAGTCTCAACGTCATTGTGATGATGATTGTAACGGAAGCGAGTTTCGCCGTGTTCATTGGTGAACAAGCTGTCTTGCGATACGTTAAGAAAACGAGTTTCTCGGTTAGTAACAGGGTGAATGACAATAACGTCAAATTCTTTTCTAGTCATAATTTTGATCCTTTCAAGATCGGTGTTGTGTTAACTTCTTATATTATTATTATCGTCTATGGGTGTGACACGTTAGGTCAATCGGGCTTACTGATTTGCAATATTTTGCAAAATACTTTTCTTCCACCATAACCGCATTAGTTCGTTTTCAACACAATTTTTATTGTGCTGTCCTAGTTCGTTCTTGTGTTGGACAATCTTAGTTTCGATTGTCTTGTTTAGTTTAATCAGTTCTAGTTGTGCTTGTGCTTGTGTCATCTTATAACCTTTTGTGTTAACTTGTTATGTTCTTATTATACCATACTTATCGGCGTTTGTCAAGGGGTAACTTGAATAATTCCGAAAGTTTTAGGAAAGTAATTTTTCGCAATGCTCTCGGATTTCGTGTTCAGCGTATCCTGCTCTGTCAAGTCCTTCGATCCAGAAGATAGAAACAGCCTTTGACAGATTGCCATAAGTATCAATTTTTGCAAGTAGTTTGCCGAGTGTGATTTGTGAGATTCTGTTCATTGCTTTACTTTTGTTGTTAACTTGTTATGTCTTAAGTATATAGTATATATCGGCTGTTGTCAAGTACAATCTTAAGTTATTTACCAAGAATATTAAAATAAATTATATGGCCGATCAAACCTGCGAAGGCTGTTACTGTGCCGATTGCTACGATTGTTGTTGCGATGATTGTCATAATTAAAACCTTTCTTTAATTGTTATACTAGTAGTATACCATAGGTATCGACATCTGTCAAGGGTAATCTTCAATAATTTTGAAAAAAACCGGAAAAAAAACCGCCAGTCATTTTTTTTTGTTGTTAGGGGGTAGTTTTATCTTCAAGATTGAGCTACCTCCACCAGAGGAAAAAAGCCTTGGTGGTGCAGACACAATTAGGCTCGCACTCTGTGGTTGTCTTACCTAAACTTATCATGTAAGCCCATATATGAAAAAAGACTAGAATGTTACTTCTAGCCCCTTTTCGATTCGATATGACGCCCGTTAACTCTCCCAGACGCCGTGCTTATGCCTATCTTTTTGGCGTTTTTTCCAACCCTTTGCTCTTTGCCCTGTAGGTTTCCATTTTTTCTGTTTACAGCTCTTGTTAGATTCTAATTTACCTAAAACCATATCTGTAAGTCTACTATTTGCTTGTTCCAGTCCCACCTTTTTGCCGTTCTTAAATTCTATATGTTTATGACAACGGGGACACAGAGGAACCATATTGTTGGTATTTTTGCCGCTAAGATTTTGTGTATTATAATCCATATGATGAATCTCAAGACTTTTTTTAGATCCACATACGAAACACTTGTGGTCATGTTCTGCCAGAACTTTAGGTTTTATGACCTCCCTCCACAGATCGCTTTTGAGATATTGGTTATAATGACCATACCCCAACTTTCTTATAATCTTGTCCCTGTCTGTGTTAGGTTGATACTTGTAACCCATGCAATTCTCCTTAATAAAAAATGAAATCTTTAGAAAACTTTTTCCAAGTTGCATCTGACATATAACTTCTCCTATTGAAATTAGAATTTTGCTGAAGGGACGACCCTCCAACATAAATATATTATCTACAAGTAGCAGAAAAACCAAGTAGTTTCTCTAAGTGCGTACCAAGACCATTTATACCTGTAAAGAACTTATCAGGTACTTGGTTACTTTTATAAGCAGCTAGGTCTTCAACAGCTTAATTCTTCTCTCTTACAAAATTTTTGCCTTACGGCCTTTACAGGTACTAGGTTGTCATGGTGGGACATTGCCTAGATTTGTTTGGTGCCTAGCCTCGGAGTCCTTGGAAACTCGCCTTTAACCTATAATCATCAGATGGACTTGGACTCGCTACCACAGCCCCATTTAACGGATTTATACGAATGTTTACTGAATCTTGACCACTTTCTAACCATTGGTCACCTTATTATATACTGTTTTTACCATTTTTGCAAATTGCTTTTTGGAAAAAGTCGCCCTTCTGTGTATTATATAGTGTACTATTCTAACGGAGGCAGAGATGACAGATAAAAAACAAAAAATATCGTGCGAGTCTACAATGTGCTGCAAGGCAACAGCAGAGCTTAAGGAAGAAGTAGAACAGGACATGGAAAAAAGTGATGCGTCACTAAAGGAACTTCTAAAAAATGACGATAAAAAACAAAAACAAGACGAACATAAGGTCTAACCTCACTACGGTTGGCCGTCAAGACGAAAAATCTAGAGCTATACACCTACTTGGTTTAAAAGACAGCTTGCTTAGAGAAGCAAATACTGATTTTTACTGTGTAGATGGAGAAAAGTCTACAGACTTGCTTTACTCAATGCCCCTTGATACCTTATTCTACTACAGTGTTAAAGAATACGCAAAGAAAACTAGGCACCTAAAGAGAATAACAGAGGAAAAGGGGTGGGGTAGCCTCGTAAAAAAGAAAAACTCTAAGAAAGTTTACTTAAACAGGATTAAATGTACTTATTGGTGGACTGAGGAAGTTGGTGCAAAATGCCCACGCTCCATTAATGACTTTGGAACAGAGAGCTTACTCCTTGTACAGACCATAAGACCACCTCTTGATAATCTTTTTGATGTAGAAAACTCTGTCCTTTGCTCTAGTAACAATCAACCCACCATCATTCCACTGAAAAATGGTGATGTATTAGCAAATATTAATAATAATATTAAAGCAGCTAATATTTCTGAGGTAATCTCGTCTACTTCTGACAGGCTAGAGCTAAACAGTAAAGATTCTTCCTTCTCTTCTAACTCTATGGTGTTGAAAAGTCAAAACTCTCGCCCTAAAGACCCCGAACCCGGAACAATTATATATAATCATAGGAAGAAAAAGTTTGAAGGCTTCGACGGAGAGAAGTGGAAAACCTTCAAGTGGGAGAATTAGTATGAAAATACCAAAAGGAATGACAGAACAACAGGTTATAGACCAAATTAACAAGGTGTGTGATCGTATTTCACCGAGATATACATTTTATGGGTATACAGTTGATGATATAAAGCAGGAAGCATTCATAATTTGTATGGAAGCTCTACATAGATATGATGAAACTCGCCCCCTAGAAAACTTCCTTAGTGTAAATCTGTCAAATAGACTTAAAAACTTCGTTAGAGACAACCATTATTTTTCTGGAGACAGTGAAGACCGAATAAAATTGATGCAACCGGCTCAACTAGACCATGAAAATAGTATTATAGACGAAGATAACCCCTATACGACCTCTTATGAAGACATAGAACTGCGAGATATGGCTAATTTAATCAATGAACACCTACCAGCAGACATAAGAATGGACTATTTAAAGATGATTAACGATGTTTATATCACAAAACAGAAGAGAGATGACATTGTTAATACAATTTTAGACATTCTACAGGAGTATGGGTACTATGAAGAAGGGTAGATTTTCTAAAGACGACATAAAATTTATTAAAGAGAACATAAATCTCGGTTTTGAGAAAATAGCAACCGAACTAGACCGAGATCCAGAGAGCGTATTCGGTTTCATCAAGAAAAATGTGGCTAAAGGTGAGTTTGATAGACCAATATGGATGCAAGAACCCGAAGGTTTAGAAAAAGCACAGTACGATCTTACCTTCAGACCATACTGGGTAGAACTACAACAACAATTTACAGAAGATGAACTTAAATTATTCCAATATCACTGGGCTAGGATTATATCACAATTTAAAGATGATGTTATTCCTACAGAAGAACTACAAGTAGTAGACTTAATTAAATTAGAACTACTTATGAATCGCGCCCTCAAACACAACAAAGAGAACATAGAACAGATATCCGCTCTAGAAGCCCTCATACTTGCTGAGAGACAACAAGATCCAGATCAGGTAGATAGAGACGTAATGTTTAATATGGAGCGTCAGGTGGCGTCTCTGAAAGCCTCACAGGAATCTCTCAATAGAGACTACAGAGACTTGCAGACCAAGAAGAACTCGATGTTAAAAGAGATGAAGGCGACTCGTGAACAGCGTGTAAAGCGACTGGAAGATAGTAAGCAGAATTTTACTAGCTGGATGACTTATCTTGTTAGCAATCCTGAAGTAACATTAGCATACGGCGAAGAAATGGAAAAGATGCGTTTAGCTATGAATAAAGAAAAAGAAAGATTAGCAGCTTATCACAAGTATACCGATGAAATGGTTGATCAACCCTTTCTTACTCCAGACACAGTGCAGGAATGATAGACTACTTTAATCATATTTATGTTATTTGTCTTCCAGAAAGAATGTGGAAGTTTCGCAGGCTAAGGGTGGGACTACAAAGATTCTATCCAGAAGCGGAGCCGCAGTTTTTTGAAGCAGTAGACAGTAGAATGCATAATAACCATTTTGCGGGCCACACCTTGGCAAGTAGAAGGGTGATAGAACACGCAAAGAAACATGGTTACGAAAGAATACTAGTATTTGAAGAAGACGCAATTTTTCACAAATACTTTAATTACTATTTAGATAATGCTATAGCAGAACTTAAAACCGTAGAATGGGACATGGTGAAGCTAGGCGGACATAACTGGGAATTTGAATTTCCCAAAGTGGAGGGCTGTCAGTTCCTAGAGATTGATAACCAATCTACATGTACTCATAGCATTGGCATAAACCAAAGCTTGTACGATATAATACTTGATGAGATTCCAGATAATCTAGAAGACGTATTAGAAGGAAAGTATGTCATAGATCAATGGTATCTTAATATGTTTGGAAGGAATTTACACCCCGACAGACACTACTACCATTACATCACTTCACCTAGGATATGTACACAAGATCCTCTATTAGGAGAGGAAGATTCTGGTAAACCAGATAATAGACAAGATTTTTATATTCCAGATACTAAATGACGAGGAAAAGGATCAAAATGAAGAAAGCTATAATTTTTGGGATTACAGGTCAAGACGGCAGTCATCTAGCAGATTTGCTATTAACCAAAGGATACAATGTGATCGGTGTCTGTAGAAGGGCGTCTACCAATAATTCGGGAAGAATCAAACATGTTCTATCAGATTCATCGTTTCAACTTATTCAAGGAGACATTACTGATGTTCACAGTGTCATGAATATTCTAAAAGAACACGATGATGTAGATGAAATCTACAATTTAGCAGCACAAAGTCATGTAGCAGTGTCTTTTAAGCAGCCGGGACTAACTTGGGACATAACTGGAAAGGGATGCTTAAACATACTACAGTCGATAGTGGACTTGGAGATGTTGGGCGCACGATTTTACCAAGCTAGTAGCAGCGAGATGTACGGAAGAAATTATGACACTAGAGACAATATGACTTCAATAGAAAAATATCAAGACGAAAACACAAAGTTTTTACCTCAAAGTCCATACGCTATAGCAAAATGCGCAGCGCATCATATAACAAGACTATACAGAGAAGGGTATGGTCTTCATGCTAGTGCGGGTATATTGTTTAACCACGAAGGACCACGAAGAGGTGAAACATTCGTTACAAGAAAGATTACAAAATGGATTGGAGATTTTGTGAAAAGCGGACGAGATCCAGAATTTCCAAAGCTGCGTCTAGGGAACTTGGAAGCATTTCGAGATTGGGGGTACGCAGGAGATTACGTGGAAGCGATGTGGATGATGCTACAACAGGATTGTCCAGAGGACTATGTTATCTGCACCGGCGAAACTCATACGATTCGTGAGTTCCTAGACGTGGCATTCAAACATGTTGATGTTGACGACTGGTCAGACCTTGTCGTTCAAGATCCAGAATTTTACAGACCAGCAGAAGTAGATTATTTACGTGGAGATAATAGTAAAGCGACAAGCAAGCTTGGATGGAGTCCACGACACTCTTTTGCAGATCTGGTCAAACTCATGGTAGAATATGATGTAGAAAATTAAAAATGAAGATTTATAAGGTCAAAATGGATTTGTCGTTAGTAATGTCGAGACTAAAAAAGTTTAGACTTCAAGAGTATAACGATAACTTCCCAACAATCTTCGTTGAAGCAAAAGATCCGGATGAAGCCTGCTATCTAGCATATTACAAGCTTGTAGAAATATTGTTAAAACAAGACAACTCGAAAGAAACGTCTATCTTAGCAAAATCCATATTGCACGACATTTTTATAAGAAAGGTTTCAGTTCCGTTATGAAAAGAAATTACGATGACCCAGTTTACAAAGAATGGAGAAAACGAGTCTTAGCCAGAGATGGTCACCAATGCCAAATGCCAAGCTGTAAAAGAAAAAAGAGTTTACAAGTCCATCATATACAAAAGTGGTCCTCCGCCTCATCATTGCGATTTGAAGTTGACAACGGTATAACACTTTGCTATGGATGTCATAAAGAGGTTAATAATAATGAGAGTTTTTATGAGCCTTTATTCCACCAAATAGTGAGAGAGAAAAATGTCTAAATCCAAACCGTTTACGATAATAAAAGATACAAGAGAGCAAGAGGGATACACTTTTGAACCCAGCAGTTCTAGATATCACACATGCAAAGGTATGGTATCAAGAAAGCTAGATACTGGAGATTACAGTATAGAGGGGTTAGAAGATAAGCTATGCATAGAAAGGAAGGCTAGCGTTGTAGAATTTGCCAACAATATAGGACATGACGCAGTCAGGTTTGGCAAAGAGATAGAAAGGATGAAGGAGTTCCCATTTAAATTTATGATATTTGAGTTTTCACTTTCAGATGTTATGAATTTTCCAGAAGGTAGTGATATACCAGAAGAAAAATGGAACTCGTTAAAAATAACAAATAAGTTCATGCTCAGAAGAATTATGGAATACCAAATGAAATATGATATCCATGTTTTATTTTGCGATTCTAAGAAAAATGCTAAGTGGGCTGTTTTAAGTATAATAAAAAGGGTAAACGAAATTTTAAACTAGGAGAGCTTTATGTTAAATTCTGATGCGGTCTCTGATATACAGAGCTATGGCATAGATGTAAAGAATAGAGAACTTTACCTCCACGGCTACATAGCCAATACTGACGATGACCCCGGCGTTGATTACAAAATGGCATCGACTTTTTACAAAAATATCAGACTCCTAGATTCCATGTCTCATGACCCCATAATTGTACATATGCACAGCGTGGGCGGAAACTGGAATGACGGAATGACCATATACGACTCAATTTTTTTGGCTAAATCATATGTAACAATAATTGCTTATGGCCAAGCTGAATCTATGAGCAGCATTATTTTGCAAGCAGCAGATAAGAGAGTGATGATGCCAAATGCATATTTCATGTGTCACTTTGGCTCCAGTGGTTATGCTGGTAATTATTTAGACGTACAAAAAAGTGCTGCGTTTGAAAAAAGAATGACAGATAGTATGCTAGATATATATACAGATGCATGTCTTAAGGGTAAGTATTTCAAAGAACAATATACAGATCCAACATATGAAAAGGTGAAAAACTATTTAAAAAGAAAGCTGAAAGAAGGAGACTGGTATCTAGACGCCAATGAGTCAGTTTACTATGGATTCTCAGATCTAGTGCTAAATACAAGAAAATTCAGTTCAATAAATAGTTTAAAATAAATATGAGCAACCTAAAGAACATAGACGAAGCTTGGCTAAATCTAGACATAGGTGACGAAAAGGTTTTTAACCCTTTTAAACTTATAAACTTTAATGACGATGACTATCATTACAAAATGCTGTGGCTTATGACTAGGCCGGAGTATTTTTCTTTTTTATGCAAACAAGTATTTAATATTAACATACTTCCTTCGCAAGCGCTATTTCTTTGTGAGATGTGGAATAGAAGATTCCCAATGCTAATAGCTAGTCGTGGTTTTGGAAAATCTTTTATACTCTCTCTTTACGCAATGATTAGAGCTTTGCTACTGCCGGAAAGAAAGGTCGTGATAGTAGGCGCGGCTTTCCGCCAATCTAAAGTTTTGTTTGAATACATGGAAACAATATGGAATAATTCACCAATACTCAGAAGTATGTGTGATTCAAACAGTGGACCGAGAAGAGATGTTGACCGCTGTGTTATGCGTATTAATAACTCTAGAGTAACCTGTCTTCCGCTTGGTGATGGACAAAAGATTAGAGGTCAAAGAGCCAATGATATTATTAGTGACGAGTTTGCTTC
>CEUX01055719.1_pt1 | contig 10063 bp, 14 predicted proteins | sample 531361 | NCBI WGS metagenome assembly CEUX01 (sample SAMEA2622736, study PRJEB7988) | marine metagenome | isolation source: saline water (ENVO:00002010), including
TAAATCTTTTGATTTATATCCTTTTAACTTATTACCTCTTACTGGTGTACTCTGTGGTAGATCCTGTCTAGTCTTAGATACTGACTGTTTAGGATAATTACCATCACTCCTGTAATTATAGTATGAGTCACCAATATTCAACCACAGTGTGCCATCATCAGTTAACACATCACGTACTAATCTGAATGTCTTAACTAATTCTTCAACATAGTCCTCTGGACTCTGCTCCATACCTATTTGACTATCTTCTCCACCATAATCTCTCAGACCATAATAAGGTGGTGAGGTGACGCACATCTGTGCCTTAGTGGTAAATTGTGGTAATGTCTCTCGACAATCACCAAATAATACTGTATCTCTCAAGTCATTCCTTTGTGGATATATCATATTCTATCACAATTTTTTTAGATTGTCTACCCACTGAGTTACTGGTGATATATTCAGACCACTCACCACTCTCAATATCACCCATTAATTTCTTATCTAAACCTGCTAGGTCAACACAGTTAGATACTGATCGTTTAACTGACTCCAATCCATCAGGGTACTCATCCTTAACAAATCCATTAAGATCTGTCTTCTTGGCATTCTCTAATGCCTTATCAATATCAATACTAAATTCATCACTCATAATCTTACTTTCAGTGGTGATACTAATTCAACTTTAATTGGTTTAGTTAATATATCTGCTAATTTGTGATATGCAAATGCAGTCATTACTTGTGGTGCTATAAATGCTACCATTGCTATTATCCAAAAGAAATAGTAATAGTTCTCCTTATTCTGGGTTCTCATGTCCTGTAATATCAGAGGGTAAATCTTCATTGCCTGGATGTTCTCTTATCACACCTTTATAATTCTTATGATTATAAAAATGTTCATCCTCTATTTCCATATCATCCCACTCATGGGGATATACTAATATATTTGTTTCTTTATACCCATGCATACTATTAGGATCCTCTCTTCTATGCATGCTCACAGTTATATACTGATCGCCAATAAAATTGATGTGTCCTTCTTCTCCACTCTTTAACCTAACTGGCATTCCTCTTTTTAATGATTTAAGAATGTTTCTCAATTCCAATGGTACTGCCTCCGCTAAGAATATGGGAATGGTCATGTATGTTTCATATGCAGGGTATCAATAATTGATTCAATTATGCTCTTATCTTCATCAGATACGTTGCCATTATGTTCGCAAGCATCCTTTTGATAAAAGAATAATGCCTTCTTAAGTAAATCCTTCTGATCGTGATTTAAAATAGCAGTTGATAAAAACATGGTAGAACCTTCCCCCATATGGTCCTGTGCTGAACTATTTATTAGTATATCTAGTCTATCACTCATGTCAATAGTAGTTCCTTGATTGTTTTGGAATCAAAACCGATAACTCCCATATCCTCTGGTGGTGGTGCATCTCCCAGATCAGCAGTCTTGAATAACTCCTGCCTAATGTCTGGATCCATGTATTTGAATGCAATAATATACCTATTCACTGGATACCTAGGTGTAGGTGGTTTACCTGTGTGTGGTACCCGACCATCAAATAAAACTACACGTCCAGGTCTAGGTGATACTATTCTTTGAGCATCTAATTTATGGTCATAGAATACTGTCTCTCCACCGAAGTTAGGATGATACTCTGGATTAAGATATACTAATACTGTCTTATTCTCTGGTACCCAGTATGGTGCATCTACATGGACACCAGGCGTGTCACCATGCTTTAAACAATTAATATAACTGCTATATAACCACTCACGTGGGGGCATTTTTGGGCAAACTGCTTCCAAATATGTGAGTATCTCTAGGTACAATGGATTATTACTTGCATCTAGTCCTGAGTTTTGAAAGTATTCAGGATTCTCTACTGGTACAAAATTATATAATTGATGTGTCCAATAATTATGTGAAATATTAACTTCAGGTCTGCTCTCACATGGTGGATCATCAGTCCTTGTACACATGTATGGTAAGAACATTACCTTATCAAATAACTCTTGTGATATTAAATTAGTATCGTATGTCTCAACGGGAAAGTTCATACCAGTTTCTATCCATAGGTTTTAAGTGTGGTAACATATGCTGTAAAGGTATACTAACAGACAACCTCTTACCATCTGGTTGTGCTTGATGATAACACCGTGCAGGTATGTATATTATATCACCTGGTTTTAATTTATGATCTATAACAACATCCATACCAGATATATCACTATCATCTTGACCTTGATAAGCATCTAGTGTTGTTGCATCAAAATCAAATTGATCTTTAGGTTGTAGTTGTTTCTTTACTAGATTACTACATCTATTTCTATATACTTGCCAACGTGTCTCCCCTTCTATCTGCATAATAAAATTATTTGCTGTGTCTTCATGCACTCTGAATGAATTACATTTCTTTAGACCAGCATATATGTGAAGTGCTGCCTTACCATCAAAGTACTTCTCCCACTCTCCCAACATCTCCTGCTTCTTTCTAAACCCTTGATCGAAATTATTAATAATTAAATTATGTCCATATTTCCATGCTTCCATTAAATCTTTTACATCTGATGTTGATCTTGACCAACACCTATCATACTGCATTATATCAACAAATTTTACTTCATCCTTATCAATGAAACTAATATCATAGAAGTGTGGGTTGTTAAGACAATGTTCTACATCATCCCACGTTGCATAGTCATGTGGGTTATCGACAACACCCTCCCATAACTGTGGTTCATCATCTATTAACCATTGCTTAGTGGCATGTAATTTAGTTAGAAGTGCTGAACAAATCATGGTCGCATTTGAAATTGATATTTAATGTAACACGGTACTTATGTTCACCGTATGGATTACTTGAAGCATGGAATTGATGTCCATCAAATACAAATAAACTATTCGCTTTAGGTGTTACCTTCTTCTGAATAGTATATTCTTGTGATCTTGCCCTCCACCACCTCTCATCTACAGTACCAATCTTAGGGTCATCATACTGGTCAAAGAATGTAGTATCACCATTACTATCATGCAGATAATATAATGCTGCGTAATGATCCTCCTCATTATCTGTGTGTGGTGAATTATGATGTCCACCCTTACCTATATCTGTTATTAATGCTAATCTTAGTCTAAAAAACTCCACCTTATGAGGTAGAGCATCTTGTATAGCATCACATAATGGTAAGAAATGTACCAACCAAGGACTCTCAACACCTTGTTGATCTAATAATACATGAACAAACCCGATAGATTTCTCTTTCTCAGGTATATTATGTCTTATCTCTTGGTCACCAAATTTAACATCAGTTGCATCATCATAAGATATATCCTCTGATATAAAATACCAAGGGAATCCATTCATTCCACCTACCAGACTATTTAATCTGGAGAGATAACTTGGAGTTATTAGATTTTCTCTTTGGATATACTGCATTGTCACGATAATAATCTGAAAATATATGTAGATTAAATGATAGAGATATTCTATCATCATCACTAGCACTCTTGTCAACACTGTGCATCAACCATGCTGGAAATATAACCATCAAGTTATTCTGTGGTTGCACATACCAATCAACAAAATTATGTTGATACTCATGTCTATCGAAATTCTCATCACATCCCCAATATTCTTTGAGACATTGATCTTTTAAATCTCTTAAGAATCTCAACTCACCCATACAACAGTTAGGTACATGTGCATAGTATACACCAGCAAACATAGATCCAGAATGTGTATGTAATTGATTATAGTTTCCTTTCTTGTTAATATTAATCCAACAGTTTGATACCTGTAGAGTATAAGCATTAAACCCATAATCATCACCAGCAGAATATGCATTGGATAATATATGTTGATGTAAACTTGCTAATGGAGACTGAACCATTTGGTCAGGTCTAAAATCAAGTGACTGCCAACCACCCACATTTGATTTCTTTGATCCATCAGGATCCTCTTTTTTTATTTGATAGCAAAAATCAACCACCTCTTGTCGATCAATGGGTACATCCTCAAAGATCCATAAAGGTGTTGGAAATAATAACTCAGTCCTCATCATTAAATACAAACTCTCTTTCAGTGCAGTTGGGGTCAACGTGCTTCTTATATAATGCTAATGCTTCCACAGCACCACTGAGTTTGTTTAAAAGATCTTTCTTATTCTGCAAATCCTCTAGTGATATCTTAGTGATAGTAGAAGTATAGTGCATATTATCTAACGCCTCTTGCAGTTTATGATAATCCTTTTTAACATTTTCATGCTGTTGTAGGAAGTTCATCACTAACTCATCAAATGTAATGAGTCCTTCAATTGGTGTATCTGGTGTTAATTCCAATCCTGCTTCCTTAGCAAGATCCACCTCTCTAATGTCTTCTGGCATTTACTCGAACCTCTCTTTGTTTTTATTTAGGGAAAGAATTTTCTTTTGGTTTTCTATGCGTCCTTTAAGGGTAGTCATCTCAGTAAAGTTCATGTATCTATGATAGTCCATGATCTTATTATTCTTGAGATCCTCATCATTAGCATCTTCAATTGTAACATCAAATTCAGAATTATTCAACCATGATCTATCCACTGGTACCCATTGACATAGTGGTGTACCTGCCTTAACAAGATACTCACCCTCTTCAATGGCATGCCAGAATAATTGTAGATTGACCTCATATGAATATGATGGATCTACAATACCTGTAGGTACACTGAATCTTTCTTCATCCCAGTATGGTACTGGCATTTGTACGAATACTATATCTTTGTGTGCCTGTATCCTCCAAGGTAATTCCAACTTAACTACCATAGAGTTAGTTGGTTTCTGTTGGTTGACTAGGTGTGCCATACCCTCAGTCTGCTCAGGTGCATGAGCATTAACATATGTTGGGGTACCACTCTGAAATAATACTTGAGAGATCCAATTAAAATCTTTTGCATTACCATCCTGTTGGATAATAAAATCTGCTGGTGCAGTTAATACCCAACCACTCTGAAATAATGCTGTCAATGCTGGACATGTCGCTGCATGTTGGAATAGACCATCATACTCTTCATCTCCATAACCACCAGTCTCTAGTTTCTTCATGTGGTGTTTATATAGTTTCTTGACCTTCATTACTGGACAAGCACTATCCTTACCATAATATTTTTTAAGAGCATCAACAACCCAAGGTCTCTTTATATCCTTAGCAGGTAACCAAGGATTCAATGATGCAACACCATCCTGTAGTGAGTAGAACCTCACCCATTTCTTCTTCTTTTTAAACGGATTCCACATAAATTGTATCCTTTAGATATTGATAGTGTGATGGTAATGTATTTACCCATTCTAACATGGATTTGTTACTTTTGCAATAACCATCGTGATATTCTGAGACATCTTTACGTCTCTCATCATCTGCTAAGTCATTAAATATAGTCTCAGTAAATGGTCTGATTCCCATACCTGTAGAAACATATATTGTACCTTCACCTATCGTATTAGGATCAAATGCTTTCTTATCAATGTAATCAAGCAATGCCCTATAGTCTTGCAATGCGTGTAGCGTTGCTTCAGTAGACTCACCTGGTACTCCTAAAAACTCTACAGTATCAGTAGCATCTCTCCAGTATTGTGTGTCCTCCCTTAGACTCAGAGTATAATGTAGAGTCACGAAATTCTTCATGCTCTCTATTAATTTCTCTGCACTGTAATTATATAGTGACCTATCGTGATGTGTGACATGTCTATCACGTGTTGCAAGTATATCACTAAACGTAAGTAGATTCTCATGTGTAGTTAATAGTCCTGTAGATTCTAATGGTTCTAAGAATCCATATGATAGACCAATACCTATAACATTCTTCACCCATCCTTTCTTATGCTTACCATGTTTTATTTTGATAGGCATTAGTGGGCATTCTTGGTCATTTAGATACTCTCTAAATTCTAACTCTGCCTCACACTCATTAATATATTTACTGGAGTATACATACCCAGTACCTATATTATTCCACATGGGAATATTATATACCCATCCATATTTTAATGCAACACATTTGGTATAACAATCCATCTGTGTTTCCTTATCAGTATAATCAATGTGAGTTACTATTGCACTATCATTGAATAACATATCTTTGAATGGTACAAACTCTACACCCATGTGTTGTTCAAGTAGTAGAGATTTAAAACCACTACAATCAATAAACATATCAGCACTAATACACTGACCATCAGTTGTAGTGATAGCAGATATAGTACCGTCTGGTGTTTTAATTACATTGTTAACATCACCTAATACATGATGACAACCATTAGGTACTGCAATATTATCTCTTAAATACTCACCAAATTTATCAGCATTCAAATGATATGATAGATCATCATCTGGTAGATACTGGTTAGAACCTGGTATCTCCATTGTCATCTTACCTGCATCTGCCACATAAGTTAGTTTGTTTACAAACCGTGCAAACTCTTCTGGTGGATATTTCTCCTTACCATATACACATTGCAACTCAAAGAATTTCTGTATGTGTGTAGCAATATGTTCACTGGGTGGACCAAATGCTCCAAATGGATATTGAAACTGCTCTCCTTTTCCTTCTCTAAAATTTTTAAATGCTATGGATGCTTTGTATGTAGCATTACATTGCTTCATCCAATCTCTATCCTTAAGATCTAATCTCTTAAGGTACCTATTAAACCATGCGAGAGTCGATTCACCTACACCTATAGGTTTAATGTTAGGTGATTCTATCAACACCATCTCAATGTCTGGATGCTCTTTAGATAATAGTGCTGCTGTCATCCATCCACTACTACCACCACCTACAATACAAATAGATTCAACTTGCATATAACGTATCCTTATAATAATCGTATGGGCACTGCAATTTATCTATACCCTTCCATGAATGATCTTGTACCTCAGCAATTTCACCAGGATAATAACTCATCTCATTATATACTACATCACTAAATGGATTCCATCCTTGACCTGCTTGCACATATAACATACCCTCACTAGATAGATCTAACCAATTAAATACACTATCATATGTGTTAGATGGTGCACCCCAACTCCTCTGGAATCTAAACATAGCATGACTATCAGGATAATGCTTATCACATATATGCTGCCAGTATGGTGTATCGTTACGTTGTGTCAATGCAAAATGTGCTGCAACAAATGATGCAAACTCATCAAAACTACCATTACAATTATTATTAAATGTATTTCTCATTGTCTCTGTGATAACCCTTCTACCATCCATCACACGCAAGAACATTAAAAGGAAATTATGTATGGATAATATACCATTAGACTCTAATGGTTCAATAAAACCAGCAGATAATCCTATTGATATTACATTACCATTCCACATCTTCTCCCTTCTACCTGTTGTCCATTTAATAACACGGAACATCTTATCACTATATGCTCCTACATCTGACTCTACATTCTCTGCAAGATAATCTCTAAACTCATCTATTGCTTCTTGATCTGAGCAAAACTTATCACAATATACATATCCACTACCTATTCTAGTCCATGTTGGTACATTCCAACACCAACCATTATCGAGAGCAACACAATCTGTGACTGCTTTCATCTGTGTCTCTTTATTATTATAGGCAAACCTGGTCACAACTGCACTATTATTTGGCAGTATGTCACTCATATCATGCCAAGGTGAATCATTTAATAATGATTTGAATCCTGTGCAATCAAAATATAGATCTGCTTTAGGTAATCTCTTAGGGTTTATCTTCCTTACTATACGTTTAACACCACGAGGTAGTGCATAGTTATCTCTTAACCACTCACCAAACCTAGCAGCATCAAAATGAAATCCACTATATCTTTCTAAATCGAAATAATCATTTGTAAGTGGTAGTTTATTCTGTGTTGCACATGCAGCAGCATAACTATAATCTTCTGCAAACTTAGCATTATTCCATCCATACTTCTTCTGATAGTACCACCATTGAGCAGGTTGATACAAATCACCCCTTGGTGGACCAAATGGGTACTGCCAAGGGGTATCTCCTTTCTTATGAAAATTATGAAATCTTACACTACACTTATATGTTGCATCACAATATGGCATCCACTCCTCATCCTTCAAATCAAGGAAGTGACACCATAATCTAAAAAATTGTGTGGTTGACTCACCTACACCAATGGAAGGAGTTTTGTCATCCTCGTACAAAACAATATCCCAGTCGGGATATGCCTTGACTAGAGTAGATGCTGTCATCCAACCAGCGGTACCACCGCCAACAATAACAATTTTCATAACAAAATTCTTACTCGTCTATTATATTATGGTGGTGTCCAATTGTCAACCCAGGGATCCCATGAAGCACGTCCTTCTAATTGAATCTTCTTAGGGTCTTGTACAAATGCTGCGATAGTTGCTGGTGCAGCAATAGTTGCTTTTACATTTGCAACATGATCTTTCCAACGTGTACCACCGTCTAATGAGTCTTTATACTGCATGTCCAATTGCTCACCCACATCACCATAAGCGATAATGCGTTCAACAACTGCTTCTTCACGTAGATCCTCATTCTCTTTGTGGTTGATTACAACACCATTACACATGAAATGATCGTATGTGGTACCATCAGGCACTTCACACCACTTCATAGTTGCATCTGCACCTTCATAAACCTCAAACTTATCTGCTTCATCACAGATATCAGTGAGACCACCATTCTCTTTATTAATTAATGCCCATTTAGCCATGATAGTAATTAATCTCCTTGTAAGTTATTTATCAACCGTAGTATTCATAAACTACGACCACACCTTCACGTCCTCTAGCACCTCTGTTACCCTCACGAGCACCATTACCGCCAGCACCCCAAGCACAGTGTGATTGATGCCTGTGTGCGTAGTTATCCTGTTGGTGACTGGATGGTTGTGAACCTCCCATATAAGATGCACCAGCAGTATGATTACCATACTTAGACCAGTTTCCATAACCATTTCCACCGCCTCCGTAGGCATTCATATTACCACCAGATCCATTGCCTCCAATTCCACCAGCGTGTTGTTGACGACAATTTGCTCCATATCCAGCAGATGCAGAGCAATATGATCCAAATGAACTACTGTTACCATTTCCACCACAACCAGCGTAGTTAGTACCACCACCTGGATTTCCTACTGTGACTGATACTGATGAAATACTACTAGCATCTAATACTCTTTCTGAGAATCCTCCAGCACCACCTGATTCACATTTTCCTGATCCTCCACCACCAGCACCAACTACCTGTACTTTAATACTTCCTACACCTGATGGTTTACTCCATGTACCATTGTTAGTGAATACTTGCATGGATCTAAATCCAGCACCACCACTACCTCCACCAGATATATCAGATGACCAGATAAGGTTTGTACCATTAGTACTCAGGAATTGTCCTGACTGACCTGAAAAACTCGGAATATTATAGTTAGAGCTACCAGTAATACTACCATTAACATTAATATTATTAACTTTTAGGGTGCCATTCGCTGTTATTGATCCACTTGAAAAGGTGAATCCACCTAATCCAGCGAGGTCTGTAACTTGGGTTACCTTTAAAACACTCATAACTTTATCCGAAGAATTCCTGTACTATAACGATGCCTTCACGACCTCTGGCACCTCTATTACTATGCTGACAACCATTTCCACCTGCACCCCAGGCACAGTGTGATTGATGTCTATGAGCATAGTTTGTTTGCTGGTGACTGGATGGTTGTGTACCACCTATGTATGACATACCAGCAGTAACGCAACCGAATGACCAATAAGACCCATGTCCGTTACCTCCACCACCGTATACATTTATATTACCACCTGATCCATTACCACCTAAACCACCAGCGTGTTGTTGGTGACAGTTTGCACCATACCCACCACTAGCAGAGCAGTAACTACCAAATGATGATGAGTTACCTCCACCACCACATCCTGAATAGTTTGTACCACCACCTGGATTTCCTACTGTAACTGATACTGAACTGGTGTTTGCTACGTCAATCACTCTTTCTGACATACCACCAGCACCACCTGATTCATTAAAACCAGATCCC
>CEUX01003244.1_pt1 | contig 10060 bp, 11 predicted proteins | sample 531361 | NCBI WGS metagenome assembly CEUX01 (sample SAMEA2622736, study PRJEB7988) | marine metagenome | isolation source: saline water (ENVO:00002010), including
TCAAGCAGAAACTTCAGATAATCGGTAAAAACCTGAAGCCACTAGGGCGTCCCATTGTTTCCGACCCTCATCCTCATTATACCAGGCGTCTGGCGCATCGCTATCCGAAGCAATGCTCACCAATCGACACTCAGCATAGTGATGAATGACGAAGTTTCCGCCATTAGGCAATCCCAGTTGATAGGTAGCAGGGTCATTCGGACAATCCGCCACGCATTCCCTCGCTTTAGAGGGTACGATTTGCCCGTGGTGGTCATACACCATCTGCATATGATTCAACCAATCGAGCATATCGGGAGTACACTTGGACGCCGGCATCCACCAGTATCCACCTTGTCCAGATGGGTCAGGATTCCATCGTGCGCCACGGCGCTTGACTTCATCCTTCTCATCGAAAGTGACCGCGAGCATCAAACCTTCCGATACGCACCCGTGTACCCACGGGGTATAGTCATTACGGAATTTGGTTATTTCTCGCTTTTTCACCAAGGACACTCCTGTGAATCGGTGGCAGTTGCTGAAGACTCTTCAGAGACTTCAACATCCGCATCCACCTTGGAGTAGAGGTTAAGGAATGCTTCCTTAGTGTCCTCATCGAATCGAGCAAGACACAGGGCGATTGCCTTCGACTTGTCACCGAAGATGTCCCAAGCGTCAACGATGTCCACCAGACGGCGCGTGGAGATAATCTCATCGACAGCACCCTCATAGAAGGACTTTCGAATGATTTCCGCCCACTTCGTGAGATGGTCAGCGAAATCAGCATCATCGCAACCCGCTTTGGTGAGAATCTTCTTCTCAGTGGAACGAGTAGGATACGGCTGTTCAAGCGTAATTGGGAATCGGTCAAGCATCGCTTCGTTCATCACACCAGTACCAACGAAGCGCCCGTCATCCGAACCCTTACCCTTGGTATTCGCAGTGGCGAACACGGTGAAACCATCAGCGGGCTTAACCCATTGACCAATCTTCTTGAGGAAGATACCCTTACCTTCCAGTACGGACTGGAGACACATAAGGTTACGACCGCCAAGGTCGATTTCATCAAGAAGCAAGACTCCACCATTTTTCATAGCGGAAACGACAGGACCATCTTGCCAGACGGTATTACCGTTAATCAAACGGAAACCACCCAGAAGGTCATCTTCATCGGTTTGAGCCGTGATATTCACACGGTAGCATTCACGACGAAGTTTCGCACAAACCTGTTCAACCATCAATGTCTTACCATTACCAGAAAGACCAGTAATGAAGATATTGTAGTTCTTACGCGATTTGACTACCTTCTCAACATCAGAGAAGTGACCCCAAGCAACATAACCAGAGAATCGGTCAGGGACGAGCGAAGAACGCTCCCCACCAGTCATTCCCATAGTCATCATAGCGGCGTGGTCAGCAGTAGCGACAGTACCCTGAACAGGAGCAGGAGCAGGAGTCGGTTCAACCGCTTCGACAGGGGCTTCCGCCACTGGTGCAGGAACAGACTCACCGCTCAACTGGTCGAGTTCGGGGCAATCGTACATACCACGACCCACTTTACGAGCAGAGTCTTGAGTCAACCAAGAAGGTGGACAAGCGTAAGCACCAGAAGCGGCACACGCATCCACAATCTCTTGACGCGAAACAGGAGATGTGCAACCGGCGTCTTTCAACGCTTGAACGAGTTGCATCATACGAGAGTTCATTTAGTAAGTATCCTCCAACGAGAGTTTCATCAGTGAGCGGGAATCCGTCCCCCGCTCAGGAGTGTCCATTTTACCATAATGAGGCGGTGCATCAACCCCTTAATATGCATTTTGAGGCACTTTTTCGTGAAAAATCGTCATAAACCCCTGCCAATAAGCGGCTTATAGGAATGAAATCTTTTTTATTTTGTTTTGTTAGGGTTCTGTTAGGGTATTTCCTCCCGCGTATATAAAGGAACGCGGGCGCGTAGCAAACAGCGTACCAGAACACCCAAAAATCCCCATTTTTCGTCAGAAAATAAAAATAAAATTGTTTTTTGGGGCGTAAGTCCTTATTTTACAAGGATTTAGGTGAAAAAAGGGGTTAAAAAATGCGAATTAAGGGGTTGTGGTGGTGCCTCATTATGGTAAAATGGGTGCATATGAGTGAGAAATCGCTAGTCAAAACCGCTTCCAAAGACATCCTCGCCCGAGCGATGGCAATGGAAGATATTACGGTTGAGCATCGTGCGGACGCCCCTAGTGCGTACTTCGATGTTCAGAATCGTCTTTTGTGTCTTCCTGTCTGGAAAGATATGGATGACTCAGTTTACGATATGCTCGTTGGACACGAAGTGTCCCACGCATTGCATACTCCCGCCGACGGTTGGAGTGAATTTGTCAATAAAGACGGTACTCGTCAAATGTTCCTTAACATTGTTGAGGATGCACGAATCGAACGCCTCATTAAAGACAAGTTCCCCGGCCTCAAGCGTGACTTTGCGAGTGCATATAAAACGCTGAACGACCAAGACTTGTTCGAATTGAAGGGTCGCACCATCGACCTTGATACTCCGCTTATTGACCGCTTGAATCTTGAATTCAAGTTGGGTCTTTTCGGTCTACTGGATGTTCCCTTCACTGATGAAGAGCGTCCGTATGTGACTCGTATGGCGGAAACCAAGTCATTCGAAGATGTTATGGAACTCGCTAAGGAACTCTACGAGCGCCATCAGGAAGAACAGGAGCAAGAACAGCAAGAAGCCGGTTCTGGTTCTGATTCGTCTGTTGGTGCGGGTGAGGGTGACGGTGATTCCGAGTCCGATGCAGGTGAATCCGATGAACAATCGGGTGAAACTGGTTCGACTGGTGCGGATTCAGAAGATGGTGATGAGTCTGGTGAAGATTCCGCTTCTGGTTCTGGTGATGACGGTCAGGATTCTGGCGATTCGATGGAAGATGACACCGATGACGGTGAATCTGCTGAATCGACTGCTGGCGATTCTTCGTCTAGTGATGATTCCAGTCAAGAACTCTCCTATGAGGACTATGAAGCCAACACCGGCAACAGTCCTGCGGGTTCAACTCAACGCGCCTTCGAGCAGGGTATGGAGAATATGCGGGATGAAAACGCCTATTCGACTTCATACTCCACGCTTCCGAAGATGAATCTTGAACAGTGCGTTGTCGATTGGAAGACAATCGGTAATGACCTCTCTGCTTACTACGCTAAGTATGAGAACTCGCAAAATGAAGAATTCAACGCTTCACGCGGTGAACTTCAATCGTTCTTGAACAAGTCGAAACCAACTGTGATGCATATGGTTCAGCAGTTTCAGATGAAACAAGCCGCTGATGCCGCGAAGCGTACTGATGTGGCGAAGACTGGTGTTCTCGATACGGTTGGTATGATTAACTACCGTTGGAGTGAGGATATCTTCCTCAAGAACGAAGTCCACGCTGATGGTAAAAGCCACGGTATGGTGATGTATGTGGATTGGAGCGGTTCGATGAGCGGAATCCTTCAGGATACCGTCGAGCAATTGATTGTTCTCGTCGAATTCTGCCGAAAGGCGGGTATTCCGTTCGATGTCTACGCTTTCTCCAGTAATCAGTGGTACGCCTCGGAAATCGGTGAACGATACTCCGATGAGTGGAGTACCGAAATGGAGCGTCTTGCCGAGATTCAGCAGTACGAGAAGGTGACCGAAGATAGTCTTCGACCTCATACCTTCCAACTGTTCCACTATCTGTCGAGCGATATGAATGCTCGTCAGTTTAAGACTGCTCTGATGAACTTCTGGTGGGTTGCTCAGTCTGCCCACTCTTACCGTCGCGTTCCTAGTTGTTACGGTTTGGGTTGCACGCCACTGAATGAAGCAATTCTGTGTGCGATTCAGCAAGTCCCCGAATTCCAAGCGAAGCACGGAATTCAAGTGGTGAATACGGTTGTCCTCTCCGATGGTGAGGGACACGGAATCGGGATGCGTGGTTACCACCGTGAGCAGTCCTACCTTCGTGACCATTCGACTCGTAAGACATATGAGGTTGGTAGCGGACAAGGTGCTGAAACCGATACTCTCGTCCGAGTCCTGAAGGATAAGACTGGTTGTAACGCCGTCAGTATCCGTCTTCACGACGCCAAGAACATTAAGAATCTTCGATGGACATTCACCGATGGTTCTGAGTCTGGAAATCAGTCGTTCGAACGCGCCTGCTCCGAGTATCGTAAGCAGAACTTCACGACTCTTCCGAATGCGTCCTATGATGAGTACTTCATCGTCAAGGGTAATACCGAAGTTTCCTTCGATGCTCTTGAAGACCTCGATGATGACGCGAGTTACACCAAACTCAAGAACGCCTTTATGAAGGGTAACAACAATAAGAAGAGCAGTCGAGTGATTGCTAACCGCATCATCGACCTCATCGCTTCCTGAATTTCTTCCCCTACGGGACATTTGCCCTTGGCAGTTCCGTTTCATCAGCGCCCCGTTGGCATTTGCCAGCGGGGTGTTTTTTTAATTCGCATGTTCCGACGCGCATGCCCATGATATATAATATAGAGAAACTTATAAAACTGGAGTGATTATGCCAAAAAAGACCTACAATGATATTGTGCTAGTAGAATGGGTAGACGCGGAAGAAAAGGGTGAAGCAGGATGGAACGACATTAAAGAGATGTTGGCTTACGCCAAGAAACCTTGTCCACTTATGCGAAGCGTAGGTTTTGTAGTACACCGCGACGACAACCATATTGCATTGTTGAGTTCAATAGGTCCAGATGAGTGCAGTACCGTAGAGAAAATCCCCACCACCTTCGTGAAGAGCATCACCCCCCTAAAAACGATTAAGCCTGCGAGAGATGCCACGCATAACCCATTAAAAAACGATTAAATTTAATACCATTTTTGAGTAGAAATGGTCGCTGTTTCCCTATACAATGCACCTATGAAATACCTTAACCACCTTAATGAAGAAGTAAAACAGGATTTCTATGAGCATATGCTTAGTGTATTCCTTAAGAGGTGTCAATCCCTAGTGGATGATGCAATGCGTAACTATAGTTGGGAGCAAGTATTGTCTATTCATAAGGGAAGACGATACGATAAGATTGTTAAGGCTGATATGCATCGACCCGATTCACCTTCACATAGTGTATATGCTTTCGTTGATAAAACAAATGGAAATATTCTAAAACCTGCTACTTGGAAAGCACCTGCGAAACACCCTCGTGGCAATATCTACGAAGATGATTGTATGCAGTTTATGGGTGCATATGGTCCTGCGTATATGGATAAAATTAAATCTTATTATGGCGCTTAACGGTTTACACGCAATACGAACTTATTGATTCTTGATTCCTTCACAGCAAGTACTCGTAACCCCTTATAGAGTTGGCGTATATTACGAGACTTATCGTTACGAATTAAAAACCAAACAGTTTTATCTCCCTTCACTTCACTTGGTTTTGTGATAATATCGCTTGACCAAATGGTGAGGGTATTTGTTCTACCATCATATTCAAAATCTTTACCACCAAATGTTCGTTCGACGATTGCACCCTTATTGAGTAAGTCCGAACCGAACACGACATTGCGTACTTCTGATGCATTGGCTTTAACGGCGAAGTTTGGATTAACCTTATAGAATGAACCCATATCTTCAAGAGCAATATTCCTTCGCTCCATCTCTCTGTCTAGGTATCTCTTGGCTTTATCACCGAAGTACCTATCAGCACTTTCCCATATCTCTGCACCGTCTTTCTTAAGTGAGATACCATATCTCTGCTTCTTGTCGTTGACGAGTACGATATCGGCTTTCTTTCTGCCCGATGTATCTCTCCCCATCTCGACACACTCAGTGATGTTTGAGTATTTACAGGTTTTGGTTTTACCCTTAATCTTAAATACAATATCAATTGGCGAATGTGCTTGTTCAATCATCTCATTGATTTGTTTGATAATAATCATTTCGTTCTCGATACCTGCACTCCTTGAACCTTGACGATTCTTTGGTTTGGCGAGTATTGAGAAGTTATTGATATACACCATACCTACACTGGATGTGCTTGATGGCGTATTGTCATACTTTGCACCCATATCCTTGAATTTCTCTTCAAGTTCCTCAAGCAATTCTTTTCGATTGTCATTTGTGAGTACAGCAATGCGTCTACCCGATACTTTCTTTAAGTCTCGGTAGCCATTATCTTTCAATAATCTTACTAATTCTGATGGAGTTGTTGGTATTAGTGGCATCAGAATATGTATAAATAACCAGAGGAGATTCTATATGTTAAATTTTAATGATTACAACAAAGCAAAAAAAACTGCGGAAGATAAGCAAGAGTTGTATGTTCGTGAAGAAGAAAAACTCAAAAAATTAGAAGAAGAAACCCAAGATACAGGGTGGGATTCTCTTGAAGGAAAACCACACTTAGTAGATGAGTATGTCAAACACATTACGAGGAACAGCAAATGAAATCATTCATTGAAATTACCGAAGGTTGGAAATTTCCAAGAAATGCACCCGATTGTGACAATACGAAAGTATGGTTAGATTGGATAGTGAATGGCGAAGACAATCCTGCATCATTAGAAGCCACTGGCAAAACGCACCTCAAATTCCAAAAATCAAAATCAAGAGCAGATAGACCAAATGTGGTGTGCTTCATCGCACCAAAAGGTGGTACAACATATACCCTTGCTCAAGCAAAAGCATTGTTTGAACCAATGGGAATCGAAGTAACCGAAATAGAATATAAGATGCAGCCAGGTGGTCAGTATCACGATGAAGATTCACTTGCTTATGCAGTTACATCAGCACATCATGTTTTCAAGTTGGCGTGGAGTAGGAATGATTGGGTATTATTCAAATCTGGTCTTAAAATACAAAAGCCAGGTACAAAGAAGAAAACACAAACAACAGACGAAGAAGACAAAAGAATTGGTCTTGGTGGTACGGCTCTTCGTCCACAATCTTTAGGTATTCCCTGTGATGAAGAATTAACAATGAGACAGATGATGAAATACACGAAAGCGGGAATCAAGAAACTTAATCTTCCACCAGAACACACAAAGTGCCTTATTACCATTGCTGAAAGATGTTCAACTACAGAAGGTTGGGGTGACATTGACACAAGTGACCTGAAAGTGAAAGAACTGTTCGACGACCAAGCAATAAGAAATATTGGTAAAGACTTTGCAGAAGTGCTTGGTGGTATATGTCTAATCACAGCAGGGTTTGATACTTGTAGTTTTCCTTGTGCAACAAACTATCCAATCGCAGACTTCTTTGTATCCAAACCATCCAAGGGAGTAATTAAACAGTTTGTTTCTGCCAAGACAGGTGGTGGTTCTGCTACTGCATTCTCAGGATTTCACGCCGCATTGCAGATGCAGGACTTTCTCTCTGCAACTGGTTCAATCGAAGATAACTCAGTGTTTCAAGATAGACCTGGCAGCAGAGAAACAAGTAGAAAAGAAAAGGAACTACTCAAGATATTTGATAGAATCATTGGCAATAAAGCGTGGACTGAACCTCTTGAAATTGCCAAGGATTTGAATACCGCATATTGTGTAGCACTTGCAAAAATGATGGGAAAGAAAGTAAGTCAGTTAACTCTTCCACTAATCGCAGAGTGGGTATTGTTACACAAATCTCCAGAAGAATTAGACACTTCTCTTACCACATTAAGAACACAATCGGGTATTGGTGGTAAGGGTATTGCAAAGAATAGACTTAAATCTGCACTTAATGGAACAGCACCAGAAGGTGTAGTAAATATCAGTCTTACTAACCAATTAGCAAAACACATTTCAACAGAGTATAGAAATGAACTCAAACTAGTCCTTGGTAGATTAAATGCTTGGCAATATAACGCAGACTGGAATAGAGACAAAACACAAATCATTCAATCAGTTAAGGTCTTCAGACATATGGACTGGAAAGTCAAAATGGCAGGAAACTCCAAAGAATTCCAAAACAAAATTGCATTTGTAAAAGAAGGCGTACATACATTCAAGGAATGGGAGATTATAAATGAAATCATTTAAGAAATATGTCAAAGAAGAAATCGCAACAAGGGAAATCGATGTGTCTGAATTCCCTAATCCCCTTCAAGGCAGACTTAAAGCCATTTACTTAACAAAAGGTAAGATGGATGGTAATAGCGATGATGATGTTGTAAGAACCAAAACAAATACTTGGAGTGGTTCTAAACTTAAACCGTCACAGTCCGCAATCTATCTTGGTAAATCACTAGGAATGGCTATTGGTGGTGTGAAGGGTGGAGACTTGGGTTCTATTGTATCACAAGACAAACACATTCTTGATGGACATCATCGTTGGGCAGCAACAATGCTATCTCAACCTGATGCAAAGATTACAGGGATTGAAGCAGATTTAGGTATTGGTGATTTAGTTCCTGTACTTCGTGCATTGGGTGATGCGTTTGGTAACACTCGTCGAGGTGAACCAACAGGTGGTGATGTGAACATTTACAAAGCAACAGTTAGAGATGCTTTGAAAATGATTATGACTGGTTGGAATATGAATCCAAAGTTCTATGACAAAGAGAAATCAATCGCTTGGTTAGAATCTATTGGTGGTAAACCAGAGTTGGAAAAAAGACTGAAAGCACTACAAGGTAAGACTCCACCAAAGGGTGCGCCACCAAGAATTGAAATGCCAGTAATTGATGCTGACCAAGGACAAGAAAGACAAACTGCATCGATGCTCAAAAAGGGTGAAATTGATGTAAGACCACCTTACGCAAAGGTAAAGTAATGAAGAAGTTTACTAGTTTTATTAAAGAGACATATGCTGATTCGGGTATTGGTAAGTGGATGAAACAATCCGCAGGTGGTGAGCCTGGATGGGACAGATATAACACCAAGGGTGAGCGTGTTGGTAAATGCGGTGACTCTGATGAAGGTGATGCATATGCCGCTTGTCTATCACCAGAGAAAGCCAAGAAACTTGGCAAGGAAGGTATTGCAGATTTCGTAAAGCGTAAGCGTGCCGCACAGAAGAAAGCGGGAGATTCAAAGAAAGGTGGAGAGTCTAAGAAGGGACAGAAACCAACACTCGTCAAGACAAAAGCAAATGAAGAAGTTGTATTAGAAGAAAATGAACCTACTAATCCTTCTCTTTGGAAGAAAGCAATCGCAAAAGCAAAATCTAAGTTTGATGTGTATCCCTCTGCATATGCAAATGCTTGGGCATCGAAGTGGTATAAAAGCGAAGGTGGTGGTTGGAAAAAGAAAGCAAAAAAAGTTGAAGAGGATTGTGGGTGTGAACACATCATCGAAGAATCAGAATACCAAGGAAAGAAAGTTAAACTGAACGACCCATTCCGCACGCCTGGAAAAAAGAAAAAGTTTGCAGTCTATGTAAAGAACGAATCGGGCACAGTTGTAATTGTTCGCTTCGGTGACCCGAATATGGAAATCAAGCGTGACGATGATGAAAGAAGAAAAAACTTCCGAGCGAGACATAATTGTGCAGAACCAGGACCAAAATGGAAAGCAAGATACTGGAGTTGTTACCAGTGGCGAGCAGGTGCAAAGGTAGACAGTTGAAATCATTTAAGCAATACATCACAGAGAAACCTGCAAAACTATCTGCAACCTTTCCATACAAAGGTGCCGAGTGGGATGACTTTCGTGGTCTAGAGAATCCAAACGAACGAGAGATTAGAGCATTATTGAAGAAATCAAGAATGAAAGAATTGAGATTTCTTGTGAATAACAAAGGCAAGATGTGGGCCTGGGATACGGATGATGCACTTCATGATGCAGTAGTATTTGCGATGACTGGCCAGAAATATGTCGGCGATTATGCAAAGGGAATGATTAACTTTATCAATCCAGACGATGAAGATGATTACTACGGTGTACCTGACGGTAATTTACATGTGACGGTTCTCAATACACGCACAGTCGGTGATGACTTTGCACTCAAGAACAAAACAATGAAAGCACTTGCAAAGAGAATTAATGCTAAAGGCGAAGATAGAGTATGGTGGGTGGGTGTATGAAATCATTTAAGCAATACATTTCGGAAGAAGAGTGTCAAGCGTATACCAAGCAACAACTAAAAGACTTGGAAGTATTTGC
>CEUX01049200.1_pt1 | contig 10041 bp, 14 predicted proteins | sample 531361 | NCBI WGS metagenome assembly CEUX01 (sample SAMEA2622736, study PRJEB7988) | marine metagenome | isolation source: saline water (ENVO:00002010), including
GACAAATGGAAGTTTTCAGCTAAAACTGCAGCATTTACAGCAGCTGATGGATTTTGTTATCTTGTTACTGATGCTGATGGATGTGCTGTTACTTTACCTGCACCAAACATTGGAGATAGAATAAAAATAGTTTTTGGATGTGTTACAAGTAATAATCATACAGTTACATGTGATGCAACAACAACTTTATTTAGTGGATATTCCCTTATGTTGGATGCTGATGGAACAGCTGCACAATGCAAGGTTTTTGCTCCAGATGAAACAGATGATGATGTTATCACATTAAATGGTGGAACAACTGGCATTTCTGGAACAATTGAGCTTGTAGGGTTAAGTGATAAAATGTGGCAAGTAGAGGCAGTCTTATATTCTGAAGGAACTGTTGCTACACCATTTGCATAAACCTAAATAAATAAAGGTTAACAGAATTGCTTACTGTGGGGCAGGTCGTATAAAGGGCTTGCCCCTAACAAGCTTAAAAATTATGGTAATAAAAGCACTTATATTAACAACATTATTGACTAGCGAGCCTGCTATCGTTGCAATGCCTCCTGATAAAATAGAGGCAAGAAAACGTAACGGAAAACGCAATAAAGGTCGTAGGCGTGGTGGAAATGGACTCAGATAATAAGGGTGCTCGAAGTTATCGTGGGCAGGTAATAGGAGATAGTTTTTCAGTCACTTTGAATTTCAAGTGGCTTTTACAGATTATAGCAGGTACAGCTTTAGTGGTATGGTCTTTTTGGAGAATGGAAAGTAGAATTGTAGAATTAGAAAGAAATATGGTACTTGCTTTAAAGGAAATAGAGTTACATGAAGAAGAAAGAAAAGCTGCAGAACAGGCACATATAGCTGAAATGGAAGAAAGAATGCAATGGTATGAAAAAGAATTAAATTTAAATCCATTCAGTTGGGGAAAAGGAAAAAAATAGATGGCTAGAGATTATAAAGATGAGTATGAAAAATTTCAAAAACATAAATCAGCATATCGTGCAAAATTAAATGCTGAGAATAGGAAAAGAGGAACTTATGGGAATGGAGATGGAAAAGATTTATCCCATAAAGATGGTGGTTTTGTTCAAGAAGATGAATCTATAAATAGGGGTAGAAAGGAAAAAAGTCGTTTGAAAGGATCAAAAAGAAAGGCACAAGAAGGAGGATTATTGGTTGGTAAAAGTCATGAAGAAGGTGGTATACCAATTGAAGCTGAGGGTGGTGAAGTAATAATAAATACCTCTGTTAATGGTGCTGCAGATATGCATGAAGAAGAATTATTAGAATTAAACAAGAATCCACAGGATTATGAAATTATACATAAAAATGAATTAGCGTCACATGGTGGTGTAGTTGAAAAAAACGCAAGCAATCGTGGTTTAATAGAAGCTATAGAATATATTGAAACTCATGGAGATATACCATTTAGAGATGCAAGAAACAGGAGTAAAAAATAATGCCAAAGGTAGGTGAAAAAGAATATCCATATACTGAAGAAGGTATGGAAGAAGCAAAGAAAGAATCAATGGAAACAGGTATTCCAATATCTAATGCAAGGGATAGAGTTGAAAGCTATCAATTAGGTGGAATGGTAAAGCCACCAACAGAGCCAAGTATAAAAGCATATAAAAAAGGTGGAAAAGCATAATATGGCTATAATATTTATTTGTCATAGATGTAATAGTAAAGTTGAATGCGAAACAAAAGCAGAGATGATATGTGATTGTGGTCATTATGTAAAGGATCATGATGATACACGTAATCATGTAAATATGCGTAATACATGGGCTAAAACTACTAAATTAGAGTTTAGTCAAACTACAATGGATCAAGATATAGCTGAAAGGAATAGTAGGTAATGGCTACACTTAGTGCACAAATAACTGATTTAGTAGGAGGGACTATAGATCAAAATGCATGTGATCAATGGGCAGAAGATGCTTGTAGAGAGATTATAAATGTACTTCCAGATAAGTTAAAGGCAAAATGTGCAGCAGCAACTGAATTAGATAATTCACCACTTGTTATGGATATGGATGGTGTAGGGGAAGTATTATATGTTACTCGTTTATCTGCTGATTCTGGGGGTTATCAAATTCCATGTAGAGAAATACCAGCTATGTATGGAGGTCTTGCTGAAGATAGTAGTGATCTTAATTATTATGGAACAGTTACTGATCCTGTATATTGGATTGATGGTAATAATTCTGATGCATCTACATTATATGTTAAACCAACTTTAACGTCAGCTCAAAAAGCTTATGTCCATCATATATCATATCCAACTGTAGATGTTAGTGCTGATAGTTTAATAGCAAATTTTCCTGATGAAGCAGAATATCTTGTTGTTTTATTTGCAGCTATGAGGCAATTGCTTCAATATAAAAATACAATAGTAAGTAATTCTGATATAACAACTGCTCTTACTGCTATTAATACTGAGCTAGATGAAACTCAAGCGATATGTGATGAGATAAATACAAATATTGATTCTGCCGTTGGTCAAGTAGGTGAGGCAAATGTGGCTGTAGATGCTAGTGTAGATACTGCTCTTGCTGCAATGGTTACAGCATCTGGAAGAATAAATACTGCAGTTGCACTTGCAAATGCTGAATTTGATAAATCTGATGCACTTCTTTCTTTAGGTGAAACAGATAGTGAAGGTGCTGTAAATACAGCTACAGCTAAAATAATAACAGAAATGGATGAGACTCAAGCTGTATGTGATAAGATAGATGCTGACTTAGTTCTTGCAAAGGCAGAAATTGTACTTGCTAAAGCAGAAGCAGCAGAGCTAGCAACAAGTACAGATAATTCTTCAGGGTTTGAAACTGCATGTGATGCAATGAAAACAGAATTAGATAAAGTTGACAATATTATTGTAGAAGCTAGTGCCGAATTTGATAAGGTTGATAATGTTATTGTTGAGGGTAGTGTAGAACTTGATAAATCTACTGCCCTATTAGATTTAGGAGAAACAGACTCAGAGGGAGCTGTAAATACAGCAGCAGCTAAGATAATTACTGAATTAGATGAAACACAGGCAATTTGTGACCTTATAAATACACAAGCAGATAGTGCGGTAACAGCTTTAGGAAGCATGGGAACAGAAATAGGACTTGCAAATGCCGAGGTAGATTTGGCTAATCCTGAAGTTGATTTAGCAAAGGCGGAAATACTTGAAACTGTTACTCTTATTGATGGTGGAATAGACACTGCTGTAGCAGCTATAAATACATCTGTAGATAAAGTTAACGCTGAGATGGTTAAAGCTGAATTAGAAGTTGACAAGGCAGAAGTAGAGGTTGATGCAGAAGATATAGAAAAAGCACAAGGTTATTTAAATACAACGCAAGGATATATTAATTTAGCACAAGGATATTTAGGAGAAGCACAAGGATTTGTTAATGAGGTAAATGCAAGAGTTGCACAGGTGAATGGTCAAATAGCTGTAGCAAATGGATATTTGGCAACTGCATCTGGTTATAATCAAACTGGTCAAGCATATTTAGCTACAGCTCAATCTTATGGAAATCAAGCTAATGGATTTGTAGCTGCTGCAGGTACTTTTGCAAATGAACTTCAAGCTAAAATAAGTATAGCAGGTGGTTATATATCTGAAATTAATGTAAGACTTGCACAGGCAAATACAAAAAGACAAGAATCGCAATCAAGATTAACTGCTGGAAATGCTTATTTGCAAGAAGCTAATTCTATAGTTGGTCAAGGAAGTGCTTATCTTCAAGAAGCTCAAGCATATATATCTCAAGCTGGTGGATATGCCAATGAGGTTGGTGCTAGGTCTTCATTTGCTTCAGCAAAAGCTCAAGCTATTCAAGGGCATATTAATACAGCCCAAAGCTATATAGCAACAGCACAGGGATTTGGAGGTGAAATTCAAGCTAAAATAAATATAGCAAATGGATATATCTCAGAGGTAAATATAAGATTGGCTCAAGCAGATGCTAAAAGGCAAGAATCTCGATCAAGAATTGAGGCTGGGAATGCTTATTTATCAGAAGCTAGTGCAAGTGCATCTGAGGTTCAAGCTTATGGGAATGAAGTTAATTCAAGGATTGCTCAAATTGGTGGTTACTCTCAAGTATTTCAAGGCTATTTAAATGCAGCTCAAGGATTTGCATCTGAAATACAAAGTAAAATTGCTATTGCAAATGGATATGTATCTGAAGTTGCATCAAGACTTAGTGTAGATAATGCTAAATACCAATGGTATGGAGATCAATATATGAAATTACAAACAGAATATAATAGAGGTTTAGGAATGTTAACAGGCATAACACAAAAAGGTTCTGAAGAATGACAGTTAAAAACATAATAGCTCAAATAGAAAAATCATTTGGAAGACAATCTGAGGCATATCTATATCAACTTATAAATGATGGTCTTATAGATATATCTAATAGAAAACAAAACTATATTGTTTCTGCTACAACTGATCTTGAAAAGAAAAAAAGGTGGTATGAGTTACCTGCTGATGTACTTAGTATTGAAAGAGTTGAAGTCCTTGATACTAATAATAGATATGTTTTAATACCTAAACTTAGTGATCCTCATAAATTGCTAAGAGGTGATTCAGACTCTTCAAATGACGAACTTAAATAGGAGTTAATATGGCTAAAAGAACTTATCCAAATGATAATTTTGCATGGTTTAATGATGACCAAAGACTTGCAATACTTGCTCTTGATACAACTTCATCCTCTTCAATAGAGAGAACTACTGAAAAGTTTGATACATTTCAAGAAGATGGTAATTTAAGTGGCACAATAACTGCTACAACTACTTCAAGTACTGTTCAAGTAACTTCAGCATCTCATGGTCTTACTACTGGGGATAGAGTCGAAATAAGTGGAACTACTACTTATAATGGTAATAAGACAATAACTAAAGTTAGTGACAATGTTTTTTCAATTACTGACAGTAATAGTGGAAGTAGTGAAACTGGAACTTGGTCTTCTTTATTTATAGATAATGGTCTTAGAATTACATATAAAGCTAAATATGGTACTGTTAATGCTGTTACTCAGGATTTAGATAGCGATATTGGTCTTGATACAAGTTTACATTCATCGCTTGTAAATTATATTAAAGCTAGACTATATGAAGATCAAGGAAATCCACAGCAAGCACAATATCATAATTCAATATATGACAATTCAATGATGAAGCAACGTTCTCGTAAATCTGGAGTAAGGGTTCTTTCAGTACCTAATTTATAGTAATGTCTAATACATCAACAACATGGACAACAGATGCTAACACAAATGCATCATCTTCATCTTCTACAACTTGGGTTGAGGGAAGTGATTATGAAACTACCTCATGGTCAGAAGAAGTTACTCCTGTTGCAGATGCATTTACAAATTCATATTCTTTATATGTTGATGGTACAGATGATTATCTTGACTTAGGTGATTTAGATTTAATAAATACTAATGATTATAGTATTTCTATATGGTTTAAAACTAATAATACTAGTGATGAGATGGTAATGATTAGTAAAGGTTATACTCCAAGATGGAAATTATATTTAGATGGAGATACTGATAATAAATTAAAATTTGAACATAGAACTTCATCAGGTGCAGTTGAGATAGATTCAAATTCAGCTTTAAATGATGATGAATGGCATCATGCTGTTATAACTGCAGATAGGGATGGACTTTTATTAATGTATATTGATGGTACGCAACAAACAGATACAGCAAGTTTAAATACTGATGCTTTAAAAGAAACAGTTTATGATGCTAGCTCAGGTGGCAATTATGATTTTGTTATAGGTTCTTATTCTCGAAATCTAACTAAAGATTGGGAAGATTATATAGACGAAGTAGCTGTTTTTAGTGGAAGAGTTTTATCTAGTGCTAATGTTACAAGTTTTTATAATAGTGGAGAGCCAGCAGATTTATCAAGTGAAAGTAGTTTGTCTGGGTATTGGAGATTTGAAGAAGGTTCTGGATCAACAGTAGAAGATTCATCAACTAATAGTAATACTGGTACATTGCAAAATAATGCAACATTTACTAGTATAGTGGCTAATACTGCTACAGCTCCAAGTACAGGAAGAACAGCTCCAACTTGGGTAAAAGATAGTAATTCACAATAGATAAGGAAATACAATGAGTAATAATAACGTAGTAAAAGAAACAAAGAAGAAAACAGAAAAAGTAGAAGCTATTGATAAAGTAAAAGATGCTATTGAAAGTTTAAAAGTTCAATTAGAGGAACATTTAAAACTAGCTGATCAGCATAAAACAATGGCAACAAAAGCACAGGGTGCACTAGAAGTATTACTTCAATTACATCCTGAAGAAGAAAAATAACACGCTCACGCTCTGCCAAGAGCTTAAAGTGTAACTCAAAAGGAGAATAAACATGGCAACAAAACCATTACATAGATATACTGTAGCAGAAGCAGGTAATTTGAAAGTATATGAAGATTATAAATCTCAAGAAATTAATTGTGCTGCTGATAATACATATGTAGAAAGTACGGATTGGGTTGACAATCCTGCAAAGTCTATTACTATAATTCCATATACTGGTGATGCAGCAGGAGTAATAACATTTAATTTAAAAATTAAAGGTTCTTATGGAGATGATATTGTAGTATTATTTGATGATTTTCCAATTACGATTGATAATTTACTTATTGATAGAATTAAGATGAAAACAGCAGATAGTTCAACAGATGAAATATTTAAAATACTGTCTTTCCATTAGGAATATACATGGCTAAAGTAAATAAAAGAAGTGTACCTATAAGCCCTAAAGATTTAAAGCAGGCTGTTCTTAAAAAGAATAAGTCTCTTGAATCTAAGAATAAAACATTAGAATCTTCTTTAAAATATAAAGAGAAAGAGCTTAAATCTTTAGAAAAAGAATATAATTCTAAAGCTAAAGAGTATAGAAAACTTTTAAAGGATATTGAATTTCATCAAGAAGAAGATAATAATCTTAAAGGAGCTTTATATTCTAATAAAACACTTTTATCTGATAAATTAAAAAAAGTTGATAAAGCTGAAAAAGAATACAAGAATTATAAGAAAGAAATTGAAAACCTTGGACTTGAAGAAAAAAGATTATTAGAAGTTATATCTAAACTTGAATTTTATAAAACTAAATGTGAAGAATCTAAAAATGAATTAGGTGGCTTGCAAGTTAAAAAGGATAATGCTTTAAATGATATTGTTTCTGCTAAAAATAAAATATCTGAAATAGAGGTAAAGGGTGAAGAAAGAATAGATTACTATGAAGCTAGATATGAAGCTCTTGAAGAACAAGCTAAAAAACATGAAGATATGGTTTATCAATTTGAACAACGTCTTATTGAGACTCAAGATTTATACAAAGATGAAGATAGTAAGCTTAATGATTTATTGGCTAAATCTAAATTGGAAGAAGAAAATGCTAATAATGAACTTAAAGCAATAACAAATCTTTGCAATAATACTGAAGATAAATATATAGAATGGGAACGTAAAGTTTTAAAAGCTAAAGAAGACGCAGACAAAGAAGAAGATAGAATAAAGAAAGCTAAAGAAAATTTTGCTAAATGGAAAATTGGAGTTCTTGAAGAAGTTGCAAGATTAAAACTTAAAAATAAGGTTGACAATATAGATAAAGCTGGATTGTCAGATATATTAAATGGCTAATGCAGGTACAAGTGCAGTAAAAATAATAGATAACGATAATGATGTCGTATCCGTTACTAATAATAAACTTGATGTAAATGCAACGCTTGTAGCAGGTGCTTCAATTGATATTGGTGATGTTGAGATTACTGGGCATTCTACAATTGCAAGTGGTCAAAATGATACTGTTGGTACAAGTGCTGAGGTTTTAACTTCTAGTACTGCTTGTAAGCATGTAGATATTATGGCAGCAGTTGCTAATACAGGAATAATATATGTAGGAGGTAGTGGAGTGACAGCAGCTACTGGTATTGCTTTATATGCTGGTGATGTATATAGTATTGATATAGATAATTTAAACGATGTGTACGTTATTGCCACAGTTGATGGTGAAAACGTGCAATACACTTACTACAACTAATGGCAGTTGGCGTAATAAGAGATCATCACAATCTAAGGCGTAATTTAAACCTTAATGACAACTATATATCTAATGATGGTGGTGATGAAGGTATTAGAGTTACTGATGCTGGGCTTGTAGGTATTGGAACTCCAGTCGCTCCATTAAGTAGTCTTGAAGTATTTAACTCTAATGTGCAATATAGCACAGGAACTGCATATCAGACTAGTACTAATATAATAGGAAGTGGAACAACATTTACATCGGCAATGTTGGGGGGTCGGTTTATTTTTGATGATGGTACGGATGCTGGCATTGTAACAGGATTTGCAGCATCTAATATAATTATAGTATCAATTAGTCAAACTGTTGGAGCTGCTGACGACCTTCGTTCATATAAAATATATTATCCTTCAGTTCAAATAGATACAAGTGGGAGTTCTTCAAGTCTTAAAATAGGTAACATGACAATAGACAATGATGAGATTGACCTTGGTGTAACTGGTGGTGTAACTATTGATGCTGGAGATGATATTGTACTGTCTGCCGATGGTGGCAATATTACAATGAATGATGGGACTAATGCAATATTTGACTTTGATGTAGATGACCCTAAATTTAAAATAATGGATGATGCAGATTCTGGGGACTATTTTTCAATTAGCGTAGCAGCTAACGGACAGACTACTTGCTCTACAGTTGATAACTCTGGTGCTAGTGCTAATCTAACACTTGCCGCAGATGGAGATTTGATTTTTAAAACTTCGTCTACTGGAACTCATAGATTTCAACCTGAACATAGGACAACTTCAGGGACAGCGGATACAGTTTTATACATTCAAGAGACTTTAAATGCTGGTTCAGGTGAAGCTGGAGGGTCTGATGCTCATTATGGTATTTTTTATCAACAAGCACATACTGATATAGGTGGTTGGAATAGCATATATTTAATGTATTTAATTGGAGGCTCACTTAATCCCTTCACTGTAAGTAAAGAGGCTAAAGTAACTGCAGGTTTTGAATTGAAGTTAGTTTATGATGCTGATAGTTATTCAACATTTAGTGTTGCAGATAATAGTCATTTAAGTATAACTGCTGCTGAATCAGGTAATGTTCAGCTATATGGTAATAGTATAGTTTTTGGAACTAATGCAGGAGGTAATCATACTGGATTTTCTATTAAAAGTAGTGGTTCAATGTGGAGTGCAGCTGGGGGAGAGGCATATATAGATGCAGCAGGAGATATATCACTAGATGCTTCAACTGGGATATTTAATTTTAAGGATGCTGGTGATGATGATGATGCTTTTAAGATAACAGTTGTAGGAGGTACTGGTGCAACTACATTAGAGACTATAAGTGATGCTGCAGATGGTCATTTATCAATAGTGGCTGATGGTCATGTTGAATTTGATGGGTGTGGGGTAGGATTTGATCGCATAGACGGAGTATATGATGTAACCAATTCAACTGTAGATTTTAGAACTGGGAATAAAGCATATTTGAATTGTACTGGTTTTGGTATTACTAATTTAAAGCTAACATTTCCAGCTACCTCAGGTAATTTTGTATTACTTATAAATCATCCTCATCTTGGATGTAATATAACCAATTATCTTGCATATGATTCTGGGGGGTCAGCAGCTTCAGGAGATGCAAATGTAAAGTGGTCAGGTAACACTGCTCCTACATTGACTAATGATCAAAATCATGTAGATATATTAAGTTTCTTTTGGGATGCAGATACTGAGACTGCTTATGGTGTTGCAACTTTGGATTTTCAAAACTAATGGCATTTAAAGACGAAATATTAACTTTTGAAGATACGAAAATTATTACGCAGGATAATATGGAGGTAATGATGAGCTGGGAATCTCCTATAATGGAAAAAAGTGCAGAATATATCTGTCAAAGTAAAGGAGATATTTTAGAAATAGGATTTGGCATGGGTATATGTTCTGATTATATACAAGCACAAGGAGTAAATTCACA
>CEUX01102290.1_pt1 | contig 10034 bp, 10 predicted proteins | sample 531361 | NCBI WGS metagenome assembly CEUX01 (sample SAMEA2622736, study PRJEB7988) | marine metagenome | isolation source: saline water (ENVO:00002010), including
CTCAGCTCACGGATTTCAGGCTCTCTATCACTTATACCTTTCCCATATAGGATATGTACCGTTGCTATAGCTATCTTGCTGTTGTCACGTCTTGATTTAAACTGAGCACTAAATGGCTCCCTGATAAAGCGGTCCCCACTATCAAGAAACACCACTGCACCTTCATCATATTCAACAGCTTTATCTCTCCACAGAAAAGCATAAAACTCTTTATAGGATGAACTACCTATCGCATGACTGGCCATAGTCGACCAAGACTCACCAGTCCGTCTTTCTAAGGTTTTTTCTAGACGCTCTAATCCTGATTCAGTCATAACTTCCTGCAACGCAATAATGTCCATACGCTGAGCTATTTCAGCTAGGGCTTCATAGTTTTGTTTTTGACCATGACCAAGCCTTTTAACGTTCCAGGTTCCAACAATGATGTCTGATGCAAATGCAAAGCCTTGTAGCAGCATTAAAGCTAGGATGAGAAAATTTCTTAACATTTTCATTATGGACCTTTGGATTCAGGAGCAGAGTATATGTAGAGCGAAGCCTTTCATTACATTGGAGGCATAGTTAAGTGGACTGTTAAAATAAGAGCCAAGAAACTTGGCCCTTATTGCTTCCTTAAAAAGGTCAGGCTAAGTTAACGCCGTAAGTCGCGGCTAAAGGTGCTAGGCCACCTTCAAAGCCTTGACCAATAGCCTTAAATTTCCATTCGCCACTGTGGCTATATAATTCTCCAAACACCATTGCCGTTTCTGTCGATGCATCTTCTGAAAGATCGAAACGAGCAATTTCGCTGTTATCTTTTTTATTCAGCACGCGGATATACGCTTTGCTTACTTGACCAAAGCTTTGTTTACGGGCTTCAGCTTCATGAATTGTGACAGCAAAAGCGAGTTTTTTGGCTTCAGGTTTCAATCCCGCAAGGTTCACGTTTACGGTTTCATCATCACCATCACCAGCACCAGTGCGGTTATCACCCAAATGCTCAACATTACCACAAGGTGATTTTTTGTTGTTGTAGAATACAAAACAACTGTCATTCAACACCTTGCCATCTTCACCAACCATAAAAACTGAGGCATCTAAATCGAACTCAGCACCATCAGTAACACGAGCGTCCCAACCTAAACCGACAACGACATCTGTTAATCCGGGAGCTTCTTTAGACAAAGAAACATTACCGCCTTTTTTGAGAGAAACTGCCATCTTTCTGATTCCTTATCTGTATTTACACTGAGATACCAAACTGGGCACACATCGCTTTCAAACCACCGGCATAGCCCTGGCCAACTGCGCGAAACTTCCATTCTTGGCCATGACGATACAATTCACCAAAAATCATTGCAGCTTCTGTTGATGCATCTTCAGCTAAGTCAAAACGAACGACCTCAACATTCGATTCTTCATTAACAATGCGAATGAAAGCATTAGACACTTGACCAAAGTTTTGTTTACGGGTTTCAGCCTCGTGAATAGTAACAGTAAAAACGATTTTATCGACGTCAGCTGAAACTTTGCTTAAATCAACTTTGATAGATTCATCGTCTCCGTCCCCTTCACCGGTGCGGTTATCACCAGTATGCTCAACTGAACCGTCTTGTGAGCGAACTTGGTTATAAAAAATGAAATCGGATTCTGAACGCACTTTACCTGATGAACTTAATAAGAATGCCGAAGCGTCTAAATCAAATTCATTACCATCAGTTGAACGCGCATCCCAACCCAGACCAACAATGATTTTCTTTAAACCAGGATCTGTTTTTGACAGTGATAAGTTTCCACCTTTCTGAAGTGTTAACGCCATTTTGTGTCTCCTTAGTATCAGTTTTATAGGGCTTTATTTTAAAGTTAGCCTAACAGAACAATGCCTTACTGAGCATCAAATCACACTGTTTCACTAGTCGAATCAGTGCCGTTTTTGTTAGGGAACATTACACTTGCTATTATTCCAACGGTCAATACCGCTAGCACTATAAGCAAACTTGTATTGGGCGAAACACCATATCCATGATTAAAAATATGGTTTGTTGCATTTAAAGCTAATTTACCACCAATGAAGAACAGCAACACAATGACTGCTTTTTCTAAATGTACTAAGTATTGTTTTAAGGCCTCCAGTACAAAGTACATATTTCTAAGACCCAGAATGGCAAATATCATTGCTGCGTAAACAATCAGCGGTTCACGGCTCACTGCAATAACAGCTGGCACCGAGTCAAATGCAAACAATACATCTGACACTTCAACAACACAAACACATAAAAACAAAGGTGTTGCGAAGTAAAAACCTTTAGAAGGAATAGAAATACCTTTATTTTCTGTCTTTTTAAGCTCAGCTTCAACTTCAAAGCGTTTTAAAAAGAAACGATTACCATGCAAGTGAGGCCACGTTGGAAATAGTTTACGGGCTACACGATTGGCAAAGTGATCTGTGTAATCTTCTTCTTCGTCTGCATCATCGCCTCCGCTTTTAAGCATCATTACCGCAGTCCAGATCACAACTGCTGCAAAGGCAATTTCAACCCAAGGACCAAATGCGAGCAATCCCGTTCCAATTGCAACAAAAACCATTCGAAAAACTACTGCGCCGACGATGCCCCAAAATAAAACTCGGTGGCGTAAATTTTGAGGGATCTTGAACCAGGCAAAGATCGCCATGAAAACAAAAAGGTTATCAACACTTAATACTTTCTCTAATGTATATCCTGTAAGGAATAGGCTGGCCATTTCAGGTCCGTGCGTTTGGTACAAGAAACCAGCAAACACCAATGAAATGAGTATCCAGAATACACTCCACACAGTTGCACTCTTTAAAGATATAGGCGCATCTTTACGATGCGAAAACAGATCAAGAAAAAATGCAGCTAAAGCAAGTACAATAAAGACTGCTGTAGTGACTGGGGGGAAGCCAATTGCGGTATCCATAACCGGTATCACTTCATCTACTGTATTCACGATATAAAGCCCTTATAGGTCAAAGTCAGATGGGTTTAAACCCAACTCTGAACAAATCATTCGGCAAACGACCACTTCTTGCTTGTCAAAATCACCATCAGATGAACCGATAGCGATACAAACACGTACCAGCAATCGTGATTGATCAGCTTTACTGCGGATTTTGCCAACTACTGACAGAGCTTCTGCACGACCAATGCTTTCATCAAATTCAAATTTTGAGCAATAGCGGTTGAAGGTCTCAATAACAGTATCCATGTTAAAAACTTTTAACTCTTCTGAATTTTTGATGAAGCCTGTCATTTTCAGCTTTTCAGCAGAGCTAATTTCACCGTCAGCAGCGGCAACTAGTGCGCAACCCGCGACTACGGCTTCCATAAATTCTTTATTTTTAAACTTAACTATCTCTTCAGTGAGCTTTGAACGTGCCGCTATGGCATTTGTTTTCAACCAGTTCAACATACAAGTACACTCTTCATTAAAAAAATAAGTCACTCACGATGCGAGGTTATTTAGACCCCGCGCGCCAACGCATCCCCCAACCAAACGCTCTATCCATTTTTTCGTGCCCTGAAAAAAAGCGTACTTCTCGGTTAACTCGCACAGTACCGCTTATGTTTTCCAATAAAGCGATCGCACACATCCCCATTTGGCCCCCTTCTTCTGAAAGACGGACTTCAACCGGTGCCTGATCAGGTACGTAGATGGTGATAACGCCATCAGTTGCATGCCAATTTGGCGCACCGTCATAAATGAAAGCAAATACAAGGATCCGTTTAACCTCACGCCACTGACTACCGTTAATACGCAGCCACTCGCCATCGACTGAACTACCTGTTCTGTCGTCAGCCATTAACTCAATGAAGGGCTCATCACGATAACTCCCGAAAGAATTACCCAATGCTTGTACTGCGCCTTTTTCGCCATTTTTTAACTCATAAAGACAACCTACATCCAAATCGATACCGCTATTTTTACCAAAACCAAAAAAGCCGCCACTTTTTGATCCACGGTTCCAATTCAAATTGACTTTTATCTCGCCAAAGTTGCCGTCTTTTTTCTCCAGACTGATGCTGCTTTGCCTTTTATCTAAACTAATCTTGTTTAAATTTACAGGCTTCGCTGGTGCTGGAGTTGGTGCTGGTGCTGGTGCTGGAGTTGGGGTTGGATTTGGAGCAATATCAACACCGAAATGTTTTGCCAAAGGCTCCAATCCTCCAGCAAAGCCTTGAGCGACACAGCGAAACTTCCATTCGTTGTTGCGGCGATAAAACTCTCCCAAAATGAGCGCTGTTTCTTGTCTACCTTGTGTTTCAATCACCGCAGTCAGCCCACCGGAAATCGAAACATTCAATTGCTTACAGCCATCAAAGCGAGCTCTGTTTTCAAAGATAGTTGCAGTTAAAGCCACTTTCTCTATTGCTACATCAAGTTGTTCAAGATTCAGGCTGAATGAAACCACGCCAGCATTTGCTGTAACGATTTGGATTGCGCTCCTATGAACAGCTGTTTGGCCGTAAAAACACATATCCCCATCACCCCGGACTTTGCCATCCGAATACAAAGCAAAGGCAGAAACATCAATGTCAGCTCCAACAATCGGAGCATAGTTGATCGTTGCTGATACAATTCCTTTAGGGACAGATGCATTTGCTCCCGCAGTTAAGACTGTCATACAACCACTCCTACTGCTTCGCGTGAAATATCTTGTGCTGTGCGCCCACGACAAACATTACCTACCGCAGTAAACGTCCAGTTGTCACCATTGCGTTTTAAATAAGCCATAATCAATCCTGTGTGATTTCCCTGATCAGACAGATTTAATCGTGCCAATTCTTTACCGTTGTCGGCATCAATAATACGGCAGTAAGCATTCGCTACCGAGCTAAAGTTCTGGCCTGTGAAGCTATTGACCGTAAAGACTAAACTGGTGATATCTGAAGACAGGCTGCTAAGAGACACTAAAATACTTTCATCATCGCCATCACCTTCACCTGTACGGTTGTCTCCCGAGTGCAGTACGTGACCACATTTTGACTTTAACTGGCGGAACCATACCAGGTCCGTAGCTTTGCCGGCAGAATCAATCATGATACAAGAGGCATCAAGGTCAATTTCTGTAGTATTTCCCAGTAGTTTACCAAAGAAACCTGTCGGTTTTGCGGCATCCCATCCCAAACCCAGCACTACTTTACGTAAAGCTCCACCGCCTTCTTTAGCTAAAGAAATGGTTTGTTTTTTTTGTAATGAAATACTCATTGTTCACATCCTTCGTTGATCAATATTTATTTTGTGTTCTTCTTCAAATCATTAATCTGAAGATTAAGTACCTCGTGCCTGACACCATGCCATTGTGCGCGTTCGACGATAGAACGGGCCCATTGAAGATGAGTAGCAGGTTCACACATGGCATTTGAGTGTTTAAAGACAGCTAACGCACCTTCGGCCATAATCATTCGTGCACTATTGAGATCCTCAATGCTAACCCTTAAGGCGTCATGAATAATGTGAATTTGGGCTGGATGTATAGCAGTTTTGCCAACCAAACCATGCATCACGTCCATTTCTAGCTCTTCTTCCAAGATCGATTGACTATCAAGTCGTTCAAATACAGGCGCAGTAAGGGCATAACCGGCGCTTCCCATAACCCCTACGAGCATTGAAATCACATAGCCCATTGGCGTTTTATATAACGTGTGACTAGCGCAACGACGAAGCCCTAAGCATCCCATTAGATCATTGCCACCGATTCGGAGCGCAAGAACTCTATCTTTAATGGAATCATTTAACGCATCCCGAAGGTCTACCATAGCGACAGGATCGAAAACCTCTTTGGTTTCTAGCGTAGGCATCAATAATAAACTGCTACCCTCGACAGCATGTTGCCACTGACCGAGGTTTATAAGACTTAGTTTAGGTATAACAAATCCGTCTGCTAGATGAACAGCATCGATGTTGTTCAAACGTTGAGCCATTAACGGAGAGCGAGGACGGATAAAAATCAATGGGGTATCTTCGCGACCACCACATTGTTCAATCCTTTCCATAAGTGAGCACAGGTTGGCGATCCCTATTTCCACATCAGTTTCAGACACAGAATCCTCAAGGCAGATAACTAAAGAGCGTAAACCTGCAATTTTTTGGTTCATCACTATGTCAAACAGATCACTTCGGGTTGCAGGCATATAAAGTGTTGCACCCAATGCGTAAGGTGAAATTCCGTTCACTAGCTCACCCTTTTTATAATCGTTAATGCACGGTAGGGACCAAGTTCGTTCCCCACTTCAACCACTTCTAATCCTGATTTTTCAGTTAACATTATTAGCAACGCAACATCTTTATCTGTCTTGCTGCGAACAAGTACTTTGTCGGGCACCCTACGCATAACTGCTCGTGTAGCCTCGGCAATACCAGGTTTAATTCGATTAATGTTGTCAACACTAAATTTTTTGGCAAAATGCGCAATGACGTTTAATGCTTCTTTTGATAGCGATTCTTTTTGGGCAGGTAACCATGGGCATGCAGCTAAGACAGTACTGCTTTTAGATTTTTCTTTTGCTGCGATAATCGCATCGATGAAATTTCGACTTTCATCATACTCTACTAGATGTTGATAGATGACGCTTCCATGCAGACCTCCCAGTGCAGGCCAAATTGTCCGTGAAATTAAACCCGAAACGGTTGCACCTAAAATTCCGCATGGGATAAGCCAATCATCAGCAGATGCGGCCATCCATGCTTTACCACAGGGGTCTGCAAGGACCACTAATCTTGGTTCTTCTGGAAAGCCATCGAATTGAACAAGACTGCGTTTAATTTCATCTGAAATAGCTCCTTTACCTGTCCAGCCATCGACAAAAATGACTCCATCAGTTCCATGTTTATTAATAATCATTTTCATGGCATCAACATCAATACCCCGATCACGAATAATACTGACGCCATAGTGAAAACATTTTACGTTAGAACTATCTAATTCTCGCTTTAGCAAGACACCTAGCGGTACGCCTGCTCTCACCAGAGATATGAGAACAATCTCTTGCTGAGGTAAAATCGTTTTGATACCACAAGCTAATCTCTGAACGTCTGTTGCCATGCGTTCTGCGTAAGCCTGCAATGACAAGTTGTATAACAAGACGTGGGCTTCGCTGGGAGCGTTTTCTATTGAAATCATCTCCGAATAATGTTTTTTTCCTGACTGAATTAAGGCTTCTTTCTTTTGAACATCAGTAAAGTCAGTTTCAACTTCTTTTAGCAGAAACAGTACATCCTCAGTCGCATAGCTACCACTGCCCAAGGTGAGGTTATTCATCCTTACCACCCATGAGCTTTAAGGTAATTTGACTATTATTTGGCGTACCCCAAAAATGACATTGGCTCATAAAGCCCAGATCTGAAAGGCTGTCACCAAAACCTAGAATACTACGTTTGCCAAATAGTGATTCATCGCGCCGAATTAACTCCAGGACAGCATTTTTTTTGCTTAGCACCCTCGGTAAGAAAGCAAGATTATTGCCGTTAACATGCACAGTTAAATCATCGGCTAATCGTAGTTTTTTAACATCTTCAAGTACGTCAATCAGAGTACTATCGGTCAAGTTATTGTGTTTGACTACTACGTAGAATGACGTCTCCATTTCTTCAACAACCCAACTGCGTAACGAATACCCTCGCTTATCACCTAGACTCAAAATGGTTTTTGAGAGGTCTTGGAGTCTTGCTGCAAATGGTGCTAACTGTGACATCATATAATCATGCCAAGCGATATCAACATGACCATCAGCTCCTAGAATCACTCCACCATTGGTGCAAACAGCACCACAGGAAAAAGGAATATGGACACGGGAAAAAGCTTCCCTGCTCCTAGCTGTAACCGGAACAACATCCGAACTGCGCAAGAGCCAGCTAATAAAATGCATCTGCATTTCAGTCATGTACCCACTTGGCTTACCGTCAATATCTCTTGATGCAACGTACGATAAACTTTCAGCCATTTTTCTTGCTGTTTGAAAAAGGTTATCATCAAGATCAACAAGCACCAGAGGGGACTTGCTATTCATCGGATAGAACCTCTGCGTTCAGCGCGGTGATAAGATTTTTGTCTATAGAGTCCCTTACCGTTTCAGCGCAGATAATTATCCTGTCGAAGTCTCTATCTGATACGTTATAAAGAAAATTAGGAATGCCCATACCGTAGTTGTCTCCAAAAACTAATGCTGATTTAATGGCATGACCAATGGCTATGGGAGATCGAGTTGTTGAGCTAAAATACACTTCAACCCCCGCCTTTTCGAGACGTTCAGCTAATAGAAAAGGCCGAAAAACAAATTCATTTGTTCCAATTACAAGCACTTTTTCACCCGCGGCAGGCTCCTTGTCCAGCATTAAAGTGTCAGCGTGATTAATGACACCAAACCTCCCCCAATCACGTTCAACATTAATTGCCCAAAGACCTTCCGACATGCTATTTACCTTAGGCATTTCTGGCAATGGAGCGTCGTAATTTTCAATAAATGAATAGGCTCCAGCTAGTAAAGACACGCTTGTAACAGGTTTAGATAAGCCGGCTTTAACAGCACCGTTTGACCAATCGGTTAGTGTAACGGTTACAATCTGCTCAACATTTAAGCCAGAAGACTCTAAAGCACCCATAAGGTTGATAAAAGTGTTACCAGTTGATGCTTCATCATCGATCAAAACGACTGATTTAGCCTGCTTTAAACGATATAACGCTTCCGGTTCCTGCGGCAGGTATATAAGGTGTGACGTTGCATGGCTGTGATCTTCTTCAAAAGTACAGAAGATTGGCTTATTTAGCTGGTGTCTTGTGCTGACAATATACAAACTGTCGTCCCGCAATTCTTGGTAAGCACGATGAATTCCTGCGCCAAGGCCCACAGCAGTTTCAGCCATGCCAATAAGTAAAACGGGCCCTGGAATATCAGAAGGAATTTTAGCGGCCAGAGCAGAGTAAGCCTTCTGCATAACCGACGGCTTAACAGGAATATGGCGTCCTAAAACTTTTGATACAAATAAAAATGCACGTTTAGGATTGCGACGTTCAGCAAATCCAAACAAATCATCTGGTGCAATATCGCTATCCGAAACCGAAATTTCTAGCAGACCACGCTTAAGATCAACATGCTTTTTGAGAGGGAATACAGCCAACCTCTAGTCCTTAGAAGAAAATCTCACATCAATGTTGCAGACAATATATAATATCGGGTTAAAAGAACAAGAATTTTATGTGCATTTTCCCCAAAAAAAAGACATCAGCGCTATACCCCGCAGCCAAGAGTGTTAATTGCTGCTTTGAGATCAGTATCTTTTTTACTCCTAATACATGTCGGGTGAGCCGGTGTAACCGTGTTACGCGAAAACACAGAACCTACCGCGCAGGATTAACTATTGTTGCGAAGCAATAGTTTTCGATGTGTGCGTTAAAATACGGGGTAACATAATACAAAGTTTAATGCAACAGTTAAGATGTACACCTTTTATATTTAAAATCAATCACTTGATGTTCTTGCATTTTTTGTGATCTGTTCATGATTGAACCTAACCAATAGACATGCATAAGTTACCTATGCTTACATTAAATACACCAGTAAAGCTTCATTAATTGTGATTATATCGGCGATAGGTATGTCTCTTTTCACATAGAAAAATCAGTGGCTAGTGAAAAAGAGTGAAATATATGAGATTAAAACAACAGCTCTTGACTAAAATTTATGAAAAAATGAAATTAGTGTGAAAAGGCCAGCACCTGCGGAAATAAAGGAGTTTCACTCATTTCACTACTACCCTTTGTAAGGGTAGCGCGCATTTGTTGCTCTAACGCATCTTTAATGCTGATAGGCAGTTCAATGTCGGCAATCTCGTAGCGCAGTACTTTCACGCCCCAGGGGGCTGCGGCTTCATCTAATGCTTTTACCACTTCTTCATTAATTTTGGCGCGTTCTTCAAAGGTTTTATCCAGATCAGTCTGGCCAATCACAGAACGCATCGTTGTTTGAGCCAACTGGGCGGAAGCGTAACGGTAGTCGTTAATGCCGTAGCTGGCTTTATGGGGATCGATCACCTGC
>CEUX01076617.1_pt1 | contig 10017 bp, 11 predicted proteins | sample 531361 | NCBI WGS metagenome assembly CEUX01 (sample SAMEA2622736, study PRJEB7988) | marine metagenome | isolation source: saline water (ENVO:00002010), including
TGACGCCATTGAGCGACAATTCGGAGGCAAAAGTGAGTTTTAAGCCTCTTAATCGTCATTTGTTGCTTCGAGAAGTGACCACGGCTAAAGAGAAGGAGCAAAGCACTATCTTGGTGCCCGACGATTATAATGTCAAAGTAAGCCCCTACGGTGTTTATGAGGTGGTTGCCACTGCCGATGATTGCACCAAGGTTGGGGCTTTGAATGCCAAAACAAAAGTCTTGGTAAACAATACTATGGTTGAAGAGATCAGCGTGGACGAGAATAATCTCTTGCTGATCTTGGAAAACCATGTATATGGTGTTTTTAAAAGCTAGGAGAAATATATGCAATTCTTGGTAAGTGTGACGTTGCTCACGGCAGCGATCAGTCCTCCTGCGTCTTACGCTGAATTATATGGAGAGGCTTATTTTGATTGTGGCGCCCATCAGTTGAGTCCAGCCCAGGTGAAGGTCATGGAGGACTTGATTGAGGTTGAGAAGAGGTTCTTTAAGCAAAACCCCCAGATCCCACAAAGTTTAAGAGGAATGATTTTAGCGGCAGCATGTCGTGAAAGTCGCTTCACTTCAACGGCACGTGGCGACTGGCGCAACCGCCGCGGCAAGCGGGTCGCTATGGCTCACGGCGTGGTACAGCTTTGGCCTTGGTGGGAGCGCCACTACGGAGTGGATCGCGATGATCATGCCCAGGCAGCCCGTGCGTGGCTTACTCATGTTGTACACCAGTACAATAAAAACAAGCGGTATCGTCGCTGCCCGCGCAACTTTTCCGAGGAGCGACAATGGGTCGCGGCGTGGGTTCAAGTGGCCCGCGGCGGACGTGTTAATCGCTCTAATCACTATCGGTGTTATGAGGTGCCATCGCACTACAAGACCCTTAAAAAGTGGCGCCGAAACATTCGCAAGGAACGCCATCAGGCAGACTACGATGGATGTTAAGGTAGCATATGGTTCCTCGCTGGAGGCACTCCGCTTTGCAACCGAAACGGGGGCAAAGATCGTTTTAGATGATCCGGTCTTTCCCCCTGTTTATGAAGATGCCCAACTCAAAAAAGAGTGGGCATCTTTGTATTTCACTCTCCTCTTATCGGGAGACGCCATTGGTGGCGATACTGTAACAGGAACGCATGTGGGAGAAGATGTCCTCAAGGTTGTGTGTAAAGGCGGCATTGTTAATACTGTGCCTTACGACAGTCTTTACGTTTTTAGCGATAAGAACATTTTCGGGCTCCCGGCCCCCCACGCCCTGAATACTCTTCACACAGTTATAGATCATTTAGAGCCCCTTTCACTAAGCCAGCCGCACCTTGACTGTATAGAGACAGGCGAGCACCTGGTTCGCACAATTCATTTACATAAGGCCAACTCTGCTGCCAAAACTAAACTTTATGCAATATCCCTTCTTACAGAAAAAGAGTTGCATGATTTTGACTTTTCCGATACAATAGTGAGGTTCAAGTGTGAAGACTTGCTCAAACAGAATGGCTTTGAAGGCGCGGCCAACGGAAAAACCAGAAGAGCGCTCAAACTAACGACGGTCAAACGACAGGTGGTGACACCCATGCACCAATACAAAAACACAGAAAAGATTAAATTTTTTAATGGAAATTAAACCTCCCGCGAAACAGCCTTTTCACTTGGTGGGCATTGTACCAGTTGCTGGCCAAAAGCTCGACTTTGACTTTCCCTGGCACGACTCACTTCAGCCTATTGGTCAGAATTATTTAGCGGTGGAGAAGGCTGTTTTCAATTGCGCCCTGGCCGGCTGCAAAACAATTTGGATTGCTTGCCCCAAGGACATGCAGCCTTTGATTCGGTACCGACTGGGCGATTATATAATAGACCCCTATGAGCTAGGAAAGACAACCAAATTTGCTCGGTATCCGGATTACAAGGAAATACCCATTTATTATGTTCCCGTCCATCCTAAAGACGTTGATCGTCGTGATAGTCTAGCGTGGAGTATTATAACGGGCGCCTACGCCGCCTACCGCACAGCCAAGAAGATCACTAAGTGGGCAACTCCAGATCGCTACTTCGTATCCTTTCCATACGGACTCTTTAGCGACCGCTCACTACAGGACAGTCGCAAGCTGGCTCGAAAGTCTACACCCTTTTGCCTTTCCTATGAAGGCAAGACTTTTAAGGACGGCCTGTTCCTACCCTTTACCTTTACACCAGAAGACTTCCTGGTTGCTCGCAATCGAGTACGGAAAACGGAAAAGAGGGGGTTCGATGCCTCACGTAACCGACTACCAGTGGAAGAACAATACACGGGCCGTTACTTTGCTCATGATTTCGTCTTCGCCGATGTGGAGTTAGATTCCGCCCAAGTTCTTGAAATTCCTTGGTATTTTGATGTTTCAAGCTGGAGCGGCTTAAAAAAATGGTTAGGGTCGGATTATTATCTTGACAAGCCACCCCAAAGTATATTATCATATCATGAGTGGAATCCTATAGGAGTAGATAATGAACAGAAGTAAAATACCCTTTGTCGGGTTGCACGCGCACAGCGGAATGGGGAGCCCCTTCGACGGACTTGGATACCCCTCAGAGCACATGGACTTTGCTTATAAGAACGGCTGCAATGCGTTGGCACTCACAGACCATGGCAACATGAATGCTTTTGCCTATCAAGTACAGCACGCCAAAAAAATGAAGCAAGAGGACAAGAACTTTAAACCTATCTTCGGAGTCGAGGCTTATTTTCTTCCGAGTATTTCCGAATGGAAAGAAGAGCTAGAGCGCGCTAAGGAAGACAAAAAAGCCAAAAAAGCCATCGATAAAAGCAAGGCCGGTACAACCATCGAAGACGAAGGTTCTTCCAAGGGAGGCAATAAAGCTATCCTTAACCGACGCCGCCACCTGATTCTCTTAGCCCAGAATCAAACCGGTCTTAACAATATCTTCTCTTTAGTCTCCAAGTCTTTCCGCCCCGAGAATTTCTATCGTTTTCCCCGAATGGACTATGAGATGCTCGCGCAACATAGCGAAGGCATCATCGCCGCGTCGGCCTGCTTGGGTGGTGTATATGCGGGAGATTATTGGGAAAATCGCGACAAGGGTGAAGAAGCAGTTCGCGAAGCCATGAGTAACACCAGCAAGAAAATGATGGATATCTTTGGGGATCGCTGGTACGGTGAATTGCAATGGAATAGTATCCCCGAACAGCACGAACTCAATCGCTATATAATTCAAACATCAGAGAAGTGGGGGTTTAATTTAATCTCGACGGCTGATAGTCACTACCCCTCCCCTGGCGCCTGGAAAGATCGAGAGCTTTATAAAAGATTGGGGTGGCTAGGCAAGGGAAGCACTCCCGAGTGGCTTTCAAATGAACTTCCGGTGGATGTAGAGGAAATTGGATACGAACTCTATCCCAAAAACGGCGACCAGATGTGGGCCTCATATAAAAAATACTCACAAAAATGTAAGTACACTTACGATGATGATTTGGTACGCAAAAGTATAGAGGACACTTATCACATCGCCCACAACCTTATCGAGGATTTCATGCCTGATAATACGGTACGTCTTCCTGGGTTTGTTGTGCCCCCGGGCCATACCGCTGATAATGCCTTGATTGCTGCTTGCGTTGAGGGGCTACGCAACTTAAAGCTCGACAAAGATCAAGCCTATGTGGAAAGATTAAAGGAAGAGCTAAAAGTCATCAGCGACCGCGGTTTCAGTAAATACTTCTTAACCATGTATGCGGTAGCCAACTCTGCGAACGAGGTGCAACTTACTGGCCCAGGTCGTGGATCGGCAGCCGGTTCTCTTGTGGCTTATGCGCTGGGAATTACGCAGATCGACCCTATTAAATATAATCTTCTGTTCTCCCGCTTTCTGCGTGCTGATGCCACAGACTACCCCGACATTGACTATGATGTATCGGACCCCATGGGGCTCAAGGAGATTCTTATTGACAAGTGGGGAAACACTACGGTTGTACCTATTTCCAATTTTAACACTCTACAGCTTCGATCCCTCATCAAAGACATCTCTAAATTCTATGGCATCCCCTTTGTTGAGGCAAACGCGGCTACGTCGAAGATGTTGGCCGAAGCTACTCCTCTCGCAAAACGTAAGCATGGCATCAAAGCTGGTGTATATACCCCGACGTTTGAGGAAGTTATGGAATTCTCCGACTCCCTCAAAAGTTTTCTGATGAAGTATCCCAAGGTCGCAAAGCATGTCAACGTGCTTTATGGACAGGTTCGCGCAGTTTCTCGACATGCCGGCGGCGTCGTTATCGGGGAAGACTTAGACAAACATATGCCCCTTATCAACAGTGGGGGAGTAACCCAGACCCCCTGGTCAGAAGGTCAGAATGTTAGACACTTAGAGCCGATGGGGTTCATCAAGTTTGATATCTTGGGTCTTTCCACTTTAAAAATGATCGAGGGGGCCATCTATCACATCCTCCAGCGTCATCATGGCATTGCTAATCCCTCCTTCGAGGATATCAAAAAGTTTTATGACGAGACCCTCCACCCTGATGTTTTGGATCTTAATGACCAGAATGTTTATCAAAACATCTTTCACAAGGGTAAATGGGCTGGGGTATTCCAGTTCACGGAGAAAGGTGCGCAGGCATTCTGCAAGCGTGCAAAGCCCAAGAGTATTGTGGATATCGCCGCCATCACTGCTATTTACCGCCCGGGACCTCTTTCGGCGAATGTGCACGAGCTTTATGTTGACGCAAAGCAAAACCCGGAAAAGATTAATTATGTCAATGACTTAGTTAAACAAGTTACTACAGAGACGCACGGCTTTCTGATCTTTCAGGAGCAGATTGCGTTGCTTGCCCATAAGCTGGGTAAGGGCTTGTCTTTGGACGACGGCAACACACTGCGTAAGCTTTTGACCAAAAAAGGAACAGGGAAAGGCGATGAAAAGAAAAGAAACCTCCATCAGAAATTCATCGAAGGTTGTGTCGATAGGGGCCTATCTCGCGAAGAGGGACAAAAGATTTGGCAAAGGTTTGAGTATTTCAGCGGCTATGGTTTTAATAAGTCTCACGCTGTATCTTATTCTACCATTTCTTATCAGTGTGCTTGGCTTCTAAACTATTATCCTTCCGAATGGATGGCCAGCTTTCTAGACAAAGAGCCTGAGAGTCGCAAAGAGCGTGCAATAAATATTGCCAAGAAATATGGATTTAAAATCCGACCATTGGACATCAACGAGTCGGGCCTAGTGTGGGGTATTACTGAGGACGGGAAAACCCTTATTCAGCCCTTGGCCTCCTTGAAAGGGCTCGGTGAAAAAGCCATTGAACAGGTAATGGATCATCGACCTTTTCAGACTGTCGAAGAGTTTTTATTCAACGAGGAGATTGTCTATTCCAAGCTAAATAAGAAGGCCATCGACGTTTTGAGTCGCGCCGGCGCCCTCAAAGTTCTGATGGATGAAAGGTTTGCCCACCCCAAGCACTTTTGGACGGTGGTCGCACAGAATCGACCCAAGAGCCGTAAAAAACTAAAAGAGTTGATTGCGGAGCATAAGGACATGGAGGACTTTACGCGGGACGAGTACATTGAAAATACCGTGGAACTATCGGGCTTGTACCCCTTTAATCTGGTGCTCGATGACCACACACGCCGTCGCCTGGATTTTCACAAAGTCCCTCCCATTTCCGAATTTGATTTGGACTTGAGTGTTGCATGGTTTATTCCACGTGAAGTGATCAAGCGCAAAACAGTTAAGGGGCGCCCCTATTACATTGTCAAGACTATTGATAGCAATTCAGCCATGGTAGACATTAAATGTTGGGGGGTAAACCCAATGCGAGATAAAGTTTTTCTAAATCGGCCATACATGGCTAAACTTAAATATGAAGAGCAGTGGGGATTTTCTACAAAGTCCGGTCTGCAAAGTTGGAGGTTATTAGGATGATGTTAAGAGTATGCAAGGTGAGAGAGGGCGCCCGTCTTCCCACCCGTGCCCATGCATTTGACGCTGGGATGGATTTATATTATTGCCCGAACGGAGAGCGTGCCAGAATAATTCAAGACGAGGGCCTCGTAATTGAACCGCGCGGCAGCGTGCTCGTGTCCACCGGGATACGAGTAGAGGTACCCTATGGGCACATGTTAGAGGTCAAGAATAAATCGGGCATCGCGTTTAAACGACAGCTACTTGTGGGAGCATGTGTGGTGGATCCAGGCTATGAGGGGGAGTTGTATGTAAACCTTCACAACGTAGGGTTACGCCCTCAATATCTCCAGGAGGGCGACAAAATTGCCCAGGCGGTTCTAATTCCCATACTGCATTGTGGAATAGAGGAGATAGGAGAGGAAGAGTTTTTAAACTCTCCAAGCACACGCGGTTCTGGGGGGTTTGGCTCCACGGGTGATCGCTAATTTACCATCGAACTATTTAAACAGGATATTATCCTGAAGGAGGAAAAAATGAGTTTTATTTATACCTTACGCTTTGGCGACCTAGGCCAAGAAGTAAAAAGAATGCAGGCCGCGCTGGGTATCCTAAGCGACGGCGATTTTGGCCCTAAAACCCTAGCGGCCGTTAAGCAGTATCAAAAGATGAACAACCTGCTGTGTGATGGTCTGGCTGGACCCCGAACTCTGGGATCCCTGGGCATCAACGTCTTGGCCGGCATTGACGTTAGTGCGCACAATGGACAGGTGGACTGGCCAGAAGTAGCGCGCGCAGGTGTTAAATTTGCATGGGTGAAGATTACCGAGGGACAGACTCACGTCAACCGGGGGTGGCAAAAACGCTACGAAGCTGCAGAGAATAGCGGAATCGTTGTCGGGCCATATCACTTCGCGCGCCCCGACTTTAATAAATACGACACCCCAGAAGCAGATGCGCAGGCCGAGTTCAAACATTTCCGCGATACGTTGGATGCAGTAGGTGGAATAAAATCTGGCAACTTGACTCCGGCAATCGACCTTGAAGCGGGGATGAAAACTGACGACCAGTACAATGCCGATTGGTATTTAGAATGGCTGCGTCTCACAGAAGAAGAGTGGGGGGTGAAGGGAATTGTGTACACCGCCCGTTGGGCCTGGAACTTGTATATGCGCAATGCTTCCGAAGAATCGCGCGACAAGTTTCTTGAGTATCCCGTCTGGTGGGCCAATTACATTCGTAAACGCCCTTTGGTAGGTCCCGAGGATCAGCTTCGAAATTGGCAAAAGTGGGATGTATGGCAATACACCGGCTGGGGGGCATGCCCTGGCGTTAAGGGAAATGTTGATTTAAACTGGATGGCCGGCAACCAATTGTGTAGCCTGCTTGTACCATAAGGAGATACTATGAGTTCAGAAACCCGTAAGTTCCGCCGCAAGGGAGCGGCTAAGAACAAAAAGAAGGCCGAACAAGAGATGGCCACAAAAGTTGCTTTATTTGGAAAATTGCCCGATTATTGCTTGACTTGTGAAGAACCATTTGATAAAATGAATAAAGAACAAGTCACGTCCTGGAATGTGGTAGTAAACGAAAAGGAAGAACAAGTTCGCCTTTACTGTCCCAATTGCTGGGAAAAAGCCCAAGAAATAATTAAAGATTTTAAGAAACACTTAGAGGAGAAGTATGAGCAACCCAAAACCTGAAGTATTCCAATTGGAAGACCCTGTTAACCACCCCAAACACTACAATATAAACTGGAAAGGCGAGAAGGCCATCGAAACTTTTGATTATATCAAATCATGGGAGATGAACTACGCCCAAGGTAATGTGATTAAATACGTTTCTCGGTATCCCTATAAAGGAAAATCGGTGGAAGATCTTAAAAAAGCCCGATGGTACCTGGACCAGCTCATTGGTCAAGAGGAAACAAAAAGAGGGTCGGAGGGGAAAAGTCAATGAGATTTGAAAAGGCGCTTACTTATGATGATGTTCTTCTCACTCCCCGCTATTCCCAGATTCGAAGCCGACAGGAGATCAACATTGGGAACGCTCTAGATACAAATATTTGGCTCGATACTCCCATCATCTCCTCGCCCATGGACACAGTGACTGAAGGAGAAATGGCGTACGCCATGGGCAGCCATGGCGGACTGGGAGTGATTCACCGCTATAATGATATCGATGAACAGGCGGGGCTCGTGCGAGCCCTCTACGAATCCTTTAAAGAAGCCAATACAATAACCGATCCCGCTATTGCCGCGGCAATTGGAGTGACTGGTCGGTTTCTCACACGCGCCATCAGTCTATATGAGAATGGTGCCAATATTTTGTGTATCGATGTTGCACATGGCCACCACATTCTCGTCAAAGAAGCGATTGAAAAAATAAAAACGGAGCTTGGTAACGATATTCACTTGATGGCGGGGAATGTGGCCACTCTGGAAGCCTTTAACGATCTCGCCGATTGGGGCGCCGATAGCATTCGCTGTAATATTGGGGGAGGAAGCATATGTAGCACCCGTGTCCAAACGGGCCATGGTCGCCCAGGTCTACAGACAATTTTTGATTGCGCGCAGACAGATCGCGATGTTAAAATTATTGCCGATGGAGGTATCCGCACGAGTGGCGATATGGTTAAAGCCCTTGCCGCTGGTGCAGATTTTGTAATGCTGGGGTCTATGCTTGCGGGAACCGAAGAAACACCGGGTACCAAGTATGAAGATGGATCAGGGAACCTATTTAAGAAATATCGTGGAATGGCCAGCAAGGACGCACAAGTAACCTGGCGGGGGAATTATAGTTCCGACGAAGGCGTCAGCACGCAGGTTCCCTATAAAGGACCCGTTGAGCCTATTTTGAAAGACATTGTAAATGGCATTCGCTCGGGCTTCTCTTATTCGGGCGCCCGAGACATTTTAGAATTACAAACACGCGCCCAATTTGTACTTCAAACCAATGCTGGCTTACAGGAAAGCGGCACCCACATTTTATCCCGATGAAGTTTAAGCGCAAATCAAAGCCGAAGGATGCAAAGACTATCCAGTTCCCCTCTTTAGAGGAGCTTCATGTTAATTTATTGCTAAAACTTAAGTTTGATGACATTACAAAGTACTTCTTCTTTAACGAATGCATGAAGGCATACATCACGGAAGACCCCGACTTTATGCCCTTTTTACAGAAGATGAAGGAGAAGAGCATGTTGGCTCGCAAGTTTCGCAGTAAAAAGGCCAGCCAGCTACGAAAGAAAGAGCAAGAAATTAAAAACAAGTTTGCGCTAGATGTGCAAGACATAGAAGATATATTTGATATGATAGGAGAGGAGGGAATATGAAATTATGCGCAAGAGAGTGTCTGTTAAACAACGAAAGTTGTAGCAAAACCGATTGCCGGCAGTGGATGGAATACGAGGAAGATTTGAATTGCTGTCTCGTCGCCGTCGAAAAGAATGGCAATATGACTTTAAACGAAGTAGGAAAGCGATTGAAGATATCTTACGTTCGCGTCAAGCAGATAGAAACCGAGGCCATTAATAAATTACAAAAAAAAGTAATTTAACTTGGGGCTTAACTAATTATTACAACCCATTATACCAGATGCATGACATCTAATACTTTAAGGAGAGAAACATGGACAGCAAGAAGAACCTTTTGAACGAAGCGACAGTCCGCCGTTTTATGAAATTGGCCGAACTGGAGCCACTCGTTAACCCCTTTGTCGAGAATATCGCACCCGAACCGGTGGTTACCGAGGACGAGGAAGATCCCACCCCTGAAGAGGCTGAATACGATGCCGCTTATGAGGACGAGGGCTTTGAAGCGGGCGAAGAGGCCGCCGAAGACGCAGATCTCGGCATGGAAGATGAAATAGAAGCCGCAGGCGCCGAAGCTGGCATGGAAGAGAAGGTTAAAGACTTCTTGGAAGATGTCGCAGCAGCAGCTACGAAGCACCTTGGCGTTGCAACCGAGGTTGAAACCGATACCGAGGAGGTTGAGGACGTCGCAGCTATGGACATTGATGCCGAAGAAGACATGGAATTGGACATTGCCGATATGGACGACACCGAAGTTGTGGACGTTGACGATGTGGAGCTTCAAGAAGAAGCGCCATATGGCGGTAATAAAGGCGACATTCCGGCCGCTGA
>CEUX01032631.1_pt1 | contig 9997 bp, 18 predicted proteins | sample 531361 | NCBI WGS metagenome assembly CEUX01 (sample SAMEA2622736, study PRJEB7988) | marine metagenome | isolation source: saline water (ENVO:00002010), including
CAGTTGTCTTCTGGCTTCTGGGGGAAGTTTTCTGCCATTGAGGATGAAATGAAGAACTTGAAAAAGCTAATGCAGATGATCCGGGACGTGTATTTGAAACATACGAAGATTGAAAAGAAACAATTGGATAAATTATTAAAAAGAGATCTGTGGCTCAATGCCGAGGAAGCATTGGAGTACGGGTTGGTGGATGAAATACTATGAATGAAACTGGATTATGTTATGACGACGTATTGCTTGTTCCACAATACAGCGATATTAGATCAAGAAAAGAAGTTGATATTTCTTCAAAGCTAGGCGACGACTTGAAAATAAGTCTCCCCTTTGTTTCTGCTCCGATGGATACTGTCTCAGGTGCAGAGATGGGTAAAGCCTTGAGCAAAGCTGGAACGTTGGCAACTCTTCATCGCTACAACACTATTGAAGAACAGGTTGCTATGTTATGTTCTGTCACCAAAGAAGGGGGCAGAGTCGGCGCTGCTGTGGGGATTACAGGAGATTTTTTAGAAAGGGCACAGGCTTTGGCTCATTACGGCGTATCGTTTCTTTGTGTCGATGTTGCTCACGGTCACCACATTATGGTAAAGGAAGCCTTGAAAGTTTTGAAAAAAAATGTAGATATTCATATCATGGCTGGCAACGTAGCAACAAAACAAGGATATAATGATTTGTCAAACTGGGGAGCAGACTCAGTTCGTTGTAATATCGGCGGAGGCTCTACTTGCACAACAAGAGTTCAGACGGGACATGGAGTTCCGGGTCTGGCCACAATATTTGAATGCTCCAAGACAGAGGATTTCTGGATGAAAGGTAGCGGGAGAGCCAAGATAATCGCCGACGGCGGCATTAGAAGTTCGGGAGATATTGTAAAAGCCCTTGCCGCTGGCGCAGACTTGGTTATGGTTGGCTCTTTGCTAGCGGGAACAACGGAGTCTCCGGGTCATATAATTGAAGCGAATGTCGGTCAATTCAAAGAGTACAGGGGCATGGCCAGCAAGAAGGCGCAGTTTGAATGGAGGGGCAAAACAGGCTCTTATGAAGGTGTTACAACAATGATACCTTACAAGGGAGATGTTGCAAATATATTGGAAGATTTAGAGAAAGGTATTAGGAGTGGTTTTTCTTATTCGGGGTGCAGAAATATTGAAGAACTTCAAGAGTCTGCCCTATTTATAAAACAGACTGCTTCGGGCCAGAAAGAGAGTGCCGCTCACATTTTAGGAAAATAAAAATGGCGAATAGATTCAAGAAGTATGATGACCAAAAGAAAGTTGTATTTTATGAAAAAGAAGATAGACATGCCAAGCTTTTAATAAGACTTCATTATGATAGTTTAAAACAGGGAGAGTTCTTCCGGGCGCTCATCAATGGCTACGTTGAGGGCGATGAAGATATATTCCGGTTTGTTCAGAATTATAAATTAGCAAACACGAAAAGTAAAAGGCAGGTTTCAATTGCTGAGAGAGAAAAGAAAAAAACAAGACAACTCGCCAAAATTTTTTCACTTAGCGACGATGAGAGAGAAGAATTATTTGACATCCTAGAGGAGGAAAGGGGCGATTTATGAAAGAGTGCATGAAACTTTGCATGGCTTGTGAATTGAAGTGCAAAGTAAAAGAGTGCCGTTATTGGATTGATTATGGAGAAGATTTGAACTGTTCTTTGATAGCAGTGGAGAAAAATGGAGCAATGACTTTGCAAAAAGTTTCAGACCGACTAGGCATAAGTTTGGTAAGAGTTAAGCAAATACAGGACAAAGTTATTCAAAAGTTAGCCAAAAATATTAAAAGAGAACAAAAAAACGAACTTTAAGAATTATAATACTATTTATTTATAAATAAAGTATACTATTATTTTACCAAGGAGAAAAGGCAAAATGAGCAAGAATCTTTTGAACGAAGCGCAGATTCGTAAATTTATGAAACTGGCGAACATTCCGGCATTGGCAAATGACTTTGTGGACAAAAACAAAATTGAAGAAGAACAAGTTCAAGTTCAAGAAGAGGTTGTGTCCGAGCCCGAAGCAGAAGTGGAAGTCGTACAAGAAGAGACAGAAGCAGAAGCTCAAGAAGAACTAGATGAATCTAAAGTCGAAGCCGAAAAGGTGGAAGAAGAAGAGGCCCCAACAGAAGAAGTAGTTGAGGAAGAAGAACTTCCCATGGATGAGCCGGCTGACGAAGGAGCTGAAGGGGCTGTCGAAGACATGCTCAAGAAGTTTATCGAAGCAGGAGCAGAAGCTGTTGGCCTAGATGTTAGCGTCGAAGACGACGAAGGTGCCGAAGAAGAGCTTCCCATGGATGAGCCAATGGAAGAAGAGCCTCCCATGGAAGAGCCTGAAGGCGAAGCTGATCGATACGGGATGATGGAAAAGAACGAGATTTCCGAAGAGCTTGCGGCCGCCATCGCTCAGAGAGTATATGACCGAATTTTGCAAGAAACTAAAAAACAGGAAGTTGCAGAAGATCTTGATATTGACAAGCTAGCTCAGCGGGTTGCCAAGAGACTGGTCAAAGATTCCGAAAAATAATCCAGATGATGCTAGCGCATTTTCTTTGGTCTTATATATAATATAATTAAACCCGTGTGTTTCACATGGGTTTTTTTATATAAGGAGAACATAAAATGAAAAAAAGAAAAGTAACAATGGAAACTTTAAAAAAGGTGGCAATAGATTATGTAAACAACAGGGCGGATACGCATCGTCTTGCGTACGAGTTGAACGCTTACAGGGAACAGAATCCAGATGCAGACATCAAGCTTGCTAAAAAAGCAGTATTTGATATTCTAAGCAAAGGTCATTATAAAGAAGATTGGGTTGATCCACATTTTCCAAAAACCCCCAAAAAGGAGAAAGCCAAAAATGAAACTCGAAGAACTAAAAAAACTAATTCAAGAAGTAAAAAACAAAAAAGCAAGTGAGTATCAACTAATTGAAGAAGTTAGTAAGTTCATGTTGGCAAAGCCCAGCAAGAAAGAAGTCAATGCGCTTCGCAAGATTTTAAAGGAACGACAAGAAAAAGAAACAACAACACCAACAAAAAAGGAAAATAAATGAGCGAGCAAAACGAAGAAGTCGAAACCACAGAAGAAACAGAAGATCTTTCAAAAGAAGATGTTCTAAAGTTTTTTATAACAGATTCAGAAGAGTCGGAAAAGAAGGCTCGGATTTTCGGCTTATATGGGGACGTGGACGAAGATGTTGCTTCATCAATTGTCTATACCCTGCTCAGCCTCAAGGAGTCAGGCGCTCGAACCGAGATTGTTGATAGCGAAGAGGAAGAAGGAAAGAAGGAGATTGTCACGACACGAGAGCCAATCACGATGATGATCTCAACACACGGCGGTTCCGCCCATGACATGTTTGCAATATACGATACTATGAGAATAGTTGAACAAGACTGTGATCTTGAAACAATAGGGATTGGCAAAGTTATGTCGGCCGGCGTTCTGCTCCTTGCCGCCGGCACAAAAGGACTCAGAAAGATTGGAAGGAATTGTCGAGTTATGATCCATCCCGTTGCCGCGGCATCTATTGGAGATCTTGTTGACATTGAAAATGAAACAAAAGAAATAAAAGTCTTGCAAAAGCAGTATGTAGCAGAGCTTGTGAATAATACAAAAATGACAGCTTCTCAAATAAAGAAGATGATGAAAAAGAAACTGAATATATACCTCTCAGCCGAGGAAGCTGTTAAGCTGGGTATCGCTGACGAAGTTATCTAAAGGAGAAATAAAGCAGATGAAATTTGATTATGAGAACTTGGTGGAACTTATAAAAGAACAAATGCAATCAGCGAACTATGAAGTGATTGAAGAACAGGAGCCAGTCAAGGCAGAAAAGGGAAAACAGTTTCTGCTTTCCTTGCCAAAGTTCACGCCCTCCGAAGCATGGGGAGAGCCGAACCACGCAGCTCGAAAGCAAATTGAAGCTTATATTCGTGGCATCGGCGGAAAGGGCCTTTCCGGTAAGATAGAGTATTTGAAAAGACTGCAAGAGCCGGACAATAGGATTCGTTCGCCGAGAAGGATTATCTCTACCTTGGTTGTGCTTGAGAGCCTTTCGTCATGCCTCAATTCATTTTCCGCTTCATCTGCTGGTTTTGTTTTCGAGGGATTTTTGGCCGCTTTGCTAGGTGGTCGGCAAGTTGCCGATCCTGTTGGTGGCAACCTCCCTATTGAAGACATTGTGGCTTTCTCAACCGATGAGCTTGATGTAGATGCTGGAACTCCAATGAGTTTGAAACTTCTTTCTCCCGGCACAAACATCAAAGGAAGTTTTACAAACTTGGCCAATGCGATGGACAAGTATGATGAAATGGTTTATGTAATTGCCGTCAAAAGAGGGGGGACAGATGATCCTTCCGCCGCCATCGAAATTGCACAATTCAGCATTACGAAAGATAATTTGGCGTCCGTAGTCATGCAAAGAAATTCTGAATTGCTCAAACCAAAGAAGGCCACCACTCACTATGAGCTTAAAGGTTATAGTCCCCAAGATGTCGCCGATGATTATGCAGGAAGAACAACGTGGGAAGAAAGATACAAATTACTTCAGGATGTTGAGGGCTATACAAAGACAGTGAAAGAAGCCAAAGGAGGAACTCAGTGGTATCTAACTCAGGCAGACTTGGCAAAGATGGGCGATACAATTGGGTACAAGACTATTGGAGTCTTGGAACTTACGCCAGATGCGCTTATGAAAACAGCAACAATGTATGTTGATATATTGGGCGATACAGTTACGGAACTGTTCCAAGCAGTTCAAGATCTCTCGGAAAATATAAATGAATATTTTGTAAATAAAAGCAGAGATGTTGCAATCAACAAGGGGACAGAGGCAATTCAAAATGCTCAGACAATTGAACAAAATGCCGCTCAACAAATTGAACAAGAGAAAGAAAAATAAGGAGGGCTTATGCCATTAGATTATAATTGTAAACAATCTCTTCAAACAAAAATTTTAAAAGGAGTTGACATCTTAGCGGATAACGTTGCGTCAACCCTAGGGCCTCGTGGTAGAAATGTCATTCTACAAGAAAAAGGCAAAAGACCAATCATTACAAAAGATGGTGTGACCGTCGCCCGGTTTGTTCATCTCGAAGATCCTTTCGAGAATCTGGGCGCACAAGTTATTAAGCAAGCATCAGAGCAAACAAACACTGAAGCAGGCGATGGCACAACAACATCTACCGTCCTTGCCCGTGCTATTCTTCGAGAAGCGCAGAAGTATATTGCGGCCGGCGTCTCTCCCATTGAAATCAAGCGTGGCGCAGATAGGGCTGTGGAAGAAATTATAAATTGTCTAAGCGGAGAATCTAGGCCAATTTCTTCTTTCGAAGACATAGAGCACATCGCAACCATTTCAGCAAACGGAGACAAGACAATTGGAAAATTGATTTCTCTTGCTGTTGATCAGGCGGGCAAAGATGGAGCTATTACGATTGAAGATGGAAGGGGTCTAGAGACTTCTCTCGACGTGCTGGAAGGCTTTAGGTTTGATTCTGGATATGTTGCCTCGGCTTTCATCACAGATGAGCGCAGGGGAGCTGTGAAGTACGAAAATCCACTAATTATGGTTACGGACAGGAAGCTAGACAACATCGAAGACCTTCTTCCGGTTTTGGAGATCGTTGCGAGAGATAACAAGCCTTTTATTATTATCGCAGATGAGATTGAAGGGCAAGCATTGGCCGCTCTGATCATGAACACAGTTCGTGGCTCTATGAAGATAGCCGCAATCAAAGCTCCTAGGTATGGACAAGAGAGAAGGAACTTACTTTCTGACCTAGCTCTGAGTGTTGGAGCAACATTCATTACAAGGGAATCAGGAATTGATCTGAAAGAAGCTAAGCTTGAGCACTTGGGCAAAGCAAAGACAATTGAATCTTTAAAATACTTTACAACAATTGTCGATGGCAAGGGAGATTCTGACGAGATTGAAAAAAGAATTGATGCTTTGAAAGTAGAGATCGAACAAACAGATGACATGCACGAGTGCGAAAAGATTCAAGATAGGATTACACGCCTAGCTTCAGGCATCGCAGTTATTAAAGTAGGAGCCGCAACGGAGATTGAAATGATTGAAAAGAAGCATCGAATCGAAGATGCTCTTGAGGCAGTGAAGTCTGCACAGGACGAGGGCGTCGTCCCCGGCGGCGGCGTTGCTCTCCTTCGTGCCGGCTTGAAGGCAAGTGTGGAAGTTGAAAATGAAGAACAGGAAATAGGAGTAAAGGTCGTCAAAGAAGCGGTCAAAGAGCCTATTCGACAGATTGCAAAGAACGCAGGATTGGCCCCTGATATTTCTCTAGAAAAGGTCAAAACCACAGAGGGTTCAGATGGTTTAGATTTTACAACAAATGAGATAGTTGACATGTTTGAAAAGGGTATTATCGATCCTGTCAAAGTGACTCGCTGTGCGCTAAAGAACGCAACATCGGTTGCTTCAACTTTATTAACTACAGACTATGCAATTGTGGAAAAGTAGACTACTTATTAATAAAGACTTATTATTTTATGGGAGATAGTAGGGAATGGTCGATAAGAGAGTTACCGCTACACAAAAGCTCGATACCACAAAGATGGAGATAGACTTCGAGCTTCAAAAAATTTCTATGGGTATTGATGACATGAAAGAGAAACAAGATGAAATAGCAGAAGATGTCAAAAAGATCAAGGAAGCGGTCTATCACCCTGATCAAGGGATTTACTCACGTTTGAAAGAAATTGAAACATGGAAGAAAAGTATACAAAAAGCAATGTGGATAGTCACTTCTACAACCATTGGCTTGGTTGTTGTGACTATATGGAAACTTATCACAAAATAATTAGGAGGACCTATGAGGGTTAGTCTTGCCATCTCTTCGGATGCTGAAGAGATACCAAACGCAGTAGCGTATTTGACGAAAAGAATTAGTGGAAAAGTATTAAGTGTCATGAATAATCTGAGTTCTATCGAGAGAGAACTTGGGGTATTGAAAAGAGATGATAAGCAAAAGATCTATGAAATTGTAAAAATGTATAATGACATTAGAGAAGACCTTATCGACGTAGACGCTCAGGTTCAAGATGCCGGCGCAATCGTCGAAGGGTTATCTAGGCTGGAGGAAGTCCTAGAGGAAGCAGGAGAAGGAGAAAGAGATGCTGGTGAAATTGACAGAAGTGTTTCAAAAAAAGTATAGCTCCGGTGATAGCTTTTCCTTGAGGGAAGTTTTTATAAATCCAGATCAGGTTTGCCTCATACGCTCGGAACCTTCTTTTAGGAGGTTTTTGCTAGAAGGCAAACTTCCAAAGGGAGTTGACCACAGGGTAGAGTTTAGCAGAATCGCTGTGTCCCAAAATAATTATAATTCTACTTTTGTCGTTGTTGGTTCGCCGGAAGTTATCGAATCAAAAATGAGAAAGGGGAAAGGCCTTATAAAAGGATAGACAAGAAAAGTGAAACACTTGTACGCTTTTGTACTTTTTTCGATTGGGCATCTAATTTGCTGGTTTCAAATGAATGCCCAACTTCTTTGGCAATCTTTTCAAGGCCGTCCTCTTCTCGCAACTTTTGTTTTTGGAATACCCTGTGGAGTAGTTTTTGTATTTGCTTGGCAAATATCTTCAAGCGTGATGGGTTCGTGGGGGTCGAGATTCTTGGCCTTTGCGGCTTCGTTCGTTGCTTGGCCCATACTTAATTGGGCGCTACTAGGCGAGTCTTTTTTCACACCTAAAGTGCTAATATGTGTGTTCCTCTCCTTTCTTATAATATTAGCACAGCTTTATCTGCCATGAAATACGACGTGGGAGATCTCGTGCTTTACAGAGATCGTCCCTTTGTGATCAAAACAGGAGAATGGAGTAGTGCATATCTCACTGGACATTCCAGAGGAAATGGGCTGGGCATAGTTATAGAAATCAATCATCCAATGTTTGATACTCGGCTTCACTATACCTATAGAGTACAATATCAGAATGGCGGTGTTCACTGGGAAGCTGAGGACAGTCTACTTTCTTTAGAAAAATTCATAGAAATAACAGGCAGTTATAAAAAAGATTAAAAAAAGTTCTTGACAAATTAGTCCCAATGGTTATATTATGTTTGCGAAGGAAAAGCTTCGCCAAAAAACATAACCAAGTCATAGGAGGACTTATCATGACTAGCCTTATTTTTTCAAATCGGAATCGCACACCTTCGGTTTTTGATTCTTTCTTTAACAACGACAATCTTTTTGACGACGTATTCAGGACGCCTTCTCTTAGGATGTTCGCTCAGAAACATCCAGTCAAATTCCACGTTGAAAAATCAGATGAAGCTTTTGATATTGAAATTGCAGCACCCGGCATCTCAAAAGATCAGGTGGATGTAAATATCAAAGAAGATGTCTTATCTGTTGCTTACGACCAGAAGCAAGAGGAAGACGGAAGTTTTTTCTGTTCTTCGTTTTCAAAATCTTGGACATTGCCAAAAGATATAGATGTTGACAAAGTGTCTGCCTCTTACAGTAGCGGTATATTCAAGATCAACCTGCCTCGCATCCAACCTGTAGAGCCTGAGATCAAAAAGATTAAAGTGAAGTAAAGGAGCATAAATATGATCACTTTTAAAGAGAGGGAGCAAACGCTCCCTTTTTTTGTTACTACTTATATAAAAGGAGAAAGTGTTTATGAATAAAATATTTGAAAGTGAATATAACGACGACATACATGAAGTGATCATAAGATTGGCCCTGCCAAAGAAGGCGGGTCAAGAAAAAGCAACCATTGCGGATTTCCTTTCCGATGTCCGTGCCATAGTTCGTGTAACGATTGTTGATCAGATCAGATCGGACGAAGACCCGTTCAAGAGAACGATGGAGATTAAGATAAAGTTCAGCACGAAAAGAATGCCAGCCGGAATGTCTATCAAAGAGTTTGTCAGCAAAGTTCTTCTTCCAGAAATTAGAAAGCTAGATGCCAATCCATCTATTAAGTTTGTGGCCAAACCTAGAGATCATTATCCTGAAAAAAGTTCTTGACATTTGAAATTTGTTGTGATACAATGATATGAGGAGGTAAAAAATGGAAGCAACTTGTTGGAAGTATGATTCACAAAAGCCGATTTATAGAGTTCAGATCGATAAGGTAGACGGAAGATCTAGAAAAAAAGTCCAGAAAATTATGGAAAAACAGGAGTGGACTCATTCGGGCGAGTCTTATGGCAACCTCAGAGAGCATTCGCTTCTCTTCACTAGAGAGTTCGAAACAACACAGCAGATGATGAAATGGGCGAGATCTTTTGAGCTTTGCACAGTTTTTTATGACAAGGAGAATGGAGATGTGGTGCAACTAAATAATAAAAAAAGAGGAAGGCCAAGAAAGAATGAAGCAAAAAATCCGTAAATGGTTGCGTAAAAAAGGATATAAACTAGAAGCATCTAACTATGATCAATACGATCCAGATGAGAAGACAATATATTATAACAAGAGATTATCAAAGAAAAACAAACTATATACAATTCTGCATGAGTGCGGCCATCTGCTTGTGCAACAAAATATATTTTCATATGAGAAGAGGCACAAGTGTCAAGTCGAGGGTCTTCAAGATGCTCGAAAGCGCAGATCCTTGCGATGGCGCATTGGCTTTCTCAAGGAAGAGTATGACGCATGGGATCGGGGATTTAGACTAGCCAAGAGGTTGAAGATACCGATAGACGAGGACTGTTATTATAATTATGCTTCAAAATGCTTGGCATCATATTGTCGATGGGCGATTGACAAGGAGTGGCATCAATACGATTATTAGTGGAGGGTGAGATGATATTGTTGAAGATACTTTTAGTTTGTGCAATGTTTTATTTGAGCGTGAATGTGGTAGTGGCTACTTATTTGTTTTTCAAAGAAAAGAATGAAGCCGACATGATTGTCAACACAATTCAAAAACCAGACAAGGAGGGGCTATGAACTTGGGCTATGCTTGTATCAATATGGGTTTTTCAAACCGATCTAAAAAAGATCGGATCACAACAAACAGAACTAT
>CEUX01090258.1_pt1 | contig 9987 bp, 11 predicted proteins | sample 531361 | NCBI WGS metagenome assembly CEUX01 (sample SAMEA2622736, study PRJEB7988) | marine metagenome | isolation source: saline water (ENVO:00002010), including
ACTAGATTGCTTTTCACTTACTGCTCTATGAGGACACGGTGCAATTCCCTCTTGTTCGTTTCCATGACAACTAGCATAACGAGCAAGAAATACCTTTTCACATGCTCTCTTACCACTAAGTCCCTTTGATGCAACCGCTTCCGCATAACTCTTTGCTTTTTGAAACATATTCTGTTTCGGTGGTGGTGGCGGAGCAGGTGCTGGTCGCGGTTGTTGGTTTGCAGGAGTGCCCCAGTTATTTCCTGTTGCATCAATCTTTCTTGGCATCTCGGTCGGCCTCCATCATGAGTGTTGTTTCTCTTCCCCACCCATCTTCTGGAACCTCCGTAAGAAACTTTTTGAGGTAGTCCGGTTGAACCCAAACATGACCTTCTCTGGTATCAACTCTATACTGAACACCATTCTCTGTTTCTTTAACCTCTACGATTGTTCCAACCTTTTTGTTTGTTGAAATTACAACAGATTCTCCAATGACATATTTGGCCATTTCTATCTCCTAGTTACAAGTGTTACAATCACAGCATCTACCCATAATCCATTTAAGAATACCACATTTCTTCTTTGGTGTATCGATGGGCCAGCAACCTGCACTATCCGTTGAAGATATAAACTGAGGCATATCAATTGCTCTGGCAGCGGCAATCTTAACCTCCGTGTCTGTCAACAAAAGATCTACAGGAACTCCTTCTAACTCTATCTGTATGTGATGATGATCATCCATTCTTTTCAAACTCCTCAAACTCATCAAAATCATCCCACTCTGTCCATGACTGGGCTGCATTCTTTAACTGCTGTCGTTCAGCATGTCGCTTGCCTTTTCTCTTATGCTTGCGATCACTCTTAGACGGATTCTTGGTATCCCAATCATCCTCATACTGACTAACCCTGCGATTATCTTTGCCTTGCGGCTTCATTTCTATATCCTTCTAAAAATCAGAAATGACTTCGACCAGATTCTTAAGTCTGTTCTCAATCATGTAATTCAAAATCTGCGAACGGTCACCAACATCCTGATTTTCATACTGGTGGAGAGTTTCAGTAACAATCTCCTCTGGTATGTATGTCAAATCTACCAAAGTTTGGTTCCGTTGCCAATTGCGAACATGAATGTTTTCATCAGACCCAATCTCTTCGATGATCTTATCCATTCTCTTTGCACCACACGGCTTCTGCCGCTTTGCTTCGTTAATGATGGAATCATCATCAGACAGGATATTGGGAATACCATCAGAAGAATCTCCCTTGATGATATGCTCTAGCAAGAACCGTTCTGGATTCTCACACTTCAACATCTTCTTATGGATTGGGCTGTACTGGTGAACATTCGGGTAGCGTTGCAACTGTTGGAAGTCCTTGTCGCTCGATACGATTAGGATCTTCTCTCGATCATGGTAGTGTTGGGCCATAACGGCAATCACATCGTCTGCTTCTGCATGTGGAACATACAGATGCTTGTATGGAAATACTGTTCGTACTTCCTCACGAATCTTACCGAACAGAGCAAAGATCTCATCCCAATTAACATCGCTCTTTGCCTTCTGCTTCTTTCGGTTCTGCTTGTATTCAGGGAACACACTTTTCCGCCAACAATCAGAGGCATCATAACAAATAACCAACTCACCAAATTTATTGGTGTGATGACTACGAATAAGACGGTAAGTGTTGAGAACCATATGTCGGATTAGATCTTCCGAAATGGGTTCTTTCCCACCTCTAGTCTGTGCAAACATACTTGCAATGAGTATTTGGTTGTTATCAACAAGGATCATTTGTTTGCTTCTTTCTTAAGACGCGATTCCATATTTTCCTGTGTTGCAGAATTAGCATCTTCCCACTTCTTGGTTACCTTACCAGTCTTGGTTACCTTCTTGGTCTTCTTCTCATTCTTCTCATGAAGTGCTTTGGCCTTCAACCAAGCGTCATGTGCAGACTTCAAATGAATGTTAGCAAACTGCCGCATATACTTGCGATCTTCTTTGTTTCTATTAGACTGGTAGTAGAACGTCTGCTCGATAAGGAACTCGTACTTAGATTCCTTCTTCCAATAAATTTGCACACGAAGGTCTTTCCCCCTAATAAATTGGGGGTACTCGTCCTTCGGTGCAAGTTTATATGTTCTAATAGAGAAGTGCTTTGAGAGTGTTTCAAGACCGTGCTTCAAATACTTTTCATAAGACATAGGAGAATTAAGATTCAGCCCGATTGGGTTGTTGCCATCCTCCCAAGTCTTGGTAAGTGATTTCTTCACGACCTTCTTCTTGGTTTTCTTTCGCTTGGACATACACAAATTGTAATCGTTATTTATCACAAGTCAAGAAACTCTTGTTGTTTTTTCCCAAAGTTTGCAATTCTTTTTTCAGTGCGTTTTGCACTGGATGCCTATAATTTATTAGGCAACAGTTGCGGTTTTCTTTTTAGCCCTCTTGGAGGCACTTTGCCTTCCATGATTCTTTTCAGCATTAAGAAGACTCTTAAGCAAAGACTTAACGGCAGTATATGGATTCATATTAGCCCCAGGCCGGCGATCTTCCAAGTGAGTACCACTTGAAGGAATACGAATAGCAACCGAGCGATCACCATTACCCCACTCAAAATCATCAATGTGTGGAGTTTCGTTCTTGCCTGTCAATCTGTCGTTGTTACCTTCACCATAGGAACGAATATGATCAGAATGATCTTCGGCTACCTCTGCAAGCAACTCGTCAATGTACTTAGAATCTGCCTTACCAGCGGCAAAGGTAGGGGTGCTGAAATTAATGTGACAACCCGAACCATTCCAATCATCGCCAGGGAATGGCTTTGGAACTACGTTAATAGCCACACCATACTTTTCTCCAAGTTTCTCTGCAATGTATCGAGCCATCATCAGATCATCACAAGCATCAACAGCATTAGTGTGTTGGATCTGATACTCCCACTGAGAAAGAAGAACTTCGGCATTTGTTCCACCGATATTAATACCAGCAGAAAAACAAAGTTCCGCATGTTCATCAGCGAAATCTCTACCCTTTACAAAATCACCAGTGCCACAATAGTACCGGCCTTGTGGTGCAGGGAACATGACCGTCTCATCACCATCATCATTCTTGCCCATAGGCCAGTTATACGGTTGACGATTCTTTGGATTGATAAGAAGATACTCTTGCTCAAATCCAAACTCGAACCCCATATCTTCCGCAGGGGCTACCTTGCGAAGTTCTGCACGGGTATTGCTCACATGAGGCTTACCTTTACTGTTCTCAACTTCACAGAGAACAAAGAAAGATCTCATCTCACCAGTATAGAAAGGATCCTTGTACAACCTAACCGGCTTAAGAGTCAAATCACTATCAGTCAACTCTGCCTGCTGTGTACTTGAACCATCGAAAGACCAAGACTCAACATCCGACGCTGTTGTCGGGTTAGTAGTCATAGTCATGTAACGAACTTTACTTCGTAAGTTTGGAGTTTCATAACCATCAGTCCAAACATACTCAAAACGAATCTTATCACTCACTATTCAACTCCTTTATAGAACACAAATACAGGTTCATATTTCAAATACTTTCCATCAACTAGACAGAAATTCTTACACTTTGGTTTACCGTCTTCATCTAAACGATTCTGTCCCGGCATACCTTCCATTGCCATCTTCATTGTATATTTATACGTCATACCACACGCTTCTAGAATATCCCGAGAATCTTTTTCAAGTGGTAGATACTTACCCTTCACCAATAGATCCGCAATGTTCCAGAGTAAGTAACGATCTGGTCGCAACCACTCAACACATGTCTCTAGTGTTGGTCGGAGGAATCCTTCTCTCCACGATTCATACGAGTCCCCGTACTTTTTGTACGACTGATTCTCATCTTCGCTATATGCCTCTCTGTTGAAATAAGGCGGCGAAGTAAAGATGAGGTCCACTTTCCCTTTGTAGTCTTGGAAGTGTGGGTCGTGTTGGATCTCTTCTGATCCAAGTTGGTATACATCATATGTGTTTGTTTCGGAGAAAAAGGAGTTCCCACGGTAGGTCTTCGTGTTATAGAATTCAGCGATGTCTCCGTATTTGGATCGAACGCCGTCTGGAACACTATAGAAATTGTCTGGATTAGGATCAGTACCAATATAATGGATGCAACGATCATCACGCACGGACATAGCACCAAGCATCCGACCACCCCACCCAGCAGACGGATCGTAAATGTTAATAACTTCTTGATCTTTGATGTGATCGCTGAACTTTTCATACAAGTATTTAGCAGTCATAGGTGGATAGTTGTGGGCAACTTGAATATATCCAATGCGGAATGCAGGATATCCTTTGGGGAAAATTCTATTCCCCTTCTTGTAAATACGAATGCTATACACTCGATCCTCCGGCATGTTTTCAACATCAAATGTGCTGTGATGTTTAAACTTTAGAAGGCCTTCCTCTTTGAGTTCTGTCACCTGTTCTCTTGTCAACTGCAAAATATCTGACTGCTCAACTTGGAAGTATCCAGTATTCTTTCCGTCACGGATCTTGACCTGCTCAAGCATAAAGTCGTAACCCTTAAAGATCTTTCCCCTATACTGGTAATACTTGCGAATCCAAGTCTCCGCATCATCCACTGAGATGAGTGCAGGTTTCTTGTTGTTCTTGAAACAAGAAAGTGCATGAACGTATAGAGAGTCACGCTTAAAGTGTCTCTTGCATCCCTTAAGCATTCTTTCCAACAGTCTGTCTTGTGCAAACAAATCGTAGATCGAATACCCATCATCCTTTTCGGAATAGTTGATACGGGTCTTCATCATGTTCGGGAACCATTGATCTGCTTCTGAGCCGATCTTGGCTTTATTGATAATTACATCACCCTCAACATCAGACAATTCATCAGAATGAGTAAACTTGTGAACGGGATACTCACCCATCTTGTTCCACTCATGAATGATACCGTCTTCGTTCTTACCTGTTCGGGGTGGACATCCCTTCTCATCCCAAATTGATACAACAGCGGTTCGCATATCACGAACCCACTGTTCAAACTGAATGTCATCCATCTCAAGAAGTTCTTCAAACAGAACATTCACTTCATGATCAATTAGATAACTGTTTCTTTCAAAGAATGTTTTTTCCATAACGTCATAGTCTAGCATAGTTTTAACTCATGTCAAGTCATAATTTTCTAAAACTTCGTCTTCAAATAAACGGCGACCGACAACCCAAAACAAAGTCTTTTCATTATCAAGGTCAACATTGTCCATCATCCATCCATACGCTTTTGCCTCATACAACTCATCAAGTCTACCTCCACCGTAAAACTCACGGGCCGGAGTGGCATATTTTGTTTTCAATTCGATCATGTTGTATGATGGGATAGGATACTCAAGCGGATTGACAAAGTAATCGATCCTTGTTCTTCTATCAGGCCCAATACACAGACCATAGATGTTCTCAACATACTTCTCATACTTGGTAAGTCCACGCAAGATTCCTGCCATCTGGATGCCACTTCCTACAGGGACAACAAGATTGATGAGCGTGTTTGGAATATTCTCGACCTGTTCCGCAGTGAGATCTAGAATCGCTTCACCGAACTGGTCAACATTTGCAGAATAAACAGCATTGAAGAACCCTTCTTCCTCTACAATGTTTCTCAACTTTGATAAGACAGGGCCATGCATACCCGTACCACACACAATGCGAATCTCTGCACCAAGGTGCTTTGCCAGACGCATCATGTAATGTCTGTCTAATGTCTCTTCTTTACAACCACCGACACAAACAATACACTTGAGTCCAAATGCTTTGGCCACCTGTGCAAGAATTGTTCCTGTTGTCGAGTGTACTTGAGTATGTGTAATCACTGTACCATGACAGTTTTCTACGATATGATCATAGTTAATACGCAAGAGTTCGATTGCTTGTCGAACCTTGCTACCGTTCATTCCATGCATCCCGAATGGTTGAAATAAATCATCACGTTTGTAATAAACACCATCATATAACTCAACTGGTGTATTTTCGTTGATGATTTGATGCATCAGATCTCCCCTAGAGGGGGAGAGGTGTAGAGAATTGTTCAAATCCTTCATTGTAATAATGATCCTCTAGTTCCGCTCCCCAGTAGTTTCTATTTGTTCGTTTAGCAGTAAACAAAACAGGACCAACTCCGGCAAACGGATCAACAACCAAGTCACCTTCACTGGTTAGGTTGCTGATAACATACTCACAAAAATCTTGGCTCCACACAGACTGGTTTCCAATCTTAGTCTGCTTGTCAACATACATGTCTCGAAGCCAATCACCTTTTCTTTCTATCGTACCCTTATATGTATAGACAATCATATGCTGGAAAGTGAAATAATACATGTCTCTCTTACCAACCTCGTTGCGTACCACAATCTTGTAGTCTTTAAGTTTCATGCCTTGTTCTTCAAGGCATTTGGCATACCACATGTGGTTTGATACAATTTCTGCATTCGCTCTCCTGTCAGTTTGACAGATGACAACGAACCCATCCTTCTTTACTATCCTAGCAAACTGCTCCATGGCTTTTTGCTGGAACTCTCGGTACGAACCAATACCATGCTTCGACTTATCAAATGGAGTCTGTGATAAATCTGGGCATGAAGTGAATACTAAATCGACTGACTCGTCATCCATTTGTGGAAAGTAGTCAAACGCATCACCCTTTACATAATCATTTACTTTATACATGTCACACCAACTTACTGAAATTATTCTGCTTCTGGAAAGCCATGCTGTTCTGGAACTTGTCTGCAAGAGAATCGGCTTTGTGGCTGATCACATAAACATGTGCAGAGTTACCAACAGCATGGAGTAGTTTCAGGAACTCTTCGGTTCCTACTGCATCTAGAGATGAATCAAACACTTCGTCCAAGATGAGCAGGTTTGTGTTTGCACTATTCTTGATCCTAGCAATCTCTCTCCATGTCAACAGTAGAGCAAGATCAATACGAAGTTTCTCTCCCTCACTGAAAGACATGTACGAGAAGTCATCTCGATGTCTGCTCTTAATTGTTTCATTGAACTCTTCATCAAGAGTGAATTTAGCAAAGAAGTCCATAGAAGTCAAGAACTTGTTAATGAGTTTGTTGATGATTGGAAGATAGTGTTTGATGATCTTTGCCTTGATACCACCATCTCGTAGAAGAGTGGATGCAATTTCACAATAATGTCTATCCTCTACCAATTCTTTCCTACCATCCTCAAACTCATCTCTGTCTTCATCGAACTTCTTCAACTTATCATTGACCTCATCTACTTCCGTGTTATCAGATTCAATGTCTTCAATCTCTTCTCTTAACTTCTTGATATATCGATTGCTGGCATTGACCGAAGACTGCTTCTCTGAAATCTCTGCACTTAGTTCCGAAACCTCTTTGTTGATTTCATCGATCTTCTTACATTGTTCTTTGAGGGATTCATATTCGGCAGACATTGTATCAAGTGCTTCGTTAATCTCTTCTAGTTTACCTTCCCTCTTTTCAAGATGAGTCTTGATAGACTTCGAGGACTTATCAATGACCTGACAACAAGTGGGACACTCATTGTTCTCATCAAAGAATCCAATCTCATCTTCAATCTTCTTGATGTTTCTTTCTAGTTGCCCTCGAATGGAAGTCATCTTAGTCATCTTGGATTCTAATTTCTTAATCTCCTGACCATCCTCTAGTCTACTCTCTGCACGTTCTCGTAAAGAGTCAACCTCTTCCAATAGGGCATCGATCAAGACTTCAGACTTTTCAATCTCTTTCTTGTTCTTACCCACACTCTGAGCAGATCTTTCTTTCAACGTCTTAATGTATTCTCGTTGAACCACGATCTTCTCTTTGATCAAATCAATCTTGTAATCAAGATCCTTAATCAGTTCTTTGGATGCGGCAATCTTACTCTTCAGCAATGTGTTCATCACAGAGAATACATTGATATCCAAGATGTCCTCAATGATGTCCCGTCGATCTGATGCATTTAATTGCATGAAAGGGACGAACGATGAACTGCCCAAGATCACCACCTGAGTGAACGACTTGTAGTTCATCTTGATAATCTGTTCTTCGAGCATCTTCTGATAATCTTTTGCCGTTGCTGTTTGATCTAGCAGATCACCATCTTTGTAGATCTCAAACTTCTTAGGCTTGATACCACGAACGACACGATAGTTGTGTTCTCCAATATCAAAGGTGATCTCGACCATGCAGTCTCGCTCGTTGATACTGTTTACCAACTGAGGTAGATTGATCTTTCTGAAAGGCTTTCCGAACAATGCGAATGTAATAGAATCTAGAAGAGCGAACGATTTACCATGTCCGTTCTTACCAGAAACCAAAGTCATTCGATGTCGATCCAATGAAATGCTAGTATCATAATTTCCAAAAGAACCGAAGTTCTTAAACTTAACTTCACGAAAATAAATCAAAGCGATAAACTCTCCATGTATAGATCACGAATGATCTTTTTCAGTTTGTTCTTATCTTCGACATCTTCCATGTCGTCGATCTCATTGTAGATAAGCGTGACTGTATCTTGTGCCATATCAATCACATCATCCTCATCTACATCATCCATTAGAGTTTCTTCTACAATCGTGACAGACTCCACTCCACTCTCGTATAGTTTATCCAAAAACCTATCGAAAGCATATGGTTGAGTCTTATTCTTCACGAACAATTTAATATAAGATCCGTTGAGATGTTCCCAGAAACTGGGACTATCCAGACCTGCAACAGCCACTCCCTCTTGCTTATCATCATACTCCATCGAATGGAACATCTTATCTGGATTAGAAATAAATTCCAATCTTCGTGTTTCAGTATCAAATACATGAAACCCTTTCTGCTCTCCTAAATCAGAAAAGGTAATCTGATATTGAGTTCCAAGATAATGAACATTTCCTTGACTGTGCTTCTGGTGAAAATGACCAGACAACACCATGTCAAATTTATGAAGAGGATCGTCATCCATTCCCCCGTCCATCTTGATACCTCGCATCACCTGATATCCATTCAGTTCAAAGTGACCTGCAACGATTTGACATTTAGTCTTCTTAAGAAAATCAAGTGTTTCGTCTTTGTTCTCTTTGTTGATCCAAGGAATCATTGCAATACACATGTCACCCAAAGAAACTTCTATTGGCTTAGAGTAGATGTGAAACTTTGTGTAACGAGAACCGAACAACTCCTCCGAAGAGTTTAGATTGTTTGTGTTCTTGTAGTAGGTGTCGTGGTTTCCAAGAATACAATGAACAGTGATCCCTTCTTTATGGAGAGGTTCCATGAAGCGAGATCGTACCTGTTGCAGTGTATTGAAGTTGACAAACTTACGTCTGTCCATCAAGTCACCCAAGTGTAATACTGTATCGATATTGTTCTCTTTCAGATATGGATAAAACACATCTTCAAAGAACCGCATAAAGTAATCGATAAAGACCTGAGAATCAGATCTTGCACCGAAGTGCGTATCATTTATTATTGCCACTTTCATCAGTCTTCTTTTTCCTTTTCTTGGGCGTAAACTTCTTAATGTCTGCCTCACTTAAAGAAAAGTGATCTGCGAGTGGATTAGAAGAATTCTCATTCACTGCACCCGTATCCAATAAGGTTTGATTTACATTGCCATAAATGTCGGTTGCTTCAATCATTTTGTATTTGATGTAAGTCTGCTTCTTCTCTTTGTGTATTCTTCTCAGAAAGGCAAAATAAATGATCTGAGTGAAATACGAGAAGGGATTCTTAGACTTCTCGGGATCAAAGTTACTGGCATACATCAAACAATTTTCGATACCATCCCCTATCATCTCTTCCCGATATGGGTAGTTGATGAAGTTCGGACGATACGAAAGGTGTTCGGCAATATCCAAAAAACACTTACCGATATATTCTGTTACTGGAGGTTTTGGTTCATCATTCTCAAGGGCTGCATTCACTATTTTCTTCCACTCTATCATAGCGGCATAAAACTCTTTATTATCAATGTAGTGATTACTTGGTCGTGATGAACTC
>CEUX01010280.1_pt1 | contig 9984 bp, 3 predicted proteins | sample 531361 | NCBI WGS metagenome assembly CEUX01 (sample SAMEA2622736, study PRJEB7988) | marine metagenome | isolation source: saline water (ENVO:00002010), including
ATCTTAAGGACGCAACTGCAGATGACATAGAAGTACTAACATTAGAATCTACTACATTTATATTAAATAAAAAGAAAGTACCAGCTATGACAGCTAGTACTGTAGCAGCTTTAGATCACCAAGCTTTTGTTGTTATCAATGTTGTAGCTTATAATGCTAATTATAAAGTTACTATAGATGGTACTACTAAAACACATACTACTGGTCAAACAGTTAGTGCGGGGGTAGTTGACGCTAGTACAATTGTTGCTGATTTAACTAGTCAAATTGATAGTATATCTGGAATCTCAGCTACAGCCGTAGGTCCAGGTATTCATATAGTTAAAGCTGCTGGTGCTATGACGATTAGTGTTAGTGGTGGTTCACAAGACGATGCTCTATATGCATTCCAAGATCAAATCGCAGATGTAACTAGATTACCTATACAATGTAAAAATGGTTATAAATTAAAGATAGCTAACAGTGCTGACTTTGAAGCTGATGATATGTGGGTTGAATTTGAAACCACAAACAGTGCATCTATTGGTCCAGGTACTTGGATAGAAACAAATGAACCAGGTATTAAGTATGAGATCGATCCTCTTACTATGCCACATAAGTTATCACAACAAGCTGATGGTTCATTTAAATTTGAACCTGAAACCTGGAATGATAGGACAGTAGGTTCTCAAGTAACAAACCCATTACCTACATTTCTAAGTTCGGATGGAACAGACAGTGGTACTGGTACAGCTATTAGAAATATGTTCTTCTATAGAAACAGATTAGGTTTCTTAGCAGGAGAATATCTGGTTATGAGTAAGGCAAAAGATTTCTTTAATTTCTTTGCTGGTTCTGCTACAATGTCTTCAGCTGATGATCCTATTGATATTACAGCTTCATCTACTAAACCGATCTTCCTGAACTATGTTAGAAACAGTGCTGCAGGTCTTGTACTATTCAGTGAGAATGAACAATTCTTAATGTCAACAGACTCTGACGTTCTTAGTCCATCAACTGCTAAAATCAATGCAATTTCTGGTTATGAATCTGATTCTGATATAGAAGCTGTGAACTTAGGTACTTCTGTAGCTTTTGTTGCTAAGAGTTCTTTGTGGACTAAATTGTATGAACTATTTGAAATTAGTACTACAACACCACCATACATGTTTGACCAAACAAAAATTGTCCCTGAACTTATACCTGCTACAATAGATAATATGGTAGCATCAGCTGGTCAAGGTATAATTTCAATGGGTCAGACTGGTTCTAGTACAGTATATCAATATAGGTTCTATCAATTAGGAGAAAAGAGAGCAGCATCTACATGGTATAAATGGGATTTAACAGGAACATTATTAGATCAATTCTTTGATGTCAGTACTTATTATGCTATTGTAGCTGATGGTTCTAATGTATATGTTGAATCATTTGAACTTACTCAAGCTAGTGATACAGGTTTCTTAACATTACCTACAGGTGAAAAAACTGACGTATGTATGGATTTATATTATACAAATCCTTATAGAACATACGATTCTGCTACTGATGTGACTAGAATATACCTACCTTGGCAACATATTTCAGCGAAAAAATTAGCGGTAGTTGCGCTTGGTGGTTCTATAGGAGCTACTGATGTAGGTGGTGTTGGTGCTATAGAATATCCAACAGTTGCTGGTACATATACTGCAGGTAGTTTAAATAGTGTACAAGGTGGAGGACAATATGTAGATATAGCAGGAGATTATAGAGGATTAAATATTATTATCGGTTATGTTTATGATATGACATTGAATATACCTAAACTTTATCCTACTCAAAAAGAAGGAGAAGAAGGTATTAAATCTGATTATACTTCTAATTTAATTATACACAGAGTTAAAGTATCTACAGGTCTTAGTGGTCCAGTTACTTATAATGTTAATTTAACTGGTATACCAAATAGATCTCAGACAATTAGTGTTAATAAACCTCACCAATATCAATTAGGAAACGTTAATATCACAGCAGATTCAGTACATGACGTACCTATATATCAAAGAAATGAAAACGTCTCCCTCAGTATAGTAGGAGATACACCACTACCAGTCAGTTTATTAGGTATGAACTGGGAAGGTAGATACACAGATAAATTCTATAGTCGTGGATAAAATCAGCTACAGATTACCCACCCTAGTTGATGCTGCACATACAGCTTTGAATCTACAGCCAGATGACATGAAAGAAGTGATAGATGGATCGGGTTTACACCCTTTCCTTGCTATCGCTCGTAGTGTTGTTGCTATCTATACCGTTGTCTTTGAGACACCCAACGGCAAGATTGTCGCTATGGCAGGTATAGATGAGACTGGTTGTATATGGATGTTAAGTACGAATGAAGTACGTAACCATCCTATAGCTTTCATGAGAGCATTAAAGCGGTGGCTCAATTCTTTACCGCATAAGCTTCATTATAATATTGCAGATATTAGAAATGTAGCACACCTAAAATTATTAAAACATCTTGGTTATAAGTTTCTACGGGTTATCCCGACTGGACCTAATAACTTATACTTTGTAGAATTTGTAAAATTAAAACAATAAAATTATGGCACTACCATTAGTAATGGCTGGGTTAAGCTTTGGTAAAAGTTTGCTTGGTGGTCACATGGCTAGTCGTAAAGCTGTTAAACAGTTTGCACGGCAACATGGTCAAAACGTATACAATGCTCATTTTAACAAACTTAGAATTAAATCTCAGAATGAAGATACTGTACGTATTTTCCATAAGAAATTAGAGCAAGGTAAAATGCAGATGGAGTTCAATGCATCAGCTGCCGGAGGAGCATATGCTAATGTACAGCGAAATTTGAACAATACTTTTGCTAGAGCTGCTTTTGCTAGAGAGAAATTACAACAAAGATTAGCTCAAGTCCAAGGTATGCAAGCTGCTAAAGGTGGTCGAGGATCTAGTAGATCTGCTGATAGAGCTAATCTAGTTAATAGTTTAGGTAACTTTGGCAGAGAACAAACTAAAATTACTAAAAGCCTTGCAGGTGCTAGAGCAGCTTCTAAAGAAAAAATGGCTGGTATCGGTAGAAAACATCTTAGTTCTGATTTTCAATCATGGGCTAGAACTGCTATTGCACCTAGACTTGCATGGCATGGAGGTGATGCTCGTATGGGTAGTACTTCTCATTTACAAGGTAGTCCATTAAGTCTTCTTAGTGCTGGTCTTGGTGCTGCTACAAGTTATATGGGATATAAAGCTAATTCCGCTGGTTCTGGTTTCGGAAATCAGAATAATCAATTAATTAAAGATCCATTTGGTACTGATTCTCAATATGGTGGTACTACAACAGAATGGAATACTGATATGGAAATTTAACTATGGCAAATAATCCAACGATCTTTACAGACGAGGCTGAATTTAACGCTGCTGCTTTGCCAGTTGACTTTGATCCAGTCATCGCTCCTGATGTCACTCCTTTAATGGAGCAGAACAAACAAACCACCATTAATAATTTTAAGCGAGCACAAGAACAAGGTAATAAAAATATAGAATGGGAAAATACATGGGCTGAATTTGCCGATAATACAAAAGTAGCACAGCTTGAAAAGTTCTCTGAATCATTAACTAAGTTATCTGAAATTGCTGCTAAGAAATATATTGAGAAACAAGAAGCTGAAGGTGAAGCTTTAGCTCATTCTCAAGGTGCTGCACATATAGCTGAAATTGAAGGTAATGTTCCAGGTGATACAGCTAAAGCAATTGAAGGTCAAGCGTTAGCAAATGATCTTGGTGCTGCAGCTGAAAATGATGGTGCTTCTACTGAAATAATACAGAGCTTTGAAAACTTAGGTGCTTATGCTAAAGTAGCTTATACAAACCAACTCTTACAAACTGCAGGTAATAATTACTCTCAATGGAGACAAAGTAAAGAAGCTCAGAGTATAACAGTTCCAGTACCTGATGGTCAGGGTGGTATGAAGTATGTTGATCTTAAATCTGCTGGTTCCTCTGCTGAAATAGCTGCTATTACTACAGAAGTTAAGAAGAAATACCTTCAGAAATATCGTGATTTAGGTACTTTAACTGGTAGGAATAAATATCTTTGGCAGAAAATGGATGAGCATGAAACCGCTATTGCTAATGCACGTGGCGAAGAAATGCGTCAAGCTCATGATGAAGAACGCAAAGCAGATATCAATAATCAAATGATTGATGCTTTGAAGAATGGTCCAGCAGCTGCTAAAGAAAAACTAGAAGAACTTACTAAGTTATGGGGCGGTAGATATACACCACAAGGTTTAATTGACAATGTATTTATTGGTCTTGGTAAGGCACTAGACACAGATCAAATAACAGGTGAAGAAGTTGAAGCTTTACTTGAGATGGATATTGTAGATAGATCTAGAGCAGGTCGAAAGAAACCTATTAAATTAAAAGATAGTGTTGTCTATAGAAATGCTTTAAGAAAAAATGGAATTGCTAATAAAATTGAAGATCAAAAGAATAGGATAGTTAAGCGACACCAGAATAATATTACACGTAAAACATATAAGTTAGAACAAGTCACTTTGAGCGCAATAAGGCAACTTGAAAAGGATAAAGGAAGAGCTATTACTGATACTGAATTAAACGATTTTATTAATAAATGGAATTCTATAGCTAAAGATCCAAACTCTAATGTAAGTGTCGAAATACCTAAGTCTATTACTGAGTATTTAACAGCAGAAGATATAGCTGAAGATCATGCTGAAGCTATAGCTGATTGGAATATAAGCAAACACGGTTATTTACCTCAAGATGTTGCAGAGACTTTACCTTATGCTGTAAGAACTTCAGACAAATATAAAAACCAGATTAAACCTAGAAGCTTTGCTCATCCATCTAGCACTTATGATTCTTTTGCAAAAAATAGATCCCGTGCTGTTGCTAATCAACGTTACGGTACTGAATTTGGTACCAACGAATCTGGTACAAGTAAGTTCCAAGATTTCCATACTAGAGCACATGAACAATATTTAAGAGATTATGCTTCTAATAAATTATCTGGTATGAGTGATAAAGATGCTCATGATGAAGCTATTAAATCAATGGATGCTAATGGTCAAGCAAAAGTATATGATGTCCCACAAGAACGATCAGAGGGAGCTAGAGATACTGAATTATATCTTAAAGGTAGTACACATCTAAGAGCTAATAACAATGACTTTTCAAATAAAATACCTGGTTTAGATACTAATGGTGATAAGGATAAAGGTCAACTTAGTACTATAGAAAAACTTGATAAAATAGCAAGTGGAGAATCTTTCAAATTACCTCAAATGTTTACAGCAATAGGTGCTGATTACAAACCTATTAATGGTGTACCTGCTGGGTGGGCGTTAGCCGCTGCACAGTACAAAGCATATACAGGTAAAGATTTACCACTACCTACAGCTATGGCAGAAACACAAAATCTAGATAAATATACAAATAAAATGTTATATCACAAACCTAGTACTGCCAAGTCTACAAGAGTTGTTATAGGCTTACATCCTAAATCTGAAAATAAAGATAGAGATGAAGCACCTAGTAATAATAACAAGGAAGAGAAAAAAGAAGAGAAAAAAACAGTAGAAGGTGATACCAATAAAGATGGAGTAGTAAATCAAGATGATTTTCTTGCATTAATAGCTGATGAGTCTGTAGAATTTAATAGCAAAGAAGGTAAAAATTGGACAGTAGCTGACATGATAACTGGATTTAATGATAACCAAATAGATAGACAAACAAAACATTCAAATGAAGCAGCTGTAGGATTATATGGAGTAACTCAAGCTGAAATTGAGGAAGCTTATAAAGCTGGCGTAGTTAAAGAAAATGACGTCTTTGATGCAGCAACACAGAATAAAATTATTATACATAAACTACAACAAAAATGTTTAAAGAATAATTCATTAGCAGGACTAAGAGAACGCTACCCTTCGTTAAGTACTGTAAAACCAGTAATATTTGAAAAATATATGACATCAGTAAATCCAAAAACACCATTCAATGATGCTAAATCTGGATGTGTTGATCCAAATTTAATCAAAGAGGTAGGTAGATAACATGTCAAATCCAGTACTTATAAATGAACAAGCAAGAGATCGCAGAATAGAATCTGCAGAGAGTACTCTTGAGAATTTAAAGCAACGAGAAGCTGCTGAAATTGAACAGGAAAAAGTTTCTAAAGAAGAAGCTGAAGCACGGAAAGCAGAACTATTAGACTCTCATGCTGCTAAAGAACCTAGTCAATTTGGATTAAAAGAAAACGTAGCAGAAGTTGGTAAAGCTACAGTAGGTGGTGTTCGTGATACAATTAGTTCTGTAGCAACAGCACCTCAAAGATATGTGGATATGCTAACTGGCAATCCAATGGGTCAGGATTATAAACCTGGTTGGAATCCACTTGAAAATGCTAACCCTATTGAGAAGACTTGGTGGGGTAGTTTAATTCGTAGTGGTGTACACTTTGGTACATTAGCTGGTGGTGTAGTTGGTGCAGTAGGTTTAGCTAGACAAGGTAAATTAGGTAAAGCTGGTAAGCTTATCAATAGAGTAGCTAGATCTAAAGTAGGACGTAAAATTGCTTCAAATAATATCTATAAAGGTGCAGCAGTTGGTGCAGCTACAGACTTAGTATCTGAATACTCACAAGATTCTAATGGTTTAGCTGTACTAAGAGATCGCTTTGGCTTTATTGATACACCACTATCTACTAAAGATGCTGACCATCCTATGATTAAAACCCTTAAGAATGTAACTGAGGGTATGGGCATAGGTGCTGTTACTGATACAGTATTTAGAGCTATAGGTAAATCTAGAGCATTTAAAGGTGTTACTAAAAAACCAACAGCTGATGATATTAAAGCAGTTAATCAGATTGAAGCTAGAAGAGTAGCTAAAGCAGAAGCAGTAGCTAAAGAACAAATAGATATTAATTTACGTAAAGCAACAGCTCAAAAACTGTTTAGAAAAGGTATTGATTTTAATAAATTAACACCTGAAAGACAGATAGCTGAAATGAAGTTAGTACATAAAGCTGATAAAAAAGGTTTATATCGTTCATGGAATGATCCTTTAGAAAACAATGAAGCTAGAGCTGAACGTAAAATAGATGAAAGAAATAATAATGTTCAAGAACAATCTATTGAAAAAGGTAAAGAAGAACTTAAAGAAGATGGGTTCCGTGGGCATAAAAATAAGCCTATTGCTGATCCTTGGCAAGGTAACCCTAACTCTACTGGTCATGCATTTGATATTTTAAAAGATTTAAAACGTATTAGAAATGAATGGGGAGCAGAAAAAGGTTCTACAGATAACTCTATAACTGCAGCTGCAGCAGAGAATCTAGCTAATAATGGACCAGGTAAAAGATCTATTAATGAGGAAGTTGCTAAAGAATTATTCGGTGATACACGTTCTAAAATCTTAGGTGAGCAATTACGTAATCAAGGTAAGTCTTGGCAAGATGCTTTTGGTGATGCATATGATCGTATGATGGAAGTTACTCATGGTAGAGATGCTGGTGATATGACGCCAGATGAATTCTTAGAACCTCTAGTACGTAATGAACCACGAAAAGGTCCAGGTAATTGGTCTCCAGAAACAGTTATAGCTGCTGATTTAATTCAAACTTCTTTAATGAAAAAGTTGCGTGACTTAGGTATAGCTTCTAGAGAATTAAAAGATATAGCTGATGTATCTGATGTAGATGGTACTCTTAAATCTATTAGAGATAATCTAATTGTTTTAATGACAGAAACTAAATCATCTAGATATTTACAAGAAGCAGCTCAAGAAGGTTTAGGTTTAAGTAAAAAAGAAGTAGCTGACACATTATTAGATATACATAGTACAGCCAGGCAACAAGTAGATATGATGTTAGATCTTGCACGTCAAGATCCTACAGATGATTTTCTACATGCGTTATTAGAAGCATTCTCAATGTCTAACGAGATACACAATTGGAATGATTTTGATAATTACATGCATAAGAAGTTAATTGGTTCTACTGATGCTGCTGGTGTAGGACATACAGGACATATGATAAAAGAGTTACAGGGTGTTATGATTAATAGTATACTTAGTGGCCCTAAAACACCATTGAGAGCTATTATGGGTACTGCTACTGCAACCTTTACTAGACCTATGTCACAACTTATGGGTGGTGCTATAAGGTATTTAGGAACTGGAGATTCTTCTACACTTAAGAATGCATTAGCTTCTGCTAATTCTATGATACAAGCTGTGCCTGAATCTTACCAATACTTTAGATCTAGATTAGATAGTTATTGGAGTGGTGATATAAATACAATTAAAAGTAGATATTCCAATTATACATTAGCTGATAACCATTGGGATTTAATGGGTCATTGGGCTGAAACTAGAGGTACTGTAGGTGAGAAAGCTGCTTATCGTGTAACTAATTTAGCACGATCTGCTAATCAAAATAACTTCCTGACTTATTCAACTAAGTTAATGGCAGCTACTGATGATGCTTTTACTATGATTTTAGCTCGAGCTAGAGCTAAAGAAAGAGCATTACAAGCGGTATGGCAAGATGGTAGGATACCTGATGTTAGCCCACAAGCTATGAAGGAATATGAGACTCGTTTCTATAATGAGATCTTTGACCCTGCAGATGCTAGTATTAATGATGATATGCTGAAGTTTGCTAGAGGTGAAGTTACCTTAAGTAAAGATATAACAGGATTTGGTAAAGCATTAGATGAAATGTTTTCCAAACAACCAGCATTAAAACCATTTTATCTATTTGCTAGAACAGGTATCAATGGACTTGAATTATCATTTAAACATATACCTGGACTTAACTTCTTAGTAAAAGAATTTAATGATGTAGCATGGGCTACTGCTGATAATTTAGATGCTGTAAGGAAGTATGGTATTGAGACCCCTCAAGATTTAGCTAATGCTAAAGCACTACAAAATGGTCGATTAGCTTTAGGTAGTAGTGTCATATTTATGGCATCACAGAAGTACCTAAATGGTGGTCTAACAGGTAACGGACCTGCTGATATACAAGATAAGCGTGTATGGGAAGCTGCTGGTTGGAAACCACGTTCTATTAAATTAGGAGATGTATGGGTTAGTTATGAATCCATGGAACCATTTTCTAATATGTTAGCTGCTATAGCTGATATGGGCGATAACCAAAGAATGATGGGAGATCAATGGGTAGAAAAAGGTTTATTAGCACACTCTTTGATTATAGCTAAAGGCTTAGTTACTAAGACTTATTTACAAGGTATTAATCAATTAGTAGATTTATTTGGTAATAACCCTAAATCCATGCAGAAGATTGCAGCTTCATTAATGAATAATACTGTGCCTCTTGCTGGTTTAAGAAATGAATTAGGTCGTGTAATTACTCCATATCAAAGAGAACTTAACTCTGGATTCTGGGATAGTATACGGAATAGAAATTTATTTATGGAACAAGTAGCAGGTGAAGATGAGTTACCTATTAAATATGATATATTAAATGGACAACCAATTAAAAATTGGAATCCAGCTGTTAGGATGTTTAATGCTATTAGTCCTATACAACTTAATTTCGATCAATCTCCAGGTAGACAGTTATTAATTCAAAGTAATTTTCCTCTACGTACTACTGCTATGAGTTCACCTACTGGTATTAGTTTAGCAAATTCTCCTTTAGTACGTTCTAAATATCAAAAAGCTTTAGGTGATCAAGACTTAGAACTTCAACTTGCTAAATTAGCACAGAAACCTGAAGTAATAGAATCACTTGCACGGATGGAAGAAGATATTAGAACAGGTAGGCATCAACGGCCACCTGGTATATCTCCTATGAGTTATACACATAATATATTAATTAATCAATTAATGAAACGTGCTCAAAATAGAGCATGGGCATCCATTCAAACTGATCCTAATGTAATTGGATTAGTACAAGCACAGAAGAGAGAAGACGCAGCCAAATATAATAGAAATAGAGATCCCGCCCTAAG
>CEUX01009463.1_pt1 | contig 9964 bp, 3 predicted proteins | sample 531361 | NCBI WGS metagenome assembly CEUX01 (sample SAMEA2622736, study PRJEB7988) | marine metagenome | isolation source: saline water (ENVO:00002010), including
GGAAGCGTCTTCGGTGCCCGGAACTGTTGGAACAATCAGTGACTGGAACGCGGCCAATGGTGATTTGCCCGGTGGCGATGGTTTGACGGGAGCCAACGGGTCTGGAACCAGTGACGGCAACGCTCGATGCCCAATCATCACAACGTGGCTCGGTCGCATCGTACTAGCCGGCAAGGGGGACGACCCGCAGAACTGGTTCATGTCCGCAGTCGGCGACCCGCTGGACTGGGACTACTTGACAGGGTCGGATGAAACCGGTGCTGTCAAAGGATCCAGCACCCGCCAGTTCGGGGAAATGGCATCCGCTGTCACGGCGTTGATCCCGTTCTCTGGAACCAAACTCCTCATCGGAGGCATCAGCAGTCTGCACATGCTGACTGGCGACCCGCTGTGGCCTGACACCCAGCAGCACTCACTGTCGTTTGACGTGGGCATTGTGGGGCCGGAGGCGTGGTGCTATGGTCCCGGCAACTCAGTCTACTTCATGGGCGAGAACGGCCTGTACCTTCTCATGCCCAACGACTACGACATCTCACAGACCGACCGGCTGTCGGCTGGCAAGTTCGACAAGACCTTTGGCGGGGTTGACTTCGACTCCTCCACCACGATGCTGGCATACGACCATGAGAAGCACGGGGTCCACATCTTCGTAACACCCAACAGCCAGCAGGTAGGGGCCGTGGCTCACTTCTACTACGACCGGCGTAGTGACTCGTTCTGGAAGATGGAGTACCCAGCAATCATCGGGCCTACCGCTGTCTACGACTTCAAGAGCCAAAGCCCTGGCTCCCGTCGCATTCTGATGGGTGGGTTCGATGGCCACATCAGGTCGTTCTCTGAGACGGCCAAGACTGACGACGGCACGGCCATTGACTCATACGTCTGGCTGGGTCCGATTCAGACGTCGTCCACCCGAGAGGCGAAGTTGACTGAGTTGATCGCGGTGCTTGACCGTGAGTCTGCGGACGTCAACTACTCCATCCATGTGGCGGACAGTGTGGAGGAAGCCAAGCAGGCAGAGGCAGTTCACAGTAGTACATGGTCGTCGGGCAGAAACGCATCTCATCGTATGCGTGCCCGAGGCTCGGCCATCTTCATTAAACTTTACAACAACTCATCAAACCTGCCGTGGGTATACGAAAGGCTTACGGCTACGCTGGCGGTTGCTGGCAAGGTCAGGGACCGATAGGAGAATGTTATGGGATTTCTTGATGACATGTTTGGGGAGGGATATGAGTTCCAAAACCCCAACAAGGCGTTTGGGCAGCAGATGCCGGGCGCATACAGGCAATACTTTGCTGACATCCAGAAGCAACTTGGCGACGCGCTTGTCAAGAAAGAGGGAATGGATGAACTTCGGAGGAAGTATTGGTCTCAGATTTGGGAAATGCGAAAGGCTGGTATTGAGCAGGCACTGGAACGTGTCCAGTCCAGGCCGTCCGTTGCCGAGGGTGTCATCTCTCAGGGACAAGTAGAACTTGACGCTAACTTGGATAAGATCCGAGAGCGTAGCCAGTCTGATGCGATCCGGCGTGGCTTAGGTTCGTCCACCGTTGACATGACCCGTGCCCGTGGACCCCAGAACGATGCCACCCGTGGCTTTGCAACTTGGGCTGCCGGCCTCCGTTCGGATGAGCGGCGTCAAAAGCAAGCAGATGTCCGTGCTCTCCAAGACCAGTTGTCGAGTCTGCCTGCTGCCCGCGCGGGGGACTATATGAACTTCCTGACACAATATGGATCGAGTACGTTCGATCCAACCGCATACATGCAGTTGCGTCAAACCCAGATGGGTACGACTCCTTGGAGTTTCATGACCCGAAAGGTTGGGGATGAAGTCAGCGGGGAGAGAGGCTTGCTCAATACATTTGGCGGTGGATTCTTGGGCGGCGGCGGATCAGGAATGTTAGGCGGCATGATGGGCGGCGGCGGTGGTGGCGGCATGGGCGGTATGCTCGGCGGCATGATTTAATAGGGAAATACAATGGCAAACATAATGGATATGTCTCTGTACAAGATTGCTGCGGCCACGACTGAGCCGGCGTTCGCTGATGTTCAGAGTAAACTCGATCAGTCGTTTGGCTTGTTCATGGATGTGACTATTCCTATGCGGGAGCGAAACAGAGAGAACGATGCGTTGAGACAGGGCATGCAGCAGACGGTTTCTGCCGCCGGTGCTGCTCTTGGAACTTATGTAACTGGTGGATGGAACCAGGTGGCGGGGATGATGGCTGCTCCCGCTCCAGCCCAGCAAGTCATTGGGCCGGGTCTGGGAAGAAACCCCGGCCCTGTGCAACAGGCACCACAATACGGTGGAGCCATGGCAAGTGACCCTGCAATGTCTTCTTGGTTTAGTGCTGGCCCGATGGCTACGCAGATGGGTGGTTGGTAATGGCTAAGAACAAGAAGAATGAAACCTCAAGTCCGATGGACATCTTTACTTCTGCTGTGGATCAAGCAGCAAGTGCCGACCCCAGCGAAGTCTTGGCATACAAAGAAGAGGCCGATGCCCGAGCGGATGCGGCTGCTATTAACGCCACTGCCCCCCAGACAGAGATGGAGCGATGGCGGGCGAACATAGATCTTGTCAAGGCTAGGGCAGATCAGCAACAGGCGGCACGGGACGCGAGCGTATACACGCAGCCGGTCGATACCGGGATGCCTGTTAGAAATAACACGCCTCTTGGTGGTCAAATCTGGGAGGGTCAAGCCAACTACTCGGAAGGCTCCCGCCCCCGTATAGTCCGACTGGGTAACGGGCAGATGATGGCTGAGATTGGCGGGGTGTGGTCTTTTGTCAAGGACGAGAAGGAAGCCGCGTTCATCATGGGCGTTGACCGGGACCAGGCCGACATCCAACTTAAGCGGCAGGACTATCGTATCAAAGAGGACAAACTACAGGCGTCCTTGGACACGATGGAGACCACCACTGCTACCTACCACGCCTTCAATCGAAAACTTCTGACGGACATGGCCTCGCAACTAGCGAATGATTCTCCCGAGATGGGTGAGATGCTTCGCGGTTTCTTGGAGGACGAGGGGTCCATGGGTCCATTGTATGCGATGGAACCAAAAGAGTTCATGAATGCTGTCAATCAGATCCTTGACCTTATGCGGTCTGGTGCAGACCCGGCGACGGTAAGTAGTGCTCTTAAACGTAGCCAGTCAAAAGGGTCTAGGGCGGGGAATGCAGGCCGTGCTCAATATGTCAACGATCTGGATGACTATATCACAGAGATGGGCAATGCCCAGAACACCGCCAGAAAGAGGGTTGAGGAGTTGGAGGAGCAGAAGACTTTGTATATGCAGAGACTGCTGGAGCCAAATGAGTTCGGGAAAGTCTTCATTTCTTTTGAAGACGCAAACAGGGCGGCTAGTGCTATGTTTGACCCAAAGATTGATGCCGCTAAGAAGGACTTGAACGATAGGCGGGACGACTGGAGTAGGGGAGTTAACAAGCGGGATGTCCAAGCGTCCACGATTGCTGCGCAGTTCGACGATTCGTATGGCGATAACAACATTGACAACATTTACAATGACAAGACCCAGTCCAGAAGATTGATGGAGATAGGCGGGACTGTCTGGGGCATAATGGATCTTGTTGCCAGAGACAGTGGGTTCCAAATGGGACTTCACAGTGAGGATCTTCCGACACAACTTGCCGACCCTGAGCAGGCTGCAATGTTTATTCGAGAGTGCCAACGGAAGGCTGGCTCGTTCTACTGGCAATCAAACCGTGCTGATGCGTGGGTCAATGGTTTGGCTAGGTGGCTGATAAACGGTGCAACGCCTTCTGAACTCGCAGGCATAATCAGTGCTGCCAACGAAATGGATCGGAACGCTAACTTCGAGTCAATGGAAACTGGTGGCTCAACCGCTGGCCAGGCTGCTGGTCCCCCGGCTGGTACTCAGCCCGTGTCTCAGCAGGCGGGTCAGATGGGCACCGCCGTCCCCGGCACTCCAGAGGAGCACGAAGCGTTTCTAAACAACCCGCCTCCGATGGAAGACATGGACGCCTATGGCAACTGGCAGCAGCAGGTGGCGGCGTTGATGGAATCGAGGGGCGCAAGCCAAGAAGAAATTGAAGCCTATTTGCTGGAACAAACAACTCGGCAACTTACCGAGGAATAAAGATGGACTCCCCCCCAACAAATCAGGAAGCCTGGCCCCCATCGGATCATCCGCATGTCGAGGACTTAAACACCCGCGGCTTAAAAGAAGTCCGAAGTCGGTATGCGGAGAGGGGGTCTGACGCACCATGGGTTCAGAGGGCGGAGCAGGAGCGAAAGGAGAAGGAAGCGGAGGAGCAACTACGGATTGATGAGAGGGAGATTAGCCCGGAAGTCAGAGAACTGTTTCCGTTAGCCGTTGATCAAGAAGAAAGGGACCGGGCGACCCGGTCGTATGAAAGCAGGTCGGATGAACTTGAACAACTTAGGGGTAACCTTCAGCAGGCTGAGAAGGAAAAAGAGGCCTATGAAAGCGGGGCACTGAAGGACTACACGGTAGTCGATTATCAAGGCAAGTATTACGTCGCCCCCACATCGTATGACGGCAAGGAATACGATAACAAGTACGCGATCATTGCTCATGCACGCAAGGCCGAGGAACTACTTGGCCCGTTCACAACGTCGGACGCCGCTGCCAAAGCGGCTGCCAGGTTCGTCAACGTCAAACGAACTCAGGCTGGTCTGGATGAAATGGAGCACCCCCCTTCAGTCGAAGAGGTTATTGAGAATAAAATCCGAGAGCGGGGGCAGCCGGGTATCGACGACGCGGAATGGCGTTATCGTCGAGAGCGCGATTTGCACCTTGAATACTACCGAAGGCGTGAGGGTGACAGCATCCTTCCCGCTAGTAAGGGGGAAGTTGGTGACTATGCGGTGGTTGTCTCGGCTGAACAAGAGTTGGACGACGCCATTGCGAAGGTAGAGTCTGATGTTGACTCGGCACTGTTTGACCTTGAGTTCAGTAGGTTTAATGCTGGCATCGTTGCAAAGAGGGCCGCTAAAGGTTTGCCTCCTGCCAACACCGAAGACACAAGACGCACCTTCGTGGAGTTCAAGCGGGGACAAAGTATCCGAGAACTGAACTCGGTTCGTGTGGAGTTGGGACTAGAGCCTTTGCCGATGGAGCAGTTCCATCCTGCTGGGTTCTGGGAGTCTTTCGGGAAGGGCGTTGACATCCCGTTTGTTGGCATAGCGATTGATGCTACCGAGGCTGGATTTCTGGTTGCGGCAGCCGAAAGGGTTGAGGCTGGCACGGGGACTGAAGAGGATAACAAACGCCTGCTCGGGTTCTGGGCGGACATGAAGGCGGAGGAACTGCAAGGCCGGGTTCCCTATCTTGGTACGGCTGGTGCAATAACCGGCGAGTCCCTGACCTTCATGGCCGAGATTCTTGCAACGAGAAACGTGGCGGGGTTGGGTGCCGCTGGTACGCGGGGCGCGTTGAAGGGTGGTACGGCTGTAGTATCCAGGTCTTTGCGAAAGGTGGTTGGAGACACCTTGAAGAAGGCTGGCGTGAAGAAGGGTGCTGGCCGCACTGGTAAAATCATTCCAAGTTTCAAAGCATCGGCAAGGCGTGGTGGCCAGACCGCAACCGGGAAGGCAGTTGGAACCGTTGGTGGTGAACTGGTCAGGACACCATACGCGGGCGGAAGCCGGATAATTGAGGGTTCGCTTTCGGAGATGATGCCGACCCTGAGTGTTGATGACTCCGAAGAACTGACTGCCGTTCTTGAATCTGAAGTGGGTGACATGGACCTGCTTAGATCGTTTGCAAACACATACATCGAGTACGTCTCCGAGAGAACCGGCATCGTATTAAACAAGGCGATGAAGAAGGCTGGTGCCGAGGCGGTTGCGAACCGGGTGAAGGCCCACGTTGCCACCAAGTGGTTGCGGTTGAATCCAAACGCGGGCGTCCGAGAGTTCGGCGACACCCTGCTTTCTCGCGGTGCATATCACGGCATTATTGGCGAGGACTTTGAAGAGTGGGTAGGTATGGTGGGCCGATATGGGGTTGACTTGGCTACTCTTGAAGAGGGTGCAGAACTCCATATGCCGGGTCTTGAGGAGTGGGTGTCTAGGCTCATAGCCTTTGGTATTCCCTCGGGAACCGTTGCCACAACTTCGGCTGTTGCTGGCGGGTTCCAAAGGAAGCAGGCCACCGGGGCCGTGGCTGTTGCGGAGGGGGCAGCGGTGCTCCGTGCTCGCAGTGCTGAGAAGGAAGGCGAGCCGTTGCGGGAATCTGTTGTGTCTGAGTTTGGGGAGGTTGATGCCGACCAGTCCCATGTTTCCCTGATGGTTACTAGGGAAGACGGACATGTCCTTGCGAATGTGCGTGTGCCGGAAGATCGTGTGGACGAGGCTGAGGCACACATCTACGAGCAGGCCGAGGGACTTGGTCTTGAGGGTGTAGAGGTTGAGCAGCGAGCACCGGAGGCTGTGATCCCCGAGGCTCAAATGCCGGAGGAGTTGAAGGAAGAGTTGCCGGAGGTGGCACAGGAAGAGTTGCCGGAGGAAGAAGAGAAGGCCGAGCCAGGCGGGCAGAGGCTTATGTTCTCTCCGGCTGAAGCCGCTGACCAAGAGGTTGCTCCTCAAGAGGCTGCCCCTCAAGAAGCAGAAGTTTCGGAAGAGGTACAACAAGACATCAATCGCATCTCGGCGGCAGCGGATGCCAAGGCTAAGGAGCGTGGCCGAGAGGTCTCCCACAGCGTGCGAGTTGTGCCGGAGACAGAGCAGGATGCGACAACATCGACCATCGTTTCACGCTTGTCCAAGGGTGGCGTCACCGTTGTGCCTGTTGATGTCACGGCAGAGGGTGGGCCTGCTGTGTTCAGGGGCGTCCAGTCGCCAACGAACAGCCGTGTCATCTATGTCCAGAACCTTACCAACCTCAAGGGAAAAGAGAAGGCCAAGGCTTTGGCCAACAACCTTATGGCTCTCATAGGCCATGAGGTGACCCACGTCCTTGAGTCCGTCAACCCCAAACTGTATGAGTACATCATCTCCCTTGCCCCCGGAGAGATCCACTTGGGCATCGAGAAGTACCGCGAGAGTGCCTTGGGTGGGGAGCAGTTTGATGAGGGCAGTGCCGAGTTCAAAGTTTCAGAAGGTATTGCGGTTGCGATTGAGAGCATGCTCAAGGAAGGGAAACTTGGGGTGGCCTCGAAAGAGGCTGGTATGTTTGGTCAGTTCAAGGCTTGGGCCAATGGACTGGTCAACCGCCTCGGTTTGCGTGGTCAGTTTGCGGAAGAAGCACAGCGTATCGTTGACCAGTTGCTTGAAGGCAAGGACATTGCCGACATTGAACTTGGCCGACAGGAGGCTGGCATTGAACGTGCCCGTGAGTTTGGCCTGGTCCCAAGTGATCTAAGGAAGGGGGCTGATGAGGTCGAGGCCGAGGCCGCACCCCGCTTCGCACCCGCACCTCAACAAGAGTTTAACCTGCCGAAGACCATACCCGGCATGGACTTTGTCCCAACGACTGCCGAAATAATTGTCAAGGGGCACGCCGAGTCTAGTCGAAAGGGATACCTCAGCCCGCTTCCAAGTGTTGAGGACTTGAACGCTGAGATACGAAGTGGGGACACCATCGCTATTGCCGACCCGTCCGGTAATACCGGATACCTCTTGAGAAGAAATGAGGGCGGCTACGGATGGGACATGCAGGCGTTGTACAGCAACGACAGGTCGGTCAAGGGGGCTGGCGTTTCGGCCCTGGTAGACGGCATTGCTAGGGGCGCAACCACGCTTGACGCCTTTGAGGGGTACCTGACGGCCCTGTACCACGCCATGAACTTCCGAGAAACTCATCGAACTGTTTGGAGTGATGAGTTCAAACCCCCGGCTTGGGACTATACTAAGGACGGTCGGCCAGATGTTGTTCTGATGACCTACGTTGGAGAGACTACCGATGCAAGAGAAATCGCAGAAGCCTACGACCCGTATAACAGGCCGGACCCAGGTTCCAACTACTTCGGTGACTGGCCCTCCTCCCAAGAGCGGAATGAGGGAGCACTACGAGAAGCAGTACCCGAACGACCCCGAGAAGGTGCAGCAACTGCTGAACCAGTGGGAGAGGTACGAGACGTTCTAGCCCCCCGCTTTGCGCCCGCACCAATGAGCGCGGACGCCCAAGCCCGAGCCAACCTTGTTTCTGCGAGAGAAGTTGTTGCGACCGGAGGGAAGAACAACAACATTGTGTTGGTCCGAGACATTGGACTTGCAATTAACGGGGTCAAGAATGACTACGAAGATGCCGCGGCGTTTGAGTCCGCAGTCCTTCGAGGTGTAGAGTCTTTCAACTACCAAATGCAGCAAAGCGAAAACGGCCTCAACTGGTACTCCGAGGTCATTGCGAATGCTTACGAAATAACCTCTGCGGTATACCCCGAACTTCGGAACGACCCCGTCAAGAGGGCGGTGTTCGCCGCGTTTGTCGCACCCCTTTCAAACAGTATTAAAGCAAGGGAAAACTGGGACCACGCTTCTCACGCATACGGAACCTGGAAAGAAACAGGAAAGATACCCAGGACAAACGTCAACGGTAATATGTTTGGCCCCCGAGGCAACACCATTGCAACGCAGTTGGGATTGCTTGAGCACATGCTCAACACGATGGGCGAGCGAGGTCTGGTTGATTTCCTTACCAGCCCCCACACTTTGAAAGAACTTAGAGACATACGCCGGTCTTCTGCACAAGACGAAAGCCTCCGGGACGAACGCTTCCCTAAGGCTAATAATGCGATGTACAAGGTCACCCCAAGCATGGCCCTTAAGGGCAAAGCGAAGGACGAGTACCTCGGCGGCTACATATTCGGGGAAAAAATCGGGCCATTCTTCTTAAACATATTTGGCTTGGATGAAACTACAATAGATGTTTGGGCGCACCGGCTCTTCACGCGAGAGTTTGGAGAGTTGTTGCTTAACCCAAGCAAGGAAACCGGGCTGAACGACGCCCCCACACCCAGGACACGACCACATGCCAAGAGATACTTCGAAGAAATCGGTAAGCGAACGGGGGTCAAGCCCCAAGAAGCCCAAGCAGTCCTCTGGTACTTCGAGCAGCAACTCTACAACTCGCTCGGAGTCAAAACAGAAAGCACGGATTTCGTTGACGGGGCAAACGTATTCGTCAATACACCCGGCGTTGCGGTCAGCAGCGAGGCAGTTGAATCAGGCGTTGCTGGGACAAAGTTCGCGCCCGCCGAAGTAGACGAAACGCCGGAAGAGAGGGAGGCAAGACTGGAGGAGGGCAGGGTCAGGCGTCAGGAAGCGGCGGCTAGGGAGGAGGAGCGGAAGGAGGCCATCAGTAAAGGTTCGTTGCTGCGAGAGGACGTGACTCCCATCGAGGCGCGTACCGCCGAGAGGATGGTGCAGGAGCGGATTAAAAGTGAGACGCGGGAACGGGTTCAAGAGGAACGGCAAGCCGGGCGTGAGAGGAGGGACGAAGCCGTAAAGAGAGCACGGTCTGAGATGAGGGAGACCTCAAAGGAACGGTTGGCTTCCGTTCGTGAGAAGCACAAGGAATCCCTTCGTACCCAACTGTCCGACCTGCGTGTCAAGATGAAGGCGAAGGCCGCGTCGGTCGAGTCCCTCCGAAAAAACCTAGAGGAACTGGTCGAGTCGCAGCCGAATGCCATTCGATCTGAGGTTCGGGACCGGCTGCCTAAACAATTCCGGTGGGCCAACATCAAAACTTTGAAGGGGCTTGAGTCCGCGTACCGCAAGGTTGACCAGGCGGTCAATGAAGTAAACCGTCGCAATGCAATCTCAAGACTCAAGAAAGCACTTAGCAGTTTCAGCATAGACAAACTGCGGCCCGAGTTTAAAGAGGAGATGAAGGCAATCATTGGCAGTCTGGGCATGAGTCGCATGACCGAGGGTGCCGAGCGGCAACTGAGGTCTTTCAGCAAGTTCCTCGATCGAATTACGAGCAAGCAGTACATCGAATCACTGAC
>CEUX01040048.1_pt1 | contig 9959 bp, 12 predicted proteins | sample 531361 | NCBI WGS metagenome assembly CEUX01 (sample SAMEA2622736, study PRJEB7988) | marine metagenome | isolation source: saline water (ENVO:00002010), including
ACGACGAATACCAGCAACCTTGTTGCCACTGGTGCTCAGGTCGTAGATTTGTCGGGTATGGTTGTACCACCGCAATATCTCACACTAGCAGCTGACAGCAACCTTACAAATGAGAGAGTGTTTACTACTGGAGCAGGTGTAGGAAGAAATGATGCAGGCGCAGGAGGAGCATATACAGTATCAGTAAATGTAGATGATTCTTCTGTAGAAGTCTTTGATGGAACGAATGCTCTTCGTGTAAAAGCAGGCGGCGTTACAGCTGCGATGCTAAACACTGATGTTACTCTAGACGAAATTACTGATCATGGAGCTACAACTACAAACAATATTACTGTTGGAACTACCACTACTTCTGGCGTTCTAGCTCCTTTGGTTTCTGGATCTGGATCTTCTAGTGTAACATTTGATTTAAGCACAGCATCTACATTTACACATTCGATAGACCAAACAACCACTCTTGCCTTAAGCAATGTAACTGATGGTCAAAAGTTTATGATTCGGCTTAAGCAAAATTCAGCTGGCTCTAAAGGCGTAAACTGGTTTAGCACTATTTATTGGGCTGAGGGAGGAACAGCTCCGACCTTAACTACATCACCTTACCACTCAGATGTATTTGGATTCCTTTGCACTACTTCAGGGTATTACGAAGGATTTGTAATTGGTCAGAATATTAGCGGAGTATAGTATTTAATGGATATATTAATTCATGTAGGTGATAGCGCCGATCCTCTGTGGTATAAAGATGGAGATGTTATCGGCTGCTATCCTTTTTTAGGCACCCTTTTACAGAACGGGCAGAATATCTGCTTACCTAAAAAGTTTGATTATAATTCAGCCGGATTGAGGGATTTTGGAACTCTACTAGAAAAGTATGAACAAAAGGTACACAAGTATAAATATGAAAGAGTTAATTCAAATGAAGTATTAATAACTAATCTTTTAACCGAAGAGCAGGAAATAGACTCGTCAATTGATTTGTATAGCCTTATAACTAAAATGATAGCGATTCCAAACCACACTGTTTTTGGTAATGAACAAGGGAAAGAAGTTTGGTACATGAAAAAGTTGCCTTTGTTTGGAGACTCTGCTAAAATAAATTCCATATGGGATGATATAGAGCAGCACACAGGCAATCTTAGGCAAAATAACATGAGGAAGGAATTTACACCAACAGTAAAGCAGACAATGCTGGCATTGGATTGTACGGGGTTTTTGAATAGTGTCTACACAGACATTTCTAAACATACAGCGTCTGATAGGTCTTCGCCTATTGCAGTTAGGGAAGATGAGAATGATGAAACTATACAGACCACATTAATAGCAAAAAGACAGTGGAAAATACCATACAAGGATATGGATTCTGAGTTAGGGATTGATATTGACGATGTTTTAGATGTTAATAAGATTGTAGATCCTAGACAGGATATCCAACAAACCGAAAAGAATAAGCTTGACAACATCATGTTTGACAAAGTAGATCTTGGGGAGTATATATTATAATGGCAGAGGTATATGCTAGTATAGGAAGTAGATCTAATATAGCTATTGCAGATGGAGATTCTAAGCTTCCATCTAGCGCTTCCGGTTCTGGAACATTTGCTAGTCCATATTCTTTGGCTTATAGTTCTTCACCCGGAGATGTAGGTGTTGGAGACAAGCTTGCTATAACTGACAATAATAACTATACCGGTGTGACTTTTTATTATTTCGTTAAATCAGTCTCTAGCAATACTGTAGAAGTTGTATTCATGTATGAAGATAGCGGGTCTTTTGGCAATCAAAACCCCACATCTCTAGAAGTGACTGACGAATATGGAGATACAGAGCTAGCGGGGCATACATATAGCAGGACTTATTCTACTGTGGTAGCTTGGGAAGCGGGCCTTAATAATAGTAACTTTTACTCAGCCAATGATGATTTAACTGGCTGGATGCACTCCGATAGTGACTTTACAGAAGAAAACGTTATTTTTAATTATACTTCAACTACTTATGATAGTATAAAATTGACAGTAAATGAAGATGACAGGCAGCATGGAATAGAGGGTCAAACAGGCAAGGTTGTTAATAAACCCGATGCAAATCCCGGAGGAAGCACGTCATCTATATATGATCTAAGTATAGATAACTTTACTATTGAGTGGATAGAAGTTGACATGTCCAGCTCTACAAGCACTGGTATTATCATACAGACTGGTACGAGCAATACTCAGGCAAGGATAAATGCAGTCATCCAACATATGTTAATGCACTCTTGGGGTACTAACCAAACTACAGACCCTATGCACGGAATACTACTTAGAGGAGGAAGCGGTGGTTATCAACATGTTTTTAATTGTATATTATATGATTTTACTGAAAGTGATGATCATACGACAGCATTCAATCTAAATCAAAGCAGGGCTACGGTCAAATGTTATAATAATACTTCTTACGATATAACGGTAACAGGCAATACAAGCAAATATGCGACTGGCTTTCTTTGGGGAACCAATGGTACGATCAATATAAAAAACTGCATTGCTATAGACTCTGAAAATACTGCTGGAGGAGGTACAGCAGCATACAGTGTAGATTTTCGCAGAAGTGGGGGATCAACCGATTGCGACTTTTGTTTATCTAGTGACTCAACAGCAGATACGGTTGGAACGAATGCACAAACTAGCAAAACGGCAGCGAATACTTTTGAAACTCCGGGAAGTAATATGCTCATAAAAAGCACATCCGATGCTGCTGGTAATGGTACAGATCTAGGCTCAGAAGCAAATATAGATATAACTGAGTTTGATAGAAACGGCATAAATGTAGATTGGGATATTGGCGCACATCAAGTGACAAGAACTGCATCATCTTCCTCAAAGCCAGCATTTTTAATATTTTTAGATACTTAAGGAGTAACAAAATGGAGCTAATTGTCAAAATAAATTCAAGTCCCGGAGAGGTATCATACAAAGATGGTGATGTTGTTCAGGTGTTTTCAAATAAACAGATACAGTTTTCTCACGCGGAAATGATATGCAATATAAACAATTTTCCCTTAGATCCAGTTACAGGATTAAGGACTAATAATACGCTGTTAATGAAATTTTTAGAAAAGACAAAAGAGTATAAATTTCAAAGGTCTAATTCTAATGATGTAGTCAGGACTAACTTGATAACAGGGGAGCAGGTAACTCTTAATAGTGAACCTAATGAGAACGGTGAGTATATAGATGCATTCTCGTTCATTTCTAGAAGACTAAAAAAAGAAAATCATAAAATTTTTGGCAGTAGTGGAAATGAAATATGGTATGGTAAATCTAGATCAGATATAGAGATAGATTCTATTTGGAATGATATTGAAACTCATAGTGATAATTTAAAGATTAATCACAGTACGTGGCCGTTTACAGATTTAGAAAAGAGACATTTTATTTGTATAAACACTTCTGGACGCAAATATACAGGCGACTCCTTTATTAGAGTTGAGCTTTCTGGAGATACTGTGCACGAGAGAGCGATGCCTGCTTTAGAAACCCGTCCCGAGGAAACTTCGGAAGGCTATTCACCTGCGGTATTGGCAAAAAGAAAGTGGTTTGTGCCATACTGGGATCTATCCAGTCAGCTTGGAGCGTCTGTTGATGATTTGAGAAATCCTGAGATTATTTGCGACTGTAGAAAGCCAATGAATGAAAGAGAACATGTTGACATTTTGACTTATGACAAAGTTTCAGAAGGGATCTTATAATGTTTGGTTTTAGCGCTGTATCAGAATTTCCACTCAGTACGGTAGAGACTACATTTGTTCCCATCGTTGTTCAAAGAAATGCAAAAGTAAAAACTTGGACTGTGCCTAAAAGAGATACTAGTTGGACTATACCAGTATGCAAAAAAGACGCTACTCTCAGCAGTAGGTCTGATACTTGGACTATTCCATCTTAAAGTCCTATAACTTGGTGTATTTCTTAGTGTAAGACATATTTATAAGGGGATATTTATGGGTGTAATTGCAAACGAGAGGTTGTGTAAGCAGCCTGCCGAACAGAGAAAGTTCTCGATAGAATTTAATAATCTATTGGCAACCTCAGAAACTATTAGTTCAATTGCGAGCATATCTTCTGAAAAGATAGATGGTTCTGCGACTGACTTGACTATCTATACTAGTGGTATAGCAAGTTCAAGCGTCAGTAATAAGAATAGTATGATAACATTTTGGGTTTCCGGAGGAAGTACAGGTAATACATACAAAATTGAAGCAATTGTAAATACATCAGATTCGGCCAAGCTTGAGGGCGATGGCATACTTTTTGTAACGGACAGATAATATGAGTTGGCAAAACACAAGTCTAATTATGCTTAGAACCATGTTGAACGATGCTGGTTGTGATGGCAACAATACGTATTCAACCCAAAGATTGGAAGATTTACTTATAACGAGTGCATACTTCTTACCAATAGATATTAATTTTAACAGTAGTTATGCTGTAGATGTAGCAGCGTATACAATAACGCCAAATCCAGACGACCAAACTGATGGTGCTGATTTTATATCCTTTATGGTTTTAAAGGCAGCATGCTTAGCGGACGAAGGAGCATTTAGGAATGCCGCTCTACTGCAAGGTGTATCAGCTAGACTGGGCCCAGCATCAATACAAACCGGAGGATACGGAGCTCAGTTAGCAGTCTTGCTTAATGAAGGTCCATGTAAATCCTTTGAAGAACTTAAAAAAGCATACAACTTCAGTTATGAAGGTAAGAAAATAATTAGAGCCGTTATGAGCCCGTTTGCCTCAAATGACTATATTCCAACAGACAGCTCTGATGACAGATATCAATATCCAGAAACCGATACCAGACTATAAAGGAGATTTAAATGAGTGATGTATTATCACAGCCGAGAGGCACTGGAACTACTGTAAAGAATGGCACTATATCTATTGGTGCTCCTCTTGCAGCTGGAACCGGAGCATATAATTCTAATTATACTATAGATACTTTTGCCTCAGAGCTACCAGCTACAGGCACAGTAATTGATAAGTATACTAATAGATTTGATGATTACAACTATTATAGCGCTTAATCTTAGGAGATTTTAAAATGGCGGCAGTACCAGAATTTTTAACAGGTAGTAAAACAGGGATTGGAACGTCAGCTGTGCCAATTACTACAGTCGAGACAAATGCCCGAAGAGGTGTCCAGATAGTAGCTAACTCAGCTAATACAGTAAATGTTTTTATAGGTCCTTCTACAGTAACAGCAGGAACAGCGGCAGCGACAACAGATGGTTATCCTCTAGCTGCAGGTGAATCAATCGTTGTTCCTGTTATAGAGCCCTCTAAGATATATGCTGTCACAGCTAGTTCAACAGCTATAGTTTCATTTATGCTAGTTTAGACTTTTTTAAACCCCTTAAATTCGTAAGGCTTTTAGCATGACACAATACGCAAGACCAGATTCAGATATATCTGTTGCACAATATACATATGGGGGTCGGTGGGGCTGGTGGGCTAGCACTCATACCGATGCCCTGTACACGAAGATAGACGAAGCAACCGCAGACGATACTGACTACGCTTGGTATAAAGCGGACGGCTCGGACGTTGGTACAGATCTTTACAAAGCGGGTTTATCTGATATAGATGAGCCTTCCGACTTGTCTTCTGTGTCCATTCGAGTTCGTATTCAAAACACTGTCAACTGCAACGTCCGGCTCTACTGTGGCTCAACGCTAATTAAGTCCTTTTATACCGGGACAAACGGAAGCACAACAAACGTAGATACGGCTTTAAGTTCTACTGAAGCGGGCAATATCACAGACTGGACAGACCTGCGGCTCTGGTTTGGCTGCAGCGACCAGACACGGTTTCAAACCTGCTACATTTATCAAGCGTACTTAGAAGCTGGAGAAGCTGTCAGATCAACCCCTATGACGATAACAAAAACAATAGGGACAACAGGTAGAGACTACTCTACCATTACAGCTTGGGAAGCCGATCTAGGGGGCTCAAGTTATATAAGTGGAGACGATGCTATAGGCGAATGCTACAACGACTCTACTTTCGATGAGTCATTTACTATAGATGATGGGAGTTTTTCTAAGGTTGATACTATAAAACTTAAAGCTGCTAGTGGTCAAGAGCATGATGGGACACCAGATTCTGGAGTAAAGATAACCTATAGCGGTACAATAGGTGACGAAGTAGCAATTTGGAATGTAGCATATACATCTGGGACTCATGGAGAAAAGAAAGTTAAAATAGAGGGTCTAGAATTTGCTGATATTCTGAACTCTCAAAATATCTTTATGTATTCATTTAACTTAGGCACTTTGAATACTATATTTTCTAGATGTCTAGTTAATAATATTAAAACAAGTAATTCTTCTACTAAAAATTTTCATGTATTTCATAATGGTCAATCATCTATAAATAATACAATGATTTTTAATTGTGGAAAAACTTCAACTAGTAATAGCGTTAATGGAACATGCGTAGGCCTTCGGCTTGATAATACAACTAATAATAAGGTATATAATTGCACAGTCCATAATATATTCGATAATACTGCTAGCGCTGAATCTCAGGGTGCTGTTTATGGAGAATATCGCAATACAATTATAACGAACGCAAATAAATGTTATAAGCTAGTCTCAGGAAGTAGTAATAGCAATAACATTTCAAGTGACTCTACTGCTCCGGGAGATTATTCTTTAACCAGTAAAGATCCTGAAGACATTTTCGTTTCAACAACTCAAGGATCTGAGGATCTACATCTTAAAAGTAGAGCGCCCGGCTTAAGAAAAGGTGTTGATCTAGGAACGACAGATGATGTACAGTATGACATAGATAATTTTGACAGAGACTCCACAGGCTCAATATGGGACATTGGAGCAGACCAGTGCAACACCTGCACACCAGATATAGGAAAAACTCCAAATAGCAAGTTATCTTTAGGTTTTATGATAAGTCAAGAGCTTTCCGGTTTTGGCTTAGCAGATTTTTAAGAGGCAAGTATGTCGATACCTTCTTTTTCTGGACTAATAAGTAGTGACCTTAAACAGTTATTTAGCAATGCGATTTCTTCTTTACTTGAAGATACCGCACTTACTGTATCCTGCACTCTTTATTTTGGAGTGACAAAATACGAAGACTGCTCAAACTGTATCTATGATCCTATAGGAAGAAAGTCTTCAAATAGATATCAGGATGGAGGTTCTGCACCATTTAGATTTGGAACAGTATGCCCTATATGTGGAGGGCAAGGCAAAAAGCCCGTCATAACTACTGAAAATTTAAACTTAGCGGTAATTTATGACTACAGGAACTTTTTGAATTCTCAAACACCGGTTAATATTCCTGATGGTTCCATACAAACAATATGTGCGAATTCATTAATGCCTAAACTGTTGAGAGCAAAAGAGCTACAAACATCAACAGATATAAAGAATTATATGGATGCTAGATTTGAAAGAATAACAGACCCACAACCCGTTGGGTTTGGTAACAATGACTTTGTATTTTGTACTTGGAAAAGAATTAAGTAAGCATGGCTAAATCTCCAATTACCACTTTCGGATTACGACTTGAAAAAGGCTTCGTTAGGAAGTTTGAAAGGGATGTAATGCGAGAGCTGAAAAAAAAGATTAAGCTATCTGGTATTGTCATAGCCAAAAGAGTTGAAAATGCAATCAGAATGTTAATGAGCATAAGGCTTAATGCTGCGCCGGAAGTCCAGTCAATTGCTTCAGGTGAATTAAGAGCTCAGTTTGGACTAGTTGATGGTGAGGTTAGAATAAATTCCATAATAGACCTTTGGATTTCAGCATTAAATGTGACATTTATACCTATGATGGGTAAGCTTGGTGGTATAACTGTGGTCATGGATGAGGCATTCGTAGAAAATGTTATAAATATGCCTGTTGGTTCATTCGTAACAGAAAAAGGTAGCCATTTAGAATGGCTAAGATGGCTATTATTAGAGGGTTCAGCTCCTATAGTGGGAGACTATGTTTTTAAACGAGCTCCTCTTGGAAGAACAGGACAAGGAGTTATGATTAATAGAGTTGGGTCCTCATGGTCGGTTCCAGCTCAATTTCAAGGCGTCGAAGGAAATAACTTTGTTACTCGCGCCTTTGAAAATATAGAGGATGATATTAATGCAATAATTAGACGTGAATTTACTAGGGCAATTTAAACATGGTAAATCAACCGTATACAACATTTCATAAAGTATCACACATAGGCGAAAGTTTATTCACTTCTGAACTTGAGTCAAACTTAAAGTGGTATATGGATTGGGGACTTCTTAATATAGGGGGATGGACTGATGTAAATAGACCTACATCAGGAGCATGGGGAGGTGACTACAGCTCTCTAAGGGCAGTTCAGGACCCATCATATACAAATGGTCAAGTATGGGAATCTGCTAGAAAAGACTGGGTTTGGGAAACTGGACAACTTTATGAAGACGATGGAACCCCTTATTCTGGAACACAGATATCAGGAGCATACATAAATGATACATTCTATTCTACCGGAGATGCTACCTATGGTCATTATATTGACTATCCAAACGGAAGAGTAGTTTTTAATACAGCTATACCTACAACTGCTTCAGTAGAAGTGGATTATAGTTATAGAAACGTTCAGGTTTACATAGCTGATCAAGCCCCTTGGTGGGATGAAGTTCAGTTTGATTCCTTGCGTGTTGATGATTCAAGTTATAGTGTAGCTGGCTCTGGTGCTTGGGGGGTTTTAGCAAATCACCGAGTTCAGTTACCGGCTGTTATTATAGAGGCTGTGCCTCGAAGAAGGTTTACCCCCTATCAATTAGGCGACACATCTCAATTTGTTAGACAAGATGTTTTGTTCCATATAGTTGCTGAAAATAGATGGTGGAGAAATCAACTAGTAGACATAGTTTCTTTTCAAAAGGATGAGTCTATTTGGCTTTATAATAGCAACACTTTGGCTTTAAGTGGAGCTTTCCCACTCGATTATAGAGGCATGAAGGTGGGTGCTCCTCTAAATTATAATGATGTTGTAACTAACACAAACTACAGGTATTTAAGATCGAGAATGATAGATATGTCAGTTACAGAAATGCAAAGCTACAATTCTAGACTACACGAGGGTACTGTGAGAGCCACTTTTGAAGTAGTTCTGAGTTGATTTGGTGTATATTTAAAATAAGATACAGTATCTAACCTTTTTAGAAAAAATATTTAGGAGAAGTTTAATGGCTAACGATAGAGTATACTATGCTATTCAGCAGGTATCAATTGGTCCGGACGGCAGTACAGCCCGACATGTAGCGCACGGTGTCCAATCAATTGGTATCACAACAACGTTTAACCTAGAACAAGTTTTTGAGCTTGGTCAGCTAGCAATTTATGAGAATGTAGAAGGCACACCTGACGTGGAAGTTACCATGTCTAAGGTTTTGGATGGATATAATCCTCTATTTTGCATGGCTACTGCAGGCAACACCGATGGCCCAGCCTTAGCTCAAAGAGCAAACAGTAAATGTTTTGTAGACTTGGGAATCTGGGATGAAGGTAGAGAATCAGCCGGTCAAGCAAGTTCATCTGCCGGTTCTTTTTGTTCTATGTCGGGACTCGTTGTTTCCTCTGTAGGATACAACTTCCCTCTTGATGACAACTTTACTGAAGATATCACTCTTGTAGGTAACTATAAGGTTTGGGGTTCTGGTCAAGCACAGAATACAATTTCCACAGGTTGTGGAGTGAATTACCATGCAACTGGAACCTCTGGTGGATTTGCCGGTAATAATGACGCTCCAATTGGTGACGGTGGCGTTAACAGACGTGAAAATATTCAGTTTGCAACAAGTCAAGCGGAAACCAGTGGTGGTGACTACACTATTCTCCCAGAAGATATTCCGGGAGTTGATACTTCAGGTCAGAAGGGCACAGCTCACGTTTCTTCAATCAGTATTTCCACAGACTTATCTCGTGAAGA
>CEUX01011757.1_pt1 | contig 9929 bp, 5 predicted proteins | sample 531361 | NCBI WGS metagenome assembly CEUX01 (sample SAMEA2622736, study PRJEB7988) | marine metagenome | isolation source: saline water (ENVO:00002010), including
AAGCTAATGCCTCGACGGAAGACAAGGTTTGATATGCCTTGGCCCGTTAATGGCTTAGTTGATGCAGTTGCGTATGAGAACCAGCCTCGTGGGTCAAGCGTAGACTTACAGAACGTGCGGGCTTTTGATCCCGGTACGGGTCGTAGTCGTGGTGCGCAGCGAGCTGGTTTGGCCAAGTACTCTAGCGCCCGGGTAGCTGATGATCAGGTCCAGGAGATCGGTCATGTGGCTTCTCGTGCGGTTCCCACGGGTCAATCGTCGCTTAACCAGCGAACGATTGTCCCTTACGTGGTTACTAGTGGTACGGTCGCCACCTTTAACTCTAGTTCCACTACCACTGCCACCAATGGCAGTGGGGCGCTTAGTACTACGGCTCCTGTTATTTTTAGCGCGCAGCTAGACGGTGTTGTTTACTTTGCTGATGGGACCAGCGAAAAGAAGTGGACTGCTTCCACAAATACGGTGGACGCGTGGGCTGAGTCTGCTGGTACGATGCCTGTTAGCGGAAGCGACAGGCCGCGTCTTATCGAAACCTGGCGTGGCCGCATTGTGCTTAGCGGCGTCAAGGGTGACGAGCATAACTGGTTCATGAGCAAGATGCGTAATGCCAACGACTGGGATTACGCCCCCGGCACTGCAACTGCCATCCAAGCAGTTGCAGGCAATATCCAGGATGCGGGGAAGAGTCCTGATATTATCAATGGTATGATTCCTTTTTCGGATGATATCCTGGTCTTCCTTGGCGACCACACGATTTACCAGATGACTGGGGATCCGGCAGAAAGTGGTCGCATTGATGCCATCAGCACCTCTGTTGGTGGTGCTTGGGGTAGGGCGTGGTGCTTGGCCCCGGACGGTAGTGCGTACTTCTTCGGCTCTCGCGGGGGCGTTTATCGTCTTGTCCCTGGTAGTAAGCCGCAGAGTATCACGCAGGGCTCCATCGAGGAGCGGCTGGCATCGGTCAACCAGAACACAAGCCTGATACGGCTTGCTTGGAATGATCGCGAGAAGGGTGTGAATGTTTTCATTACGGATCTTGGTGGTGGTGCCAGTACGCATTACTTCTATGACACCAGGAACAACAGCTGGTGGCTGGACAAGTTTGCCACTGCTGACCACAACCCCACGGCTGTGCATGTTTACGATGGTGATGCGGTTGCTGATCGTGCCATCCTGCTTGGTGGCCAAGACGGTTATATCCGCAAGATCGACCACGATACCCCTGCCTCGAACGACGATGCCACGGCGATTGATGCGTATGCCTACCTTGGACCCATCCAGTTGCAGAACCGCCCCAAGCTGATGCTTACGGAGATGAAGGGTGCTGTAGGGACTGGTAGCAATCCGGTAGCGTGGGATCTTTACGCAGCCGAAACAGCGGAGGCCGCCAAGGCAGGGTCCAGCAAGGCTAGTGGCACGTTTGTCGCCGGTCGCAACAGAAGCGACCGGGCGCGGGTGACAGGTCACGATATATTTATAAGGCTTAGAAACAACTCGTCTTCCCAGAAATTCTCCATGGAATTTTTGGGCATTGAAATTGATAGCTTTGATGGTCCGAGGGCACGACAATGGTAAACCCACCAAGGATACCCCGTGGCAGCGTGCGAGAGCGTAGGTTGGCGCAGTTCGTCACCTCGACCCTGGATGACCGAGGCTTTGTCCTGGAGAAGTTTACAGAAGACCCTGACACTCGCCCTGATGCTCCCGTGGTTGGTCGTGTTATATACACGACCGATACGAAGCAAGTGCAGGTGTTTGATGGGGAAAACTGGGCGGGGTTATAGGAGACACCAATGACTTACTACGGTGAAAGTGCTGCGGATCCTGCCAACGAGCAGATTAGCCAGGATCTGTTGACTGGTGGTTTCAATGACTACCAGATGCAATACCTTGCTCCTCATCTCGATTTCAATGCGGGCATGATGGCTTCTCCGGGGATGTCCGGTGGTGGAGCTTTGGGTGGGCTGGTGCGTGGCATGCAGTCACAAGCTCGTCCAGGTTTCCAGGGTTTGGTGCAGGGTGAAATGCCTGCATCTATATCCAAGCATGCTGTGCCTGGTGCAGCGCTTCCGCAGATGGCACCTAACACGCCAGCTGGATTGTCGGTTGCTGGTACTAATAACATGCCAACCCCGGCAAACCAATCGGCCACTATGACGGTCAAGACTACACCCACGGGGGAGAATTTCCCTGCTGGATCAATTATGAAAAGCAAGTACCCCACTAACAACCTAAGACGTTTAATGAATGGAGCTGGCCATGGCCGCCTTAACATCTGATCAAATACGACAACTGAAACAAACGGGGAGCCCTGCTGACATCGAAAGGATGTTGGCAGAGGTCACTGATAAGCGTAAGGGTCCAGATCCCTTGGTGCGGCAGGCCACTGGGGACATGGTTAGTTCGTTGCAGCAGGAGAATCTTCTCCGTTCTTTGCAGAAATTCATCGAGGGTGGCCGCAAGGAACACAAGGTTAGTTTTGGACCGCCCCCTGGCTGGGATCCGAGGAGGAACGTGGGGCCTGCTCCACAACCCAAGCAGCCACGGCAGCCCAGGCAATGGGGGCCTGGACCAGGTACTGCTGGGGGGTGGCTTGACCAGGGTCCAAACCTTCTTGGCGACTCCGCCCTCGGCCAACTAGGAGGCGCTGCGGGTGTAATGGGTGACGTTGGTATGCCGGGTATTCCGGGTGTAGCAGAGGGCGGCCCCCCTTTGGACCCCCAAGGTGCCGGTATGCCCATGCCCAAGGGGCCGAGCGAGATGATTGGTCCGGAAAGACCGAGCGTGATTGGTCCGACTGCTGAGCCTGAAGCCATGCCTGAATATGGGGCCATGGCACCTCTTGGGATGGAAGACTTGCCGCCACCGGATGCTGCGATGAATGCTCCGGGTATGATAGGCCCGAGTGCTGCTGGACCTATAAGCGACATTCCTCCCTACGGGGGCGAGGATTATTTCGGTACAAACCGCTGGAATCCTGACGAGAGCCCTGCTGGACCTACTCAAGCACCCCTGCCTGTAGCCCCATCTCCGGTGCCACAGGCGATGCAGACGGGGACGGTTGGCCCCATCCCGCAGGGACCCGGTGGACCTGGTGTTCCCGTTCCGAGCGTAGATACGGGCCTTCAGGGGACCATCAGCGGTCCTCCTCCGGGTGCCCTCGGCCCGGTAGGTCAACCGGGAGCCGCAGGCCTTCCTGGAGTGGCTTCTCCATCACCGAATTTACAACAATTAAACCAAGCAGCTGGCACAAATCGGCATCAACAAGAAGCCCTAAATATGTTTAAGCCGACTGCCGCACCGCCACAGGCTCCACGGGCCCCGCAGGCTCCTCCGATAGCTCCGGCTGCTCCGGCAGCCGCTGCTGGCCCGGTGGGCCAGCCGGGCCCCACAGGCCCTCCTGGAATGGCTTCACCGGGTATGCCCTCCATGGGGGCTCCTTCGGCAATGCCTCCGGATATGAACGCAGACCTCATGGGGGTGGCTACTTCATCTCCTGATCCGCTTGGGCAGTTGGCGATGGCCAGTGGTGCGCGTCCACCTCGTTCTGTGCAAGCTCCCAAAACTCATGCCTTTAGGCCACAAATCCGAATTTAGGAAAATGAAGATATGCCTACTTATAGCGAAATGATGGCGACCAAAAAGGAATTGGGCCAGTACGTCAAGTCAATTCCCAGGGGTGCAAAGGAAATTGGTACGTATAATGGCGCACCAATTTATGAGTACAAGGGCCTCCATATTCGTGGCAAGACAAAGAACCAGCCGCACATCGAGGTGTTTAGTCCTGGCTCAATGATGAGTAAGGACATCAAGGCTGGTAAACCTGCCTGGAAACCATCTGGACAGGCTGCCGCCCCTGCTGCGGCAGCTCCAGAGGCTGCCGCTAAGCCTGCTGCCAAGCCTGCTGCTGCCTCTCCCGCACAATCTATTGCTGATCTAATTAAGGGAACTGGGGCCTTCGCCGCACAAGCTCCTGCACAAGCCGATCCAGCTGCTGCCCCCGCACAAGCAAGCGTACCTTCTCGTGATGATGTGATGAAGATGGAAAGAGTGGGGACGACCGCAACGGGTTCTAGGTCTGAAGGTACTGTGTATAAGGACGCCGAAGGCAAGTTGTATAATGTTGATTGGATGGGTGTTAGTCCGATGCGACCGGACGCCCAGTTTGCCTCGTTGGAGGAAACGGAGCGTATTCGTGCTGAAATCGCTGACCACCGCGCACAGGCCATTCAGCGTCCTCCCGCTGCTGCCTCTCCCGCACAATCGATAACGGATCTGGGTGCACAGGGTGCACAGGGCACTACAGGTGCTGCTGGCCCGACTGGTGCAACTGCATCTCCGGGGCAGAGTAGTGGGTTTCTGGGGCAGAGTCTTGGTGGTGGTGTTCCAGGGGCATTGCGACCGGGAATGATTACTGTGCCGGGGTCTGCTGGGATCAATGATGCTGGACGGCAAAATGCCTTGATGCAGCACCTTATTGAATCTCTCCAACAGCGGCAGAGTCGTGCCTTGCATGGTGCCATCCCTGGTCAGAAGGGATCTGACCAGGGAGAACGGCTGGGAAGACTTAGCCCTGAAGAAATGGTTGCCCAAGCAGGCGGAGGTGGTGCTGGTGGATGGGGAATTATCAAGGAACCGGGGATACTGGGCCAGCTATTGGCTATGGCAGATGCTTCCGCTAAGGAGAGGCAAGCCGCTACGCAGCAACAATACGATAAAACCATGGGCCACTTGGGTAAGTTGCGAGAATATGTGAGCAATGAAATCCCTGATCAAATGGCAACGCTTATGGCCAACTACAAGGGCCTTAGCGGGGACATGAAAACCCAGCTGGAAGACAACCTAAAGAAGCTGAGCGAAGAAGGTGGTCGCATCGGGGAGATGGCCCGGGCAGTCATGCGGGAAGACGTTAACGAGCTTTCCAAGGCTCTTAACGTCCCGGCAGCAGAAATACAGACCATGGTATCCAAGGCTACCGGGTCGGTTGTTCCTGGTGTGGAAGAACGTGGCAAAACGCTTGGGCAGGATTACAAGGATACCAGTGCACAGGAGATCCTTGCCCAATCTGAGTCCAAGGAAGAAGCCGAGGGCATCGTTGCGGACGTGTATGGGGGTCGCAAGGCAGAGATAGAGCGGAGATTTGATGAGCAAATCCAAGCTGCTAAGGATCAGCAAGAGGGTAGTGTCACCAGCAGGGGTCTGTCGGGAACAACCCTGGCTTCCGTTGCGAACTCCAGGGTTCGCAACCTAAAGGCCCAGAAGCAATCAGCCTTAAACCAGCTTGCTGACATGTCGGCGCAGGCTAAGCTCGGCGTTGCGAATATGTGGAACCAGGGCAAGGCAGCTGCTCGTCAGATGTTTGATACGGGGCGGCTAGGTGCTCAGCAGGCTACAGGTAGCCAGATTGGTGATATCGCTTCTCGATTTGCTGGACAGGGCCTTCAGGGCACGATGGGCTTGATGGGCGAGAAGATGAGTGGTATTGGTGCGGGTTACCGCAACATGATGAACCTTGGTGCCCAGATGGCTGGCCAGGAGTTTGGTGCTCAGGTTGGTGGTCGGCAGCAGTTAGCTGACATGCTGGCTCGCATTGGCTTGCAGGGTCGCAGTGCCGAGCAGCGTGGTACAGAGTTCCAAGGGTTGCGAGAACAGGACCTAGGGTTCAAATTAGCCGATACAGAAGCTGGCGTCGAACATAGGGGAACTCTTGATCCAAATATGCTGATTGACCTTGCCAAGGGGTTGGGGATGTACAGTCAGCTTGGCCCACCGATGGCTGGGAATATGGGTGTTGGTGGGCAGCCCGGTCTACCGGGGCTGCCAGGTCCCGGTGGTGGTGATCCGCAACCTGGTGATCCTAAGCCAGAGGAGAAGGCTCTTAGGGAGATTATAAACCGGATCAATATTAACATTGGTGGTGGCGGAACGCAGCTAGGTGGCGGGCCAGATGTTACCGGGCCTCGCAATGAAACGATGGTTGCCAGGACAGACGAATACGGGAATATCTCTTATGGGCCTATATCTCAGTACGGTTACGAAATTTTGGATCGCGGGACAACAGGCCGTATGCCATCGGACTGGACTTTCGATGGATACTACTATAGAGACCCGGAAGGAAATAGATATATCTGGGACGAAGAGACTGGAAAGTTTAATCCACGTGCCGCAGCCGATACCGATGAAGCTGCTACCACCAAGGAGGCTGCCGATAAACACGTGGCTGACGAATTGTCTAAGCCAAATAAAGAATGGACCGAAGAAACTGCACGGATGCAGGCAAAGCTGGGAGAGTTGGAGCAGCTCAAGCAAGAGGGGAAGGATTACGACCCACATGAATTAAATAGACTGAAAGAGAAGGTGCAAAATAGAGAGAGGCAGCGGAAAGCGGCTGAAAATACATCGAGTACCTCCGCTACTGGCACTTCCGCTACTTCCACTTCTACCTCTGCTACACCAACTTCCACTGCTGCTGCTGTACCGGCATCTTGGGGTGGAGACATTAGACAGATGTCCCAAGCCGACCTTACTGGTGGCATTAGTCAACCGGCTACAAGTATTTCAGGTATTACCAATAACCAGGCGGCCCAAGCAGTCGATCCCGTAACGAGCCTCGGGGGACTTGTCAATCCGGCTGTAGCAGCTGCTTCGCAACCGGCAGTTAACCCACAGGTTAACCCGCAGATCAATCCTCAGATCAATCCTCAGATCAATCCTCAGATCAATCCGCAAGCTACTGCCAGCCTTGGTGGGCTGACAGCTGGCGCACAACCCGTTAATAACCTTGCTAGTATTGGTGCTTCTCCAGGAATGGGAACAAATCCAGCGGCGGCAACTAATCCATATGCGGGGGGCAATGCTGCTTGGCTGCAACAGTCTGCCAACCTTGATCCGTTGGAAAAGCAGCAGCTATGGAACATGGCTCCTTCGTATTACACGTCATAGAGAGATTAGGTAATGGCAATTCGATTTGAGTACGGCCCGCCACCATCGGCATTAGGTGCCTTGGCGTACCAGTCTGGTGTACAGCAAGCCCAGGATCGCCGTCGCAGGGAGCTTGAAGCTCTCCAGGTGCAGGCTGCCCAGATGCGTCAGCAGCGACAGCAGGCCAACCTGGAAAGGCAATTCAGCGCCTGGAAGACCCAGTACGGCCACAACTCTGCCCTGTCACGCATGAAGGCAGACCAGGAGTGGCGAGACAACTACCAGGACAAAACCTTTACGCACCAAAAGGAACTCACCCAGTTCCAGGCAGACCAGCGGCGAAGGGAGTCCCTTGCCTCTAGTCTCGTGGCCCAGGAGCAGAAGCGACTGGAAGCCGAACAAAGCAGACAGCATGACCTTGCCAAGCAACTGCAATCCAGCACGAACGCCCTGGAGCTTGATCTGGTCAAGACATTTAATGAACGTGGCCACAGCCATGTAAAGCTGCTTCGAGAACAGCGAGACAATATACTTTCAAGTCCCAAGGCTAGCCCGCAAGATAAGATACAGGCGAACCAGCAGTATTACCAGAAGTTACAGCAGATGCCAGGCAACTTGAAGTGGACGGAGCCTCTGGGCCCGAACGATCCCGGTTTCAGGGAGTCTTTGAAAAACGGACTTCAAAGGGTGCGAATGCCGGATGGGCAATGGGGTGTGTTCGCTAATCCGGATGCCACCGAGGAAGACCTGGCTCCAAAGGTAATCAATGGCCAGTCATACATGCCTGAATTCAATAAGTCGGATGGTCGTTTCGTAGGCTGGAAATTAGTTGATCCGGATGCAGGCGAGAAGCCGCCGGTCAAGATGACCGTGGAGCAAGCCAGTAAGGATCTGTTCCAGATAAGGGAGGAAACGATTGATGTTGGAACGAATGACGAGCAAACGCGAAAGGTTAAGGAATATTCAGATCATGGTCTAATGATGGCAGACCTTTACAAGAGGTCGGGTGAAGCCCGTCAGCACTGGAATCCGTTGCGGGTAGCTAAGGATCACGAGGACTTCGTGCGATGGTATCGGGAACGGAGTTCCAGGCTGGAGGAACCGGGGGGGTCGGGGGAGCCTGAGGGGCCTTATCCGCACACTGACCTGCTCCATCCGGCAAGTACTGTTGCTCGCGGGGCTGGTCGCGTGGCTGGGGAGCTTGTTGGCGGCGCTTCTGAGCAGATGGCAAGGGCGGGCATGGGGTTGGGCCAGGGTCTTGCTGGAATGTCTGAATGGGAAGCGGCCAGGCAGGGAGTTATCGACGAGCAAACGGGCGATGCTTTGCCGGGGCCAGAGGCCTCTCAACAGCGTGCATGGGAAGCCCTCAACCAGGAAATGGCCAACGTAAAAGAGGAGCTCCAGGTATTTGGGGATAGGGCGACACCCGAGCTGATAAACCTCCTCGAACGTGCAAGGGGAATGCAAGATGCTTCACCGGAGGAGCTGGAAAATATTAGGGACGAGCTAAGGGCCGAGGTAAGAACCATCAAGAAGACTACATTCAACAAGATGGAAGATGAGTTTCGCGGGATAGTATAGCAGGGGGCCAGCATGGCTGATTGGTGGAAAAGTTTATTTACGGACCCACGTGAATCCGGTCCTGTTCGCAGGATGCGAGAAAAAGCGGAGCGGGCGCAGCAGCTCCAGCGGCAGACTGCTACCCAGCAGGCACTGGCGGAACAGGTTGCGCCTGAGAAAAGCCTTGTGGTTCCTCGTGAACCCTGGAACAACGAACCTATCATGTCTGGCCCTGAGTGGGTTGTTTTGCCGCGAGAAGCCCAAGTCCAGAAGATTCGTGAGAACGAGCTGGAACGGGTTCGGATGGAACGCCGGAAGGCGGAGTGGAAATCTTTCACGAAGCTCCCTTCCCCTACTCGGGAAGAGAGCATTGAAGACATCTTGAAATCCATTGGGGAGTTACGGGAAATTGCTCGTAAGCCCTGGGAGCCTTACATAGAGGACACGCCCCACCTGGCGATGCGTGACCGCAGGCTAACCATGGGCATGAATGTAGTTGCTGCCCAGAGGCACAGCTACAAGTTCCTTACGGACCCAAAGTACCGGAAGAAGATATGGGCGCTGCCCCGAGACCTACAGCACCCGGCTGAATCTGGCAGGACAATACCACACGCCAAGTACACCACGCCGTCCTTATCGTCAGAGCGAGATGTTAAACTTGAAAAGGCGAAGGAATGGTGGCAAAAGGCCACGCCCCTGAAGGGCCTTTTTGCTGGTGAAGAACTTGCTGAAATGTACGAGCTTAGGAAGAAGATTGCCGGGAGGACTGCCACAGATGACGACATCTGGAAGCTGGGTCACTATCGGGCACGGCTACAAATAGCCGACGAAAAGGGGTTACTGGGCAAGACGGCTGACTTTACACGTGACATGTTTGGGTACATGGGCGAGATTAGCCTGGCGGGTGGCCCTATCGGTGGAAAGGCTGTTTTAGGCACAAAGAACCTGGCTGCTGGCTTGCTTAAAAGGTCTCCCAGTGCTGTTGGTAGGGGTGTCATTAGTCAAGCTGCGGATATCGGTGTTGGTGGTCTTGTCCAGGCTGCATTGATGCCTGGTGCCCTGTGGGAAAGCATACAGGCAGAAATGCCGGGCCTGGAGTTCCGTCCAGATGAACGTGGCAGGCTGGAAGCCTACATGGAGCGGGATGCTCGTACAACAGGGCGGCAAGTAATGGATGGGGTGTTGAAGCACGTTATGGAGCAGATGCTGGAGCGCTCGGGTGGATTGCTGCTGGGTTTAATATCCAAGCCTGCCAGGGGGCTTTACAAGGGTGTCGAGAAGGGGTTTGTGAAGGCTGGTATTATTAAGCTCCCGAAACCTGGTGCCATCAAGCTCCCAGGACAACTACAGGGGAATGTTGGTAAGATGGCCATGGCTGGTCACCTTACAGGCAAGCACAGTAAGCTGCCCGGTAAGATTGGTGGCATATTGACAGGTAAGCGTCTGGG
>CEUX01104659.1_pt1 | contig 9923 bp, 2 predicted proteins | sample 531361 | NCBI WGS metagenome assembly CEUX01 (sample SAMEA2622736, study PRJEB7988) | marine metagenome | isolation source: saline water (ENVO:00002010), including
CTTCAGTAGTATCTTGAAACATAGTTCCTTCTTTATATTGCTGTAAGAGTTTTATGTGTTCATTTAAATTGTCTATAGCTTGATTAAGTTTAGATTCAGGAGCTGCTAATAACTTAGGAATTGATTTTTTTCTAGATTCAGCATGTTTTCCACCAATTAAAAAGTCATGTATTAAGTTCTGCTTTTCATATTCAATAGCAGCATCAAGATATTCTTTGTATTTTTTTTGAAATTTAGGGTGTGACCTTATTGGGTTTTGAGTACCTTCCCCAGTTATTCCTTGTTCCTCTAATTCAAAATAAATATCATTTGCCTCAAGGTCTAAATCAAGCATCTTCTTTTTAAGCTTTTTCCTCTTATTTTTATTATAATTATATATTTGCTCTTGAGTGATAGGGGTTTCCATTGACTCTGCTAGCTTTCTATCAAACCATTCCTGTGCTGTCTCTTCCTTAGCAGCTTCTTTCTTAGGAACTCCCTCACTTTCAAATGCATCCATTTTCTTTTTAGAAAATAACATGAAAACAATATCATCATATTTATAATTCTCATTCATTTCTGTAAAAACTTCAAATCCTTGCTTTTCCCAAAAACCTACCGATTCTGGAAATGCTTCAATTACTATAGCAGGTGCTCCTTGTTCTTTTTTTAATACCTTAAAAGCATTAACTATTTGAGTACCAATACCTGATTTTTGAATAGATTTATCTAGTATTATTTTCCCAATTCTAGGATTAGGCTTACCAGAAGATAAAGGAGGGTCTTCCTTTATACTTACACCTTTAATTTTCGACAATCTGTCTATTTCTTTTCTTGCTTCTTCTTCTGCCTTACTAATCTTCTTAGGAGCTTCTTTAGGAGCCCCAACTTCTTTCTTAGTTTTAAAAGGTTTTGCTTCTCCGACTTCGCCTATGTATGTTAAACCTAATCTTTTACGTCTTGCAAGTTCAGCTTCTACTTTATTTAATGCTTCATAAGCACCTTTCCCCTCTTTACCAGCTCTAATATTTTCTTCATTTTTAAGATAAAGTTTCAAATGTTCTTCTAATATCGAATCTGGAATTGTATCTAAAGAATATTCTTTACCCATTTTTTCACCACGTTTAGCCACGCCATATTTCGCTTTACCACCTTTTGCAGCAGCTTCCCCTCCTCTAGGTAAATAATATAAAGTTTTTTCATCAATCAAGAATTGTTTAGCTTCTCCAAATTTAGGAGTATAAAAATCAATAAGCTCTTCAGTAAATTCTTCGGATTTCCAAGTTCCATTCTTTACTCTTCGAGCCTGTTCCACTCTTAATGCATTCCACTCTTTAACATTACTACGCCAACCTGCCATATGTGTATAGTTTTTAACGTTAATACCTTTTTCAATGATTTTCTTTTTATTAATCAGAAGTGAAATAATTTCATCGTCAGTAAGTTCAGATAATTTTGTCTCAGGTTCATTTTTACGACCTGCCCTAATTAAAAAATCAGGACTTTTTGGATTATATCTACTTAATTCTTCTACTTCACCTATAAATTCTTTGCCATTAAGTTTATACTTATATGAACCATCTTGAGATACTCCTGTAATTGTTACTTCAACTTGTTCACCTTTAGTATTAAATAAATTTACTTTTTTGCCAACATCATCTGGAGTTAGTATTACCTCTGAAGGAATATCAACTTCTTTAGGAGCCCCAATTTCTTTTAATGTCCTTTCTAAAGTCATTATATTAGCTCTAGCAGCTAAATTCTTAGGGTCTTTACTTAAGTTCTCCTGTTCTATAGTAAGCATTTCAGTTAACGTATCTGCTGACAGAGTATTTAACTTATTTACAGCAATTCCTTGTATTATACCACCAGTATCCCCAGTAGGCATACCTGATGTATCAATGCTCTCAGGAGGAGTTCCTATTATATCAGATGGAGGAGTTGTAATACCCTCACCTGTATCTATTATAGTATCATCTGAGGGAGGAGTAATAGTATCATCTAAAGGAGGAGTAAGTATTTCATTTAATTGGTTTACAGCTTCAGGATATTTTTCCCCAAACATATCTTCATATGCAGTTACTAAATCTTCTTGAGGGATGCCTACTTCAAGTAATATTCCAGGACCTAAATCTGGATTAAGTAAAATCTCTGGAATCAACTCAGGTGAATCCTCTAAAGTTTTATTATTTTTCTTTAACTGATTTTTGACTTGGTCAAGATATTGTGTATCCTCATCTCTTATAGGCATACCTAAATAAGACATTAATATAGCTCTAGCTTGAGAACGTTTTGTATCTCCTGCTCGTTGCTCCTTATTCTTTGTAGCATCTTGATATTCTTTATTATTATCTACATCTTCTTTAGTAACTCCTAATCTCTTCTTTATCTTCTCAGTCCAAGTTAATTTAGAAGTTACATTATTCTTGATACCAACTGCCTCATTTTTAGTCCTACCTATACCAGCATTAACTAAAAGCTTATCTCCATCATATACATTTACAACATACAATCCAGATGCTTCATCAAGTTCTATTTTAACTGTAGCATTCTCAGAGAAACTACCAAATGCATCTACATAACTTAAATCTTCAAACTCTCTATGCTTCTTTTGTAAATCTATAACAGCTCTTTTGGCTTGACCTCTTTTTTGGAAATTAGATTTATTCTTTCCATTGCCATCTATAAGTTCACTATCATCTACCTTTCTATTGACACCTTCTTCATTAACCCAAACTTCATACATTCCAGTATTATTATTTTTTGTATAATAATAACGAACTCCTGATTTTTGTTTAGGAGCTCTTAAATTTTGAACATTGTCAATTACAGTACTAGCTATAGCTCCTGTACCTCCTACAGTTGTACCAGTACCGAAACCAGCTATGAAAGATTTTAACATAGTAGCATGGGTAAATATCTCTCCAAATCTTTCTTCACTCCATGAAGCAGGTCCTAGAGTTTTTTGCCATGCAGAGTTATATTCTTGTGCAATTTCTTGTAATCCTTCAGTCAATGCAGTTGTACCTATAGAAATAATTTTTCCATTCTGATTTACAGAATCCCAGAATCTATCAATTGGGCCACCCTTTTTAGGAACAGGTAGCTTTCTAACTTGTTTATCTATATACTTTAAAGTCTTTCCTTGGATAGCTCCATTTAAAGCTTTTTTAGAAAATGCACTATTAAAACCAGCTACTCTTAATAATTTACCTCCTTGACCTAAAGTAATATATTCTATAGCAGCATTAGTAGCTCCTGTTATCATATTAGATAATAAAGATGCTTGAGCAGCTTCTGCAGGAGACAATCCCTTTTTAAATTTCTTACCATCCTTATCTATATAATTAGCTTCTTCCCATGCAGCCATCTCTTGTTCAATCTCACCTAAATTAGATGTTCGAGATTTTATTAATGCTTTCTGTTCATCCTTGGCTTTTAAATATTCTTCAAGAATTATAGGCTTGTCGTGAGTTAGTTCTCTTATAGACTCAGAATATCCAGCACCACCTTCTAAACCATAAGTAGAAAGCAATCCTCCAGTAAAGAATCCAGCAACCGCCCCAGGAGCTCCAGCGACAGTAAAACCTGTCCCAGCTCCAATCAATCCAGTCCCGATAGTAGATGCAACAGAATGCAAACCACTATTAACAGTATCTACTAATCTTTTTATTCCAGAACCACTCCACCATTCTTCACTACTTAATCCTTGATTAGCCCATTCTCTATAAGCTTTAATCTCAGGATTTGCATCTAACCTTTTAAGTCTTTCTAGGGTAGCATTATGAATACTATCATAATTTTCATCTGTAAGTGCATCTAAGTGACTAACTAAAAATCCTGGGATAGATTGCATCTGTCCTTCATAAAACTCTCTCATACCAGGGGAATCTAACATTGACCTTCCTTGAGCTAATTCTCCAAGTCCAAAGGGAACTACCTCAGAAGCAGTAGGTTCATATAATAACTCTTTTGATTTGGGATTTGCTTTTACATATTGGTCGACTACGTCATAGTCTTCCATTTCATATAAAGCATTTAAATGGTCAGGTGAAAAATTTCCTTTTTCAGTTTCCCGAGTAAACCCTTCTCTTACTTTCTTTGCAAACTCAGAATAACTATAATACGGAAACTCTTCTTCTTCTTCTTCTATATCGTGAAAAGGTTCGTGGGCCATATTATTTTACATATTCATTATATAAAGCTTCTACTGCTGCTTTTGTTTGTGGATTAGGATTTGCTCTATAAGCTTTAACAACTTGACTAAGTTTTGAAGCTCTAACAGGACCAGCATATTTTTTAGCACTCCTTGCATCAGTTATATCTTTAACAAAAGTAGCAAAACTGATAGATTCTCCAGTAGTTCCTGATTGAGTACCAAGTTCAGTTTGATTCTTATCTTTTCCTATATTTTCTATTTTATCACCTCTCCTATCAAAAAATCCTGTTTGGTCTTCTTGAGCTAATGAACCTGAAGAACCTAATGGAATTAACGGATTATTTTGATTAATATATCCAGCATAGTTTTCTCTTACTCTGTTTCCATGGTCTAACGCTAGTGCAATATTATATATTTTAGCCCAATTCTTATTAGGCCCTTGGGACGCAGGCAATCCTAAATCCATAAATGTTTCAGCATCTACATCCACACCTCCACGTCCTGGGCTATATCTATTTTTATTTTTGAAACCATCTTTATTCCTACCTAAAATAAAATCAACCATTCCTCTTTTGATTAAATTTCCATTAACATCATATTCAGAATATAATTGTCTAGTCTCTAATAAATCTTCCCATTCATCTTCTAAAGCTGTATCTTCATCTCTTCCAAATAGAGTCCATTCTGCAGGTAATACATCAATTATAGGTACTCCTCTTTTTGAATCAGCAACATCTAATGCACCAAAAAACTGCTGATACAATTGAAATTCTATTTGATTTGTAGTGTATTCAATTTCTTTTTTAGTTTCAAAGGAAGCATCAGTGGGGATTGCTATCTCAAAGAAAACATTAGAAAAAGGGTCTCCAACTAAATCAGTATCATCTACTGTAATTTTATTTACATTACCAAGACTCCATTTATAAGAACCTGTAAACTCTTTTTTTGCTGATTTATATACATCAGAAGTTTTAATTCCTGTAGGAGCTTCATATTTTAATTCAGGATAAATTAACCAATCATCAGTAGCATTGTCTGCAATATCTATAGCCGACATATTTCTTCCTTCATCATAGATAATATTCCCCTCATCATTTCTCAATGGCTTGCCATCTACATCCAATAAAGGTTTCTGAACAAATTTCATATTAGCTGTTTCAGACTTCTTCACTTCTACATCTCTTTTCCATCCTGCATGTTCTATTTCTCTTAATTTCTCTTCATATTGATGTTGAAGATTTAATGCTTCTGCCATCTCACCTTCTTTATATATTGCTTTTTCTGCTGTTTGCCTATAAATATCTTTAGCAAATTTACTTTCATCTATAAATTCAGTACCTTCAATATCTACTGCTTCCATATGATAAGGCATTCCAACTACATCATCAGGCCCCATTAATCCATGTCGAGCTAATCCTGGTATCTTTCCTTCAAGATTTTCAAGTGATTCAAATATTTCAGTGTTTCCTAAATCTTTACCCATATAATCTTCTATACTAAGTATAGCATCTTCACCTTTATCTACTGTTAATGCAAAGGTTTTAGCTTTCATATTATTAACTTGACCTTCAAGTAAATTAAGTTGATTTAAGACAAATTCATTATACTTTAATGCTTCTTCTTGATTCGCTATATTCTCTCCAATATAATTACCAGCTTCACCCATTCTACTCAATTCAGATATATACTCTTGGTTTATTGCACCAGTAACTGCTTGTCCTCCTTCAGTTTGTGCCCATTCAGGTAGTTTAATAATATCAAATACATTTAAATCATACTCTGATAAATCGTTCATCTTTTTATTAATTTGGTCATTAACTTGAAGCCTTCTTTCTTTCAGTATATCTAAGCTAGCACTAATATTCGTCTGGTCACGCCTAGCATCATCTTGCCTATCTATAATATCAAGTTCCTGCTGCTGTGTTTTTTCAAATTTATTCTTTGCTAATTTGTAATCAGCTATATCTTCTATCATTCCTGATAATATTAATAACGAATCTGCTGCTTCACCCATTGATTAATCTCCTGTTATTGTTTTCTGAGTCATAGCTCTATATGCTTTATCAGCAGCTTGAAGTGATGTTTTTCCACGCTCTGCAGGAGTAGCATGCTCTGACCATTCACTAACAACAGTAGGAACAAGCATTCTCTCTTGTAATCTTGAAGCTAATTTTGCTGTTCCAGGTCTATTTTGCTTTCCTATAACTGCAGAAGGTCCATATGTTGTTAAATCTTCTAACTCTTTATTATATTTTTCCAATTGGATTACAGCAGTATTAAGAAATCCTTCTTGAGCTGTTTCATAGTCTCCTCTAGCTTCTTCATAACTAGGTAAAGCTCCTCCAGTCCCAATTGCCTCATCAAGCAAATCTGTATAAGCTTGTCCTCTAGCTTCGCTAGCTTCTACTAAACTGTCAATTCCTAATTTTTCACCTTTAGAAATAGTTCTTAAATCAGCTCTAGCTCCCTCTTTAACATTCTCTAAAGCTCTTTGCTGTGCACCTGAATATGCCAATCCTGAAGCTCCTAGCCTAGCCTGAGCCCCTGCAACTTGTCCTTCTCCAGCTAAGTTAGCTTTTATTCTTTCTCTTGCTGCAAGTTGACCTTGTAATTCTCTTTTCTCTTGAGCTTGTTCCCATGTTTCTTCAATAGCTTCATGTCTTGCACCAAATTGACCTTCTCCCAACATAGTCCCTTCAAGGTCTGTAAGAATATCATCTTCAGTTAAACCGTATTCAGACAACGTCCCTAAAAGCTCATCTCTTTTCTTAACTAATTCGTCATCACCCTCTGCTGCTGCTGAAGTAATCCATATATCTCTTATTTGCTGCAGAGCTCCTTCTTGAGCTTCTTTGGCTGTAGAAGTAGCTTGTTCATATGCTTGTTCACCTACAAATTCACTAGGCATATATAAACTATCAGATAAATATTGTCTTGAAGTTTCAGGCAATTCATCTAGAATTGATTGAGCCATACCTCCTTGTTTCATACCATAATGATAACCACTTTCTCCAATCTCTCCTTTCAACCAAGTTTCATGCGGTCTATTAACAGCTGTTTCCCATGCTCTACCTACATAACCTGCATCAAAAGGTCCTCTAACTGCACCTCCAAATTCACCTGCTTCCATTGCTTGTGTACTTCCAAAAAAACCTCCTGGAGCACTTCCTAATCCAGTATCTCCTCCATATCCACCTTGACCATGACCTGTAACATATTCTCCTAATGCTGGGTCAAAATATTCTAAGTCTGCTTCCATCTTTGCAATGCCTTTTCCATACACATCACCTCCCTCCTGATACCCCCATTCACCTTCACCAGCTCCTTTTTCATGGAAAAGATGCGAGCCTTTCTTCATAGTTCCTGCAGCTCCTGTGATATCTCTGTCGCCTTTTGTCCAAGATGCTGCTGGAGCAAAAGTTCTAGTTCCAGGATTTACCATAGATTTAGTTCTAAATGCCTGTCTTGATTTTCTAGCAGAGGCACTTGTTCCACCTGCTGTCCCTAAAATACCACCACCTGGTCTTCTTCTGCCCATAATAAATTCCTTCCTTAATTTATTTTATACAAATTCTTCTAATAAGTCAATTACCTTGACAACTCCATGCGCTGTTGCATAGACTGGGTTTGCATCTGCTCCCATTGCTCCAGCTACATCCATTGCTCCACCTATTCTATCTATTACTGATGAATCTTTCTTTACTACTTTATGTGCACCTAATACTCCTGAAGTAACGTTTCCTATTGCTTCTTTTCCAGCTTCTTCTGCAATTTCTTCTCCAGTTTCAGCAACTAATTCATTAGAAAGTTCTGATAAACTTTCAGCAGTTAAATTAGCAATTGGTTCGCTTATTAAATCTGAACTAGCAGAAATAATATCATCTCCCAATTGTTTTGTAGTATCCATATTTGCTATAATATTACTACCTTGATTAAAAGTTTCCATATCAGAAATATTACCTAAATCGCTTTTAGCTCTTTCAGAAACCGAAGCTAATAAATTATTACTATCCTGTACTACATTATTAATAGTTCGAGTACTTGGTGTTATAGTTTCTACTAAAGGGTCAGCATCATCCATAAAAGTTATTGCTTTTACACCATCCCCATCTTCAATAATCATATCATCGCCTTGTCTAAATACTTTATTTTTAATATTAGAAAAGAAAGTGTTAATCTTATCAGATTTAGAAAACGGTAATTTCTCCTTTCTTTCTTCTAGGGTAGGTTCAAGTAACATATCTAAATGACTAGTATCTCCTACAGCTCCACTAGTTGATTTTAATTGCTGAGCATCTAATGCAGGTATAGAAGGTAATGTAACATTCCCCTCAGTATCAAAAGATATATCTTTAGGATTAAATTCTTCTCCCCCATAACTCCAAACTCCATTTGAAATATTTATCTTAGCATCATCAATCCCAGAATATTTATCTTTAAGCCTATTCTTTATTTTAACAAAATCTTTTTTATTATATCCAGTAAATTCTAAGCTTCTATCATCTTCATATTTTATTGCATTTGCTATTGCTTTATCATAAACATCTTGTCCATGCTCTTCAACTGTTATATACTCAGGAGAAGAAACACTTCCATCTGGATTAGTAAAGGATATATTATCAGTTCCAGGAGTATTTTTAACTCTTCCATATCTATCAATATAATCATATTCACTTGTACCATGTCTATCTAGATGAATATTTTTATCATAATGTTTTTTTAATTCATCATATCCTTTTTCTCCTGGCAGAAGATAATCACCTTTCGCATAAACATCAGTTTCTACAATCCTTTCTGTTTGCATTCCTTGAGATTTTGACATATCTAGATTTCTTAAAGCTTTAGGATTACGTTGTCTTTCATTTATTTCTGCTATTCTTTTTTCGGATTTACTTAACTTTTTTACTGAAGTCTCTTCATCATCAGGAAAAGGAACAGGTTCTTCAAGCGGTTTATCATCGACAAGACTTTCAGGTTCAGATGTTACTTCTATTGCTTCCCAATAAAAGTCATCTTCTTCTTCTATGGCAGAAGAGGGAGTTGTATAGTCTAAATCATTTGTTGTAACATTTGTATTAGGCTGAACTACATTAGCATTAGCATTAGTAGCTGAATTTCTTAATCCTGCTTGTACAGTTCCTCCTGCTGGTTGAGTACCTCCTGCATCAGTATTGTTATAAATAGCTTCTAATCCTGTTAGTTTAATTTTACTAACAAATTCATCATCAAATTTCCATCCTTGTTGTTTCATTTTTTCAATTAAATGATTAGCAACATCTCCATCTTGATGCCCTTCAAACCATTCTTGAGGAGTAGGTAATTGAGATTCCCACTTATCAGGAAATTGTTCTTTAGATATCTGAATGAAATCAGCATAACTTTGTTCTATCTTTCTCTGTTCAGCTGGTAATAAATCTAAAAATTTATTTGGCACATCTCTATCAGGTCCATGAAAACCACCACTCCAAACACCTGGTTTTTTATACATTCCACTCCACTTAAACTTTTCATGAGCTGTTTTATAATTATTATTTTGTGTTTGAGTATTCTTCCAATTAGAGAAATCATCTTTAAACTTTTTAAATATTCCTTCTTTAGCAGGAGTAGTTCCAGATGTATTAGGGACTCCACCGTAACTTGAAGGTTCAGTTGTTTCTTTATCTTTTAAAAAGCCAAATGGATTTATATTAGGAACTATCTTTATATCTTTTGCACTTCTATGCATTATTTGAGCAGCATCTTTTTCTGAATAACCTGCACTTAATAACTGTTCGTATGCATTAGT
>CEUX01019923.1_pt1 | contig 9921 bp, 7 predicted proteins | sample 531361 | NCBI WGS metagenome assembly CEUX01 (sample SAMEA2622736, study PRJEB7988) | marine metagenome | isolation source: saline water (ENVO:00002010), including
ACATTAGTAGCACTGTTAAAACGATGATGAATGTGTCCATAATAAATAGTTTAAGTTAATATAGTAATTATCTATGAATAAGTTGAAAAATAAATGGTAATTAAGAAAAGAGGGTAGGGTGTTCAAAGTTTTGAAAAGCAAAGGGGGGATTAAGCATATAGCCTCACTCCCTCAGAAAAATAAAAAATTTTTTTTATATCTTTGTATTTAATTATAAATTAACATTTACGATACTATGCCAAACGTTAACAATAACCCATTAGTAACTAAACATGTCCAAGGAGGAGGAGGTGTTGGGTATACAGGTCTGCCTACCACATCTCTTTATATTCCTGGTCAAATGGATATGGCTGATCAGAACTTACAGAATCTATTTGGAACTCTAAATCAAATAAGTTTACGAGGAAGGTCAGGAGAAGGAGGTAAAGGAGGAGGATCTGAAAAAATAGAGGGAAATCAAGACGCCAATCCTTTAATTGCTTTAAATCCTTATATGGGAGAAAATGTTACTAGCTTTAAAGGAGGAGGGAGAATGCATAGTCCTTATGGGGTTCCAAAATATTTTTTAGGAGGATGGATTAAAAAAGCATTTGGCGCTGCATCTGATATCCTTGGATCAGTTACAGATCCGCTTGATGATCTTATAAATCCCGTGTTTGATGTAGCTGGAAATGTAGTAGACCCTGCATTGGAAGGGGTGAGTAATGTTGCAAGCGCAGCAGGGCAGGCCGTAACAGATGTGTCAAGAGGCGTTATAGAGGGCAGTTTAAGAGGAGCTAAAAACTTAGGAGAAACAGCAATAGAAGGAGTGCAAAGCTTTGATGATGCTTTTGGGAATATTATTTCTCAACCTGTGGATTTTCTTGGTGATTTTGTTTGGGGGGCAGTTGATGCTCTTTTTGGACAAGATATGGAGTTTAATCCATATACAGCTCCTGATCCTAAAAATTTAAGATCGCCTAAAGAAGCAGATCCAAAAACAGGCAGTCCTTCAGGATTGCAAATGAAAGGTCAAAATGTTATGTCTCAGATTAAAAAAGCAGCAGATCCAAGTGGTTTAGCAGAAGGAGATTGGGTGGGAGATAAACCAAACCCTTATGTAACCCCAAATGTAGAAGAAGAATTAGCTTATGCTAATAAAGGAATGAAAATGCCTAAATACGATGAAGGAGGGCAAACTATGTTTGGTCCTAATTATTATCATAATAAAGCAAATAGAGCTATAACAGAAAATAAATTAGCTGCATTGCTTTCTAATATACATAATTCATTACAAGGATGGGGAAAAAGACATCAAGAATGGAAGGCAAATAGACCTCCAGCTGGTATATTTAAGAATCAAACCACTATAGACGAAAACTATGTAGTCCCACAACCTGAAGCAAAGCCAGAAGAACAGGCAAGCAAAGCGTATTCTTATACTTTTGGCGGCAGAAAAGGAGATACATATCAATATAGAATGCTTGATGATGGAAAAGGAAATATATCGTATCAGTATAAATCAGGACCTAAAGGAATCACTGATTGGAAAACAGCTACAGACACTCGTGCTATTGATGCTATTAAATCTTTATGGCATGATTCAACTATGTTTAATAAGACTTCAGAGGTAGAAGGTAATTTTGGTACGTATCCCCAGGCGTATGGAGGTATGAAAATGAGAAAAAGATATACTAATGGGGGCAGAATCTAATGGAAGACGAAATAACGCTTGACGAACTACTCCAAATTATTATAAGAGATAAGGGAGGTACACCACAAGATTATTATGATCTTATGGATTATATTGCCTATCACGAAACAGGACCCGTACATCATAGTGTTCCTGATCAACGAATGAAGCCTGACGCACAACAATACATTTACGATCAAAAAACAAAAAAATATCTTCCAATAGGGACAGGAAAGGGTTTGTTTATGTTTGAATCTCATCCTGGAGCTGGAGGAAATATGGCTTCTAACTGGCTAGAAAATATACTAACAAAGGAAGGGGTGGAAATGCCTCAATGGCATCGTGATATATGGGAGGGAACAAAGAGTGTTGACGCTAGTAAGCTGACAGCCGATCAACAAAAAATGTTATTTTTAGCATATCATAGAATGCATCCAAAGTCTGATTTTAGTGAATTATGGTCAGAAAAAAAAGACAAACCGCAATGGTGGGCTGATTATCATTGGGCAGGAACAGAAAATATTCCAAAACATATAGAGGCCTTCACTCAAAGCATGGCAGCTAAAGATTCTTCAGATCTTAGAAAATTAAAAGAGCAACAATTAGAATTAGAAGAAAATTTATCTCCTGTGTTAAATAAAGAGCTTGTGGATAGCGCATCACAACGAGGGCCTTTTGATTTCTTATTTAAAAGTTTAAAAAACTCTTCTATAATTGATAAAGAGTCAAAGAAAAAATCTCCTTGGTGGTTAGGTTATTCTGATGGAGGAGTGCTAACGGAAAAAGAGTATGAAGCCCAGACGCAATTATTAGCGCCATATGGAACTCCAGAATACGAAGAAGCTTATCTTGCTCAGGGCAAAACAGGAGAGACAATAAATCGGGCTTATTGGGATGAACTGTTTCGTGATTGGATGGCGGTAAGGAATTTAGGTGAGGCTAATGTTATATATGATAAGGAATCTGGAGAAAATGTAGCGGATGAATACCCCTATTTTCATATGTTAAGAGAAGATGAAAGGGAGTGGTTTGATAATGACACTGTTTTAGGCAAGGGCGTTAGATCAAAAGCAAAATATGGGCCCAACTATATGAAAGACTTTAATCGTTTTGTTAGAGCATTTACATTGGATGCCCCTAAGAATCTTATTATGGATCCTGCCTTAACTGCTTTAAGCGCGCCACAGGCGGCTGTGATAGAAGGAGTGGAGGCGCTGAAAGGCAATTATGCTGATTATAAAAATATATTTGATCCTGATTCTCAAAGACGTCCTTCTGATGTGTGGAGCACTGGAGATAAAACAAAAGATTTTTGGATGGATGTGCTTGGAGATCCTGCAAATATTGCTGGCGGAATTGGACTGGGTCGTGCAGCATTGTCTAAAACATTTAAAACCTCATCAAAAAATATAGTAAACGCTCCGTATTTATCAAACTCAACTAAAGCTACAAATACTTTTACTAAAAATACAGCAGGTAAATCTAATACAGAAATTAAAAAGATTATTAAAAAATATAGTGACGATGGCTATTTTAACTCCACCCTTGGAAAGCTAAATAATAATCAGGTAGATATTTTAAGCAATAATCCTAATCTATTAAACAGTGTTGTTCAGCGTACTGTAAAAGAAAATCAAATGGTATATAGAGCTGTTGATGTTAAGGGAGGATTAGCAAATCCAGCGACAGCAAATGCCTTAAAAAAAGCGGGTGTAGATATAAATAATCCGACTGCTGTTGCACAATATATGTCAAGTCATGTTCCGCTTAAAGGGACGGGCACTGGATCAAGAGCTAGTTTAAATCCATATGATGTCACTGATGAGATAGACTGGTTAAATACAATACCAAAGAAAGGACAGACAGATGCTGGTATAATAAGTCAGTCTAAATATGGTGACTATATAACTAAATTAAGACCTCACGGACCTAAGCCTGATTTTTCAAAAGGAACGTGGGAGGACTGGCTTACCAAAGAACCTCAAGGATTTAAATTCGGAACAAATATACAGGATGATGCATACAAAGCTTATAGCGGAGCACCATATTCTCAGAGCAGCCTTGTAAAGTCTCCAGAGGAAACTCTTTTATATAGTGATGATGCTTTTTGGGGTCTTAACAAAGGAGAAGTGCCTTATGATTTTAAATCTATATTTGATATGGATTTGAAACAATATTTGCCAGTTGAACACTACAATGTGCCTGGTTTATATCGTGGTAAAAGAGGAACCCAAATACTTGAGCCTATTAAAACTGAATTCCAGCCTATTAAACGATTTGATGAAGGAGGAGTTAAAAACCCATATATAGCATGAAAGAACTAGATGAAAATATAGGAAAAATATACCATAAAGATGATTATTATTATCTTGAAAAGGTATATGAAGATTTGGGAGGATTAATGGACGATGAGCCTGTTATTAAAAAAAGAGCAAAAAAATATGGCTTTAAAGTGATAAACACTAGTTGGCACCTTGAGCCCAATCCTCATTATTATGTTCAAACAATAATAAACGACTTTAACACTGAAGGGTTAAGCGAACTAAGGTATATATTTAAAGTAAAACTTGAATATACAAAATAATGTATTTACTTAAATTAAACAGAAAGGGAGACATATTTAAAGATGACGATGGAGTAGCGGCAGTTCCTGAATTTCTTACACTCATTAAGAAAGAAAAATTCGGGCCTACGGCCCTCAAATGGGTTGCGTTAGTCTATGACTACGAAAGCCCATATAGACATTATAGTGAGAATGAAAGACTAAAGGCCGTGTCAAAAGATTTATATGATACTTATAATTGGAGCGGAACTAAAGACGCTACATTAAAAGCTGCTTGTGATAAATATAATGAATTGCAATTTGATCCGTTAGATGAACAGCTTATAGCTTTTAATAAAAAGATTAATCAGTTTACTGCTCTCATTGATAGTATGCATCTTGATGAAGAGAATGCCGAGCTACTACAAAAACTTATGATAGGGGTGGAAAAGATATTAAAAACAAGGCAGTCTCTTTTAGATGCTATTGATAGACGTGGAGAAAGACAAAAGATTGCTGGAGACAAAGGACTGTCCTTTTTAGAGAGAAGAAAGGAGATTAAAGAAATGTAATGGCTGAAAAAAAGAAATACGATTTACAATATTTATATAATTCTTATAAAAAGCATTATAAGAAAGTCAATATGGAAAAAGCCAATCAATATAATGATTTAGCTCAAAAACTACATGGCGTAGATTTAAGAGATAGATATCATGCAAAGTTAGCAAAAAAAGAAGAGAATGCTGGTATTTTTGGGTTAGGAAAAGTAAAAAAAATAAAGTATGGGTAAGATTAAATTTGATCCTCAAAAATATCGCCCAATTCCTAATAACGGACATCCAGATCTAAATCCTGATTCTGTTGCTTATGAAGAATATTGGGCAAAAGAAACGGATAGATGCCTTCATGGGTTTAAGCCTAAAGGTATGAAAAAAATATCTGGTAAGTATTATTTTTATTTAAATTATTATATGATACTTGGTAACGATGGAACTTCTGGAAATCGTAAGACTTTAATACATCCTTGGTATAGAACTATGGATCACGAGTATTTTGATACTATAGAGCTTTGCAAAGAAGAGGGTAAAGGCATGATTGTTATTAAAGCCAGAGATAAAGGATTCTCTTATATGAATTCTGGAGCAGTTGCTCATGAATATACATTTTTCCCTTTTAATGATGTGGGCGTGGCAGCAGGACTGCAAGCTACAGCCGATGCATTCTTTGATAAAACCAGAAAAGGACTTAATGGTATACACCCCAATTTTAAACACTCTGTTCTTAAGGACACTGATGGTATAATGAGATCTGGGTATAAACAAAAAAATAAAGATGGCAAGTGGGAGATAGGCGGATATCAATCTACTATAATTTGTAGAACGATGGATAATCCAGAGGTATTTAAAGGAGAAAGGGTTTCTCTTATGGTGTTTGAAGAAGCAGGGGAGTTTAAAAAACTTAAGAATGCATATATGTCATCTAAAGCGTGCTTTATGGATGGAGATATACAGTTTGGAGTGCCTATTGTTGGAGGAACAGGAGGAGATATATCTAAGGCCTCAAAAGATTTTATGGATATGTATTATAGTCATGACGCCTATAATTTGATTCCTGTATTTATTCCAGCTTCAAAAGCGTATTACGGATTCTTTGATATACAGTCTGGAGAAGAAGACGAGAAAGGGGCTAGAGAAAAACTTATAGCCGATAGAGAAGATATACAAAAGTCTGGAGATAACGAGGCTTATAATCTACATATACAAAACTATCCTTTAACTATAGAAGAAGCTTTCTTAAATACGCATTCAGCAAGATTTGATATTGCCTTATTAAACGCACAAAGATCTAGAATATTATCAAGTAAAGACCATAGAAGTCAAATACAAAGAGGGTACTTAGATTGGGAGTTAGGAGAGTCAGATCCTACTGTAAAATGGAGGCCTCATCCAAATGGTCCTTACAAAATACTCACTCATCCTGAGCCAGAATATAAGAATTTAGACATAGGAGGCATTGATTCTTATGACCAAGATGAAGCTGGAGCGTCAGATTCTTTGGGTAGTGCGATAATTTATCGTAGATTTGCAAATACTAATATGTCAAGCGATTACGTGGTTGCTGAGTATACAGATCGTCCTAGAAAAAAAGAAGATTTTTGGGATGGTTGTTTAAAACTTGCAGTATATTACAACGCAAAGATGTTGGTAGAATATACAAAAATAGGTATTTTAGATTATTTTAAGCGTATGAATGCTTTAAAATATTTAAAAGAAAAACCAGAGTCGGCACACAACCCTGGTACGAAAACTAGAAATAGATATGGTGTGCACATGAACAAGCAAGTAAAGGCTCTATTAGAAGATTTGATAGATGATTATTTGAGAGAAAGCGTAGAGGATATATGGTTTATAGACCTAATAGATGAGCTTGCTAATTATGGATTACAAAATACGGACCGCGCTATGGCGTTTGGTCTTTGTTTAATTCATAATATAGATAATTATAGAATACAGGCTAGCGAAAAAGAAGCCGAAGTAAAAGATATAGGATTTAAATATTATAAAATGGGCTACAATGGTGTTCCCATGCAAATAAATTAAGATTATGGAAAATAGGTACAAATCAATGCCTTCAATGGTGGTTTCTGAAAAGAAAAAAAATAAAGATTGGTGTAGACAAGTTTTAAACGCTATAACAAGTTATATGGGGTCTGAGGGAGGCTCTCATCATTCTGCAAGAGTGAAGGATATTAGAAATTATCAAATATATAATGGCGTATTAAGTCAGGGAGACTATTCTTATATTACAGAACAATATGGTTTAACATATCCAGCAAGATTAGTTAACTATCCTATTATAACCCCTAAAATTGATTTATTACTTGGAGAAGAATTGAGAAGACCTATTGACATGAAAGTTACTACAGTAAATAAAGCTGCTGTTATTAGAAAGCATGATCATAAAGTAGCTTTAATGATGAGAGAGCTTTTGGGCGATCTTCATAAAGAGATGAAGGAAAAAATGAATGTTGATGTTTTAAATGAAGGCCAGGGAATGCCCGTTCCTGAAGATATTGAAACGTATATGAAATATAACTATCGTGAAATGATAGAAGAAACAGCTCAAGATGGATTAGAGTATGTTGTTAATAGATATAATCTTAAAGACGTGTTTAAAGAAGGTTTTAGAGATCTGCTTGTAACAGGTAAAGAGTTTTATAAAGTTAGTATAAAAAATGGAGACCCTTACGCAAGAAGAGTGGACCCAAGAAATATAGTATTTGATGATTCTTTTCATTCGGACTTTTTAGATGATGCAGGATGGGTGGGAGAAGAAAGATGGCTTTCTATTAACGAAATTAATGATGAATATAAAGATAGTTTATCTACAGACGATTTATTAGAGTTAGATAAAATGAGAAATTTATATTTAGGCGGAGACTTATCAAACTATAATAGTAGTTTTGAATGGGTGGACGTTGCTCATGGAAGAGAGGCTAGGATTCGTGTGGTAAGTGCTGAATGGAAATCATTACGTGCACTTAAATTTAAATTATCAGACAATAAGTATGATCCGTCTAGACCTTTTAGAAAATTAGTTTCAGATACATATAGAAAAAGAAAAGGAGAAAAAATAGAAACTAAATGGGTGGATGATATTTGGGAAGCAACACTAATAGGTGGAAAAATATTAGTGAATGCAAGAAGAAGAGATAATCAAGTTAGAAGTGTAGATGATCCAGGAAAAACTCCACTTTCTTATGTTGGCTGTATAAAAGGAAATACCACAGGAGAAAGTAATTCTTTAGTGGATATGCTTGATAATATACAAATGTTATACAATATTGTAGTTTATCAAATAGAACTTGCTATGGCTCGTTCAGGAGGTAAAGCGGTGGTATATGATGTTTCTCAATTACCTACTAATGTTGGTATGGATATACAACAGGTGCTATATCACTTAAAGACAGATGGTATTATTCCTATTAATTCTAAAGATGAAGGAAATCAAATGCAAACGTTTAATCAATTTCAGCAAGTTGATTTTACTTTGTCTCAGTCTGTTCAGCAATTAATTAATCTTAAAGTTATGCTTGAAGAAATGGCTGGTCAGATTTCTGGTGTTACTAGACAAAGAGAAGGGGCTGTAGATCAATATGAGTATGTTGGTAATGTACAAAGAAGTGTTGTGCAGTCTGCAACTATTACAGAAAGTTGGTTTTATTCTCACGCAGAATGCAAGCAAAGAATATTAGAGAGATTGTGTAATTTAATGAAGGTTGCTTGGGCAGGAGGGAAAAAAGCTGGAATGATATTGGGTGATGGCGCTTATAAGTTTTTAAATGTTATGCCAAATATAGCTCTTCAAGACTACGGAATATATGTTGGTGATAGCGGTAAAGATGATTCTATGAAGCAAGTTGTACAACAATTAGCACAATCTGCATTACAAGCTGGTACTATTGATATGTTAGGCGTTATTAAAGTATTAAGAGCTGATACAATGACAGAAGCTGAAAAAGTGTTAGAACAAGCTATGACTGAAATGCAAAAACAACAACAGCAAGCAATGGAACAACAGCAACAAGCTCAACAAGCTGCTGCTGAAGCTGAACAAGCTAAATTCCAAGCTGAAGCACAGCTTAAGCAAATGGATAATGAGGCTAAATTAGAGGTTGCTAAAATTGGTGCCGAGTCTAGACTTAAGGTGGCAGAAATTCAAGCTGATGTTGATAGAGATATTCACGATACTAAAGAAAAAAATGAGATGGATAAAAAAGCTGTTGATTATTATATAGAGAGAAAAAATAAAGAAGAAGATGATGATAAAGAAGACAAAAGAGCTGGAGAAGAAAGGCTTAGGTCTTCTGGATCAAAAACAACAGCTGATGACCTGAAAAGAGCCGCTGAGAAAATATAACAAATATTTTGTATATTTGCAAATTGGGAGTATTAACTAAATAAAATAAAAATGTCAGAAGAATCAAAATTAGTAGAAGAAGTTGTAGATAATACGACAGAAACTAAAGAAAGTAACGATAAGTTTAATCCGCTAGCATTTAATTCAGATCAACCTTACAATGCAGAAGAGGAAAAAGAAACAGAAGAAACAGAAGAGGCAGAAAGCACGGAGGCCGCAGAAAGTAAAGAAGAGACAACCGAAGAAACAGAAGAAGAAGGGTGGTCTTGGGATTCTACAAAAGAAGAAGCAAAAGAAAAAGGCGAAGAGGAGTATGACTGGGAAGGAACTTCAGCTGAAAAAACTGAAGAAGCTCCAACTGCTGAAGAGGCATTAAATTGGTCTAGAGTTGGTAAAGAATTAGGAATTGAAATAACTTCTAAAGATGAGTTTGTTAATGCAATAAATTCTTTGCAACAACAAGCACAACAACAACAAGCTCCAGTTAATGATCAAGTAACAGAGCTTAGATCTTACTTAAATTTTTCAGATAGAGATTTAGTAGCTGAAGAATTAAAGGCTGACGGTATTGAAGACTCCGAAATAGAAGAGTCTTTAGATAAACTAGAGGACTCTGGAATGATGAAAATGAAAGCTAAAAGTATTAGAAGGGTGATTAATAATGCTATTGACCAACAAACCGCTCAAGCTAAGAATAAAGCTGCACAAGAAAATCAAAAAAGAAAAGAACAAGCAGAGAACGCAAAGAAAGAGTTAAAAAATCAAATCAAGAACATGAATGAGTTCA
>CEUX01055661.1_pt1 | contig 9921 bp, 14 predicted proteins | sample 531361 | NCBI WGS metagenome assembly CEUX01 (sample SAMEA2622736, study PRJEB7988) | marine metagenome | isolation source: saline water (ENVO:00002010), including
AACACCAAAATGTTCAGTAGATGTTTTATTGAATCTTCTTACCATTTTGGTTTCAATATATGTATGTTTTCAATAAGATATTTAGCACCATTTGTGGCAGTAAATGTTTCGGGTAAATTATCCCATTGTCCACTTGGTATTTTACCATGGTCGGTCATTGAACCAGGTTCTCTTTCTGGTGGTAATCCCTCTAAATCACAATAATCCCATTGGACTTCATCAGGTATACCAATTAACTCTACAATAGGTTTACTTCTGTTCATACTATATAATTGTATTAAAGGAAATTTCATTTTCCCCACTTTCCTCTACCAACTAATGTTGCCATAATACCATAATTAGATACATCTAAATATGCATCTTCTAATGGTTCATCTTGAACTGCATGTGTTCTATCACCTAATAAAAGAGTTTTCACTCTCTGTAGTTTATCATTCATTCTGAACCATAGACCTGTAAGTGATAACCTTACCTCTTCAGGTGTTCCTAATTGTGTACCAACTGAAATATTACCAGGACCATAATCATGTTGTTTTCTACAAAACAATTCATATTGTTCTGTTTGAATCTTTTTGAACTCTTTGGTCATCTCTGGCCATTCTTTTTCCATCTGTTCTACAACTGATTCTGTAAGTCCTTTAGATTTCAATTTAGTACTATCTTTTATAACTTTCATTTCATTCTCCATTTTATCTAATATATTTTCTGGAACTATCATACGATTTCGTCAATAATTCCATGCTCTAAACATTGTTCAGGTGTTAAATAGGTATCATTTCTTTGTATCTTAACCCAAAAATCTTCATCTTTATTTGTAACTTCACCTAAAATTTTATTAATATTTTTTTGTAAATCTTTTAAATACTCAACACCTCTCATAACATCAGTTGCCTTTCCTATCTCAATTGAAGAACCCTCATGAACCATGACCGTTGAATTTTTTGTCATTGTTCTGTTACCTGTTCCACATGCTAATAATACTGATGCAGCACTCATACAAGTTCCAACACAATGTGTATTTACTTTAACTGGTAAACTTCTAATATAATCTACTAACCCTAACATTGCATATACATCACCACCATAAGAGGCAATATTTAAATTAATATCTGTATTTGGATTCACTCGTAATAAATAATCTATCCTTGTTATTACTGAATATAAACTATCAATATCAAATTCATAGTTCATAAAGGTAGTATTACTTTTAGAATTTACACCCCATTCCATCTCTTTCATAAAAAATTGTTCTTCTTTTCTATAACTCATTATTTACTCCATATTTTTTTCATTTGTTTATCTTCTACACCATATTTCATTATGATTGATGTAACTTGTTCTTTTGTTAATAACTCTAAATACTCTTCTACTTCTCTTGTACTACATTGAAAGTAATCTACTAAATGTTCCATTGCCCATTTCTCAACTTTTGATTTCTTCTTCGATTTAACATACCGAAGAAATGTTCTACCTCGTGGTAATACATCCGTATAAAACTGATAAAGATTCTTTGGTTTTATTTCCCAATATTTTTGTATTTCATTTACAACTTGTAACCACTCTGATTTCATACTAAGAAATCTATGAATCATATAATTACTCCATGTTTTTTTATCACCATCAGAAAGTGAATCCCAATATAATGTATTCTGAACATTAGTAATTTGTTTTATGTGGTCGAATAATGATTTTGTTTTCATAATAACCTTTAGATATATATAAATAGTTTAGAAATCTCTGAAACCTTCAAGAAATTTTACTACCCAATCATTTACTTTTACATCAATTAAAAGAGAAACCTTTCTCGTATCTCCACCATTAAATAGAGTATGAATTGTAGAAGTATCAAAATGATACATAACTCCTGGTGGTAACCTATAACATCGATAGTGTTCATGAAATCTTTTTCTGAACTTAGAAAATTCAGTTTGATTTTTATCATCAAAAACTTCATGTGTCCATAAATTACTTCCATCATTTAATCCATCTTCCTCATAAAGTAATCTTATATCCTCTGGTATAACATCATAATCTGTATTACATAACCAAACATCATCATTAGTAATAATTGGTATTTGAAATCTAATTATATCTTCTCCTAAATCTCTGTCCTCATGTAATCCATATGATGAATATGGTAATCGTTCTTGTAATACATAACCAACTACCTCTGTTTTAAAACTATCAAATATTTCTTTAAAGTATGGTGTATGTTTTAATACACCTCGTAGTGGAACATTATTAACATGGTCTTTATGTGATTCTGCAATCTCATTTATACTTGGTAATGATATTTTATGACCATGACCACCATCTTCATATTTGAATCGCTCCTCTACAAACTTTCTATCTGTATTTAACTTTTCAATATCGTAAATATTTCCTCTATTCATCTGATTCTTCAACTACTGCTATGATATCTCTTTCTGCTACTATATGATATTCTACTTTTTCATGTTCTACTACCATTGCAGAAAACTTGGTGTAAATAATCTTATCACCTACACTAATTGGTATTTCCATATATTCTCCAGTTGTCATATTTCGTGAACCTTGTCCAACTGATTCTACTATACCAACAGCAGTTTGTCCTTGTTCATCGACTGTATCTGGTAATATAATACCACTTGCAGTTTGTTCTTCTTTTGGTGGTTTCTTTACCACTACTCTCGCATCGAAAGGTTTTAACATCCATCTTCTCCTTAATATTGACCAGTTAAAGATGTTCTTTTTAGATTAACACTATTTGAACGAATATCCATAGCATCTAAATACAAATCTTCAACTTCTGTACTTTTATTATTATCAAACTTTCCTATAATATAGAATTTCTTTTCTATATTTAAATCTTCTAAACCTCTTATATCTAAAAACTCTTTAGATTGTTTACCAACTTTAATTTTTAACTCTATTAATAACTTGTAATTATCATCTTGTGAACTAAATTTTACATAAGTATCATATACTACATCATCTAAATTCAGATAAGATAAATCATGTTCAAATTTAAATTCTATTTTTGGATTTTTCTTTACATTATGTAATAACCACACATAAGACTTTATATCATCCACTATACATTCAAAAACTATATCTTCAAAAGTTGAATCAAATGTACTCAATGGTTTTAAAAATTTATTTTTAAACATATCCTCTTCAATTGGTTCTTTATCTCCATCACTATCAAAATCAATTAATTCTATCGGACTATGTACATCTGAAAGGCTTGTGTTTTGATTCATTTGATACATATTCATAAATAATGCATATAAATTTACTCTATTTTTTCTTACAAAAATATTATTTTTATAATCATTACTTACCCAATTTTTAAGTAGTGTTTCTGTTTTTGAAATATCAAAAACATCTCTATAAACATCAAGTGGTGTATTTTCAATTACATCTATATTTTGCATCAAATAAATTCTTCCTTTACTTTGAAAATAATTTCGTATTTCATATAAAAAATACATACCACACAAAAAATCCATATGATTTTCTTTTGGAAAACCAGGTATCAAATTTGCATCAAATCTTAAATCATTATCTGAACATGCCTTCAATGTACTTTTAACTAAATCAGGTGTTTGTCTTTTTTCCATTAAACCTAATATTTTAGCAACTCCACTTTCCATTCCAATACACAAATACTCTACACCAGATTGTTTTGCCTTTTTAAGAAGTTCTGTTGTCATTTTTTTATGTGTTCTAAAATATCCACCCCATTTTATATCCTCTTTCATTGTTCCCTTTTTAACATTATCATTTATAGAATCTATCATATTTTCAAATAACTTCATAGAACCATTTATCAATGAATCTGTAAAGAAAAAACTATTACTACCATAAGAATTTGATAATTCTTTCATATCACTAATAATTTTTTTAGGATGTTTATATCTATACAATCGAGTTTCAGCACAAAAGGTACATTTAAAAGTGCATCCTCTTGAACCTTGAACTGGAAGTTTAAATGAACTTAACTTCTCTTCTTTTAATTCTTCATAACCATTAATTGTATTTTCATCAAACATTGGTGGTTCTAATAGATTAATATTTACTGGAACTGGCATTCCACCATAAACTGGTTCTCTTCCACTTCTACCTTTTTTCATAATTGTTGGAAATGAAGGTCTCATTTTATCCCATCTCCAAACTCCCTTTACATTTTCATAATGTCCATCTCGTTCCAAACATTTTGCAAGGTCAACAATTATATTTTCTCCCTCATTATCAGAACAACCTATATCTATAAACTCTCTATGCCACATTTCATTACCTACCTGAACACCTATATCTTTAGTTTCCACTGCCTCAACTAATCCACCATTTTCTCCATACCAACAATGAGGTCCACCATACCAAATATGTATATCAGGATTTATTTCTCGTAGATATCTTGCGAAATAATCAGTAACCATTATATTTGATTCATATATTGTAAAACTAACTACATCAAATTTAGAAAGTTCTTCAATTAATTCTTTCCAATATGATTCAAACTTTGGTAAAATTTCATCTCTGAAAAAGTTTTTTGTAGTCCACGGCTCAATAATTCCCCATTTACCCTCACCGATTTGTTTATAACCATTTTTTCTCAACCAAAGAGAACCCATCATATTAATATCATATTGTTTTACTTCAAAACCATTTTCTCTCAATGCACGAGTTAAATTTCCTAAAGCAAAAGGTGGTGATACCAAAGACCATTGTGGACATAAACACATTGCTATCTTCATTGTTTAATTTCCTTAACATCTAAACATTGTGGACATTCATGACAAACTTCATCACCTTGTGGTTCTCTACACCACCAAACATTATCTTGTAATTCTTTTGATAAACCATTCCAAATTTCTTCTTTGGTCATTCCTCGTGTTGGAAAATAACTTAAAGTTGCTTTATGATTTGTATAAGTATTATTAATGTAAGCTGATGCAGCCAACATCTCAATTGATATACATTGTTCGTAAGATTGGTTATATCTCTCTCCCTCTATCTCATTTTCTGTTTTATTAACTGCAACATACATGGTTTCATACTCTTCTTTGTATGCAATTCTAATAACATCAACAAGAGAAATCCAAGAATCACCCATCATACTAAGATATTGAGTTGATTCAGTATATTTAAAGGGTCTAACTTTTTGTAACATTGGTTCTAAAATTTTAATTGCCTGTAATTGTTTCTCCATCATAGAACCACGATTTAATAATTTTACATGATGGGCATGAACTTCATAATCTGTATCCTTTAGTAGATGATACAATACATAAGTGGAATCTATTCCACCACTCCATGATACTATTACTTTCTTTACCAATTTAATTCTTCGCCCTTTGTCCAAGTTAATAAGGTATTTCTTACACCTTTTGTTACTGGAGTAACTCTATGATGATAAATAATTGGAAAAACTAAACCAACTCCCACTTCTTGTTTTACCTTTAACTTATCTCCTGTGAAAAATTCTAAATCTCCACCCTCACAATCTAAACTAAGTGGAATTGTAACTCCTAACCTACGATTTGTAATCAATGTATCAGTATGCCAATCGAATCCCTCACCTACATTATACTCTCTTATACCAATATAATCTACTAATCCTTGATATTGTGCACCAAAATATTTTTCATTAATGATTGATAAATAAGTTTCAATTCTATTTCTTACCCATGTATCATCAGTTAAAAATCTTACTGGATAATTTCCATATTCATTAGCCTCTTCACTATCTTCAGTAATCAATCTTGAATCTAAATTTAATATCTCTTCACATTCTTCTTTTGAAAATATTCTTTGTTGTATTATAGATAGATTATACAAAATGGTCACCAATAAATAGTTCTTGGATTACATATCGTGTTCCTTTAGTTACTGGTGTTACATTATGACATAGAAATGCCGGAAATAATGTTAATGAACCTTTTGATTTCTCCATTGAATACCATTCTTTTGTATCTTTATCTTGAATACCAAATTGAACATCTCCACCCTCATATTCACTTGGGTCTGTAAGTTGAATAATTCCTACAAGTTTTCTAACTGAACAATGACCTGCATTAAAATCTGTATGCCAACCATAAAATCCACCATCTTGATACTTTATTAATTTCAATTCATTATCACAACCTTTAATCTCAAAATGAAAAACATTATCATTTACAATATTTGCCATTTGAAACATTTTATTTTGTAACCACTTCCAATCTTTATTGGTTTTATCTGGTCTTGCTTCATTTGTAGGTTGGTCACATAAATACCATTCCGTTGTTTTTCTAATTTCTGGTATGATTGCGTTTCTACCATCTTCACCACCTACTCCACCTTCAACTACTTGTTCAGATTCTATTATATCTTTTTTTAATTCATCACACCTTTCATTTGAAATAAAATTTGGTATTTGAACCGAATATAAAAAATCATTATTTTGTTTATACAAAAGTATCTCCTTCCATCCAGGTAATTATTGAATATCTATTGCCTTTTGTGATTGGTGTAACTCTATGAGATAAAAATGATGGAAATATAATTAATGTTCCTTGTTTTTTATTTCCTTTTATTAAATCTTCACCTGTTGTATCTGTTATACCAAACTCAAAATCACCACCTTCATATGTATTTTCATCTGATAACTGAATGATTGCTGTTAACTTTCTATTTGAAGTTTCACTTCTTCCAATATCAGTATGCCAATTATAATTACCACCTATTCCGTATTTTAAAAACCTTAAAGTATCTATACTTTCTATACTATAATTATAATAATTTTCGTTTGCAACTTTAATTGCACCATTTAATTTTTTGAAAAGATTCTCATCATGAAAATCTATATTAAGAGTTTTTCGAATATTTTTATTAACTATGTTTTCTGAATAATCTCCCGCTAAACTCGCATCTACTAACTCATCAGTATCAAGAGATTTTATTAGATTAAAACATTCTTTTTGAGTTAAATAATTCTCTCTATATACAACGAATTGAAACCTATCATTTTTTTTCATCTATCCTCTGATTATTCTTTACCAGGTATATTATGAACTAATATATCACTTTGGAAATATGTATCAATATCCTCAACATCTAATGCGTAAAATGTTTCTGAACCTGTTATTGAGGCCTTTGATGTAATTTCTACTTCATCTTCTGAAGAATTTAAAAAGTAATCACCAGTTGAAATCTCACTTACTTTTTTCCATCCCCAAGTACCACTTGATTTCACAAAATATTTTGCACTTTCATACTTAATTTGAGTAGTTGCTGGAACTTTAATACTTCCATTAACTAAATAATATCCATAGTTATCAAAAGATTCTTTACTTAAAACAACTGAACCTGATAATGAACCAGTTAAATTTGAAGTTGTATAATCAACCCACATTCCACCTGCAGAATCATCAGTCATTCCAGATGGTAAAAATGATTTTACAACATCACCAACTTCTACATCTTGAACTTGTTTTGTTGAACCATCATACATATGAATTACACTTCCACTTGCAGTACATGCTTGTCCTGTTGGTTTGAAATTCCAATCCTCACTTCCTGAAAGAAGGAATTCTGGAGTGGTATTGTTATCAAGATGGTCTAACATGATGTGTTTTGTTGGAGTCATTAAAAAATAAAATTTATTTTGATGTAAATAAGCTTTACCATCTCTATAACTACCACTTGATACAATATATGATTCAGTCAATGAACCACTATCTATTGCTTCTTGATAAGTTGTAGTTCCAGATTGATATTTTCTAAATTTAATTTGATTTTCACCTATACTTCCATGTGCAGTTGGAATTTTTATAACATACTCTGGAAATTTTGAACTTGCTGTAAAAGATGAAGTATTGAATAAAGGAACTAAACTTGCACTCTCTGGTGATGCATCTAATACACTTCTAAATTTTGATTTATCAAATGAACTTGTTACAATATTCAATAGAGTATCATCACTATACCAAGGCGTTTGCATAAATAAATGGAAACTTCCTGTATAATCATCATTTCCTCTTTGAGAAAAATAAGTGTGTGATACATTATCAAGATACTCAAAATTAACTGGAATATCATGTCTTGCAAAACTCTCACTAATTTTATTTTGTTGAAATGTTGATGGATTTGTTTTTAAATGAGTTGTACCATAAACATAAGCTGTATTACAACTTTGAGATACGGCATAATCGGATATTAAATTAAACATTGTTTGTTGTTTTGATAAACTACCAAAAATACCTACATTTGTATTCATTTCATTAAAGTAGATATCATCGGAACCTGTTTCTTTAATATAATCAACACCTGCCATAATACCAATATGAGTATTATTTGGCCAACCACCGGCACTACCTGTGATATAATTTAATAAATTTTCTGCTTTACTTTGAATTGACATAATCTATATCCTTAATTAACATTCTTTTACACAATTATAAATATCAAATATCCTTAATTTCAGTAAATATTTTCTCATCTAACCCTTTCTTTGCTGGTTTATTCCAATCAGAAATATGCATAATAGCCTCTTTATATCCCTTTTTAATAAGTTCATTACAACGAATCCATATTAAATCCAAATTTAAACCTGTTCCTCTATATTTTGGAACTACATATTTTTTACATAGTTTTGGTTTATCTTGATTCCAATCAATAAATGCCCAACCCTCTAAAATTATTTCTCCTGTTCTACCACTACCAATTAAATAAAATGTCCAATTATTTTCTAATCTATATTTCAAATCAGATAACTCCCACGCTTTCCATTCTTTTCCAAATGAATCTTTAAAATTATCTAACTCTTTTTGAATTGCTTCTAATTGATAAGGACTAAATTTATATTCGGTAAATTCTAAATAGTTTCGAACTTCTCGTGGTTCGTAATCACTTAAATCAAGTTTATACCACATTAAACATCTTCAATGCCAGTTCCACCTAACATTGATTTTGGAACTTTACCACAATTACCACAACTATATACATCAATAGGAACTAATGCTTCTTGTCCTGTTGGTGAAATAATTGCAGATAATCTTTTAATAATTGTTGAACTAATAAATAATACATTATTACAATATTCACATTTTAAAGTTTCTGCCTGTGATAAATCAACTTGTTGTTGTTTTTGTTTTCCTATTGGTTTCATTGGTTTCGTACTCATTTTATAACTCCTATTATCTCAACAAACATTGCCATAACATTTATTTCTTTATCTACAACTATAGCATCACTTTGTTGAAATTTACTTAATATCAAAATACACTCAGCAATATTACCTCTACCCCAATCATCGACTGTATCAAATAACAATCTAAACAAATCACTAAAATCTGTTACTTTGGAATCGGCAAGTAATTGTCGAATGTTTTTAAAACTATTCTTTTTATCTTGTGTTTTTAAAATCTCTAATACTTGTAATTTATAATCATTTTGTATAATGGTATTCTCATCTATTTTAAGTTCACCATTTACTACTTGTCTTTGTGCCCCATTTATAACTCTTCTGATATCAGGATATCCACCATTTACTATTGTTACAATATTATCTAAATCATATTTAACACTTTCATTATCTAATATATTTGATAAGTGTTTTGCAACTTGTTTTCTATCTGGTGGTATAATTTGAAATGATTGACATCTACTTTGTATCGGGTCAATAATTCTCTCTACATAATTACAAGTTAAAATAAATCTACAATGTTTTGAAAATGTTTCCATAAGATTACGAAGTGCTGCCTGAGCATTTGGTGTAATGTAATCACACTCATCCAATATAATCACTTTCATCTCTTGGAATCCAAGTGTTGAGGCAAAGTTCTTAACTTTCTCTCTTACTACTTCTACACTATTCTCATCGGATGCATTAATATATAGATAATCACATTCTATATTATTAACAAGTAATTTAGCGAGAGTGGTCTTACCTGTACC
>CEUX01104472.1_pt1 | contig 9919 bp, 15 predicted proteins | sample 531361 | NCBI WGS metagenome assembly CEUX01 (sample SAMEA2622736, study PRJEB7988) | marine metagenome | isolation source: saline water (ENVO:00002010), including
AGAAGAAAAGTTATTGGATTTATTCGTGAAATGTCGGATGATATAAATAGTATTTTATCTGATATGGATTCAAATATTTCAGATCAAAGATTAGATGCCCTTTTGAAAGAAGTTCAAACCATAATTACTGAAGGCACAAATAATGCGAAAAATGAATTGAGGAATCAACTTATTAACTTTGCACCAGTTGAAGAAGAAGCGATTGTAAATCAATTAAATGATTCAGTACAAACCGCAGTATTTACGCAACAAATGACACCACTACAGATTGCAGGAATTGTTGATGATTCTAAAATAAGAGGAGCAGTTACTTCAGATTGGTGGGAAAGATTAGATCAAAACACTCAAAATAGGATTGTTAAAGGTATTCAACTTGGTATGTCTGAAGGTGAAAGTATCGAAGAAATGAAGGATCGTTTATTAGGTAAGCGGACAGGGAAATTTGAAACATTCGTTGTTGGTGATATAACAAGAAGAAGATATGAAAGAGTTGGTGGTTGGATTAAAATGACAGATCGAGAAGCAGAAGGTTTAGTAAGAACAGCAGTACATAAAGTTTCAACTGATATAAGGGAACAAACCTTTCAAGCAAATGAAGATGTAATTGATGCAATAGAATCAGTTGCAGTTTTAGATTCCAGAACATCAACTTTATGTGCTTCTTATGATGGTTTGCGTTGGACATTGAAAGGTGATCCAATTGGAGGACATGGAAAGAGAATGATTACTCCTCCTCGTCATTGGAATTGTAGGTCAAGTCATATTCCTGTTATTTCCAAATTAGATGAATTAGATAGAAAAGCTAAACAGAAAGGAAAGAAAATTCCAGAAGCAGTTAGAGCATCTGTTGATGGTGGACAACCGCAGTCTATCACAATGGAAAAATGGTTAAAAAAACAATCAAAGACTCGTCAAGATTTGATTGTAGGTGGCAAAGCAAAAGGTGATTTGTATAGGCAAGGTAAATTAAAGTTGAAAGACTTTACAAATCGTCGAGGTGATCCGCTAACTTTAGAACAATTAAAAAGGAAGGTATAAATGGCACTTAAAGCAATTATTGAAAACAAAGAAGAAATACCAGAAGGAGTTGAGTCTTTTTATGAGGAAAAAGATGGGAAGTTCCATCTAAGTGTTGAAGGATTTACAGAAAAATCTAGACTTGATGAATTTAGGGAATCAAATATTAATTTAAAAAAACAAATGGAGGAAATACAATCAAAGTTGAGTCAGCATGAAGGTATTGATCCAGTTCAAGCAAGAGAAGCATTAGAGAAAGTGAAAGGTCTTGAGAATAAAGAATTACTGGAAAAAGGACAATTTGATGAAATCCTAAAAAATAAAGAGGTTGAGTATGGTGGTAAAATTGAACAATTAACCAAACATGCACAAGATCAAGAAAAAGTTGCAAAAACATATAAAGATGAATTAGAAACATATAGAATAACTTCGGCAATACAAACCGCAGTTAATGAAGTAGGTAATCCTCAATCGTCTGCAATAGCTGATATATTAGCGAGAGCAAAAAATTCTTGGCAAATAGATGATAAAGGAATATTATTTTGTGTTGACGGAACAGGAAAAGCACGTTATAGTGAGAAAGGTGACCAATACTTATCACCTCAAGAATGGGCAAAAGAGTTAGTCCAATCGGCACCTCATTTATTTGTTTCGTCAGTCGGTGGCGGTGCTAATGGATCGGGAACAGGTCAAAATGGAGTGCTTAACCCATGGTCAAAAGAAAATTATAACTTGACAAAGCAAGGGGAAATATTGAAAGATAATCCAACACTTGCAAAACGGCTTTCTGGCGAAGCTGGGTTAGTATTGGATGTATAGCAATATTAATCAAAGTGACATAATCCGAAAAAGATATGGCACACGTTAGAACTGGCAGGGTCAGTTAATGGAATAACAATTACTAAAGCAAACAGGTAATTTGTCGGAGACAGTGATCCTGTTCAGAAGTCGGGGGCTTCATTGCAAATCAATTTTTTTAACAATGCGATAGGAGTCAAATATGGCCGCAACAGCAATCTCAAATATTGTAGTACCTACGTTATTTAGCCCATATGTGGTAGAACGTAGTACACAACTCTCAAATATCCTTTCCTCTGGAATGGTTCAAAGACTTCCTGTTTTTGATGAAATGGCAGGAGCAAAAGGTAAGACATTTGAAATGCCTTACTTCAATGATTTATCTGGTGATGCAGAAGTATTAGCAGATGGAACAGCACTAACGATCAATAACATAACTTCAGAACAAGAAACAGCAGTTAAATTCATGCGAGGTAAAGCATGGGGTGCAACTGATTTAGCATCTGCGGTTTCTGGTGAAGATATTATGGCATCTATTGGTGACATGGTAGCAGGTTATTGGGCAAGGTCTGTTCAAACTACTTTAATGAATATGCTTGGTGGATTATTCCACGATAGTGCAGGAACACTATATTCAACTCATGTTAATGACCAAACTGCAACTGATATTACCAGTTCAATGGTTGTTGATACAATGCAAAAAATCGGTGACAATGCTTCAGCATTAACGACTATCATTTGTCATTCTGCAGTATATGCTAAATTGCAGAAAGATAGTTTGATATCTTTTGTTCGTGATGCAGATAATAACATTATGTTCTCAACATATCTTGGAAAAAGATTAATTGTTGATGACCATTGTGCATCTTCTGGCTCTGGTGGTTCTGTTGAATATAGAACCTATATTGTTGGAGATGGAGCTGTCGCTTATGGAGTTGGTGCTATTGATAATGCAACAGAAGTTGATCGAGATACATTGAAAGGTGAAGATATTCTGATTAATCGTCAGCATTTCATTCTTCATCCTCGTGGACTTAAGTTTGCAGGTGCAGTAGCAGGAGCCTCACCAACTGATGGTGAAGTTGGAGCAGGAGCAGATTGGACTAAAGTATGGGATGACCAGAATATTAAAATGGTCTGCCTAATTGCAGGAGTCTAAACTATTTTCCTTTGGGGATGGATTAGCTGAGTCAATCTGTCCCCAATATTTCAACTTTAAGGAGGTTTTATGAGTAGAGCAAGTTTTCATTATGATGAAGAAGAAGTAGAGGAAGAACCAAAAAAAGAAAAAAAAGCTGAAAAGAAAAAATCAGAAAGTAAAAAGGAGGAATAAATGGCTCTGGTCACTACCATTTCGGGAACGACCAGTGACAGTTATGCAACTTTGGCCGAAGCCGATTCACTTCTTGCGGATCGGCAATGGTTCAGTTCTACATGGTCTGGTTTTTCTGATGCAGTTAAGGAAAAGTGGTTAAGGGAGGCAACACGTTCTCTTGACCGTTTACATAAATGGCGAGGTGAAAGAACAGTTGATGGTCAACGCCTGTCATTCCCTAGAAATATCGGTGAGTCTACCGATTACCCTTCCGATGAAATGCACCGAAATATAAAAGAAGCTCAAATTGAGTTGGCGGTCTTGTTACAAGCAAAACAGGATTCTACAACAGGTGATATTGAGTTCCGTAGTGAAACAAGTGTTGGTGCATTATCGGGAACAGTCTCAGTAAATTATCAAAATAGACAAGATGCTTCGGCTTTGCAACGTGTTCAAGGTGCAAATATTGCTTCTGTTAATGCGTTGATGTCTGTATGGAGATCATCGTCATATTTAAAAAGGTAAAAAATGGGATTAAATACTGTTGCATCAAATTTAATTTCAAAAACTTTTGATAATACTTTGGTGTCTGGCCTAACTTTATCTCAATCAGCAACTTGGATAAAAAGGACAGCAGGAACGTATACTCCTTTGACTGGTGCAATGTCTTCTCAAACTGAAACTAATGTAACTGTGAATGCTATTGAAATGGAATATTCAACGTCTGAAATTCTGGAATCTGGTGGTCAAGTTAGGAACATGGACAGAAGGATTCTTGTTAAACCAGTTACAGATGTTGACATTGAAGATGCTAATGGTGATTCAATCACTATTGGGTCTAGGACTTATAATATTCTGTCTATTAGTAGGTCTATGCTTGGATCGACTGAACTGGTATGGGATTGCCAATGCAGATGAAAATGAAAATAAAAGGTAAAATTGATAGAAAAGATTTAGATAAGTATTTTCGTTCAATCTGTCTTGGTATTTATAAAGATGTAATTATTGGAACGCCAGTTGATACAGGGAGAGCAAGAGGTAATTGGCAAATTGCAGTAGGTATACCTGCGAGACAAGAAATTGCTAGAAAAGAGAAAGGTGGTGCAAGTAATCAAACGAGAGAAGCAGAAGCTAAATTGAATAGACCAACAGCAGGTAAGTCAGTATTTATGTCTAATAATGTAGGCTATATTATGAAACTTGAAGAAGGTCACTCTAGTCAAGCTAGAGGGTTTATTGATAAAGCATTAAAAAGAGCAAAAGCAAGATCAGTAGAAATATAAAAAATGGCAACACCGCAACAAGCATTAGCTAAACATTTATCAGATAATTGGAGTCATACTGCTATTAGTTGGGCTAATTTTAATGCTCAATTTGATGCAGGAAAAACAAGGAGTGGTTATACAAATAACGAAATATGGGTTGAACCAAAGATTGAATTATTAGAATCAACTGGTCAAAGTGCTAACCCAACGGCATTTGCAAAAAATGTGGAAATGTATTTATTCACAGTTAATATTGTAGGTAAACGTGATTCTGGAACAAGTGTTTATTCAACAAGGTCAGCAAATCTAAGAACCCTTTATAATAGGACAAGTGTAACATCGGAATCAGTTAAATTTTATTTTAAAGAATTAGAAATAATGAATGGATTTGTAAGAGAAGATGACTATTGGAATGTACCTGTGATGGTTCAATTTGGAGTATCAGTCTAATGGCAGATCATTTAAGAAACCAGATACGAGATAGAGTTGCAACTCAATTAACTGGTTTAACAACTACAGGAAGTAATGTTTTTCAAACTCCGATTGTAACAGGAGAAGAACAAACATTCCCTGCACTTGCAATTTATATTACCAACGAGGTTACTGGTGAAACTGCAACAATGGGGCATTTAGACAGAGAGTGTGAGCTTCACATTGATGGATATTCAGATGCAAGTGCAACAATTTTAGATACATTAGATTTGATTTCAAAAGAAGTTGAAATCCAAATGCAGTCAAGTTCTGGTAGCCCTGTTAGTGCAATAGTTGAACATTATTATTTAACAGGAACAGATATTGAAATTCGTAATCAAGATACAAGACCAGTTGGAGTTGTAATGATGACTTATTATGTACGTTATCGAACAACCCAAGTAGCACCAGATGTAAATGTATAGGAGAAATTATGCAAGTGAGTATTAAAAAAACATTAAATATAAAAGAACATGGTTTAAGAGCAAAGGCAGGAGAAAAGATTCTTGTTTCTAAAGTTGAAGCAGAACGCCTATTTAAAAAAGGATTGGTAAATTATGAAAATGAGCCAATTCTTATCAAGGCAAATGAGGTAGAAGAATCTGAAAAATTATCAGTAGTTCTTCCTCCATTGCCTAACAAAGTTGAGTCTGAAAAAAAGACTCCTAAATCTCGCAAAAAGAAAAGCGATAATTAATAATTTATTTGAAAGGAAAAAGACATGGCTACAATCAAAGGAGTTAATGGTGCGTTAAAGGCCATCACCACAGGAGGAACTTTGGCCGCAATTGGAGAATTAAAAGGGTGGTCGGTAGAAGAATCAGTAGACACAGTTGAGGATACTGTTATGGGTGATACAACGAAAACTTTTGCTCCTACTTTAAAAAGTTGGACTGCAACAGTTGAATTAAACTATGATCCTGCGAGTGCAGTTCATCAAGATTTGATAATTGGTGAAACAGTGGATGTTGAGTTCTATCCTAATGGAACAGGAAACAGCACAAAATTTGCAGGAACAGGTATCGTCACCTCTGCTAGTAGGAGTGGTGCGTTAGCTGATATGGTTGGTTCTTCAGTATCCTTACAAGGAACAGGAGCATTAACAATAACAGCATAGGTTTCGTATGAGTATACTTGATAGAGCAGAGGCCGATTTTAGAAGTAAACTAAGTGGGAAATTGCAAAGTATTGATGTCCCAGAATGGGGTGAAAAAGATGCTCCTCTAAAAGTATTTTGGAAACCTTTAATCAATTTCAAATCTCAAGAAAAAATCTTTGCTCTAGTATCAGCAGGAAAGTCAAGCGAAGCAGTTTGTCAAACTCTGATTACTAGGGCATTAGATGAAGATGGCAACCAAATGTTTCAACAACATGAATTGGAAAAATTGATGAGGTTCACAGATCCAAATGTTATTTCTAGAATTGTTAGTGCAATGGCACCGCCAGAAGAAACAGATATTGAAGCAATAAAAAAAAATTAGTTAAGGATAAGGATTTATTCTTTTTAATGACTATTGCTGAAAAATTAGGAAAGTCTTTAGAAGAAGCAATGGAAATGTCAACTTTAGAGTTTCAAATGTGGATTGCTTTTTATGAACTTAAAAAAGAAATTCAAGAAGAACTTAGCAAAAGATAAATAATGGCACAAAAGAAAACAATTGTAATTGAAGCCAAAGATAATACGAAACAGGCTTTTAATGATGTTAAGAATAATCTTGACGGAATGGAAAAGTCTGTAAAATCGTCAACCAATGCAATGAATGGGTTGAAAGGCGCATTGAAAGGGGCTGTTGCGACATTATCAATTGGAGTTTTTGCTAGTGCAACAAAATCCACATTAGATTATGCAGATGCGTTAGGAAAAACGTCTGCAAGGTTAGGTTTAACAACTACCAATTTACAGACATTAAGATTTGCGGCAACCCAATCGGGTATGACAACTGAAGCATTGGAAATGTCAATGCAAAGGTTTACAAGAAGATTACAAGAAGCAGGTAAAGGAACTGGTGTTCTTAAAGACACGTTTAAAGATTTAGGTATGTCAATTAGGAATACTGATGGAACGATGAAATCTGCAGAAGTAATGCTTGGTGAAGTTGCAGATATGATGGCAAAAATCCCAGATCAAGGTGAACGTGTACGTATTGCCTTTCAGATGTTTGATTCTGAAGGTGTAAAAATGGTGAATATGTTACAAAATGGTTCTGGTGCGTTGGATGATATGCGACAGAAATTAATAGATACTGGGGCAATAATGTCTGAGGATTTTATTAAAAATTCTGAAGAAGCAAATGATGCAATAGATTTATTACAGAATCAAATAAAAGCAGGATTTGGAGGAGCAATTAGCGGTCTTGCTCCATTAATTAAAAAATTTGCATTAGCATTAGGTGATGTTATTTTACTTGCTAAAGAATATCCTATTGTAACTACATTAGCAGGATCAGTAACAGCATTAGGGATCGCATTTGCAACATTAGGAGGGCCAGTTACGATTGCATTAACTGGATTGGCCGCTTTAATTGGTATCGGTACAGCAATTCATTCTGAATTTTCAGAAACCAAAACAGAATTAGATAAAGTAAATGAAGGTCTAATAGAAAGTGCAGAAAAAACTAAAAATATTGTTAAAACCGAAAAAGACAAGTTTAAAGCAATGGAAATGACTGCTCAACAATTAGAGGAATATAATGCAGGAATGCTTAAAACGAGTCATGCTCAACAAACTCATTTAAGAAATCAAAAAGAAATAAATGAACAATTTAAAGAACAAAATAAACTTTATGGAAGTGGTGCTTTTATGAGTATGCAAGCAGTAAGAGTTGAAGCACATAAAAAAGAAACAGATGAAATTGCACTTCAAAATGATTATTTAAGAGAACAACACATGCTTTATGGTCAAGGTAAAGAAGGATTAGTTGAGACTCAAGCAATGTTGGATGAAAATGATAAAAAAAATAGAGAAAGAGAAGAAGCAAACCTAGAAGCATTAAAAGAATTAGCAAGAGAGTCTATTGGGACAACAGCATCAACAGCAAAAGCGACTGGAGATATTCTTTACGAACAAGGTGTGGTTGGTTTTGAAACAGCAAGAGGATTAGCTTTTGCAGAAGCAATGATTAATGCGCATCTATCAGCAACAAAAGCACTAGCTAGTTTACCTGCTCCTTTTGGAGTGGCGGCCGCAAGTGCAACTTATGCGTTAGCTTTTGCACGAGCAATCCAAATCAAGAACATGGAACCGCCAAAGCGTAGAGAATTTGGTGGTAGCGTAATGTCAGGAGAAAGCTACCTTGTTGGAGAAAGAGGAGCAGAAATGTTTACACCTTCAACTTCTGGAACAATCACACCAAATAATCAATTAGGAGCTTCAAATATTACGTTTAATATTAATGCTACAGATGCAAGTGGTTTTGACCAATTATTAATAAGAAGAAAACCTTTAATAATGGCAATGATAAACTCAGCAATGAATAATTCTGGTAAACGAGGGTTATTATGAGTGGAACTTTACCTATAACACCGAAATTTCAAAGTTTATCAATCCAAAGTATTCAACCTTCATTGACTGTAAGAACTATTTCGGGGAGGAGGCAGTCTCGTCAAATTGGTGGTCAATTATGGAGAATGACTATTACTTACCCTTCAATGACCAGAGCAGAATTTCAGCCAATTTTAGCATTCTTTATTTCGCAAAGAGGTGCGTACGATACCTTCCAAGTTAGACCTACTGTCCATGAAGATACAACAGGAGGTGCTTCTGGATCACCAACTGTTAATGGAGCAAGTCAAACTGGTCGAACAGTAACAACCGATAATTGGCCTAACTCAACGACAGTGATGAAAGCAGGGGATTTTATTAAGTTTGGTGGACATACAAAAATTTATATGTTGACAGGCGATGCAACGTCTGATGGTTCGGGAAATGCTTCTTTAACAATAGAACCTGCTTTATTAACAAGTCCGTCTGATAATGACACAGTAATATATAATGATATACCTTTTACAATGTCTTTTGATTCAGATGTAACGGAATTTACGACAAACTCAAGCGGAATGTATCAATATAGTATTGAATTAGTGGAGGCATTCTAATGGCAGGATCAAGAGCATTAAATTCAGTAATCACCGATCAACTGTCAGCAGGAAAATTTATTTATGTGCATTTAATTAAATTATCATTGAATACGACATATTATTATACTGATTCGGCGTACAATATTTTATATGATTCAAATACATATTCATCAAATGCGTTTATAAGTAATGTGCCTAATATTTCAGAGCAAGGGCAATTGACAACAGGATCATTTAAATTAACAATTTCGTCTGTTACACAGACTGTTTTATCTGATGCTCTAAATAATGGTTATATTAACAAAGAAGTCTTAATTCAAAAAGCATTTTTGAATGACTCAAATGTAGTTTTAAGTTCTGGTTCAAATTATGCGGTTTTTACTGTGGCAAAAGGAACAATAAGTGGCATGTCGATTGGTGAGACAGAATCGGTTTCGGCAATTTCTTTTGATGTTCAAAATCATTGGGCGTATTTTGATAGAGTATCGGGAAGACAAACAACCAGAGAATCACAAAATCAACAAGGCTTCACTTATACAGATGTGGGCTTTGATTGGATGACTAAGGTCTAAATATGGTAAATATTAGTATCCCTAATCCTTTTAAACCACCAACTGGCGGTTCAGGTGGTGGGTCTTTAGGTGATTTAGGTGGTGGTGGGTCTTTAGGTGATTTAGGTGGAGTAGTAGACGATGTTGTTGATAGTATTGTCGGTGATGTTGAAGATTTAACCGAACAAATAACAGGTGAAGCTGAAGATTTAATTGAAGAAGGGTTAGCGTTTCACTTTGGGACTGATGGTCAAATTTATCAGAATTTTGGTATTAGAAATCTACCAGTAATTTATGGAACGAGGAGAGTACAAGGTATAAAGGTTTATAGGGAATTAGTAACAGGGACAACAACAACAACTTGGCAAGGGTCGAATACTGGAACGACTGTTAATGCCGAAACTTGGTATGAAATATTTGTTTTA